>Ga0187776_10000702_pt1 | contig 16181 bp, 16 predicted proteins | sample 0216_BV02_MP12_2_FD_132426 | JGI IMG/M metagenome (GOLD analysis project Ga0187776, IMG submission 132426) | Tropical peat soil microbial communities from peatlands in Department of Meta, Colombia - 0216_BV02_MP12_20_MG | ecosystem: Environmental > Terrestrial > Soil > Wetlands > Peat | place...
GTCGACGACACAGGGCTTCAGGCACAGGACCAGCGCGGTGTCGAGGACGTCCTGACTGGTCGAGCCGAAGTGCACGAACGTCGCCGCGCGCGGGCTCACACGGGCGACGTGCTCGGTGAGCGTCTTGACGAGCGGCACCGCGAGCGAGCCGGAGAGCCGGGCCTCAGCCGCGAGCGCGTCGGGCGCGACGGTCAGCTCGGCGCACACCCGGCCGATCACCTGAGCGGCCTCGTGGGGAACGAGACCCGCGTCGGCCTCGGCGGCTGCGAGCGCGCGCTCGAAATCGAGCATCGCCCGCACGAACGCCTCGGCGGACAGCGCCCGGGTGAACGACTCGCGCGCGAAGCCGCGGCCGACGAGGTTCACGGTCGGTGCCGGCGCCCTAGATCTCGATGAAGACCGCTTCGCCGGCGCCGCGCAGCCGCACGTCCCAGCGATAGACTTTCGCATTGCCGGGATCCGGCGCGGCGATCAGCGTGCGGATGCGCTCGGGGTCGCCGATGGCGCGCGCGAGCGGGTCGTCCTTGATCGCCTCGAGCGGGGCCAGGAACACGCGTGTCCAGACGGCCTTGAGGAGCCCGCGCGCGAAGATCGAGACCGAGATCTGCGGAGCGTACGTCTCGCCGCCCGGGCCCTTGAAGGCGCCGGGCATGACGGTCTCGATCGCGTAGCTGCCGTCCGCGTCGGTCGAGACGCGGCCGTAGCCGTACGGGCGATCGCCCTCGCCGCCGGTGGGGAACCGGCCGGAGGCGTCCGCCTGCCAGGTCTCGAGCAACGCGTCGACCACCGGCGCGCCGGCGCCGTCGACCACGCGGCCCTTCACGGTGATGCGCTCGCCGTGGCCGGGGAACAGGACCGTCCCGCCGTCGCGCCAGATCAGCTCCCGCGCGAAGAACGGTCCGACCGTCTGCGAAGGCGTGGGCCTGGCCATGATCACACCCCCGTCGGCGTGGCGTCGGGCCCGCGCAGCACGACGTCGAACCGGTAGCCGAGCGCGACGCCCTCGACGCCGTGCTCGAGGTCGAGATCGGCGATCAGCAGCCGGCGGCCGGCCTCGGGCACGCTGTTGAAGATCGGATCGATCGCGAGCAGGGGATCGCCCGGAAAGAACATCTGCGTGATGAGCCGCTGCGCGTACGCGTTGCCGAAGAGCGAGAGATGGATGTGCGCCGGGCGCCAGGCGAAGGCGTGGTTCTGCCAGGGATAGGCGCCGGGCTTGATGGTCACGACGCGGTAGCGCCCCTCGTCGTCGGTGAGCACCTGGCCCTTGCCCAGGAAGTTGGGATCGAGCGGAGCGTCGTGGTCGTCGACCGGATGCGGATAGCGTCCAGAGGCATTGGCCTGCCAGATCTCGACGAGGGAGCGGCGCACGGGCCGGCCGCCCTCGTCGAGGACGCGGCCGACCAGTACCATCTTCTCGCCGAGGGGTGCGCTGCTGCCCCACGTGGTCAGGTCGGCCTCGCTCTCCTTCACGAACGTCTTCGGAAACGCGGGCCCCGCGAGGTCGAGCGGGCTCGGCGCCACGCGGACGAGCGGCTGCGCGGGCGCGCGGAGCCGGGTGCTCTTGTAGTCGGGGTACAGATAAGGCGGGTGGACCATCGGCGTCTCCTCCGTCGCGCGAGTCTACTCCTTCCGAATGATAGCCGCTCCTTGACCCTCGGGCGCGCTCCGTACACTTTCAAGGTTTTTGCAATCGACTTGGCTCCGGGTCGAAGGTGGACTAGAGTTGGCGCCAGGTGAACGGCGCGAGGCTTCGTCAGTAGGCTCCGGAGAGGAGAGGGACATGAGCGGGAATGGGCATCTGTCCGCGGCGCAGATCCGGTCGAGCCTGGACCACCCGGTCATCGACGGCGACGGCCACTGGGTCGAGTTCGATCCCGTCTTCAGCGAGCGCATGAGGAAGGTCGGCGGCGACCGAGCGGCCGACGGCTTCAACGCCGCGATGAAGACCACGCAGGACGCGCTCGCGATGTCGCTCGCCGAGCGGCGGCGCCGGCGCCTCGCCCAGCCCGGCTTCTGGACCCGCCAGGCCGGCAACACGCTCGATCGCGCGACGGCGATGATGCCGCGCCTGCTCTACGAGCGTCTCGACGAGTTCGGTTGCGACTTCGCGATCATCTACCCGACCGCCGGCCTGCGCGTGCCGCGCATCACCGACGATGCGACCCGGCGCGCCGTCGTGCGCGCCCACAACATCGTGACGGCGGATTACTTTCGCAAGCTGAGCGACCGCACGACGCCGGCCGCGATCATCCCCATGCACACGCCGGAAGAGGCCATCGAAGAGCTGGAGTTCGCCACGAAGCAGCTCGGCTCGAAGGTCGGCATGTTCGGCAGCGGCATGTCCCGCCAGGTGCCGTCGAGTCCGCAGAGCGATTCCGACGGGAAGCGGATGGCCGTGTGGTACGACGTGCTCGCGATCGACAGCGACTACAATTACGACCCGGTCTGGGCCAAGTGCCGGGAGCTCGGCATCGCGCCGACCTTCCACAGTGCCGGCAGCAACCAGGGGTTGCGCAACTCGCCGTCGAACTTCGTCTACAACCACATCGGCCACTTCGCCGCCGCCGGCCACGCCGTCTCCAAGGCGATCTTCCTGGGCGGCGTGACGCGGCGCTTCCCCGAGCTCCGCTTCGCGTTCCTCGAGGGCGGCGTGGGCTGGGCCTGCCAGCTCTTCGGCGACCTGATGGAGCACTGGGAGCGGCGCAACGCCAGGGCGCTCGAGAACATGGATCCGCGCAAGCTCGATCGCGGGCTGCTGATGAGTCTGGTCGAGAAGTACGGCGATTCCGATGTGGCCGCGTCGTTGAAGAAGACGGACGGCTGGCCGGACCACGACCCGAGCCTGACGGGCGGCATCGAGGATCTCGACGACTTCTCCGCCTGCAAGATCTCGCGGAAGCAGGACTGGATCGATCTCTACGCCAAGCCGTTCTTCTTCGGCTGCGAGGCCGACGACCGGGCGACCGCGTGGGCGTTCAGCAAGCACAATCCGTTCGGCACCAAGCTCAACGCGCTCTACAGCTCGGACATCGGCCACTTCGACGTGATCGACATGCGCCACCCGTTGCCGGAGGCCTACGAGCTCGTCGAGGAAGGGGCCATCACGCCGGACAATTTCCGCGACTTCGTCTTCGCCAACACGGTTCACCTCTGGGGGTCGCAAAATCCAAAGTTCTTCGAGGGCACCCGGGTGGCCACGGCGGCCGCGGCCGAGCTGGCGCGCGGTCAGCAGGTCGTCACGGTCAAGTAGAGTCGCCGGCCGCTCGGCGGGCGCCCGAGGCCTCAGTGCTTCAGGGCGCCCGCCGTCAACCCTTCCACGAACTCCCGCTGGAACACGAAGTAGAGCACCAGCACCGGCAGCGAGAAGAGCACGAGCGAGGCCGCCAGGACCGGGTAGTTGCCGTAGAACTCGCTCGACAGCAGCGCGTAGATTCCCGTCGGCAAGGTCCGCATGCTCCCCTCGGTGATGAAGGTCAGCGCGAACAGGAACTCGTTCCAGTTCTGCAGGAAGACGAAGATCGCCACCGTGGCCAGCGCCGGGCGCGTGAGCGGCAGCATGACGCGGGCGAAGATCCCGAGCTCGCTCGCCCCGTCGAGCCGCGCCGCTTCCTCGAGCTCGCGCGGGAGCCCCTGGAAGAATCCCTTCATGACGTAGGTGCCGAACGCCAGGCCGAACGCCGTGTACGGCCCGATCAGCGCCAGCCGTGTGTTGAGCAGGCCGAGCACCCGGAGATTCATGAAGAGCGGGATCAGCGCGATCTGGAGGGGAATGGTCAATCCGACCAGGACGACGCCGTAGACGAGGCCCCGCCCGGCGAACGGGATGCGGCCGAGCCCGTAGCCGGCCAGCGCGGAGATCGCGACCGTCGCCGCCATCGACACGGTCGAGACGTAGATGCTGTTCCAGTAGAGCCGGCCGATGTTGCTCGCCACCCACGCCCGCGGATAGTTCTCGGCGTGGGGAGGCCACGGTACGAGCCGCCCGGCGAAGAGCTGCGGGTTGTCCATGAACGACAGGCTGATCATGTAGAGCCCGGGCGCGACCGAGAGAGCGAGCGCGGCGAGCAGCACGGCCCACACGGCGATCCGCCCGGCCCGGGCGCGGGGGCCGGTGACCCGCTGGCCGCTCGCGACCGCCGCCCTGGCGACGACGGTGCTCACGTCCTGCCGGCCTCCGGCGCATCGTCGAGCACGAGCGTCTGCGCCCGCGCGATCGTGAGCACGAGCGCCACCAGGATCACCGCCACTGCTGAGGCGATGCCCATGTGGTTCAGCTCGAACGCCTCGCGGTAGAGCATGGTGGCGAGCACCTCGGTCGAGTACGTCGGCCCGCCGCGCGTCATGATGAAGACCAGGTCGAACACCTTGAGCCCGCCGATGATCGAGAGCAGCGCGGTGAGCGCCAGGATCGGGCGCATCAGCGGCGTGATCACGCGCATGGTGAGCTGCCACGCATTGGCGCCGTCGACACGCGCGGCTTCCAGCACGTCTGGCGGCAGGCCCTGGAGGCCGGCGAGCAGGATCACGAGGCTGAAGCCGACGTTCTTCCACACGCTGACCGCGATGACGGCCGGCAGCGCCGTGGCCGGATCGCCGAGCCACGGACGGGTCCAGTCGCCGAGCCCGACGACCCGGAGGAAGGTGTTGAGGAGCCCCGCGTTCGGCTCGAATACGCGCTGGAAGATGATCGTGACGACGATCAACGACATCACGACCGGGACGAAGAAGAACGTCCGGAGGAGCGACCGGAGGGCGAGCTTGCGGTTGAGGAGGAGCGCCAGCAGAAAGCCCAGGCTGACCTCGAGGGGCGTTCGCACCACGACGAACAAGATCGAGTTCCAGGCCGCGCGCCAGAACACCTCGTCGGCGGCCAGCGCCCGGTAGTTCTCGAGGCCGACGAAGGGCCCCCACTGCGGCGCGTAGCCGTCCCATTCGTGAAGGCTCAGCCAGAGCGAGTAGCCGATGGGGTAGAGGAGGAACGCGCCGAGCACGAGCAGGGCAGGCCCGGTGAACGCGTACCCGGCCGCGTGGCGCCGGAGACGACGGCGGGTAGCGGCCGAGATCAACGGCCGAGCCTCAGCCGGCCCTGAACTTGCGAGGTCCCACCTTCTGCGACGCGGCTTCCACTGACTCCATCACGGCCTTCGGCGTCTTCTGTCCGATGATGAGGGCCTGCATGCCCTGGGTGACCGCCTCCTCGACCGCTGGCGTGAAGATGACCCGCGTGGTGCCGGTCGGCTGCAGCTTGAGGAACTCGGGATAGAGCGGATCCTTGAGCGATTGCATCTGGTAGGCGATCGCCTCCCCGCTGATCGGTCCGTTGGGCGAGAGCCCGAGATTGCGCGTGTACTCGATCTTGCCCCAGGCGCCGGTGAGCGCCTTGATCATCTCGAAGGCGAGATCGGGATGCTTGCTCCGCGCGTTGACGGTGAGCGTGATCCCGACCGAGCTCAGGACAGGCTTCGGCCCGCCCGGAACGACCGCCGGGAAGGGGAAGATCGCGAGATCGAAGCCGGGCGGCAGCGCCGCGCGGATCGAGCGGCGCATCCACTGGCCGCCCCAGAACATCGCCGACTTTCCCGTGGCGAAGATCTGGATCGCATCGGGCTCCTTGATGCCGAGCGGCCCCTTGGCGTAGAGGCCGGACTTCGCCAGCATCTCGACGAATTCCGCGCCGGCCACGAGCTCGGGACCGGTCCACGGCTTGAGGCCCAGATCGGCCTCGCGCATGAGCTTGTCGGCTCTCGTCCCGCCCAGGTACGTGTAGTAAGGGAAGATCGGGAAGTTGCGGTCCTGCCCGGCCGGGTAGGCGATCGGCATGATCCCCTTGGCGTTCAAGGTGGCGCCGATCTTCTTGAGCTCGTCGAGCGTGTTCGGCACCTCGAGCCCGTGCTGCCGGAAGAGGCCCTTGTTGTAGTAGACGATCACCGTGTTGGTGACCGCAGGCACCGAGACCACCGCGCCGTTGATGGTGAGGAGCTCGAGCGCGTTCGGCCAGAAGCCGCGCTTGTACTCGGGATCCTCCGCGAACACCTTCGTGAAGTCGATCACGCTGCCGCTCGTGTAGACGTCGACCGCGTAGGCGCCCGGCTCGACCGCGATGATGTCGGGCGTGGAGCTCTGCGCGGCGAGCGCCGACTTCACGCCGACCCGCTGCTCGTTCAACCCGGGAAACGCGGTGATCTCGAGCGTCAGGTTGGGATCGTGGCGCTTCTTGTATTCCTCGGCGATGAACTTCTGCACGTCGACGTGGAAGCCGACGTACTGCCAGAACGAGATCGTGGTCGGCGCGCTCGCCTTGGTTCTTGGGCCCTTGAACTCGACCGGGTTCTTGAGCTCGCCGGCCGGCCCCTTCGTCGGCGCTGTCGGCTGCACGCCACCGGTCCCTCCGGTCTGCGCCGCCGCGCGCCCGGCGCGGATCGCCGCCGGCGAGGCGACGGCCGAGAGTATGCCGAGCTCCAGGAGCTTGCGTCGCGACAACCCAGTCTGGCTCATACCGTGCTCCCTTCTGTTGGGCAGCGCTCTCGCCCTCACGTAACCGAGGCCCGGATCGCTGTCAAGCCGCGGCGCGCGCCGCTACCCGGTGGGATCGCCTTTCCCGTCCCGGCGATAGATCGCCTGCACGCGCTCCCAGGGAATGACGCCTACCCGATTCGCCCACTCGGACCACGCCGCGGCGAGCTCGGCGACGACGTCGGGTCGATTCGTCGCCTGGTTCGAGAGCTCCGCGCGGTCGGCGTCGATCTCGTAGAGCTCCCACGGATGCGGATGCTCGCGCACGAGCTTCCAGCGGTCGCGTCGGATCGCCGCGTTCCCGAGGTGCTCCCAGTAGAGCGTCCCCGGCTCGGCCCGGCCGCCCCGGAGGGCCGGGAGCATGCTGCGCCCTTCCAGCGGCAGCGGATCGCGCCCGGGATGAGTCGCTGGGTAGGCGACGCCGGTCGCCTCGAGCACGGTGGGGACGACATCGGTGAGCTGAAACGGCGCGTGCACGATGCTCGGCTGGATCCCGCCGTCGGGCCAGTGGACGATCAGCGGCGTCGAGATGCCGCCCTCGTGCACCCAGCGCTTGTAGAAGCGAAACGGCGTGTTCGAGAGATTCGCCCACGCGCGGCCGTAGCTGCAGTAGGTATCGTCCGGGCCGGGCTCGATGTCGGGCGAGTTGCCAATGCGCAGCGCCGCCCCGGACCAGGTCGCGGGCGGCACGATGCTCCGGCGATGGCGGAAGGTCTCGGGATCCGCGATCGGCAGCCCCTCGGCGCTGGCGCCGTTGTCCGAGAGGAAGAAGAAGAGCGTGTGGTCGAGGGCGCCCGTCTCGATGAGCGCGACGACGATGCGGCCGACGCCGCGATCCATCCGATCGATCTGTGCGGCATACGTCTGCATGCGGACGAGCTGCCACGCCTTGTCGGGCGCATCGCGCCACGCCGGCTGAGTCGGATCTCGATCGCTGAGCGTCGTTCCGGCCGGCATCAGACCTTCGGCTACGAGCCGGCGAAGCCGCGCCTCGCGCAGCTCGTCCCAGCCGGCGTCGAAGCGGCTGCGGTAGCGCGCGACGTCCTCGGCCGGCGCGTGCAGCGGCCAGTGCGGCGCGGTATAGGCGACGTAGAGGAGGAAGGGGCGGCCCGGCTCGCTCGTTGCCTCGGTGTGGATGAAGCGCTGCGCCTCGTCGGTGATCGCATCGGTGTAGAAGAAGCCCGGCTTTGCGGCTTCGTTCTCGACGTTCTGCTCACCGCGGGTGAGGGTCGTCGGGCGGTAATAGCTCCCGCAGCCCGAGATCGTGCCGAAGAACCGCTCGAAGCCTCGCCGCGTCGGCCAGGCGTCGGACGGCACCCACTCCTGGGAGGCGAGATGCCACTTGCCGCAGAGACAGGTGGCGTAGCCAGCCCCGCCGAGCACCTCCGCGATCGTCAGGCACCGCTCGTTGAGCGATCCACGATAGCCGTCCGGCTGGTCGTCGCTCGTGAGGATGCCGATCCCGGTCTGATGGGGATGAAGGCCCGTGAGCAGCGAGGCGCGCGAGGGGCTGCAGCGCGTCGTGTTGTAGAACCGTGTGAGCCGAGCGCCGGCTCGGGCCAGGCGATCGAGAATCGGCGTCGCCATCTCGCCGCCGTAGCAGCCGAGATCGGAGTAGCCCATGTCGTCGGCGACCACGATCACGACGTGCGGTCTGGTGGGTGTCGGCAGCATGTCGGGCATTATCTTCGAGTCGAGAGCCGTGCGGTACAATGCCGCGACTCACCCGAACGCGCGCTCAGGAGGGACTTCGGCCCATGCAGCTCGATCCCCAGACTATCGCCAAGGATGCGATGTACAAGCTCATGATCGGATGCGTCGTCCCACGGCCGATCGCGTGGGTGTCGAGCGTGGACGCCAACGGCGTCCCTAATCTGGCGCCGTTCAGCTACTTCATGGCCATTACGCACGATCCGCCGACCATCGCGTTCTCGGCGTCACCGCGGGGCGAGACCGCGGGCGGGCGGGGGAAAAAGGACACCCTGCGCAACGTCGAGGCGACGCGTGAGTTCGTGGTCAACCTGGTGGATGACGTGCTGGCCGAGCAGATGAACGTGACGTCGGGGGATTACGCGCCGGGGGTCGACGAGTTCGTGCTGGCTGGGCTCGCGTCGGCGCCGAGCTTGAAGGTGAAAGCGCCGCGCGTGGCGGCGGCGCCGATCAACATGGAGTGTCGGGTGGTGCAGATCATTCCGGTGGGGAACCTGCCGAGCAATCTGGTCATCGGGGAGATCGTGCAGCTGCACGTGCGGGACGATGTCTACGATCCGGCCACGGGGCGGCTCGACATGCATCGGCTGAAGCCGGTCGGGCGTTTGGCGGGGCAGCTGTACACGCACGTGCACGAGATCTTCGAGATGAAACGGCCGTCAGTGGGCTACAAGGGGTGAGGTCTCCGCCCAGAACGTCAGCCAACCAGAAGTTTCCGACAGTGGAACGCCTCGGCGTAGTTGCTAGCCGCGTGACATTCCATACCCCGCAGTCGCAGCAGCGATCGGAAGACGTCGTCGGTGAACCACCGATTGTCGGTCTGGCTCACGAAGGTCGTCAGGATCGTGTCGATCTTCTCTCGACACTCGGACTCGGACAGGGGCACGAAGACGTTGGGGGTGCCGAGATCGCCGTCGTACTTCGTGATCTCGTACTCGAGGATCAAGTGGTTCCGGAACGTGTTCCAGGTGAGCTCGGAGACCAGACGGTGGTCCTGATGAAGATCGTGACGATAGTGCGTCAGCACGAGGTCCGGCGCCACCATGCCCTTGAGCTCGTTGAAGAAATCCTTCACGACGCCGCCCTCGTAGGGAAGGAAACCGTCACGGAACTTCTTGACGATGATCCGGGCGCTCGCAGCGTGCTGCAGGAATATCTGGGCGCTGCGAAAGGCCTCGGCCTCTCGGGTGGCGTCGGAGGTGAAGACGACCCAGGTGAATTCCGGTGGATTGGGCTCTTTCGCGATCTTCAGCACCGTCCCGCCGCAGCCGATCTCGATGTCGTCACAATGGGCGCCGAGGCAGAGGACGTGGCGGATGGGCGGGAACAGATGCTGGAAACCGAGCCTAAGCATTCCCGGCGCGATCCGCTCGTGGAGAGCGCCACACCTGCCAGGGCGTGTCGCCGCGGGCCTCCATATCATCGAATACCTGTTTGTCCTTGAAGGTATCCATGCACCGCCAGAACCCGTCGTGCCAGTACGCGGTCAGCTGTCGGAGACCAATGAGCCGACGGAATGGCTCCCCGACCAGATCGTCCCCCTCCTTCAGGTAGTCGAAGAATTCGCGTTTGAAGACGAAGAAGCCGCCGTTGATCCAGACGCCGGCCTGGGCCAGAGTCTGGAGGTCGTCGACCAGGCCGTCACGGCCGAATGACACGGTGTGAAAGCTTTCCCTCGGCGAGACACAGATGAAGCTGGCGATCTTGTCCCGTCGCCGGACAGACTCGAGATAGGTTTCGAGCGGAAGATCGGTCAGCGCGTCACTGTAGTTGGCGAGAAAGATCGGAGCGTCGGCGACGTGGTGCTGGACACGCTTGAGGCGCTGGCCGATGTTGGCGTCCAGGCCGGTATCCGCAAACGTGATCTTCCACCGCTCACCGCTGTCAGGCCTGACCTCGAGCGTCTCGGCGTCGAGGTCGACGCGGTCGGCATGCTCGACGAAGTACTGCTTGATGAGGTCGCCACGATATCCGAGACAGAGCACGAACTCGGTGTGACCGTAGTACGCGTAGTACTGCATGAGATGCCAGATGATCGGCCGGCAGCCGATCTGGACGATCGGCTTCGGTATGGTCGCCGAATACTCACGGAGTCGGGTGCCAAGCCCCCCGCAGAACAGAATGACCTTCATCGACATGCCGTCTCCTCCGTCGAAGGCTAGTACGACTTGACGAGCGGCCGGATGCGGATCTCGGTGACTTCCGCGGTGCGCGGGAGAAGCAGCGCCGCCATGACCATCTGAGCCACGTCGTCCGGCTGCACGAGGAGCTCGGGCCAATACGAGCGCCCCTCGAGCCTGAAGATCCGCTCCTGGCGCGCGGTCGCGGTGCGCCCGAGGTAGAGCGTGAGCACGCGCACCCCATCGGCATTGACCTCGGCCCGCAGCGCATCCGCAACGGCGCGGAGCGCGTGCTGCGTCGACGCGTACTGCCCGACGCCCGCTCTCGCCTCGAGCCCGACCGTCGAGTTCATGAACACGATTTGGCCATGGCTCGCCCGGAGTCGCGGCAGGAGCGCCTGCGTGAGGAGGTACGGACCGCGGACGTTGGTCCGGTATTGGTGGTCCAGCGCGGCAATAGAGGCTTCGTCGTGCGGTCCCATTTCGAAGCTGCCGGCGCTGTGAATCAGAAGGTCGACGCGGTCCACCTCGCGCCCCAGCCGATCGGTCAGGGTCGTGATCGTCTCGTCGCGAGTGAAGTCCACTCGATAGATGCCAACCGCATCGTCCGAGCTTCGGCGTACGCTCTTCGCCAGGACATCGAGGGTATCGGGATTGCGACCGAGCAGGCACAGGCGCGCTCCGTTGTTGGCCAGCGCGGTGCACACGGCCTGGCCGATGGCGCCGGTGGCACCTGCGACGACGGCGACCTGCCCGGAGAGCGTCGGCCGCGTCATGGGGCCTCCTTGAGGAGGCTGTGCTTGCGGAGGAGATCGGCCGCGCCCCGGACGACCTCGAAGCGAAGACCGGCTCGCTCGGCGATGTCCAGGAGGCTGCGCCGACCGTCGGACAGATTCAACACCCACAACATCGCCATCTCGGTATCCCCGAGCGCACGGTAGAGTCCGTACTTGCCGAGCTGCGGCTCGCACTTGGGATTCTGGTTGACGTACGTGCGGTCATGCTCCAGCACGTCCAGGATCGCCAGACACGCCCTGAACGACTCGGCGAGATGCTCCGGCCGGACGAAGTCGAGATTGTCCGCAGACGTGTGGTACTCGGGGAAGCGGCCATTCGGCGTCCGTGACAGGCGGCCGACCGGCAGATTGAAGCCCGGCGAGCAGTACTGACGCTCAGCGTATCCATAGGGGGAGAACTCCTCGACCTCGTGTTCTCCTGAATGCCGGAGGACGTGGTCGGACGCGCGATCGATCACGGCGTCGCCGCGACGGCTCCTCTTGTAGGTCAGAGCGCCCGGGGCGCCGAGACAGACGAGGACAAGACCATGACGGATCCTCGGCACTTGCTCTTCGTTGCGAGCCAGCCAGACGATCGGTCCAATTGTCCCCGGAAGGAACAGGAAGCGGTACGAGTAGCGCAGGGGCCGTCCCGAGAGATGCCGACCGAGCGCCGCGGCGATGGCGATCCCGGAGAGGTTATCGTTGGCCAGAGAGGGATGGCACACGTGACACGAGATGAGCACTTCGTTGGAGGACTCTCCGGGAAGATAGTACTCGCCATACGTCAGCGACCCCGGCTCGAGCGATGCGTCGATGCAGACCTCGTACTCGCCTTCGGTCATGGCGTCGAGCTCGCGCTGGCGCAGGCAGAAGCCCCAGGTCTCCTCGTAGAAGGAGGCCCGATAGGGAATCCATTCGGGCCGGTCGGGCAACGTGTGCAGGTGTGGCCGCAGCTCCGCTAGCGACATGCGGCGTCGGACCGGTACGCTCCCGCTGACGACGTGGAGGTTCGAGCGCTGGAAGTCGATGACCCGAGTGCCGCGCGCATCCTTGATCCAGGCATCGCGGATGTTCCACTCCTTCGGCACGATCCAGTCGAAGACCGGCGTGCCGGTGGGGACCTCGTGCAATGTCAGCGGCACCAGGCGTTGCAGGCGCCGGAGCGTCTCGCGCACACCGTTGCCGGTCAGACTGCGACAGAGGGGGTAGAGCTCCGCGACGCAGTCATACAATCGCTGGCCGAGCGTCACGTCGTCTCCGCCCGTGGACCGGATGTCCACGGTCATCGACGGGGGAAGATGAACGGGTCGAAATCGGGATAGCCGCGGTCGCGAGCCGAGATCACTCGTTCGTCGTCGGGCCACGGGATCGCGAACGCCGGGTCGTCCCAGCGAACGCCGCGCGCGTGATCCGGAGCGTAGAACTCCGAGATCTGATAGAGCACCTCGGTGTCGTCCTCGAGCGTCTGGAAGCCGTGGGCGAAGCCGACCGGCACGTACATCGCCTTGCGATTGTCGGCGCTGAGCACGGCCCCGAAGGAGCGCGTGAAGGTGGATGCGTCCGCGCGCAGGTCGACGATCACGTCGTAGATGGAGCCCCGTGTACAGCGGACGACCTTCGTCTCTTCGAAGGGCGGCGCCTGATAGTGCAGACCGCGCAGGGTCCCCTTCCGCTTGTTGAAGGAGGTGCTGCATTGCGCGATGCGAGTCTCCAGCGCGCGCGCTTCGAATTCCCGCTGACACCAGGTTCGGGCGAAGAGACCGCGCGCGTCGTCGAACGGGTCCGCCTCGATGACGAACGCCCCCCGCAGGGGGGTCTCGGTGAAGATCACGGATAGGCCTTGACGTCCGGGATGGGCACGACGAACTGGCCATGCCAGCTCCGGATGTCGGCGAGTTGCTCCATGATTTCGTCCTTCAGATTCCACGGCAAGATCAGGACGTAGTCGGGACGGCTCTGCCGAATCTTCTCCGGCGGGTAGATCGGGATGTGGGTGCCGGGCAGGAACTTTCCCTGCTTGTTCGGGTTCCGGTCGACCGTGTAGTCGAGAAAATCGGTGCCGATGCCGCAGTAGTTCAGCAGCGTATTGCCTTTGCCCGGCGCGCCGTATCCGACAATGGACTTGCGCTTGCGCTTGGCGCCGATCAGAAAGTCCAGGAGCTGGCGTTTGGTCTCGTGAACCTGTTCGGCGAACGACGCGTATCGGTCCAGCCGGTCGAGCCCCGCCGCCCGCTCGCGAGCGCGGAGGTCGGCGACTCGATCACTTTCGGGCCGAGGCTGATCGGCACGACAGGCATAGATGCGCAAGGAGCCGCCGTGGGTGGACAGCTCCTCGACGTCGAAGAGCGTGAGGCCGTGCGCTGCGAAGATGCGCTCGGCCGTCATGAACGAGAAGTACGAGAAGTGTTCGTGATAGATCGTGTCGAACTGATTCTCGGCGATGAGCCGCAGGAGATGGGGAAACTCGACCGTGATAACGCCGCGCGGCTTCAGCAGGAGCCTCATGCCGCCGACGAAGTCATTGAGGTCGGGCACCTGGGCGAGAACGTTCGCGCCGCAGAGGAGATCGGCCCGGAGCCCCTCGGCCACGAGGTCTCGCGCCGTCTGCCGGCCGAACAGCTTGACGATTGTCGGGACTCCCCTCGCGACGGCCACGCGGGCGACATTCGTCGCCGGCTCCACGCCGATCGCAGGGACGCCCTTGGCGACGAAGTACTGAAGGAGATAGCCGTCGTTGCTGCCGAGCTCGACGACCTGGCTCGTGTGATCGAGTCCGAGCCGCGCGGTGATCGTTTCCGCGTAGGCTTTGGCGTGGGCGAGCCAGCTATCCGAATAAGAAGAGAAGTAGGCGTACTCGGTGAAGATCGCTTCCGGACTCACGTGCTCCGGGACCTGAACGAGCAAGCAGCGCTCGCACACGTACGCGTGAAGCGGGTAAAAGGGCTCCATCTGGTCGAGCTGCTCCGTGGTGAGATAGCTCTCACACAGGGGCGACTTGCCCAGATCGACGAACGTGTGTCGCAGCGGCGCAGCACAGAAATGGCAGCCGGCCATGCTAGGGGGCGTTCCAGCGCAAGGTCGCGTTCAGGCGGCGGGTAGCCAGGAGGTACTTCAGATGGTCGATGCGCTTGAAACGGGGCCCTTCGCAGTCGTCGATCACCAGGTCGGCGATCCGGTAGGCCTCCTGGAGCTCTTCGGCACCTCGGCGGGCGGTCCACTGGGGCTTGAAGTCCGGCAGCAGGCGATGAATCTTGGCGAAGTCGACCCGGTAGCAGCGAGGATCAGGCCCCCCGTCCGGCGCATATTCGATACGCGAGCCCGGCACGACCTCCTGGACGAGCTCCGCCAGCTCACGAATTCTGTAGTTCTCGTCCGTCCGACCGACGTTCAGCGCCTGGTTGTGGACGACCTCTCGCGGCACTGCCAGGACAGCGAGAAAAGCGCGCGCGATGTCCTCGACGTGGACGATGGGGCGCCAGGGCGTGCCGTCGCTTTTGATGTGAACGCGCCCCCTGGCGTACGCCCAGGCCACGAGATTGTTGAGCACGAGATCGCACCTGAGGCGCGGTGAGACGCCATATGCCGTCGCGTTCCGCAGGAACGTCGGGCTGAACCGGTCATTCGCGAGCTTCGCGACGTCTCGCTCGGTGTGGACCTTCGAGATCGCGTACGGCGTGATCGGGCTGAGCTCGGCGGTCTCGTCGACCAGCTCGTCGCCGGCCTTGCCATAGCTACTGCAGGACGAGGAGTAAAGGAACCGAGCCACCCCCGCGTCCCTCGCCAGTTTCGCCAGGCGCACGGAAGCGGCGTGGTTGACGTCGTAGGTGATGTCCGGGTTGAGGTCACCGAGCGGGTCGTTGGAGAGCGCGGCCAGGTGGATGACGGCGTCGAAGCCTTCCAGATGGGTCGCCTGGACATCCCGGAGGTCGAGCCGCAGCTCCCGCCGCGCCCGGACACGCGGAGCGAACGTGCATTCTTCGAAGAGGTCGCTGTCGAGACCGACCACATCGTGGCCGGCTTCCAGCAGCATCGGCACCATCACCGCACCGATGTAGCCGTTGCTGCCGGTAACGAGCAGGCGCATGGTTTGTCGGGTCTGCGGATGCAAGCAGCTTGCCACACGTCGGTGACATTTATCAAGCAGGCCTGAACGCGTGATTTGCAGGGGGCGCCTCGCCCGAGGCGTCTCAGACCGGGGTTCGGCGTGGCTCCCCGACAGCGCCGCTGCGTGAATGGAGTGACATCGCTATCACTAAATCGACCTCGGTTGTTGCCAGCATGGCAGCGCGGGCGAAGTGGATCGGTCGGCCGGCAGAGCTGTCGTTCAGAAGCCCGCGACGTAAGGTAACTTGAGCGCCGTTGCTTCTATGGCGGCCCCCGCCTCCAGCAGCACCGCCGTCGAATCCCACGTCCCCTGCACGAGCTGATTCCGCGGCCCATCCGGAATGGTCGCCTTGATCGTGCGATTCCCGAACTTCAGCTCTTGCTTCTCGACATCCACCGCGACCGGCGTCTGCGGCGCCCGCCCGATCTCCCGCTGCAGCCACTCCAGATCCTCTTGCGACGCCCGCAGGCAAGGAATCCCGAGCATCGTGCAGTTGCCGAAGAAAATCTCTCCAAACGACCCGCCAACGATCGCCGCGATACCCCACCGCATCAGTGCCTGAGGCGCATGCTCCCGCGAAGACCCACACCCGAAGTTCTGCCCGACCACCAGCACCGAAGCGCCCCTGTACGCCGGCGAGTTGAACGGATGCTCCGGGTTCTGCTTGCGCGCATCCTCGAACGCATGCTGCCCCATCGTCTCGAACGTCACTTCCTTGAGAAAGCGCGCCGGGATGATGCGGTCGGTATCGATGTCGTTGCCCGGAACGGGAATCCCACGCCCCACGACCTGACGGCGCTGGTAATCCACCGCAGTGCTCATCGAAGAATCTCCCTCACGTCGGCGACGGCGCCGTTGATCGCGGCGGCGGCCACCATGGCCGGGCTCATCAGGAGTGTGCGGCCCGTCGGGCTGCCCTGCCGGCCGATGAAGTTGCGGTTGCTCGAAGAC
>Ga0187776_10000703_pt1 | contig 16177 bp, 12 predicted proteins | sample 0216_BV02_MP12_2_FD_132426 | JGI IMG/M metagenome (GOLD analysis project Ga0187776, IMG submission 132426) | Tropical peat soil microbial communities from peatlands in Department of Meta, Colombia - 0216_BV02_MP12_20_MG | ecosystem: Environmental > Terrestrial > Soil > Wetlands > Peat | place...
CCCTCCGGCATCCAGGTCGGGCGCATGCGCGTGCCGCTCGGCGTGATCGGCATCATCTATGAATCGCGTCCGAACGTCACCGCCGATGCCGCCGGACTCTGTCTCAAATCCGGCAATGCCACGATCCTGCGCGGCGGCAGCGAGGCGATTCACTCGAACCAGGCCGTCGCGGCCTGCATCCAGACCGGACTCAGGCAGGCCGGCTTGCCCGCGGACGCGGTGCAGGTGGTGGAAACCACCGACCGCGCCGCCGTCGGCGAATTGATCACGATGAAGGAATGCGTGGACGTCATCGTGCCCCGCGGCGGAAAGTCGTTGATCGAGCGCATCAGCGCCGAGGCGACGATTCCCGTCATCAAGCATCTGCACGGCGTGTGCCACGTGTATATCGACGACAAGGCCGATTTGGACAAGGCCGTGAAGGTCGCGTTCAACGCCAAGACCCAGCGCTACGGCACCTGCAACACGATGGAGACGCTCCTGGTCGCGCGCGGCATGGCCGACAAGGTGCTCCCGGTTTTGGGGAAGATGTATCACGAGAAGGGCGTGGAGCTGCGCGGCTGCGAAGTGACGCGCAAGATCCTGCCCGGCATCAAAGCCGCGACCGAGGAGGACTGGCACACGGAGTATCTCGCGCCGATTCTCTCGATCCGGGTAATCGAAAACGTGTCCGAGGCGATCGATCACATCGCCAGGTACGGTTCGGCCCACACCGATTCCATCGTGACCGAGGATATCACCCGCGCGCGCCGTTTTCTGCGCGAGGTCGATTCGAGTTCGGTGATGGTCAATGCCTCGACGCGTTTCGCCGACGGCTTCGAGTACGGGCTCGGCGCCGAGATCGGCATCTCCACCGACAAGCTGCACGCCCGTGGCCCGGTGGGGCTCGAGGGACTCACGTCGGTGAAGTTCATCGTGCTCGGGGATGGCCATATCCGGAAATAATCATGCAATTCGATTCGACGTTTCAGGGCCAGCCGAAACCGGGGCTCGCCGTCTGAAACATTGTTAAGTGAAAGCCCTCGGCATTCTTGGCGGCACGTTCGATCCCATTCATTACGGTCACCTGCGCCCGGCACAGGAAGCGTTGCGCGCGCTCGACCTGGGCGAAATCCGCGTCATTCCCGCGGCCGCGCCGCCGCATCGCCGCGCGCCGGTGGCGAGTGCCGCGCAGCGCCTGCGCATGGCGCAACTCGCGGCGGCGGATTTGCCCGGGTTCGTCGTGGATGACCGCGAACTCAGGCGCGGAGGGCTCTCCTATACCGTGCTGACGCTGGAATCGTTTCGCCAGGAGTTCGGAGACCGGTCGCTGTGCCTGCTGGTGGGCATGGACGCCTTCGCGGGAATCGAGACCTGGCACCAGTGGAGCCGGTTGCCGGAACTGGCGCATCTGGTGGTGATGACGCGGCCCGGATGGACGTTTCCGGCCGCCGCGGCCCTGCCCCCCTGGGCGCGTGACCGCGTCGCGCATGATGCGCGCGAGCTGATACGAACCGCCGCCGGCAGGGTCTATTTTCAATCGGTCACCCCGCAGGACATCTCCGCCACACGCATCCGCGAAGCGATCACGCGCGGCCAGCCGGTGGAAGGTTTGTTGCCGCCCGCGGTGCTCGATTACATTCGTCAAAATCGACTTTACACGAATCGGGGAAATTGATGCCAAAAGCCGACAAAGCCAGAAAGGTCCAGCGGTGGGCTAACGACGCGCTGGCGGAAGCCAAGGCGCGCGATATCGCCGTGCTCGACGTGCGCAAGGTGAGTGATTTCACCGACTACATGGTGATCGCCACCGGCACCTCGAACCGGCACGTGCAGTCCACGGCCGATAAGGTGGTGGAGAGCTTACGCGAACATGGCGTACGGCCGGTTGGCAGTGAAGGCCAGAAAATCGGTGACTGGGTGCTGATAGATTTCGGCGACGTGGTGGTGCACGTAATGCGAGAGCAGACGCGCGACTTCTACAATCTCGAGAAACTCTGGTCGGATGCGAGGCCGGTCAAGCCCAGCGAAGCCGGGCGCGCCAGCCCACGGAAGAAAAAATCGAAGCCGCGGCTGAATGCAGGATGAGGAACGAAACGCTAACAACCCGGCTGTAAAGACATTTAGATCCGCTTGCATCCCGGTTCATCGGGGCTTCAGAGGCCATATGCAGATTCATGTCATCGCTATCGGGGAGCGCATGCCCGCCTGGGTCGAAGCGGGCTACCGGGAATACGCCAAGCGCCTGCCGCGCGAGTGCCGCCTAATTCTGCACGAGGTGCCCGCCGGCCGGCGCACCAAGGGCGCCGATTTGCGCCGCCTGATCGAACAGGAAGGTCAGCGGCAGCTGGCCGCGGTTCCCGCTGGCGCACGTGTGATGGTTCTGGACCGCAGCGGGAAACAAATGGATACCGAGGCGCTCGCCGCGGAAATGAAACGGCGCATGACGGGCGGAGAAAATCTCGCGCTGCTGATCGGCGGACCCGAAGGGCTCTCGCCGGCCTGCCTCGAGCGCGCTGACGAGCACTGGGCATTGTCTAAACTTACCCTGGCGCACCCGTTGGTGCGCGTGGTGCTGGCGGAGCAACTTTATCGCGCGTGGAGCATCATTAATAATCTGCCATATCATCGCTAGGGTGTAGTCGTATCGCCTCCGGCGAGCCGTTATGCAGCCCGGATGAAGCGCAGCGGAGTCCGGGAAGATCGCATTGGTCGAATCGCCTGCGGCGATGATGAAAAGCTACGTGCGGTTCCCGCACCGCGGGCGGGTTTCTTTGGACTCGGACCGTCCTTGGTCCTCGCTCTTCGGGCCGCCTGCGGCGGTCCAAATTCGATCCCGTCGAATTTGTCTTTGCTCGTGCAAAGACAATTTTGCCGGCAACAAAATTGGGCGCGCATAGCGCGCCCGCCGGGCTCGCGCCACGGATGGCGCGCGCTCCTGCGCTCCGCGGCTTTGGGGCCTGGCGCGGGTCCTACGAGACTTCCTGTCTCGTGGACCCGTCGCGCGCTTCCCTGCGCGCGCCCCATTCGGGGCGCACGCCCAAAGCCTGGCGGTGCTCGAGTGCGCCATACAGAGTTAGGAAAACACCCCTACGCTCAAAGCTGAGTTGGGTTTTCCCTCCTCGTGTCGCGAGCCGAGCACCGAGCGAGGCCGGGAGTATTCGCGAGCCTTGTGATCGAGCCCGAGGCGCGTACTTTGCGCCCAGCGAGTTAGGCGAGCACCCGGCCGCAGCGAGGCGCGCACGGTACCGCGCGATGTATGCGCGGCGAAGCGACCCGGGCGGCCTTTTCTTTGGTGTCTTTCTTTTGGCCGTGCAAAAGAAAGTCACTTAGGGCGCAGGGGCGGAGCCACCCGCACATAGTTTTTTAGATCGCGCGTAGCGCGCTACTAAAAACCATAGCCAAACGATTACACGTATAATGGTCCGGAAGCGATACAGAAAAGAAACTGCAACCCATGCTTTACCTCGCCTCCGCCTCTCCCCGTCGCCGCGAACTGTTGCGCCAGCTCGGTCTCGAATTCAAGGCGATGCCGTCGAACATTCTCGAGGAGCGCCGGGTCGGGGAATCGCCCGCGGAATACGTGACACGGGTGGCGCGCGAAAAGGCGCGGTTTGTGGCCAGTCTGGTGAAGGCGCGCGAGTTGCCGGGGCATCCGGTGCTGGGCGCGGACACCGAGGTGGTTTTGGAAGGCGAGATTATCGGCAAGCCGCGCGACCGCGAACATGGCTTGGCGATGCTGCGCCGCTTGGCCGGGCGCACGCACGAGGTGCTGTCCGCCGTCTGTCTGATCGATCGGGGCCGAGAGCATGCGGCTATGAGCATCAGCCGCGTCAGTTTTGCGCCGTTGACCGAAGCGGAGATCGCGCGATACTGGGAGTCCGGCGAGCCGGTCGACAAGGCCGGTGCGTATGCCATCCAGGGAATGGCCGCGGCTTTTATTGCGCGCCTGGAAGGCAGCTATTCCGGCGTCGTGGGATTGCCGCTTCACGAGCTGGCCATCCTGCTCAAAGAAATCGGAACGAGAGACGTATGAGCGAAGAGATCCTTATAAACGTGACACCGCAAGAGACGCGCGTGGCGGTCGTCGAAAACGGTGTGCTGCAGGAGGTGTACATCGAGCGTGCCCGCAGCCGCGGCATCGTCGGCAACATCTACAAGGGAAAAGTGGTGCGGATTCTCCCGGGCATGCAGGCGGCGTTCGTGGACATCGGACTCGATCGCACTGCGTTCTTGCATGCCTCCGACATCCGTACAACCTCGACACCGGAAAACGGATCGGCGACGCCGCCGCCAATCCATGAATTGCTGAGCGACGGCCAGGAAATAGTCGTGCAAGTGGTCAAGGACCCGATTGGCACCAAGGGAGCGCGACTGACCATGCAGATCACCTTGCCGGCGCGTTACCTGGTATATCTGCCTGACAGCAAACACATCGGCATCTCACAGAAGATCGGTGACGAAACCACTCGTGAGCGGCTGCGGGCGCTGATGAAATCCGCCATGGGCGAAGGCGCGGAGGAAGGCGGGTTTATCCTGCGTACGCTGGCCGAATCCGCCTCCGAGGACGAAATTGAAACTGACATCCGTTACCTGCGGCGCGTGTGGGCCGCCTCGCAGGAGCGCATCCGTACTGCGCCGGTGCCCGGCCTGATCCATGAGGACCTGCCGCTGGCGCTGCGCGCGATGCGCGACCTGGTGCGCGACAACGTCGAGAAAATCCGCATCGACTCGCGCGAGGTGTACACCAAGGCGATCGACTTCGGGATTGAATTCATCCCCGAGGTGGCTGACCGCATCGAGCATTATCCCGGCGAGCGTCCGATCTTTGACCTGTATTCCGTCGAGGACGAGATCCAGAAGGCGCTCGACCGCAAGGTGATACTCAAGTCCGGCGGCTACCTGATTCTCGACCAGACCGAAGCTATGACCACCATCGACGTCAACACCGGCGCCTATGTCGGCCGGCGCAACCTGGAGGAGACCCTGTTCAAGACGAATCTCGAAGCGGCGCAGGCGATCGCGCGGCAATTACGGTTGCGCAACCTGGGGGGCATGATTATCGTCGATTTCATCGACATGGCCGAGGCTGAGCACAAGCGTCAGGTATTGCGCGCGCTGGAACGGGCGTTGTCGCGTGATCGCACCAAGGTATACATGACGGAAATGTCGCCCTTGGGGCTCGTGGAACTGACGCGCAAGCGCACCCGCGAAAGCCTGGAGCACGTCCTTTGCCAGCCTTGCCCGGTCTGTCAGGGGCGGGGCATGGTGAAAACGCCGCAAACGGTATGTTACGAAATTTTCCGCGAGATTCTGCGCGAGGTGCGCCAGTACGGGGCGGATGAATACCTGGTGCTGGCGTCCCAGCCGGTCATCGATCTCCTGTTGGACGAGGAGGCCGGCAGCCTGATGAAACTGCAGGAGTTCATCGGCAAGCCCATACAGCTCAAGGTCGAACCGCTCTACACCCAGCAGCAATACGACGTGGTCCTGGTTTGAAGACCGCGTGAATTTCCACGGAAAGAAACTTTTTTCTTCGTTCCAGATCGAAAGTAACTGGCGTCACGGTGTTATGCTGCCATTTTCTGCTTTTTGTCCGAATGCGGCAGAATAGCAGCATCAATATCCGTTACGTTCGCGCAGAGGTCCCGCCGACGGCATGAAAAAACGTCTCCGCCGCTACGCCGTTCATGTCGGCCGCTTTACGCTGCGCGTCAGCCGCTGGAGCCTGTACGTCTCCGCCGTGGTTCTGGCGCTGCTCGCTGTTCTTTTTACCGTCACTAGCTTTCTCCTGCCGCGGCTGGCGCAGCAGAAGTCGGACCTCGAGGAATACCTGAGTCGCCGCTCCGGGCACCAGGTGCGCATCGAGTCGTTGCACGCCTACTGGGACGGCTTGCACCCCGGTGCGCTCGCCAGCGGACTCGAGGTGTACAGCGACAACGAGGTGCAGCCCTCGATCCGCCTGCACGAAGTGCGCATCAGTCTCGCGCTCACGCCGCTGCTGTTGGGAAAATTCGAGATCAACAGCCTTGTCGTCGTGAAGCCGAGTCTGGCTGTCGAGCGGTTGGAAGACGGGCGATTTCGCGTTTCCGGTTTCGACCCGATGCGTGCGGCGGAGAGCGGTGGCGGCGAGAAATTCATCGCTTGGTTGTTCCAGCAGGGCCGGCTTGTGATCGAAAACGGCGAACTGCAATGGTTCGACCGTCGCGATACCACGGCCACCAAGGCCATGCACCTTTCGCGCGTGAACCTCAGCCTGCAGAACAACGGCGATCGCCACCGACTTGACTTCAGCGCCGAATTTCCGCCCGAAGTGTGCCGCGACTGTTCGGTCACGCTCGACGTCAAGGGAAATCCGTTCGCTTCTCCCGACTGGGACGGCGACATTTATTTGCGTGCGTCCCAGGTCGACGTCACCACTTTGCCCTTGGTCGCGCGCGAGAAACTCCCGCCCGATTTCCGCGGGCGGTTCGCGGCGCAAATCTGGTCCGATTGGGAGCAGGGTCGCCCAGTGTCGGTCAATGGCCATGTGCAGGCGGCGGGACTCCAGTTACCTCTGCCGGGATGGAAATTGCCGGTCGCCATCCGCTTGGCGAGCGGAGACCTGAGCTGGCAAACCCGGGGAGACGGTTGGCGCCTCGACGTCGCCAATCCGGTGATCGGACTGACCGGCAAGACCTGGGTCGCCGGCCACGTGCGCGTCGTACATCAACCGGATGAAAGCCGGATTCAAGTCAAGCATCTGGATCTCGGTGAAATCTCGGCCTTTGCCGCGCGCACCTATACCGATCGGCCCGCCGACGTGGCGCCGGCGGTGGCCAAGTCGCATCCGTTACTCGACTACTGGCTGGCGGGGAAACCCGGGGGCACGATCGATAATTTCAAGCTCCGCATCCTGGGCGACTGGGCGGCGCCCGAGGATTTCTTCCTGGACGCGGACATCGCGGCCGGGACGGTGCTTCCATACGAAAAATACCCCGGGATCCAGGGGCTCAACGGCCATTTGTCACTGTCACGTCTGCGCGGCAGCCTGCAACTCGATTCCACCAACGTCTCCGTATCATTCCCGCAGATATTCGGCGCGCCGTTGGCCGCGAAACGCGCGAGCGGTGGCATCCGCTGGGAGAAGTTCGCCGATTACTGGCTGGTGAACGGCGATGACCTGCAGGTGATCGGCGACGACGGTCGCGGCACCGGCAAACTGAGCGTGCGGGTCCCGCTCGATCCATCGATCTCGCCGTACCTGAAGCTGCGCGTGGATTTCAAGGACGGTAACGGCGCCAACGCGGCGCGCTACTATCCGGTTCGGCGCCTCTCGCCGGCCACCCTGGCATGGATGAAAAGCTCCTTCGTTGCCGGAAAAATCACACAGGGTTACCTGCTCTATGACGGGCCGGTTCGAGATTTTCCGTTTCGTAACGGCACCGGCAAGTTCGAGTTGCACGGTCATGTCAGCGATGCGGTGTATCGTTTCCTCCCCGGCTGGGAACCGGTCCGAAAAGGCGAAGTGGATGTCGCCGTCAACAACACCGATTTCGTGATCACCGGTGACGGTAAGATCGGCAAGCTCAGCGCAAACCAGATCGTGGTCCAGTCGCACACTTCGGGCGAGGGCGAGGATGTGGTTCGCGTCACCGGAAGAGTCGCGGGCGCGCTTGGCGAAACCCTCGACTTGCTGCGCGACGTCAAACCGGGGTCGGGCACGGCGTCCTGGTTCACCTACGTTCCGTCCGGTCTGACGGGAACGGGCGACGGCGTCCTGAGCCTGGATCTGACCATTTCGCTGGCGCAGCCGCATTCCGTCCAGGTCAACGGGGAATATCGTTTCTTGAAAAACAACTTGCTGTTTCCCGGCACCGGTGTTGCCGCCGAGGGCATCGAAGGCTTCGTGAATTTCACCCGGGATGGAGTTCGCGACGGCCGTCTGCACGCGCGGGTCCTCGGCGGCGATACGGTGTTGTCGGCTTCGCAGGACCGGGACCGGTTGCTGATCCGTGGTGACGGCGCCATTACCGCGCCTGGACTGGCGCCGATCGTCGGCCCTCGGATTGCGCCGGTGCTAAGTGGGGCCGCCCGTTGGAACGCCACGTGGCACGCGGACAAAGTTGTCGGCATTCTTAGCGCCGAAGTCGACCTGCATGGACTGAAAGTGGCGCTGCCGCCGCCGCTTGACCGGCCCGAGGGTTTGGCCGATGAGAAACTGATCGTGCGCACTGAAGCGGCTGCCCGCGACGGCTTTCGCGTCTTGCTCAATGTCGGCAGCCGCGCCAGCGGCCAGCTGGCATTTTCGCGTGCCGACGACGGGTGGCATTTCGCCGGCGGCCGGGTCGGTTTCGGAGAAGCGCGCGTCGCGACGTCCGTGGAACGTGGCCTGCAGGTGAGCGCGCGGGTGGAGCGGCTGGACCTCGATCAATGGTTTCCGCTGCTCGGCGGCGGTCCATCCGGCACACCGGATTTCCTTACGCGCGTGAGCGCCGAAGTGAAGTCATTCGAGATGTTCGACCGCCAGTTCGGCAGCCTCGCGCTCGATTTCACCCATGATCGCGACCTCTGGAGCGGTACGCTCAATGGCGCTTCCGTTGCCGGTAACGCCAGATTCTCGGGGCGGGGCCGGACGGCGAATATTGACTTGGACCTGGCGCGCCTGGTCTTGCCGCGGAAACAGCGCGACCGCGCCGGCGAGCCGGTCGATCCGCGCCGTCTTCCGACCGTGACATTGCGTAGCAAAAACTTCGTGTTTCAGGACAAACCGATGGGAGAGCTGGATTTCATGGCGGTGCCCGGCGAAGACGGCTGGGCTATTCAGCGCTTCAACATGACGCGACCTGAGATGAAAATGAGCGTCATTGGCAGCTGGCGCCTGGTCAATAACCAGCAAATGAGCGATTTCAATCTCGAATTCAACAGCACCGATCTTGGCAAAACCATGGAAGCCTTTGGCGTGCCGGATCAGGTCGCCGGGGGTGACGTTAACATCAAGTCGCACTTGAGCTGGCCCGGCGCACCGGCCGACCCCCGGCTCGCCGTACTGAGCGGCAAGGTCGAAGTGTCGGCGAAGAAGGGCCGCTTCCTGCAGGTCAAGCAGGGTGCCGGACGGCTGTTCGGCCTGCTCGATCTTAGCGCTATCGGACGCTACCTCAGGCTTGATTTCAGCCCGGTGTTCGGCAAGGGATTTATCTATGACCAGATTCACGGCAACGTGAACGTCGAGCAAGGCAATGCCTATACCCGCAATTTTTCCCTCGAGGGGCCGGCGATGCAGATAGACCTCAGCGGACGAGTCGGATTGGCCGCGGAGGATTATGACATGAGCATCGAATTACAGCCCAAGATCAGCGACGCGGTCACGATTGCGACGTGGGGCGTGTGGGGACCGCAGGTTGCGGCGGCGGTGCTGGCGGTGCAAAAGATCTTCAAGAAGCAAATCGCTGAAGGTACCCGCATCACCTATATGGTCAAAGGCCCGTGGCAAAATCCGGTGATCACCAAGCTGGTCAAAAGCAGGACGTTGAAGGCAACGGTCGTGCCGGTGCCGGCGGATGAATGATACGGCTCTTCGGTGATATCCTAATAAACATGCGCCGTAATTTTCTATTGTTTTCCCTGCTGCGTTCCTCTCCGATCAGCGCCATCGAATCCGTCCACGCTGCGCTGCCATGGTGCGCGCGTGGCGCCGGCACGCGGATATGACCCGGGTGGCGGCGGTGCAGATGACGTCGGGGCCGGCGGTGCCGGCGAATCTTGACGAGGCCGGGCGGAGAATTCATGCCGCCGCCAATGCCGGCGCCCGGCTCATCGTGTTGCCGGAGAATTTCGCGCTCATGCCGCTGACGGACGCCGACCGGCTGGCGGCGGCGGAAACGGACGATCGCGGTCCGATCCAGGATTTTCTCGCCGCGCAGGCGCGCACCCATCGTGTATGGCTGGTGGGTGGGACCATTCCATTGGCCGCACGGGAGCGAGACAAGGTTCGCGCCGCCTGCCTGGTGTACGATGATCGCGGCGAGCGTGTCGCGCGTTACGACAAGATTCATCTGTTCGACGTGTGTCTCGACAACGGAGAAGAGTATCGCGAGTCGCGCAATTTTGAACCCGGCGACGAAAGCGTGGTACTGGACAGCCCGGCCGGCAAACTCGGACTGGCGGTGTGCTACGATCTGCGCTTTCCCGAACTCTTCCGGCAACTTTTGGATCGAGGCGCGGAACTCTTCGCGGTGCCGTCGGCCTTCACGGCGCATACCGGAAGCGCGCACTGGGAAGTGCTGCTGCGCGCCCGCGCCATCGAAAATCTCGCTTTCGTCGTGGCCGCGGCCCAGGACGGTTGTCACGCCAACGGACGCGAAACCTACGGCGACAGCATGATCGTCAGTCCCTGGGGCGAGATCATGGCGCGACTGACGCATGGCGCCGGCCACGTCGTCGCTGACTGCGATCCGGCGCGCCTGCAGGGCGCCCGCGCGAGCCTGCCGAGCATCCGGCACCGGAGACTGCAATGTGCAGGACGCACAAGTGTCGCGGGAGGCAGGGATGCCGGGAGCGACCACGCATGAGCGACAAAATGCTGACATTGGCGCGTCAATCGCTGCTCGAACCGGCCGGCATCGGCGATCCGGAGTTGGCGCGCCTGATCGGGAGCCTTCTGGCCGGTCGCGTGGATTATGGCGACCTCTATTTCCAGTACAGCCGCCACGAAGCCTGGTCGCTGGAAGAGGGCAAGGTAAAATCCGGCAGTCACAACATCGAGCAGGGCGTCGGCGTACGCGCCGTGGCCGGGGAAAAAACCGGATTCGCCTATTCCGATGATATCGTGCTGCCGGCGCTGCTAGACGCCGCAGCCGCGGCGCGCACGATTGCGCAACAGGGCGCGGAGGGGCGCGCCCCGGCCGTGTTCCGCGGCGAATCGGGCCTGCAGCTCTATCGACCGGTCGATCCGCTGGCGAGCCTAGCGGACGACGCCAAGGTGAAGCTGCTCGAACGCGTCGAGGCCGAGGCGCGTGCCCGCGACCCGCGCGTGAAACAGGTGATGGCGAGCCTCGCCGGCGTGCACGAGGTAGTGCTGGTGGTGCGCTCGGATGGCGTGATCGCCGGTGACGTGCGGCCGCTGGTGCGGCTCAACGTCAGTGTGATCGTGGAGGCTGATGGTCGGCGCGAGCAGGGCAGCCACGGCGGCGGCGGGCGTTTCACCTACGATTATTTCCTGCAGGAAGATCGCGCGCTCGAGTACGCGCGCGAGGCGGTGCGCCAGGCGCTGGTCAATCTCGAGGCGGTGGATGCGCCCGCCGGCACCATGCCGGTGGTGCTGGGTCCCGGCTGGCCCGGCATCCTGCTGCACGAGGCCATCGGTCACGGGCTGGAGGGCGACTTCAACCGCAAGGGCACGTCCGCGTTCGCCGGACGCCTCGGCGAGCGCGTCGCCTCCGATCAATGCACCGTAGTCGATGATGGCACGCTGCCGAATCGGCGCGGTTCACTGAATGTCGACGACGAGGGCACGCCGACCCAGAAGACGGTGTTGATCGAAAACGGAATTCTCAATGGCTATATGCAGGATACACTCAATGCGCGCCTGATGGGGGTCGCGCCGACCGGCAACGGCCGGCGCGAATCGTATGCACACCTGCCGATGCCCCGCATGACCAACACTTACATGCTGGCCGGCAATCACGATCCGGGCGAAATCATCGCCTCGGTGGACAAGGGACTGTATGCCGTCAACTTCGGCGGTGGGCAAGTCGACATCACCTCGGGCAAGTTCGTGTTCTCCGCCTCCGAGGCCTATCTGATCGAGAACGGCAAGATCACGCGGCCGGTCAAGGGCGCGACCCTGATCGGCAACGGGCCGGATGTGCTGACGCGCGTGTCCATGGTCGGCCGCGACCTGCAGCTCGACCCCGGCGTCGGCACCTGCGGCAAGGAAGGCCAGAGCGTGCCGGTCGGCGTCGGTCAGCCCACGCTGAAGATCGACGGACTGACCGTCGGAGGGACCCGCAGTTGAGCGCGACGATGGTGAGCACGACCTCCGTGTCAGACGCCCCGACGCGCTCGCAGTTGACGGCCGCGGTGGAGTTTTCCCTGGCCGAGGCAAAAAAGTCGGGCGCTACCGCGGCTGAGGCCGGCGCCAACATCAGCCAGGGGTTGTCGGTGACGGTGCGCCTGGGCGAGGTCGAGACCGTCGAGCACACCCGAGACAAGGGCCTCGGCCTCACGGTCTATTTCGGACAACGCACCGGTTCGGCCAGCACCACCGACATGCGCCTCGAGGCCTTGCGTGACACGGTGCGCGCCGCCTGCGCCATCGCCAGATATACGGCCGAGGACGATTGCGCTGGTCTCGCCGATCCCGGACGGCTGGCGAAATATTTTCCCGATCTCGATCTTTATCATCGGTGGCATCCGGACATGCCGCAAGCCATCGAACTGGCGCGCACCGCGGAATCCAATGCTCGCGAGGCCGATCCCCGCATCACGAACTCCGAAGGTGCCTCGCTTTCGACCCACGAAGGGCTCGAAATCTACGGTAACAGTCACGGATTCCTCGGCAGCCAGGCGAGCACGCGCCACAGTCTTTCCCTGAGCGTCATCGCCCAGGACCAGGGCGGTATGCAACGGGATTACTGGTACACGGTGGCGCGCGACCCGCGACAACTCGAATCGCCGGCGGGCGTCGGGCGCGAGGCCGCGCGGCGCACCTTGCGCCGCTTGGGCGGCCGCCAGCTTTCCACGCGCGAGTGTCCGGTAATTTTCGAGGCGCCGATCGCCTCGAGCCTGTTATCGCATTTCGTCAACGCGGTCCGCGGTTCGAGCCTGTACCGGCAGGCTTCGTTCCTGCTGGACAGTCTTGGCAAGCCGGTGTTCGCCGGTTACGTGCGTATCCACGAACAACCGCATCTCGCCGGCGCTCTCGGGAGCGCTGCCTTCGACGGCGAAGGCGTCGCGACCCAGGCGCGCGACCTCGTGCGCGGCGGGGTGTTGCAGGGCTACGTGCTCGATTCGTATTCCGCGCGCAAGCTCAAGATGGCCACGACCGGCAACGCCGGCGGCGTGCACAACCTGACGATCGATCCCGGCCCGGAGTCCCTCGACCTCGGGAAGCTGCTCAAACGCATGCACACCGGCCTGCTGGTGACGGAGTTGATCGGTTTCGGCGTCAATATCGTCACTGGCGACTATTCGCGCGGCGCCGCCGGGTTCTGGGTGGAAAACGGCGAGATCCGGTATCCGGTGGAGGAGATCACCATCGCCGGCAATCTGCGCGAAATGTACCGGCAACTGCTCGCCGTGGGCAACGACGTGGACACCCGCGGCAACCTGCGCAGCGGCTCGATCCTGATCGAGAACATGACCGTCGCCGGGAATTGATATTTGATAACGTCTGAATCGCCAGGGATGCCAAGAAAGTCAAAACCAAAAATCCTGTTATTCTTGTATCGTCTTCAACCTGGCGTCCCTGGCGGTAAAAATTGCTGGAAATCATCTACCCAGACGGCGTGCGGCCGTCAAAACCGGGACGCGCTCACGGGAGAGCGTCACCATGGCGAAATCGCGCCGACAAAAAGCCGGATCATCTGAACCGCGTGCTGGCCGCGCTCGAAGCCGCTGATATCGCCAAAATAAGCGAAACCCTTTCCGACCTGCATTCGGCGGACATCGCCTCGTAGGTCATACGCCTGTTCGGGCAAACCATAAATTAAGGTGGTGGCGCTCGCGGTGTCGATGCCGATTGTGGCGAGCATGGGCGGCCACGCAGGGACCCAGGCCCGGACATTGATCGTGCGGGGCCGTCGCTGGGCACGATCTCGGAAGGCAACGCGCGGCGGGTGCTGTTGCGCGAACTCATGATCGGCGCGGTCAACGGGCTGATCTGGGCGCTGGTGGTCGCCTTAAATGGTTTCACCGGTGGCTGCTTGGCATGCTTATCGGGCCGGCCATGATCATCAATATCGCCTTTGCCCCTTTGTCCGGCGTTACGATTCCCCTTCTGGTGCGCCGGCTCGGCGCGGACCCGGCCCTGGCGAGCGGCGTGATCCGGACCACGGTCACCGACGGCGTCGGTTTTTTGCCTTCCTCGGGCTCGCGACCCTGTTCCGTGTCTGATACCCGCGCGTGACGCATTGCCGCCGTACATGGCCTTAAATCCGCCATTTGTCCGCCGACTTTGACTCGGCGCCGGCGTGTGCCATATTTTTCATAGAGACAAAGGAGTCGAGGAAATGCTGCCAAATTCCATCCAGCTCATCAGCCAGGCGATCAAGGACCGGCGCTGCATCGCCATTCGTTATCACGACCAACGCCAGATTCGGGTCGTCGAGCCGCACGCCATTTACACGGACGAGCGCGGCGAACTGGTTCTCGATGGATATCAGACGCGCGGGTTTTCCGCTTCCGGCCGGCCGGCGCCGTTCTGGCGGCCGTTCCGCATGAAGAAGATCACGGCGGTGTCGGTGTTGAAAGAAGCGTTCCAGCCGCGGCTCGCGGAGGGATTCAGCGCCAACCGCCTGAAGTACCGCAGCGGCCTAGTGGCGATCGTGCAGGACACCCAGCCGGCCTTCGGGTACGTCTATCCCGCCCAGACCACGGAAATCGGTCCACATCTGCCCGACGGACTGCGCCGCTGAGGCGCAGAGTTTTTTCACTGACGGTCGGTTCAGCGCTGGTTGAGCTTCTCCACCAGCGTGTGCACTTCGTGCGTGTCACGTACCTTGAGTAATCGTTGTGCGAAGCGATTCAATTTCCCGGCGTGGCCGTCGCGCACGATCTTTTTGACCTCGAGCAAGGTCGCCGGGTGCATGCTGAATTCGGTCAGCCCCAGGCCCAGCAGCAGGTTAGTATAACGCGGATCACCTGCCATTTCGCCGCACATCGCTACCGATATGCGCGCCTTTTTCCCGGCCTGAATGGTGAGATCGATGAGGCGCAGGACCGACGGGTGCAGGGGATCGTAAAGATAATTGACAGCGTCATCCACGCGATCAATGGCGAGCGTGTACTGGATCAGATCGTTGGTACCGATCGAGAAAAAATCGAGATACGGCGCGAACAGGTCTGCCGATATGGCGGCTGCGGGTACCTCGATCATGCCGCCGATGGGAATCCTCGGATTGAACTTCTGGCGTTCGCGCTTGAGCTCGCGCTTCGTTTCCTCGATGAGGTCGAGCACGCGGAAAAGTTCGTCCTGGCTCGAGAGCATCGGGATCATCATCCGCACCTTCCCGTACACCGCGGCCCGCAGGATCGCCCGCAGCTGCGGGCGGAACAGCGAGGTATCGTGCAGGCACAGGCGCACGGCGCGCAGGCCGAGGGCCGGATTGACCGATATCGCTGTCGCGCCCGTGCGCCCGCCGTCGACCTGTTTGTCGGCCCCCAGATCGAGGGTGCGGATCGTCACCGGTTTTCCGGGCATCGATTTGATGACTTTGACGTAAGCCCGGAACTGTTCCTCTTCGGCCGGCGGCTGCGGCCGGTTCATGAACAGGAATTCGGTGCGATACAGGCCGATTCCCTCGGCCCCGGCCTGGGCGGCGGCACGCACGTCCGCGGGCAGCTCGATGTTGGCCAGAAGTGAGATGCGGCGCCCGTCACGCGTGATCGCGCCGCTGGTTCGCAGGCGATTCAGCTCCCGGCGCAACTGCAGGATGTCTTTGGTGCGCTGGCGGTATTCGGCGACGATGTGCCGGTCGGGCGCGATGATGAGCATGCCCCGCTTGCCGTCGACGATCAGTTCCTCGCCCGGGCGAACGTAGCGAGTGGCGCTGTGCGCTGAGACTATCGCCGGGATGCCGAGGCTGCGCGCCAGGATCGCGGTGTGCGAAATCGGCCCACCCAGGCTGGTAACGAAGGCGCGGACGCGATTGTGCTTCAGCATCACGGTATCCGCGGGTGTCAGGTCGTCGGCGACCACGATCTCGCCGGCGGCGATTTTTTCGTGTTCGTCGTAGTTCTGCTGCATCAGGTTGCGCAGGATCCGCTGCACCACCTGATTGACGTCGACTTTCTTGTTGCGCAGGTACTGGTCGTCCATCTGTTCGAACATGGCGCACAGCACGTCGCTTTGCATCTTGACCGCCCATTCGGCGTTGCATTGCTGGCCGCGGATGGTGTCGACCGGGGCCATCGAGATCATCTTGTCATCGAGCATCAGCAGGTGCGCGTCGAGAAAACTGGTCGCCTCGGGCGGCGCGTTGGCCGGGATATGCTCGCG
>Ga0187776_10000704_pt1 | contig 16177 bp, 13 predicted proteins | sample 0216_BV02_MP12_2_FD_132426 | JGI IMG/M metagenome (GOLD analysis project Ga0187776, IMG submission 132426) | Tropical peat soil microbial communities from peatlands in Department of Meta, Colombia - 0216_BV02_MP12_20_MG | ecosystem: Environmental > Terrestrial > Soil > Wetlands > Peat | place...
ACCGGCCCATATCGCACCAAGATTATCGGGAAAAATCGCGAGATTAGAAAATCTGCCCAAATCCTTCGTGTAAATTCCTCGGACTCCTTCGAAAAACGAGGAATTTCTGCGAATCCGATTAGTCGTTTGGATACTACACATTTCTAATGCCCTCGTTTACAGAGCTGGAAAGCAGTCCACACGGATACCCCGTACTTCTTCGCTAGAAGGCTGAAGCTCGTTCGAGCTCTTCTTCTGTCCCGCCTGAGCTGCCGAATCTCCGCCATGCTAAGTTCCCGAAGAGGCGGTCTGCCCAGCCGGATGCCCTTCGCCTGTGCGTTTCGCAGGCCAGCGCGAACGCGCTCGCCAATCAGCGACCGTTCCAGCTCGGCCACGCTACCAAGCACCGTGAATACCATCTTCCCTGCTGGCGTCATCGTATCGACCGCTTCCGATAGCGATACGAACTCGATTCCAAGAGACCGAAATGTCTCCAATGCTCTCAGCAAATGAGAGACGGACCTTGCGAAGCGGTCAAATTTCCAAACGGCCACAATCGAAAATTTTCCCCGATGAGCGTCTGCCATCAATCGGTTCAGCTCCGGCCGCGAATCCTCCGCTCTCGATATCCCCCTATCCACGAATCCAGACACGATTTTCCAGTTACGATGTCGGCAGAATTCTCGGAGTTCGGAGAGCTGCATCCCGACGTCCTGGCCTCGATTCGTGGAAACTCGTGCGTAAATTGCTGCATTCAATTGCTTCGTCATCGTTCGCGCCGCCTTCCTCATATGCGTACACATAATATGGAGGTGACGTAGGCGCAAGCTCGAGGTGGTTACCCTTTTACTTTGACTGGCTGCCGGAGGTCTCTCTCTGAAATTCCTTGCATGAGGCAGCGGTTCGGGCTTACTGTTAATTCTCCTCTTGACGGTTAAAACTTCGCTCTGCCCCGGCGCGCACTCCACCCCGCCGGGGCTTTTAATTTGGTAGAATCCGCGCTAGTGACCGGTGTTGGGCGGGCCGCTCGGAGGCTGTTGGGGGAACCGCCCATTCCTTGTTGATGTCAGGCAATCCACAATTCCCAGAAAGTATCAGACACAAAAATGCGTCGACTACCAAAGACCTCTACAATTAAATGCAACGGCCGAAAAATGAAGCGCGTGTAGACCTTGCCCTCCATTCAGCCTGAGAAATATCCTTTTGAATCAGCCACTTAAAGCCTTCGCAGATTTCCGGTGAGTCTTTTTGTCGAGTATTGGCCTTGCGGTCGAGCAATCTACTAGTTGCTCAAGGTCAACGACAGCTGGTTGGGTGTGGCTTAGGCTATATTTTCAGCCCTCTAGATGGATAAGAGGGAAGGCCAATGCGCGGGGCGGGTGTTTAATGCTGCTGAGAAGGCATTAAACGCCCGCCGCAATTACCGGCAAGAAATATGAGTTTGAAACAGTGTTGATTGAAATCCCGAAAGAGAAGATGGCTCATATGTGCACGATGAAATGTCCGCGGTGCGGAAACACAGCAACGAAAAGCAAACCGGAAGAACAGTTCAAGTGCGAAAAGTGTGGCTGGAAGTTGTGACTTTGCTTGCGATTCGAAATTCATAAGGACCCAATCGCAAAAGGTTCGGTGAAACATTCGGTAGCCGGAATGAAGACAGAAACTGAGAATTGCTCAGCTTCAGGATGCTGGCGGGCGGCGACTGCTGCCCTCGAAGACCGTCCGCTGTGTCGCAAACATTTCATCGACACCTGCGAGGCTGCGCTCGAACTGTATCAGCGACTGCTGAAGGAAAATCGCCTGGGTGAAGTATCGCCGGAAGCGGCCAGGGGGTTTGTCAATCAATGTACCCAGCAAGCCGACAATATCGAGCGGGGCGCTAGGGACCTCGATGACCGCGACCGGGAGCGTCTCGTAAATCTGATTGTTCTCGCCGCAGAACTTGGACGTCACCTGCGACGAAGCCCACGAAAGGCCATCTCTATTCCGGTTCAGGTGGGGTCTGCAATATCAAGGCAGCACTGGGAGGAGCGAACGGAGACGCAAGTGATTAGCCGTTACGGTGCATCAGTGAAATGCCGTCACTGTCTTGAGACTGGCGAAAGCATTGGTGTTGTGCGCCTGGACAATGGACGGAGGGCCAATGCACGGGTTGCTTGGTATAGGAAGAAGCAAGACGGGGAACCAAGAGCCGGGATTGAATTTTTGGACTGTGACAACTTTTGGGAGTTGGATTGGACCGGAATTAAATTTTGAGCCGGAGCACAGTTCAGAACACGATTCATTAAGCTCTGCTATTTTTTCCGGCACAGCTACTCCAACTTCGCGTACTCGGCCTTGGCTTGCTTCAAGACGGGAATGTCCGGGTCGGCGCCTTTCCAGAGCGTCAAAAAATCCTGATAGGCGGAGCGGGCTTTGGCGATGTCCCCCTGCATGGTATAGGCGCGAGCGAGGCCGAGACGGGCGAGGGCGCCGATGGGTTCGTTTAGCACAATACCGCGATGGTCAAGGATTTTATGGAATTCGGCGGCCGCTTCGGCGCCTTGCTGTCCTACCAAATACGCTTCGCCGCGCACATAAACTGGGTATAAGGCGTTCCAACCATAAGGACTGGCTGTCGTCTGACCTAACTCATACGGCGCGCCGACTCTGAGATTCTCAATGGCCTCCGGAGCATTTCCCTTGCTAACCGCCAGCTTCGCACGGATTGTCGGCAGGTAATTGTATTGTACGATTGTGTCTTCTGGATACCTCCTAGCCAAATCGCCAGTCAGCTTTTGCGCCTGGCTACCGTCCCCCGCGAATGCCATACCGAGAGCTGCGCCGAGCTGCGCATCCCGCCCCGCCGAATGCGCCACTGCTAGGTTGGCACCCCGTCGTGCTTCATCTGCATTACCGAATAAGGCTTCTCGCAGAGCAGATATGGCGAAGTACGTTGATTCAGTTTCCTTTTCCTCTGCCCGTTCGGCGGAATCTATTGCTCGGCGGGCAAACTCCCTTGCGTTTCTGAGCCGCCCGAAATATGCTGCCGTATCGGCCTCCAAGCTCAGCAGTTCGTCCTCGATTGCGGGTTTGCCCCCCGACCAAGCTACCTGCTGTGCCATCGCCGAGGGGTCGTTCTGCAAAAATCCAATCGAGTACAGGTCAATATGGAAAAAAGGATGATTCAGGTTGCGTTCGAGAGTTTGACGATAGGCGGTCTTCGCTTCGTCAAGGCGATTTAGGGCGATGGAGTTGACCATGAAAAGGCGGTAAGAGATGGGTTTGTCCGGAGCCAAACGGATTGCCTTCGTGGCTTCTTCAACTGCCCTCTCGTATTGTCCCAACACTGGCAGAATTATTCCCGACAAAAAATCATGTGGTATCTCAGCGCGGGGGTAAGCCTGTGCCCAAAGCTCGCAGGTTCGTGCGGCATTTTCCATGTTCCCTGTGACGGCGATGCTGAAATGAGCGGAGATGAAAAACTTCTCCGCCTCGCTCGTTCGGTCGCGCAGTTCGTATGCCTTTCGGGAATAGTCAGCAGCCAAACCGGATTCTCCGATATCCGCATACATACGACCTAACCATGCGTAGGCGAGAGCAAAATTTGGGTCGAGTTCGACCGCACGCTTAAAGAACGGAATCGCTGCGGCTGGACCAGTTGCGTACAACACTTGGTTGCCAGAGCTGGCTGCCTTAAGGGCTTCAAGTGAGGACGTTGTGGCCTGCTCAAGAGGAGTATCGAATTTCTGCACGGTGCTTAGCGATTCTCCCAGCTTGTTACGAATCTCGGAAGCAGCCTTTCCCAGAGCATCGAGCACATGACTCTTGTCACTCGCCTGTGCCTCCGCGCTCGCCAGTGATTTCCCGTTAACGCAGTTGACTACCTTCAGGGTCAGAAGGTACGGCGTGCCAATCTGCGTTATCGAACCATTCAGGACAGCAGCACTGCCCGTCCGCTGGCAGAGTTCTCGCGCAATCTCCGGCGTCAGTTTCGCATCCGCCTTCTGCCCCATCATTCGTAAGGTCTGTTGGATCTGCTGGTCAGCGATGATGCTCAGAAAGGGTGACTGTTCAAGCTGTATTGACAAACCCTGCCGCAGCGTGCCATCGAACACCGCGTCATCGGTCGTGTTTGTGAAATCTGCGAGCACAATGGTGTCCCTGTCAGTTAGGGCGTGCGCCTTGCGGGCGAAAAACAACCAAGCACCAATCGCCAGCCCTGTTGCCAATACTGCCGCGCCGATGACCGTAGCCCATTGAAACGAGACGGATTTCATGGGCTTCGACCGAGTCTCGGCTGCTGCGAAGGCTGCACGACCGGATTCTGTCTCCCGCTTCAGTCGTTTCAAATCCGTGCGAATCTCGGCAGCGCTTTGGTAGCGCAGCTTCCTGTCTTTCTCCAAAGCCTTGCTGATGATTTCTTCGAATCTTGAGGGGAGGTAAGGATTCAAGCGCACTGGTGCGGTCGGAGTGCTGTTCAGAATTGCTCCCGCAATCACGCCCGAGGTGACGCCTCGGAAGGGCAGTACCCCTGTCGCCATTTCGTAGAGCACTGTGCCGAATGAAAACAAGTCGGTGCGGGCATCTAGCACTTCGCCCCGAACCTGTTCAGGCGACATGTAGGTGACAGTCCCAATCGCTGTTCCCAGCCGGGTAAGCTGTTCCAGCTCACTGGCCGTGGGCATCACCGAAAGATTCACGGCACCGCCTGCTGGTGTCACCTTTGCTAAGCCGAAATCAAGAACCTTGGCATGCCCGCGCTTGGTAACGAAAATATTCGCTGGTTTGATGTCTCGATGGATGATGCCCGCTGTATGGGCCGCGTCCAATGCGTCTGCAATTTCAATCCCTAATTCCAGCACGTCATCAAGCGGCATCGGCTTGCCCGAGATGCGGTGCTTGAGTGTTATGCCATCGAGGAACTCCATCACGAGAAAGACGCGCTCATCTTGATTACCGATTTCGTGGATGGTGCAGATATTGGGATGGTTCAGCGCCGAGGCCGCCCGAGCCTCACGGCGAAAGCGTTCAAGAGCCTGCTGGTCTTGCGCTAGCTCATCAGGAAGGAATTTCAGCGCGACGAAGCGGCCAAGCTCGGTGTCCTCGGCCTTGTAAACGACACCCATCCCGCCAACGCCAAGTTTCTCCAGGATGCGGTAGTGCGAGATGGTTTGGCCAATCATTGGGAAAACTTTCTTAGCGGCGCATGTTAGGCCGCCCTCAAAGGCAAGTCAATTGCGGTTGGTTACACGCGGCGACGAGGAAGCCACCAAAATCCCGGTTTACGCTCAGGATTTATTTCTAGCTCGAAGGGAATACTGAAACTTTTTGACGGGAGCAGCTAAAGGCTGGGGCGACCGCCTCCATATTTTCATGTTGTCCCGAGTGACCAGCCGAGGCGGGTGCGGTACCCTGGTGCGCCTTGGGCTTTTCTGGACCAATGAGGCTTCTCAAGCTCGCCGCGTTGGTGCTCGCTCTCTGCGCGGTGCGGACAGCGTGCGCGCAGCAGACCGTGTTCGACGTGCCGAGTTCTGACGTGCTGGGCAAAGGAAAGGTGTACGGCGAGCTGGATGGCACTGCGCGGCCGGTGAATCCGATGTACACGTTTACGCCGAGGATTGTGATTGGGGTGGGGCACGACATTGAGGCGGGGATGAATTTTATCGGGTTGAGCGAGCCAGCGACCGGAGAGAATATCGTCTCGCCAACGGTGAAGTGGCGTTTGCGGAATGGTGAGGAATCCGGATGGTCGTTTTACGTTGGCGATGACCTATTTTTCCCAGTGCGAAAGGGACCTTACGACGTGGGAAATTATTTTTACGCATGCTTCGCAAAGAAGTGGAAGAGCGGTACTCGCGTGAGTTTCGGCGGATACGACTTTACGAAGCACGTGGTGGCGGCGGCAAACCGCGCAGGCGGGCAATTTACGTTTGAGCAGCCGCTCGGGAAACGGCTGACACTTGCGGCGGAATGGTACACGGGGAATCAGGCCTCTGGGTATGTGAACTCCGGCGCAATTGTCAAATTGACCGGGAAACTGACGCTATACGCGGCGTATCAAGTGGGGAATGCGGGGGTGACGCAGGGGAATCATCAATTCTTGTGGGAATTTGGGTACAACTTCAATTGAACGTCTACAGGAATCCAACGAAATTCTCTTCCGCAGCCGAGATTCCCAGAGTTGGCCATGCGGAACTGCCTTACGCCTTCTGAGGCCAGAGGAGCGCCGGTGTAGTTGGGATTTCCTTGATTTGAGAGATCTCCAGGTAGATAGACCGGTGCTCCCCCACCTTGAGCCTTGCCAATGTTAGTCGAGTTATCGCACAGGACCGGAATGCAATACAGAACGCAATCTCCGACACAAGTTATGGCCTTTCCGAGCTTTTTGAACCTGCTTCCCCACCTCCATAACCAGCTCCAATCCCAGTCAGGCCAACGCCCGAGGGGATCCCACACATTGAGTGGTCGATTGCCCAGATACGAGTAAAAATCAACTCCACCCTGGAAGTGGACGGGATCCTCGCTTAGAAATCTCCCTGTCGAGAGATCGTAGTATCTGGCGCGATAGTAATAAAGGCTAGATTCGAGTTCCGTAAACCATATCGGACGCGTGAAAGAATCCATCGAAGATATCGGATTCATAGGTGAATCAAAGTTATCTCTATTCGAAGTCACGCCACTGGAATCCATCCCCATACCCAATGAAAACTAGATTAGAAGACCGGACGTTCTTCGTTCTTTGTTGGTAGGTCGTGTTTTCCTCATAACAACGTCGAGCACATCCTATGCAAAGGTACTTTCCTGAGTGGTTTGTTCGGAAGTTCGTTCCCATGTGCAAAGGGGATCGGGGATACTTTTTAAGTACGAACTAGGATTCTTCGATCAAAATTTGCTACCTGTAACTATCGTATTCTCAATAAGTTGTAACGCGGACATTCGAGGGGAATCGCGGTAAATCCGCATTTGAAAACCCACGATGTTGCGGGTAAAACGTAGATTCCCGTTCTTTCATTCCTGCAAGGAGGCTTCTTAAATTGCATTTCGGTTTTGCCAGCGCCGCGTTTTCGATCACCGCTCGCCGCAGAATTGTACAGGGGAGCGGGGCTTCAGATCGCGCTGCATGTCAATCACGTTCAAGTTGGGAACTCCGCGAACGACGGGTGTATCACTTTTCCCCGCTCTGTAAGCTACCCCGTCAACGAAAGGGATAGTCTGCAGTTGTGAATCCTATTTTAGCTTCGCGTACTCCGCTTTGGCCTGCTTCAGGATAGGAATGTCAGGGTCGGCGTCTTTCCAGAGCGTGAGAAAATCCTGATACGCGGCGCGGGCTTTGGCCGTATCACCCTTCAAGGCATAGGCGCGCGCTAGGCCTAGCCGGGCCAACGCTCCCCAGGGAAAGTTTCCCACCACGCCGCGATGGTCAATGAACTTCTGAAATTCCCCTGCCGCTCGGTCGCCGTCGCCCAACACGAGAAAGGCTTCCCCGCGCACATAAACCGGGACGAGTACGACGAAGTAGTTGGCCGCGCCAAGTTCTATCGCGCTGGTCTCCTTCAGGAGTTCCACAGCCCGGTTCGGGTTTTTGCGCTCCATCGCAACTGACGCCCGAATCGTAGGAAGCCAATATCTCTGCACCAGTGTGGCCAGTGGGAAAGCTTTGTCGAGTTCGGCAGCCAGCCTTTCCGCTCCTGCCGTATCGCCTGCCCGCGCCAGAGCCAACGCCGCCATGGTCCGCTCATCGCGGTTCGGAGCCAGCTTCAACGCCGCATTCGCGTCCTCATGCGCCTGCTCCCGGTTGCCGATTTCCACTTCGCGCAACGCCGACTCAGCCTGATAGGAAGCGGCGGTCCCCTTGGCATGATTTTGTTCGGCGGAATCCATTGCCCGCCGTGTTAGCTCTCGCGCATTCTTCAACTTCTCGTACCACGCCTGTATGACTGATTGCATGTCCAGCAATAAGTCTTCCGTACCCGCCTTTCCCATGGCCACAGTGGCAAGCAGTTCCATCTCCGCAGAATCGGCTTTCAAGAACGCTAATTGATAGCGGCTAGCTAGCAGGAGTTCGTTTTCCAGTTTGCGCTCGTCTGCCCGCTTGAACACTGCCTCTGCCTCAGCGAACCGGTTGAGGTTCACGTAGGCGGCGCCCTGGTTGGAATAGTTGAGCACATTATTCAGTTCGAGACGCAGCGCTTCGCTGTATTCGCTCAACGCTTTTTCGTAGTTCCCCAGGATGGAGGAAATAACTCCCAGGTTCCCGTAAGGCACAGGGTTTCTCGGGTAGGTCTGCTGCCATAGTTCGTAGGTATGCGGCGCCTTCTCCAGTTCTCCGGTCACGTTCCAATAGTAGAAGGCTTCGATATCGAACCGCTCTCGCTCGCTCACCTTCTCCCGCAGCTCGTACGCCTTGCGGGCATACTCCGCGGCCAGGCCTGCTTCGTTGAGGCTGTAGTAGCCAACCGCCAGACTGCGATAGGCCTCAGCAAAATTGGGGTCGAGTTCTATCGAGCGTTTATAGAAAGGTAATGCTGCGGTTTCGCCTTTCGCATAGCGCGTCTTGCGACCGAGGCTCTGTAGGCCTTCAGGGCTTCGAGCGATGGCGTGGTTGCTTCTTCGAGTGGCGTGGCGTAATCCTGCACCGTGCTGAGCGACTCGCCCAGCTTGCCTCGCAAACGGACTGCCGCAGCGTCCAGAGCCTTGAGCACCCCTTCCTTCCCTTCGGCCTGCTCCTGGGCTTCCGCCAGCACGTCTCCACTCTGGCAATTCACCGCTTTCAACCCAAGTACGTACTGGCTGCCCAGCCCCGCAATCGAGCCGGTCAGCATGGCCTTGCTGCCCGTCCGCTGGCAGACTTCTCGCGTCACTTCCGGCGTCAAACGGTCTCCCGTGGGACGTCCCATCAGCTTTAGGGTTTGATTTATCTTGATGTCGGAAATCATCGATAGAAATGGGGATTGCTCGAGCTGCACCGAGAGTCCCTGCCGCAGCGTGTCGTCGAACACTGCATCGCCCGTTCTGTTGTCGAAATCCGAGAGAACAATCGTGTCCTTATTGGTGAGGGCGTGTGCTTTGCTGCTATAAGTCAGCCAGGCGCCCAAAGCCCCTGCGATAACAGCCACTGCCGCTGTCATCTCAAGCGCGTGTCGCATCTGTCTCGCTCGTATCCGGCGCAATTTCTTTGGCCGCTCCTGTCGACCGGCTTGGTTCTCCGAAAGTTCATACAGGTGCAGACGCAACCCGTGCTTTACCTTTAATTCTCCTAAGTCTTTGAGGGATTCCTTCCAACCACCGACTTCTTTGAGCACATCCGCCGTAGTCTTGGAAACCAAAATATGACCGAGGTCTCCGCAGTCCATCACTCGCTGCGCAACGTTGATTCCTCCGCCAGCAACGTTCAGATTGGCATTGATGTCCGCAACCCGATAGACCGGGCCGGTATGAATTCCCATACGCAACTTGATTTCGGGATGCTCGCGGAGAGCTTGGCTTAGCTCCAGAGCGCAGCGGACAGGCGCTTCGGGGTCGCGGAAGAAAACCAGCGCCATACCGTCACCGGTTGGTAGCCGAATGAGTTGTTTTCGGACGAGGCACGAGAGAATTGTGGGGTGTTGCGAACCACTTTATTCAGTTCTTAGAGAAACCGCTGTTGCTGGCCCGCTGACAATGTAGAGTAAGCGGCGATGTCCATGAAGAGGACATGCGCAATTTCAGAGGACTGAGAGGATTGAGTTTCCGGGACATCCATCAACGATTGCCCATCGCCACTTTCCGTTTCTCGCCGCATGTTAGGCCGGACCTACGGGCAAGTCAATTGAGACGAGTCAGCCACGATAGAATGGTGGAGCCGTGCCCGCTAGTCCATGACGACAATTCGGCTCTCCCAACCCTGATGAAGATTTCGTTGCACTACTTTCCTACCTACCACTAAAAAGCTATTGGCGGGTGCTGCCGTTCTTTCACTATTCTGCGCAGCTGATGAGGCAACTGGCATCGGCTGAGGGCTTAGTCGGGTATTCGTTTCTCGCCCATCCGCTCTCGAAACAATTCTGGACGCTCTCCTCTTGGGAGAGGGAAGTCGCGCTGCGGTTGTTCATTAACAATCCGCCCCATGTGCGCATCATGACCGCAATGGCTCCGCATATGGGTGAGACGAAGTTCGTGCGCTGGATGGTAAAAGGCTCCCAACTACCGCTGAATTGGGAGGATGCATTGCGGCGATTCGCGAACAATCAGTCTTGATTTAGATGCGTGCTGTACCTATGGCTGCTCCGCCAGAATCGTTCTCGCCAGAGAAAGCCCGCCCCATCCTCACCAGAGCGCTTTGCATCGGCGCTGAATCGGTGAACGTTTGGTGAACGTTTAGCCCCCAAAAACCGCCATAAACCGTAATGCAAGACGCGGAAAAAGGCTTGAAGAACCAACCACTTAAGCTATCAAATCTTGCTTTGCAAGCAGGGGGTCGCCGGTTCGATCCCGGCCACGTCCACCAAATTTCTCCATTTATCTGGCTCAAATGGACGCTTATCGGCACTCGATTGCGATGTTGGCTGCAATTGCGTGCGCGCACTTTTGCGGTCAGCAATGCGCGGTGCTTCAGCAAGAGCGACTTTATGCAGTGGGGATCGTCAGGAGGCAGCTTATTCGGACGATTGGGCCTTGGCGAGGCGCTCGGCAACGATTGTATAGGCCAGGGGATTGAAGGCCATACCGACGTGCGTGCCGGGAACCTCGAAGTCATCTTCGGGATTGCGCGTCATGCAATAGCGCCAGTCCACGATGCCGTCATGGCGCGTGTAGATGGCGGTCTGGATCATGCAGTCGGGAACGTCCCGCTTCAGGGAATCGACGAAATTGCAGGTGCAGCGACCGGTATAGCAGCTACGGAGTACATTTTGACCATGCTCTTCCAGAATGCGCAGCCGAATGGCTTCGGCGGCGTGGAAAACGGTTCGGCTCATGACGGTGGCGCGAAAGGGCGAAGCGAGGGTGATGACGGAGGCGACGTCCTTGGGCCGCTGGCCGGCGAGAGAGCGCGCAATTACGCCGCCGAGGCTATGGCCGATCAGGTGAACTTTCCGGCCGGTTTCGTCCAGAGCGCGTTCGATGGTTTCGTTCAGATGGCGCCGGATAAGGAGGTTGGGGCAGTCGGCGTTGATGCCGATCCCGGAAAAATAGGCCTGGTAACCAATGCGGCTGAGCCAGCCGTGGAGTTCCGTGAGATACAGATCGGTGGCGAGAAAACCGGGAATGAGGATAACGCCCGAACCATCGCCGGGCGGAACGCCAAAGCCATAGTAAACCGGGGTCGCATGCAGCAAGAGAATCTCAGCCCCGAAGAGCGCTTCGGTCCAGAGGGAGGCCTCAGAGATCGGCTGAGGGTGGGGGGATTTCTCGTGAGACCTGTGGTTTGACGGGCCGGCTGCCTTCTTTCGCGTGCGCAGTTTCGTCTTGGACTTGCGCGGCATCGATTCCCCTTTGCGAGAACTTGTGCATGGCGCGAACGCTTTCGATTCGTAATTATACTGCTGCGTTCGCGGCCATTCCATAGTACCAGCGGCTTATGTTGTGCCGCCGCTTAACGTTTAACGCGCTTCCGTCCCTTCCGGCGGGTGCCTTTCAGTTGGGCCTCGAGTTCCTCCACTCGTTTGTGCAGGGCGTCGAGTTCCGTTTCGTTCTTGCGTTCCGGCCGCGATGCCGTCGGGCCCATGAACTTCTTCATCATTTCCACGGGCGAGAGAATGGCGGACTGCACGTCGCCCAAGCGGCTCTGCACCGCGTCCTGCACCTTCTGATACGCATCAAAAGCGGACTTCAAATACCACATGATGAACTCCTGGCGCACCTCGTCGGAGGCCATGATGAGCTCGCGCAGCAGCTCGAGCGGCAGGCCAGTGGGTTTATTCTTGGCGTCCTCGGTGATGATTTGCGTCAGGGTGACGCGGGTGACGTCGCGGCCGCTTTTGGCCTCGAGGACTTTAAGGTCATGCCCTTCGCGAATGAGCGAGGCGATATCGTCGAGGTTGATATAGCGGCTGTGGGTGGTGTCGTAGAGGCGGCGATTGCCGTATTTCTTGATGATGACGGTGGAGGGCTTCACGAGGCGCCTTTCATGCTGCTTCGCACAATGCAAAAATAACGCTTGACAAAGGGGTTGTCAAGGGCTATCTTGCAATTGATGCTGCAATGCAGCAATCGGAGGTGTTCCATGAGAAGGGCAGCAAGGACCGAGACCACCCGGATCCACCCCCGGGAGTCCTCCTTTGTTTCTATCCTATCGGGCTGGGCACAACAAGGCGTACAGAGCTTTTTCGCCACGCAACGGATTCTTTTGGATCTGGCCATGCGGCAGAATGCGAACGCGATGCATGCCCTGCGGAAGCAGTTGTCCGACCCGCAACATTCACCGACAGCCATCCTCAGCGAAGTGGCCGGGGAGGGCGTGAGCAATTTCCTCGAAGGGCAAAAGATTCTTCTGGATTTGGGCAAGCAACAGAACCACATCCTGATGAACGGCGTGAAAGAGCGCGTGGGGGACTGGCCGGCTGCGCAGGCCCTTACGGACCTGCTGCGGCGCAGCGTGGAGACCTTCATCCACATGCAGCAGGAGTTCCTGAAGGTCGCCGGGAAACAGACTCACTCCTGGATGGAGGCCGCCAAGTCCGGCAAGCCATATGAATCCAAGCACTTGGTTGAGCTGGCGCACGAGAGTATGGAGAACTTCGTGAATGCGCAGAAGCACTTCCTGGATATCATCGGCGAGGAGAGCGGCAAGCTGGCCGGCGGAAAGCGCATCGGCGCGGTCAAGAAGTTCAAGAAGACCGAGCTGGCCGAAGTGGCGCGTCAGGCGACGGAGTCGTTCATTGACGCCCAGAAGAAGCTGGTTGCGGTAGCGGGCAAGCAGATGAACGCCGGTGTGAAGACAGCGGGACACACGCTCGAACTGCTGCGGCCATTCCCGTTTGTGCCGATGGCGGAGCTCACACGGGAGGGCGTAAAGAGCTACGTTGACGCCCAAAAGGCGTTGATGGAGGCGGTGGTGAAGCCGGCAGGCGAGCACAAGCATGCAGGGAAACCAGTGAGGCATGCCCGGAAGCCGCGGACCCATGCCAAGAAGCATCATGTAGAAGCGGCCGCTGCTTGAGATTCAAAATGGGAGGGCACGGCGAGGACCCGTGCCCTTCCATGGAATGTCATAGTGTCTCAAGAAAACTTGGGCGAGCCGTGGGCATTTGAAGCAGTGGAGCCCACCGACGAAATCTTCGGGCCGGCGCGGGCCCTCTTTTCCAAACCGGCTCGGCCATCCATGCTTGCAGACCGAATTTCAAACTGGGTTGGAATTTATGGCGGAACCTGCAAGTGAAGTCCAGTTGAAGCCACAGACCCTCGAGAGCTTTGATTCCTACATCTGTGATGCCGAGGCCGCAATGAAGAAGGACATTCGCGGCCAGGGGCCATTTCTCTGGTCGGAGACCAGCCCCGAGAGGGAACGGCAAGTCCAAGCAGGAGAAGTCATCGCGGAATTCTGGCCGGGCCGCGGGCCCGCGAAGATACCGGGCGGCTTGATTCATGATTGGATCGGCGCCGCCTGGGCGCCGGGAACGACACTCAAAGCCACGCTGGCATTGATCCAGGACTACAACAATCACAAGAACATCTACAAGCCCGAGGTCATCGCTTCGAAGCTGATCAAACGCCGGGGCAACGATTTCCAAATCTATTTGCGGCTTCTCAAGAAAAAAATCCTGACGGTGGTCCTCGATACGGACCATCACGTGCATTATGCTCGCATCAATCAAATCCGCTGGCTATGTTGGTCGCACACCATGCGCATCGCGGAAGTGCAGAATGCGGGGCAGCCGAACGAAAAGGTCCTAGCGCCCGATACCGGCTACGGATTCCTCTGGCGCCTGAATTCCTACTGGCGATTCGAAGAACGCGATCGCGGTGTTGAACTTGAATGTCGAGCTATCTCGCTGTCTCGAGACGTGCCTCTTGGACTGGGATGGCTCATCGAACCGATCATCCAGAAGTTGCCTAAGGAGTCGTTGATCCATACGCTGGATTGCACGCGCCAAGCGCTGCACTCCCAGGCCAAGTAAGTTCTATCCTCGCGGCACCCCTCTATACCCAAACCTGCCTTGGTTTTCCACAGTTCGCGCCGGGCAAACCGCCCCGATGTGATGATCATCACCATGAAACGTGACCCAATCCACGGACTTAACCTCCCCGCAGGAGTTTAGTAGGGGTGGTTGGTGATCCTGGCCGGCCGGACAGTGAGGCAATTGCCATGCATCTTCGCGAATGGTCCAAGTCCGAAGTCGAATATGGGCGGAAGATTCTAGACTCCAGTCTGAAGGGCGCTCATACAGGCGAAGAGGAATTTCTGAATGGGCGGGCTCTCAACCGTTTTCTTAACGAGTCAGCCTTGGAAGCATTGAAGCCTGCCGCCCTTGGTGCCTGTCTGGGAATGCTGGGAAGCCACCTCGGGAACAAGCAGGTTTCGATCGGCAAAATGTTGTTGCTCGGATTGGTGGGCGGCACCCTTGGTTTTGGCGCTGGGCTGGCATGGAAGACGCGGCGCCTGACTGCCAGTGCCGCACGCGGCGCGGTGCGGAACAGTCACAAAGTACGCGATGAGCATTGGGTGGAAAAGCACCCGATCGCCTACGCGTAGAAACCGGAACGATTTCTTCGAGTGACCAGACTGATCGGAGTCATGGCGCTGAGAGGAGAAGAAGGTCAACCGCGGGAGCCTCTTTGCCGATTTAGGGACCCTGAAACCCGGTTGGGGGAAATTGATGAGCACGAGCGAAGTGGTTAAGGAACGGGGCCAAAACCTGTCTGCCGCAGAAAGCCTCAGCCAAGAACGGATTGCCTACCTCGAAAGCCTGATTAGCCAAGCCAGAAATGCCTCCGCCGTCTTCACGCAATTCAGCCAAGAGGACGTGGATCGAATCGTCAAGGCCATCGTCATCGCCGGTCTGGAACAAGCTCAACATCTGGCCCGGCTGGCGGTCGAGGAAACCAAACTTGGCGTGATGGAAGACAAAGTCATCAAGAACATGGTCGCCACGGAGTTCGCCTACGACTACGTGAAAAACAAACGGACGGTCGGAATCATTCGCGAGATTCCCGAACGCAACCTGATCGAGATGGCGGAACCGATCGGCGTCATATTTTCCCTCATTCCCATCACGAACCCTACTTCCACGGTTCTTTTCAAATGCATTATGGCCATCAAGACGCGGAATGCCGCGATCTTCAGCCCTCATCCAAAGGCCTGGCACTGTTCATCCGAAGCAGTGCGGATCATGTATGAAACGGCCGTGAAGCACGGCGCACCGGAAGGTGTTTTCACCTGCTTGGAATCGCCCACCCTGCAAGATAACGCCTACCTGATGAAGCACAAGGACGTCAGCCTGATCGACGCTACGGGAGGGCGAGGTGCGGTGAAGGCGGCGTATAGCTCGGGGAAGCCCGCGCTGGGCGTGGGGCCGGGAAATACACCGGTGTACTTGGAAAAAACGGCGGACTTGAATACGTCGATCGTGGACATTCTCATTTCCAAAACCTTTGATAACGGGACCATCTGCGCCTCCGAGCAGACCGTAGTGATTGACGACGAAATTTACGACGCCGCGCTAAGGAAGTTCTCCGAACTGGGCGCGCACATCTGCAATGAGTTCGAGACCAAGCTGCTGGAACGCACAGTGATTGATCCACAAACCGGGAATATGGTGCCCATGGCCGTCGGCCAAAAAGCCGCGGATATAGCGAGTTTCATCGGCGTTTCAGTAGACCCAAAGACCAAACTTCTGATTGCGCCGATCCAGGGCGTGGGTCGTGAACATCCGCTGTCGGTGGAAAAGCTGTTCCCGGTACTCGCGGTTTATCGAGCGAAATCCGTCGATGAGGCGCTCAAGGTCTGCTTGGACGTGAATCATGCCGGAGGACTGGGACATACGGCAGTGATATTCTCGCGCAAGGACGAGATCATCCGAAAATTCGGGGATGTGATCAACGCGGGGCGAATCATCGTGAATTCGCCCGGCGCCATCGGGGCGCTTGGGGCTGTTTACAACGATCTGGTGCCGACGTTTTCCTTCGGATGCGGGACGGGCGGGGGAAACAGCACGACCGACAACGTCAACGTCTATCACTACCTGAATATCAAACGGGTGGCGCGACGAACGGAAGCCCACATGTGGTTCCGAGTCCC
>Ga0187776_10000706_pt1 | contig 16151 bp, 17 predicted proteins | sample 0216_BV02_MP12_2_FD_132426 | JGI IMG/M metagenome (GOLD analysis project Ga0187776, IMG submission 132426) | Tropical peat soil microbial communities from peatlands in Department of Meta, Colombia - 0216_BV02_MP12_20_MG | ecosystem: Environmental > Terrestrial > Soil > Wetlands > Peat | place...
GCCGATGGGCTGGTTCGCAGTCGGCCACGTTGTCGTGGTGCCCTCCCGATCGTGCGTAGATCACGATCAGCGCCGGGACACCGTGGAACAACCGATACCCCGGTTGCGAAAGGATCTCGCGCGCCTGGCCGCGGTAGGGCTCGGGGAACTCGAGCGTCAGGTAGTGGGTCGTGGCCGGCTCGTCGTAGTCGGCAAGCCGCGCGCGGTCGTCGATCACAACGAATGCCCATGGCTGCGCGTTCAGCGCGCTCGGCGCCTGAATCGCCGCATCGATCAGAGCCTGCACCGCCGACTCCTCCACAGCCTCTTCGGTGAACGAGCGGATGGCGCGGCGGTGTCGGATCGCGTCTGTGACCGTCATCTCAGCTCAGCAGGTGAGGTGCAGGGCGGCGGTCCGCTTGGGATCAAGCTGGCGGTAGCGGCGCACGGCCTGCGGCGTGGGGAGCACTTCGACCGACCCGCCGCGGGCCGCCAGCTGCTCGAGCGCGTCGGGATCTGGTGCATCGGGCCGTCCATCCCGGTGCCGATCAGCAGCCGCTCGGGCAGCTCCGGCAGCACCTCCGCCAGGTCGCCGATCACGAGCTCGTGACCGTGCCGGCGCCACCAGTGAGAGACGGTGCGATCCGGCAGCAGGACCACGTCCGTTTGTTCCTCGCGGCCGTCGACCACGATCCGTCCGAACGAGTCGTGCTCGACTCGCGCCATCTCTCACTCTCCGGTGTCGGGTCTCCTCACTGCCGGGGCTAGTGCTCGCTTGCGGCAGTGCGGCGCTTCGCGGTTCGGGCCGTCGTTGAGGCTGGCCGGCGCGCGGCAGGCGGCTTCGCGGTGGCCGCCGAGGTCAGGTCCTTCTGCAAGCGATCGAGATCGCGCTGGATCGCGCGGCGCATCTTGAGCACGTCTCGGCGGGCGTCGCGCAGCATCCGGGTGACGTCGCGGCGCAGGTCGCGCACGGCGGTGCCGAGGCTGCCCCCGATCGAGGCGAGGTCCTTCTGCGCCGCCTCCAGCGACTGCATCACGTGATCGAGCTGGCGCTCGTTCTCCTCGACGCGGGCGCGCGCCGCGGCTGTCGCGCGCGGGCGCGCGGCTGGTTTCGTCGTGGCTGGCACTGGATCTCCTTTCGGTTGACGGGCTGGCGGAGGAATCCGAAGTGGGTGGCCGGGCGTTCCGATGCACACGTCGGCGACGAGCGGCTCGCCGAGCCGCTCGATCTCCCGCGGGGAGACCTTCAGCGTGTGACGGTGATCGCCGCCGCTGCAAAGCACGTGGTCGTGGGCGAGCAGGCGCGTATCGAGGATCTCGGGAACCCCGAGCAGCGCGCTGAACGGCGGCAGCGCGCCCGCGTCGAACACCGGGAACTCCTGCCCAATCTCATCCTCGCTGGCCAGCCGCAAATGCCCGCTGGCGCCGAACAGCTCCCGCGCCTTGTGCAGGTCCAGGCGCTCCGACGCAGGCACAATCGCCGCGCGGAAGCCGTCGTGGTCGTGCAGCAGCACCGTCTTTGCCATCCGCGTGGGCCCGCTCCCCGCCGCGCCTGCCTCATCGACCGCGGCAAAGGTGTCGGCGTGCTCGATCAGCTCATAAGGGGCTCGCTCGCGATCGAGGAAATGCACCACAGCCTCGATCCCGTGCATCCCCCGACCGGGTGTGTAATCGACAGCCATCGTTACTCCTCTCGTCGTTCTGGATGGGCCGGACCGTTCCGGCCCGGGCCGCGCATGCTGCCCCGGGCCGGCGCTCGGCTCAGGCTCCCTCGGGGGTGATCGTCACCTTCTTGTGCTCGCCCTTCTCCTCGGGCAGCGGGACCTTCACCTCGAGCACGCCATCGTGGGTCTGCGCGCTGATCTTGCTGGCGTCAACGCCCCCTGGTAGCGCGATCGAGCGCGAGAAGGACCCGTAGCGACGCTCCTGGCGCAGAAAGTGCTTGCCCTTCTTCTCCTTTTCCTCCTCGTGCTTGCCCGAGATCGTCAGCATCTCGTCCTCGACCTCGATGCTGATCTCTTCCGGCTTGAAGCCGGGCACGTCGGCCCGCATGATCAGATTGCCATCGGCGCGCTCTACGTCGATCGCGGGCAGCCACTCCCGTCCGCTGATCGCGCCCCAGTCACCAAACATCTGGTCAAAGCGCTTGCGCAGATCAGCGAGCTCCCCGTACGGGTCCCACCGCGTCAGCACTCCAGGCATGAGCTACCTCCTAACTGGACTCGACAGACCCCACGACCGTACGCCCGAGCCCGACCCCTGCCATCGGGACAGCTCCATCGACGCGGTCGGTAGAAACCCGAGATGAGCGACGCGCAGTGCGTTCAGTTCCTGCAATGGGCGCTTCCCGAGGAGCCCTACACGCTGACGATCATCTGGAAGCTCAAGCTCGCCGCACAGTTCCCCGCCCTGACGCTGCGCATCCTCGCCACCGACATCCACCCCGCGATGCTCGCCCGCGCTCAGTGCGCGCGCTTCAGCGCGGGCAGTCTGAGGGAGCTGCCCGACCGCTGGCGCGCGGCGGCCTTCGTCCGGCAAGACGGGCTCTACCGCCTACGTGAGCCCTACAAGGCAGCGGTGACGGTCGACTCGCACGACATGGACAGCGGGCCGCCCGACGGGCCGTTCGACCTGATCCTGTGCCGCAACCTCGTCTTCACCTACTTCGAGCAAGCGCTGCAGCGGGCGATCGGGGAGCGCCTGGCAAGGTCACTGCAGCCGGGTGGCGCCTTGGTGCTCGGTGCGCACGAACAGCTACCTGCGGGCCTCGGAGGATTTGCGCCGTGGGACGATCGCCGCGGCATCTATCGCTGCCCGGCAGTCGCGCCAGAGAGCTGATCGGCGTCCTGGTCCGCGGATTGCCCCCGCTCCTTCCGCTCGATCACCTTGGCGGACTGCTCGACGCCGGCGCCGTCCGGTAACGAGCGCAGCCGCCGCAGAGCCTCGTCAGCGGGCACGCTCGAACCGAGCTTCGTGGTCGCGAAAGCGCACCCGAGCGGTGCCACGCGGCCCGTCGATGTACAGGCTGACCCCGCCCGCGCTGACTCGCTGAAGCTCGCGACGCAGCCGCTTTCGCCACTGTGCCGCGTTGTGAGCGGGTCTGCGCGGCTTCGCATCCGGCATGCTTCGATGATCGCGCCGCACGCCGGCGGGCACATCGGCGGATCTTGCGGGCACCCTCGGCGGCCTCCTACGGAGTCCGCGGCACGCGCTCTCGGTAGGGTGCCAGCCGATGGCGCCCGCGCCGTTTTCCCGCATCCTCGTCGGCTACCTGCCCACCGAGCAGGGGGCCGACGCCAGGGCGCTGGGCGTCGATCTCGCCACGGCGTCCGGCGCCGATCTGCTGCTGGTGAGCGTCGTCGCGGCGGTCTGGCTCGAGCACATCGGCGAGCAGACCGGCCCGGCCGTAGTTCACAGCGGCGCGCGTGACCGCGCCGCCTCCGCGCTGAAGGAGGCCGCCGACGAGCTCGCCGGAACGCCCGGGATCGGCCACGTCGAGCGACGCTTGGAGGCTTCGAGCTCACCGGCGCGGGGCTTGTACGACACCGCCGTCGCCGAGCAAGCTGATCTGATCGTCGTGGGCTCCTCGCACTACGGGCCGGTAGGCCGTGTGCTGGTCGGCTCGGTCGGCGAACGGCTGCTGAGCGGAGCCCCGTGCTCGGTCGCGATCGCCCGTCGCGGTCACGCCTTGCGGGAGCGGCGCCGGATCGGCGTGATCGCGATCGCCTTCGACGGCTCGCCGGAGGCGCAGGTCGCGCTGCGCACCGCGCACGAGCTGGCGACGCGCACCGAGGCCTCGCTGCAGGTGCTGATGGTGATCGAGCCTCCGGCGGCGATTCCTGGCCAATTCGTTCCCCTGCCTGGGCTTGAGGCGCTGACCACAATCGAGCGCGGCGAGGCGATGCAGCGCCAAGAGCAGGCCGCCCAGAGCGTGCTCAACCGCGCACTCGGGGCACTCGGTGGCGCGCTGAAGATCGAACGCCGCGTGTTGGTCGGAACACATCCAGCAGGCGCGATCCTCGACACGGCGCGCGAGGGCGTCGATCTGCTGGTGCTCGGCTCGCGCGCCTATGGTCCGCTACGGCGGGCGCTCTCCGGGAGCGTCTCGAGCAGGGTGGTCCGCCACGCGCCGTGCTCCGTGCTCGTCAGCCCTCGGATCGGCGAGAGCGCAAGCTGACACAGTCTGTTGCGGACTCCATATCCGTAGTTGCCAGCGATGCGCCCGCGATGCCGGAGCTCCACGATCGACGCGTGTCAACCGCTTGGCGACTGGTCCTCGTGCTGGTGCTGGTGGCGTTCAACGCGCTGTTCGTCGTAGGGGAGTATGCGCTGGTGACCGCCCGCCGCTGGCGGCTGGTGGAAATGGCCGACGCGGGCGATCGCGGTGCCGCGGCGGCGGTGCGACTGCTCGAGCACCCGATGATGCTGATCGGCACCGTGCAGGTCGGAATCAGCGCGCTCGGGATCGGTCTGGGCGCCTTGGGCGAGCCGACGTTCCGGCGGATCTTCGACCCGCTGGTGGCGACCGGGGTGTCGATCGCGCTGGCGCTGGTCGTGACCACCTACCTGTACGTCGTGCTTGGCGAGCTCATCCCCAAGTCGATCGCGCTGGAACGCGCCGAAGCGGTCGCCGTCGCGGTCGCCCGCCCGCTCGCGCTGCTCGGGCGCGCGGCGCATCCGATCGTCTGGCTACTGCAAGGCTCCGCCACGATGCTCCTGCGGCCGCTGGGGTTTCGCCCGATCTCGGCCCGCCTGGCGGTCCGCAGCGAGGAGGAGCTGCGCGGAATCCTCGCCGAGGCCGAGGAGACGGGGATCATCGAGGAGGCCGAGGAGGAGATGCTCTACAAGGTGTTCGACTTCGCCGACACCGAGGTCCGCGAGGTGATGGTCCCCAGGCCGAACATCGCGGCGCTGTCCGCCGACACGCCGCTCAGGGAGTGCCTGGCGGTCGTGACTGACTCGCCCTACACGCGCCACCCGGTCTACCGGGACAGCCTCGACAACGTGATCGGGGTGCTGCACATTCGCGACATCTTTTCCGCCTACCACCACGGGCGTCTTGGAAGCACTTCGATCGACGAGCTGCTGCGGCCGGTGCAGTTCGTCCCGGAGACCAAGAACCTCGGAGCTCTACTGGCCGAGTTCCGGCGCACCCACCAGCAGATGGCGATCGTCCTCGACGAGTACGGCGCCACCCAGGGGCTGGTCACGCTCGAGGACCTGCTCGAGGAGATCGTCGGCGAGATCGCCGACGAGTACGACCTCCCCGACGAATCAGTCCGGTGGCTCGGCCCGCGGACCGCGCAGATCGCCGGCACGTTCCCGATCGGCGACTTCGCGGAGCATTTCCACATCGAGCTCCCAGAAGAGCCGTTCCACACTCTGGCCGGGCTCGTGTTCGACCGCCTCGGGCGCATGCCGAAGGTCGGCGACCAGGTGCGGATCGACGACCTTCGCCTTCGCGTGCTCACGGTCAAGGGCCTGCGCATCTCCCTGCTCGAGGCCACATTCCCACGGCCACCCCTGACCCGTGCGCCTGATCAAACCGCCTGATCGGAGTGCTCCTGCCGCGAATCGCGTCGCACGTGAGGTCGACGTCGATGACGGCGGCGGGTTGGAGCTGAACTCGGCGCGAAGGTCGGCGCGATCGTGTTGCGTGGCGGGCACACCGACCTAGTGCAGTCGCAGCTGGCTGAGGTGGCGGCGCCGACGCTGCTGATAGTGGGCGGCAACGACTGGGAGGTGCTCGAACACGACCGCCGGGCGCAGTCACTGCTGCGCTGGCCGGGCGCAGTCGCTGCTGCGCTGCGTGAACGACCTCGCCGTGGTTCCTGGGGCGACGCACTTCAAGAGCCAGGTGCGCTGAATCAAAGGGTGGACGTCGCGATCGCCTGGTTCATCCGCCACCTACGGGTTCTCAGTCATCTGACTGGACCGTGAGGTCAGCGCCGCGCGATCAGCCGGCGGAGCTCGTCAAGCGGTCGCGTGTTGAGGACGTCGGCAGGCTCGAGCCAGCCGCGGCGTGCCTGGTCGACGCCGAAGCGCAGAAAGTCAAGTTCGGCACTTGTTGAGGCGGCGGAGGAGATCGCGACGGGCACGCCTTTCTCCTTGGCGAGCTTGCAGTGCGTATCGCTGAGGTCCAGGCGCTCCGGCCGCGCGTCCAGCTCTACGAAGCGCCCGTGCTCGTAGGCGGCCTCGATCACGCGCTCGAGGTCGAGGTCGTAGGGCTCGGGCTCGTTCACCACCCGGCCGGTCGGGTGGGCGAGGATCGTGAAGTACGGGCTCTCCATGGCCCTCAGCACTCGATCCGTCTGTCGGCGCTTTGACAGGTCAAAGCGGCCATGCACCGCGCACACGGTCAGGTCGAGGCGGGCAAGCAGCCGCTCGGGTAGGTCCAGCGAGCCGTCCTCGAGGATCTCGACCTCCGCCGACTTCAGCAGCACGGGTCGGCCCCCGAGCTCGTCGTTCAGGCGTTCGATCTCGTCGAGCTGTCGGCGTAGGCGCCTCGGACCCGGACCGCCCGCGAGCGGTGTGCGGTCGGCGACGGCGAGGTACTCGTAGCCTCTCTCGAGCGCTGCCTGCGCGAGTCCGCGCAGCCCCTCCCGGCCGCCGGCTGAGCTATGAACGCGCAGGTCACCGCGGATGTCGCGCTCCCGCAGCGGCCGCGGCAGCCGCCGGTTCAGCGCCGCCTCGATCTCGCCGCGGTTCTCGCGCAGCTCGGGCTCGATGTAGGGCAGCCCGACGAGCCCGAACACCTCGCGCTCAGTGCGCCCGCCGAGGCGCTCGCCATCCCGAAACACGCCATACTCGTTGAGCTTCAGCCCGGCGCGCTGCGCCAACCGGCGCACGGCCACGCTGTGCGGCATCGAACCGGTGAAGTAGCAGAGCGCCGCGCCGTAGCTGTCGTCTGCGACGACCCGGAGGTCGACCTGCAGCCCCGACCTCAGCCTTACGGTCGAGCGCGTCGGGCCGTGCGCGAGCACCTCCTCGACGTCTTCAAAGGACAGCAGGCGCTCGGTGGCCGCAGCCGGATCGGTGGCAGTGACCAGCACGTCGAGGTCGCGCACGCTCTCCCGCCTGCGCCGGTAGGAGCCCGCGACGATCGCCCGGCTCAACCCGCGGGCGCCTTGCAGGTGGTGAACGACCGCTTGCGCGACCGGCTCAACGTCGGCCAGCAAAACGCGGCGTTCTGGCTCTTTGCGTCGCTCGAGCTCATGCAGCAGCTTCAGCTCGCTGCGCTCGCCGAACCCATGATGGCCGTGCACGCGCCCCGCCCGGAGCGCGGCGGCCAGCTCTTCAAGCGTGGTGATCCCGAGCTCGTCGTACAGCGCCTTCGCCCGTTTCGGCCCGACCCCTGGCAGCTCGACGAGGTCGGCCAGGCCCGCCGGCACCCGCGCGCGGGCCTCCTCGAGCGCAGCGAAGCGACCCGACTGGATGATCCCGACGAGCTTCTGCGCAAGGTCGTGGCCGACCCCGGGCAGCTCCGCCAAGTCCTTCCCGCCCGCCACGAGCGCCGCCAGGCTCTGCGGCAGGTCGCGCACGGTGCGCGCAGCGGTCCGGTACGCGCGGACCCGAAACGGATTCGCACCCTCGATCTCCAGCAAGTCCCCGAGCCTGTCGAGCAGCTCGGCAACCTCGGCGTTCTCGACCGCACGCCCGCTCTCGACCACCGCCACGCCCGGACTCGATGTGGGATCGATCGAAGAGCGCACGCTGCCACCGTAAGCCGAGGAGGGCCAGCCGGCATCGGCAGATTCCCCCGTGCCCGGTAGGTAGAAGGTGCCGATGGACAGGCGAGCCACGACGCATTACGGTCCGGACGAGATGACCGACCGACGGGAACACGAGCCGAGCGACCAGCCCGTCGAAGCGCCGCCCCAGCGCTCGCCTAGGAAGCTCCGCGCAGCGATCGCCGATGTCACGAGCGTCCGCGCCAAGAGCAGCCGCCACGGCAAGTCGACCGCCGACAAGTGGAATCAGTAGCGGCGTCGAGCGTCGTTCGCGTCGGCCCGGGGTCGCTCCCGTCGCGCGAGACCGCGGGCGAGGCGATCGAGGTCTTGATCTGTGCGGGCTACGACGCGTGCGAGGTCGACTTCGGCGACGGCTTCTGGATGGACTGGGCCTACGCCGATGAGCTGGGGGGGCTCGCTCGCAGCGCTGGCGTGGCGCTCTCGATCCACGCTCCCCTGGCCGCGTTCCTCGGCCACGCCGAGTACGGCGGGCGCAAGCACCACATGGCGATCGGGATGCTCGACCACACGGCCGGGATCGCGGTGGCGTGCCGGGCGTCGCCGGTCGTGGTCCACCCCGGGTTCCTGCTCGGGCGCGAGCGCCCCCAGGCGATCGATGCGGTGGTGGCCCAGCTCGCTGAGCTGCGAGAGCGCCTGGCGGCGAAGGGCCGCGCGGTCCCGTTCGGCGTCGAGGTGATGGGACGGGTACGCGAGCTCGGCTCGCTCGATGACGTGATCGAGATCTGCCGCCGGCTCGAATGGGTCAGGCCGGTGCTCGACTTCGCGCACCTGCACGCGACAAGCGACGGCGGCTTCACCAGCGTGGAGCCGTTCGCCGCCGCGCTGGCCGCCGCCGACGCGCTGCTCCCACCAGGTGTGCCGTTCCACATCCACTTCTCCGACATCGCCTTTGCCAACCGCAACGAGAAGGCCCACCTCCCCTACGGGGAAGGGACGCTGCGCGCCGAGCCTCTCGCGCAGGCGCTCACCCGCTTCGATCGCCCCGCGACGGTGATCGCCGAGTCCCCAGACGAAAAGTCAAACCAGAAGATCCGGGCGATCCTGCAGGCTCTTCAAACGCCTGCCTGACGCCCTGGCAGCCTCAAGCGCCCTCCGGCGCGACGGGCGGCCGCGAGTGGAACTGCCGTCGCGGCTGGCGCGCACCGAGGTGCCGGGGGTGGGCGGTCAGGCCGGGCCCTCTGGACAGCCAATCCGCGATCTCGTCCGGCACCTCCTCCCGTATTCCTCGCGCAGCGCCGCGCCGATCACGGCCTGCTCGATCCGACGCCGCTCAGGATGGGCGGCCACGTAGACGATCACCGCAGATGGCACCTCCAGGAACGCGGCGTCACCGTCGCCTCTCACCAGCCCTGTGATCTCGCTCAGCCGGCTGCGCAGGTCCGCGACCTCCTCAGCCGGCGCCCAGCCTGCCGGCAGTGGACATCTCGGCTCCGAGCCCTTTGCCGGGCTACCGGGGCAGAATCTGGATGTAGAAAGGGCGAAAGGCCGCCTGCTGATTCTCATCGCTTGTGCTTTGAGAATCTGAGACGACCTTCCGTCATTAGCGATCGTCTCACCCCGGTCTCGCCGCCCGCATCCGTAGTTCCCACTGTTCCTTGAAGCGGAACAGTCCCGAGGCGGGTCATCCACCGCCGCCGAATTCCGCCGCGCGCGGTCGCCGTCTCGTCGGGCGACGGGCGCGGCTAAGTACTAGTCCGCACGCGCGATCCGCGACAGCGCCCGATGCGCGGAACGCACGGCCGCGCGGATGATCGTGCCCACAACGTAGGCGAGCAACGGAGGGCGGTCATGGCGGTTGCGAAGGTGATCGAGATCACGTCGGCCTCGAGCGAGGGCTTCGAGGACGCGATTCGTCAGGGGATCGCGAAGGCGAGCGAGACGGTCCGCGACACCAAGGGCGCGTGGGTCAGCCAGCAGACGGTCAAGGTCGAGGACGGGGCGATCGTCGAGTACCGGACCGACCTGAAGGTCAGCTTCGTCCTCGAGTGAACCCCGACGCGGGCGGCTTTGGGGATCGGTGAACATGCGTTCCGGGGCTGTCAACAGCGCCACGCACGAGGCGTTTGTGGTGCCGGGGGAGGACCTTCGGTTCGTCGATCGCCATGAGGCGGGCAGAAGGCTGGCGGCGGCGCTCGAGCGCTTCCGGGCGCAGCGCCCGGTGGTGGTCGCGATCCCGCGCGGCGGGGTGCCGGTGGCCGCGGAGATCGCCAGCGCGCTCCAGGCGCCGCTGGACGTGATCATGGTCCGCAAGGTCGGCGCGCCGCGGCAGCCGGAGTATGCGATCGGCGCGGTCGCGGAGGGCGGCGTGAGGGTCCTTGCGGAGCGGGAGCTTGAGATGCTCGGCCTCGGAGCAGCCGACGTCGAGGCGTTGATCGCCCGGGCAGAGCGTGAGCTCGCGGAACGCTCTGAGCGCTACCGCGGGCAGCGCGCACCCGCGGACGTCAAGGACCGCACGGTGCTGCTCGTCGATGATGGGCTCGCCACTGGGCGGACCGCCATGGCGGCAGCTGGCGCCCTGCGAACCAGAGGCGCGGCGCGCGTGGTGCTTGCCGTCCCGGTCGCCGCCGCACAGTCTGTCCTCGCGATAAAAGCGAGCGTCGACGAGGTCGTCGCGCTGCAGACCCCCGAGGACCTGCTTGCGATCGGGTTCTGGTACCGCGACTTCAGCCAGACAACCGACGAAGAGGTCACAGCCCTACTGAAAAGGAGCACAGCGATGAGCGTCACACACGAGCGGCTCGTGGAGGCCGGAGCGGGAGTGCCGGTCCCAGGTGATCTGACGATCCCCGAGAACCCTCGCGGGATCGTGGCGTTCGCGCACGGCAGCGGCTCGAGCCGCCTGAGCCCCCGGAACCGCCAGGTCGCCCAGGCGCTCAACGACGGCGGGTTCGCGACGCTGCTGTTCGACCTGCTCACCCCAGAGGAGGAGCTCGACCGCGCCAACGTGTTCGACATCCCACTGCTCGCAAGGCGGCTGGCGGCCGCCACCGGCTGGCTTCGACACCAGCCAGAGACGAGCGAGCTGGCGCTCGGCTACTTCGGCGCCAGCACCGGCGCCGCGGCGGCGCTGATCGCCGCCGCCGACCTCGGTCATCTGGTATCGGCGGTCGTTTCCCGTGGCGGGCGCCCCGACCTCGCCGCGCCGAGACTGGGCGAGGTGGTCGCCCCCACCCTGTTGATCGTCGGCGGCCTCGACGCCCAGGTGCTCGAGCTAAACCGCCAGGCGCAGCGCCAGCTGCGCTGCACCAACGACCTCGAGGTGGTTACCGGTGCGACCCACCTGTTCGAGGAGCCCGGCGCGCTCGAGGCCGTCGCGCGCCTGGCGAGCGGCTGGTTCGACCGCCATCTCGCCGGAATCCGGGGCCCGGCGCCGAGGCTACAGAAAACCTGACCCAAGGAGGTAGCTCGATGGGAGTCTGCGAAGTCTGCGGCAACGACTACGACAAGGCGATGGAAGTCCTCGTCGGCGGCCAGAGGCATGTGTTCGACAGCTTCGAGTGCGCGATCAACGCGCTCGCGCCCCGCTGCGCCCACTGCCAGTGCACGATCATCGGCCACGGCGTCGAGCACGACAGCGACTTCTACTGCTGCGCGCACTGCGCACACGAAGCCGGCGTCGAGGAAGCCGTTGACCGCGTATAGACGAGCTGGCTAGCCCGGCCGCAGGTAGACGATGTAGGCCGGGTTGACCGTGATCGGGCTCCCGCCATCGCCGTGGTGCTGCGTGAACTCGACCGGGCTCTGCCACCCGGATGCGAGCAGGCGCTCGTACACCTCCCGATACTCGTCGCTGACCCTGATCGACTCACCCTCACTCAGCCTGATCTCCGTCGACATCCGTTCGCTCTCCTCGCGGGTAGCCGGTAGCCCGACCGTGGCGTTGACCGGCCCAGCCTACTGCGCAGCCGTCTCGGCCGGTCGACGGCTGGAATTCGACCGGCCGTGAGCGATCCGCGCGCGCCCGGCCCTGCGGACCTCGCGGAGGCCGCGCGTGCCGCCGGCGTCCGCGACGAGCGCCTGCTCGCCGCGATCGCGTGGCTGCCGCGCGCGGTGTTCGTGCCGGGCGAGCTCGCCGCCGGCGCCTATCTCGACGAGCCGGTCCGGATCACCCATCAGCAGGTGACCACCCAGCCCTCGCTTGTGGCGAAGATGGTGGAGGCGCTCGCGCTGCGCGGGAAGGAGAAGGTATTGGAGGTCGGGACCGGGTACGGCTACCAGACCGCGCTGCTGGCGATGCTCGCGCGCGCTGTCTGGAGCATCGAGCTATGGCAGGACATGGTCGACGCCGCCCGAGCCTCGCTCACGGAGCTCGGCGTCACTAACGCCACGCTGCTGGTCGGCGACGGGACGTGCGGGCTGCCCGATCAGGCGCCGTTTGACGCGATCATCGTCACGGCGGCGTTTCCGAACGTGCCGCCGCCGCTGGCGGAGCAGCTCGCTCGGCGCGGACGTCTGGTTCAGCCGATCGGCCCCGGCGGGCTGGAGGACGTTCGCCTGTTCGAAAAGGAAGGCGACGAACTCGTGGCGAGGCGGAGCGTCACCGGCGCGTACTTCGTGCCGCTCTATGGCGAACACGGCTACGCGCTCGCGAACGCGCCCGCAGAACCCTAATCGGCGGCTATTCGCGCAGCGGCTCAATCGCGAAGCGCTGCTCGGCCGTTCGCGTCACGGTCGTCCCCAGCTCGCGGCACGCGCGCTCGAGCCGGGCGGCGATCCAGTCCGCGTCGAGCCCGTCCGCCAGACGGGTACGGCAGTACTCCAGGCGCAGGCCGACGAGCTCGAGCTGCTGCTCGGCGTGCGGGCGCCAGATCGCGAAGACGCCGAGCTCGTTGCGCAGCTCGGGGTCGACCATGTAGTCGTCCAGCACGTCGCCGAGGTCAAACAGCACCGGGCTGCCGTTCCAGCCGACGCCGTGAAACACGTGTGCCGAGTGCCCCGCGACCAGGTCGGCCCCCGCCGCCAGCAGGCTGACGGCGGCCCCCTGCTGCCAGCTGGCGGGGCGGGTCGACATGTTCGGCCCCCAGTGCGCAAACACGACCACGAGATCGCACCGTTCACGCACCGCGGCGATCTGCTCAGCCAGCCATTCAGGGAGCTCCCTGCGCAACGTCGCGTGCGCGACCCCCCAACGGCCGGGCGCCGCCGCGTACTCGGCCGGATGGTCGGTCACCGCGACCAGCCCCACGCTCAGTTCAGCCGCCGCGGCCACCGCGGGGCGTCGAGCGGCCTCGGCTCCGAGCCCGGCGCCGGCGGTCGCGATGCCCGCGGCGTGAAGCAGCTCAAGCGTGTCCTCGAGCGCTTCCTCACCGAAGTCCAGCGCGTGGTTGTTCGCCAGCCCGACAGCCCCGATGTTCATCGCTTTGAGCGCATCGACCGCCGCGGGCGGGCCCCGAAAGAAAAACGGCTTGCCTTCGATCAGCGCGGTCGGCTCACCGCGCTCTGAGATGCAGCACTCGAGGTTGCACACCACCAGATCCAACGAACCCGCCAGCTCGCGCAACTCCGCAGCCCACAGCTCCTCGGGCCGCTGGCGGTGAAGCGCCCCGGCGACCATCCGGCCCAGCATCACATCGCCGAGCAGGCCGATCGCGATGCCACTTGAGCCGGACTCGCGTCGCACAGCACCTAGGCCACCAGCTCGATCCCACCACAGTCCCGGCGCGCGATGGACGACCGGCTGCGATGCATCGTTTGACCGTAGACGAGCCCTGTGCAAGCGGAATCGGGGAATCGCGCGTGGGCACGCTACGGGCAACTACGGTCGGGCGGCAGCGTAGGCGTCGCCCGAGCGGTGCCCCACCAACACGGCAGGACCTCGCCGGCGCCTGTCAGGTTGGAAGCGCCAGGCCGAGAGCTAGGTTGCGCCGCCGACGCTCGCGCGCCTCGGCGCAAGCCTCAACGGTCTCTCCGCTCATCATCGACGCGTGATTGCCTAGCGAAAGCCACTCCGCGACCGCGGCATCGAACTCGAGCGGCGGCGAGAAGCGGCTCCTCAAGGGATCGGGCCGCGGCCGTCGCCCGGCTTTGCCGACCGTGGCTCGATCGGTCCGAGCGCCCGGTCATCGCGCCACCGTACGACCGCGTCGGCGTCACCGTCAGCGTCGCGGACAAGAAGAAGTCGGCGCCGGCGCTGGAGGCGCACGGCCACGTCATCGACCGCTGCCTCCATCGACGGCGCGCCGCGCGGGCGCGGACGAGCCGACCTGGCGGTTGACCTCCGCCTCGGCGCGCGCCAGCAAGGAGATGCGCGGGTTGGGCTCCTGGATCAGCACAACGCGCGCGCCCGGCACCGGGCCCTTGGAGAACCCTCCAAGCGGATCGAGCTTCGTTCGAGCCTCCGCGCGGACCCGCCTGCTGACCTTGCCCCGAGCAGTGACCTCGATGTTGATCGGGCTCATTCGCGCTCCAACGATTACCGCACGCTCCTTCGTGACGCCGCCCGCTGCGCCCCACCTCGGTGGGCTGCGCTGACCGGGATTCGTAGGAACTACGGCGGATCGGAGCGGCGCGGCCCGCTATCGGATCACCGTGTCGAGCGTCGCATCGCCGCGGCAAACCACAACGCTGGATGAGCTTAGGCCTCTCTTGCGTGAGCTCCCGGGCGCCTCATCGCTGATGTTTGTCCCCGGCAAGGTTGCCTTGATCCGGAGTTCTCGAGCTGGAGTGTGGCGGAGCGACGGCGCCGGTGTCGGGTGGGATGCTGGAGTCCTCGGCGGGAGCGGGGCCTTCGATTACCTCAGCGCCCGCAAACTCATCGCGGCGTCCGTTGTGGCTCGCCGGCGGTGATCGTGATCTTGCCGCTGGAGACATGTGCTCGATCGACGGGTCAGGACCCCGGCGGTGCGTGTCCGGCGAGCGCCCGTCGCCCGCGCGCAGTCAGCCCGAAGTCGACGTCGACCAAGCCATCCGACAGCAGCGACGAGGTGTACTCCCACGGAGGGTCGCCGCCGGAGGCGTGGAAGTCTCGCAGCGCTCTGAGCGCAGCGGGCGAGACCCGGAAGTGCTCGCGGAACTCGGCCCCGTCGAGCCGGAACACGGCTGGGCGCCCCTCACCGATCGGGATCCGTCGGCCCGGGAGGCGCTCCACCAGGCGCCCGTCGACCTCGATCGCAAGCTCCCCCCGATCGTCACGGCGAATCTCGATCACCGAGCCCGCGTCCGACCGTCCTCTGAACAGCACCGGCCTGATCGGCGGCGGCCCTGCTGGCTCGCCGCCGCGATGATGCAGAAACTCGCGCCAGGCGCGCCGGACGGTCTCGTCGGAGACGTACTCATCGAGCAGGTGCTCGAACCGCTCTCGGTCGTGCTGCAGCCGTAGCTCGAGGTGATGGCGAACCGATCCCTCGGCCCGCGCGTGCCTGTGCTCGCTCTCGACGTGGTGGTAGTGCCTGACGACGGCTTCGAGCTCTTCTCTGCACGGATGTGGGGCGACCGCCACGGGTAGGACCTTCGCACCGGCGGACGCGCGGATCATCGGTACCGACCCCGTGCCTTCGGTGCGGCTTTCCACGCACGCTCAGGGCAACCGCACGACGCGGGCTCCGCAGGTTGCTAGCCCTTGACCACGCCGAGCGGCGCGAGCTGCGCGACGCGGGCCGCAAGGCCTGCCTGTTCGACCACCGCCACGACCCGCTCGACATCTTTGTAGGCGAAGGGTGCCTCTTCGGCGAGGCCTCGGTTGGAGGGGCAGCGCACGACGATGCCTTGGGCTTGGAGCTGGTGGCGCAGCTCGGCGCCGGTGATCTGGCGTCGCGCGCCGGTGCGGCTCATTCGCCGTCCCGCGCCGTGGCAGGCCGTGCCGAACGACCGCTCCATCGCCCGCGGACGGCCGACCAGCACGAAGCTGGAGGTGCCCATGCTGCCGAGGATGAACACGGGCTGGCCCACATCCCGGTACGCATTTGGGATCTCCTCCGAGCCGGCGGGGAAGGCGCGCGTCGCGCCCTTGCGGTGCACGCACAGCGTCCGTCCGGCGTGGGTCTCGAGTTTGGCGACGTTGTGCGCCACGTCGTAGACCTGCCGTGTCCCTTCGGCGAGCTCCGGCCCGAGGATCCGCGCCATTGACTGGCGCACGCGGTGCGCCAGCACGGCGCGGTTGGCCCATGCGAAGTTCGCCGCACACGCCATCGCCGCGAGGTAGCGCCGCCCCTCGGGCGAGCTCAGCGGCGCGCACGCCAGCTCACGGTCCGGCAGCGTGATCCGGTAGCGGGCCTGCACCGCGTCCATCGTGCGCACGTAGTCGGTGCACACCTGATGGCCGAACCCGCGCGAGCCGGAATGGATCAGCGCCGTCACCTGGTCCGGGCGTAGCCCGAACGCCTCCGCGGCCTGGGAATCGAGCACCTTTGCGACGCTCTGCACCTCGAGGAAGTGGTTGCCCGACCCCAGCGTCCCCAGCTGATCGGAGCCGCGCACCCGCGC
>Ga0187776_10000707_pt1 | contig 16149 bp, 10 predicted proteins | sample 0216_BV02_MP12_2_FD_132426 | JGI IMG/M metagenome (GOLD analysis project Ga0187776, IMG submission 132426) | Tropical peat soil microbial communities from peatlands in Department of Meta, Colombia - 0216_BV02_MP12_20_MG | ecosystem: Environmental > Terrestrial > Soil > Wetlands > Peat | place...
CCCGATCCGACCGTATCGGTCGCGGTGACGAAGGTGAACAGCTATAAAATTTATGTGGTCGGGAAAGTGAATCGTCCCGGCGAATACCTCGTCGGCCATTACTCCAACGTCATGCAGGCGCTCAGCCTCGCCGGCGGGATGACGCCGTACGCCTCGGAAAACGGGATCAAGGTGCTGCGTTGGGAGCAGGGAAACCAGCGGACCTATTCGTTTCGCTACGGCGATGTGAAAAAGGGGAACCACTTGGAACAGAATATCCTCCTGCAACGGGGGGACGTGATCGTGGTTCCATGAAGGGTTCGAGGGGAAGATCGGACAGATCAACGGCCGGTTTCTGATTCATCATGCGGCCGTTCTGGAGAAGATCCGGGAGATGGACCGTTGGGATTCTACTTGTTTTCTCTCATGAGGCGGCCGCAACCGAGTGGTCGCTGGAACCCTCGATGAGTTTGAAGGCAGAATACGACGATAACCCGACGTTCATCGCCGAGCATCATCCGGCGGCCGGCGGCACCCTTTCGCCCGGCTTGAAGTTCGACGCTCGGACGGAGCGTTTGGACCTTCAAGGGAGCCTCTTGTTGAATGTAGTACGCTATCCTACGGAGCGGAGTTTGGACAGAACGGATCAGTATTACACCGTCTCAGGCCTTTACTCCAGAGAGCGAAACAGCTGGGGAATGCAAGGCTCATATACACAGGATCAGACGTTATCGACCGAACTGAGCCAAACCGGCAAGGCGCTTGCCTGGTCGCGGAGGGATTTTTACTCACTTGAACCCAAATGGATCCATACGCTGACCGAAACGATCACGCTCCAGGCCGACTACACCTTTTCCGCCGCACACTATTTCGATCCGACACTGATCAACTACCAGAACCAGCAGGGGACGATTCAAGCGCAATACAAGTTCTCCGAGCGGGATCAATCCACCCTGAGCTCTTACTACACCAGCTACCGGGCGCTGACGGTGGTCTCCCGGTCGTTCGAATACGGCGCCCGGATCGGTCTGACGCACCATTTTTCCGAGACGTTTGAGGCGGACGCAAATGTGGGAACGCGCAACACGACCTCCAAAATACAGACGGCCCTTTATGATATTCATGATCGAGAACGGGGATGGGTGGGGGACCTCAAAATGGAGAAGGATTTCGAGACCATCCTGGTTCGCGGCGGGTTTACCCGGGAAACCGAACCGAGCGGCTCCGGGTATGTTATCCTCGTCAATCATCCTTATTTTTTTGTTCGGAAAACCATGACAACGACCCTGTCCGCCTCTCTGTCCCTCGACCTCTACTTGGACCATCCGGTTCTGACGGGGGGCAAGGTCCCCGACAGCCGGTACGTTCGAGTCGAACAGCGTTGGGATTGGCAATGGACCGAACGCTGGTCTCTGGGAGCTTCTTATATTTATCAGGAACAGAAGGAATACAACACTTCAATCAAACCGTTCTCCAACACGGTCTATTTGATTGCGACGTATACCGGACAAAAAATAGCGATTTCCCGGTGAGGATCCAGCAATGAAACGGTCCGGCGAAAATTCTGTTAAAGGGGTTGAGATCGATGGACGATAAGAAAAAAGAGTTCAAAGAATATCTGGACCTCTTTCAGAGAAGGCAAGTTCAAATAGTGGTGCCCATGGCGGCGCTCTTTATCCTGGGCGTCTTGGCGGCCTTCCTTCTTCCTCCCTCTTATCGCTCGACGGCCACCATCCTGATCGAGGAGCAGGAGGTCCCCCCGGATCTGGTGCGTTCTACGGTTACCAGTTATGCCGATCAACGCATCGAAACCATCAAACACCAGGTCATGACGCGCTCGAACCTATGGAAGATCGTCGAGCAATACGGGCTGTATGCCGGCGAGCGTCGCCGCGATACCATGGAAGAGGTTCTGGAGCGTTTCGTGAACGACATCAAAATCGAAGTGATCAGCGCGGAGGTCGTGGATCATCGTACGGGCCAGCCGACGCACGCCACCATCGCATTCACCCTAGCCTACGACGGGGAAACCCCGCAGTTGGCCCAGAAGGTCGCCAACGAACTGACCAGTCTTTTCTTATCCGAGAATCTGAAAACGCGCGAACGCAACGCTCAGGAAACCACGGTGTTTCTCACAAGTCAGGCCCAACGACTCTCCGGACATATCAAGGATCTGGAAAAAAAGATTTCGGCGTTCAAGGAGCGCGCGAAAGGAGCCTTGCCCGAACTGACCCAGTTGAATATGCAGTTGTTAAACCAGGTCGACCAGGAACTGATCAATGTGGATCAACAGGTCCGCTCGCTCGAAGAAAAAAAGATTTCCCTCGAAGGACAGCTGGCGACCCTAAAACCCAACACGCCGATCATTACCACTTCCGGGGAGCGGATCCTGGACCAGGAGGAACGACTCAAAGCCCTCCGGGCCCAGTATGCGAGCAGCGCCTCCTATTTGTCGCCGCAACATCCGGATGTGATTAAGATGAAGCGGGAGCTTGACGCGCTCGAGAAGGATGTCGGGGAGGCGGGCGGCACGGATGAGCTTTCCAAACAGCTCACCGATGCCCGTGGTAACCTGTCCGCTCTTTTGGAACGGGACGGGGAGGACCATCCCGATGTGATCCGCTACCGTAAAATCATCGCATCCCTTGAAAAAGAGATCGCTCAGGCCAAGCCGGCTTCGGAAGAAGCGGCGTCGGTGAAGCCTGAAAATCCGGCCTATATCCTGACTCAATCCCAGCTCTCGTCGGCCGTCCACGATTTGAAGGCGATGAAGGCCACGCGGGCGGAAATGAAAGCCCGTGCCGAACAACTGGCGCATCGGTTGGAAGAGACCCCCATGATCGAGCAGGAGTACTTGGACCTGACCCGCGACCGGGATAACTCCGTTGAAAAATACCGCGAGATCCGGTCCAAATTGGTGGAGGCCCAGGTATCAGAGGTTTTGGAAGTCCAGCGCAAAGGGGAGCGATTTTCCCTGATCGATCCTCCGGCCCTTCCCGAAAAGCCTGAGAAGCCGAAACGGGCTGTCATTGTTGTACTCGGTTTTGTGCTGGCCGTCGTCGGCGGGATAGGGTATGGAGCGGCTGCGGAAAATCTCGATCATTCCGTCCATACCGCCCAAGCCCTCGGCGCGATCAGTCCGTCGCCCCCGCTGGCGGTTATCCCTTACATGCCCAACACGGACGATCGAATGCGGTCTGTCCGAATAAGAAGAAGAATCATTGGGGGAAGCATCGGTCTCTTCATTGTCTCTGTGATGGCGGTCCACTTCCTGTGGCTTCCGCTGGATGTCCTTTGGTTTGTGGTGTTGAGAAAACTCGGAGTGGGGTGAATGAAAATGGAGTGGATGAAAAATGGATAGGCTCCGGATCGCACTCGACCGGGCGAAAGACAAACGGGAAGGACCGGAAACTTCAGCCCCTTCCCACCGCCCGGATCCGCGTCAAGTCCTGCCGGAAAGCATCGTTTATAAACAGACCCGTTCGGTAGAGGCGCCGCTTTCTCATTTGCGGGAACATCGGATCATCGCGGCCTATGAGGAAAACGAGTATGTCCACGCGTATAAAATCCTCCGGACGCAGGTCCTTCACCGCATGCGGGAGAACGGGTGGAACATGCTCGGTGTGACGAGCCCCGGCGAAAAGGAAGGGAAGACCGTGACCGCGGTGAATCTGGCCATCAGTCTGGCGATGGAGGAGGGTCAGACGGTCCTCTTGGTCGACGCGGATCTGTCGAACCCGGGGGTCCATCGCGTCCTCGGGATCGGGACGGATCAAGGTTTGGCCGAGTATTTGCTGGAGGATATACCTGTCGGTTCTGTCCTGGTCCATCCGGGCCTCGGACGTCTTGTTCTGCTTCCGGGAGGACGACGCATGGGTCGTTCCGCCGAACGGCTCACGTCGCCGAAGATGGTTGGCTTGACCATAGAGCTGAAGCACCGTTATCCGACCCGGATGGTGCTCTTCGATCTCCCTCCGCTGCTTCATTCGGCCGATGTCTTGGCTTTTTCTCCCCATCTGGACGCTCTGTTGTTGGTGGTGGAAGCGGGACGGACCAAACGGGAAGAGATCGAAAAGGCCTTGCACCTCCTCCGGGGAATTCCAATAATCGGGATGGTCCTGAACAAAGGACGGGGAAACGTAATCGTTCCTCAAACCAACCCTTCCAAATAGGGGACAGTCGATGTACGAATCCTATTATGGTTTTCGGGAAAAACCGTTTTCTCTACTTCCGGATCCCGACTTTTTTTACAAGAGCTCAAAACACGGAGCGGCGCTCAATGTGCTGGAATTCGGCCTGTTCAATCGATCCGGTTTCATAGTGATCACCGGAGAGATCGGTACGGGAAAAAGCCTGCTGTTGCGCAAAATGATGGACGAGGCCGGAAAGGAACTCACCCTCGGAATGATCTCCAATACCCACGGTCAGTCTCAGAATTTGACGCAATGGATTCCGGCCGTCTTCAAGCTTCGGTCCAAGAGCAAGGATCCGGTGGCGGCCTACCGAAACTTCTCGGACTTTCTCCGGCAGGAACAGACGAAAAACCGCCGGGTGGTCTTGGTGGTGGATGAGGCCCAGAATCTTTCGCCCGGGATGCTGGAGGAGTTGAGGCTTCTGTCGAACTTGAACTCCGGTAAGGATCCGATTCTGCAGATCGTGCTTTCCGGTCAGCCCGGGCTGAGAGATCTCTTGCGTCGGTCCGACATGGTTCAGTTCGCCCAACGGATTGACGCGGAGTATCACCTGGTGCCGATGGACGCCGCGGAAACGAATCAGTATATCCGGCACCGTGTGAGAACGGCCGGGAGGGAACTTCCGCTGTTTGAGGAAGCGGCCTTTCCCTTGATTTATCGCCTGACGGGCGGCGTTCCCCGCTTGATCAATCAGGTCTGCGAACGATCCCTCGTTTACGGCTTCGCAGAATCGGCCAAGAAGATCTCGGCGCGGCTGGTGGCCGAGGCGGCGTCGGACCGGGTCGCGGGGAAGATCATTCCCTTTGACGAGAAGATCGATCTGATCCCCTACCTCCGGGAATCGGAAACGAAAATTGCGGCCCGCAGTGGAAACGGTGACGGTTCGTCCCGCCGGGAGGAACAGCCGTCTCCGTTCAAGGCTCCCGGAGAAGTCTCGGACTCGGCCTACCAGAAAGGAATGGCATTGCGACAGGCCGGCCAGTTCGATGAAGCGATCCGATTTTTCGAGAAGGCCGCTCAGGATCCGGGGTATTGGCTGAAGGCCTATTTCCAGGCCGGGCTCTGCTACCGGGACGCGGGCCGAATCGAGGAGGGGCTGAGGTCGTTTCGAATGGCCTTGTCGGACCATTCCGTTTCGGATCGGGAGACGATCAGGGTTCGTTACGAAATGGCGCGGGCCCTGGAAACCCAGGGGAAATTCCGAGAAGCCGCGGATGGCTATCGGAGGATTCAGCTCATGGATCCCGGCTACGAAGATGTCGATGACCGCCTTAAACGGATCATCGATCCCTTCGCCCTTCGTCAATCCTGGTACGGCCGGATCCTCGCGCGATTCCGGCGTATAGGGAAATTTTGGATCTTGCGATCTTTCAAGGGAGTTTACAGGAAATTAATCGGTTCTTGATTTCCGGATAATCTGAGATGGGCAGTATTCCAAGAATTGAATCCGCATCGCGACCGCAATCCCCGGCTGGGAGGCCGGGGTTCTTCAATAGGGCGTATTTCTAGAAAACGGAGGACGGAAATGTTGGCAATGTGGGAGCAGCGGCCGGAGGAATCTGCGAATCGTTTTTCGGGTAAAACAATCCTGTTTTCCTTTCAGACGGCCGCTTTCTTTGCGCTCCTTGTTGGCCTCTTGAGTTGCGGCTCAAGTGACCAGATTCCATCCAATCCCGCTTCCACAGCCCCACAGAATTTTAGTGTGCCGGTCCAAAACCCGGTCAAGGCCGCTCCAAATCAAAACGCCCCGGCCTCTCCCTCCCCAGAGATTCAACAGATCCTTTCGCGTCACGCCCTGTATCTTTCAGACCTGAAATATCCAAAGACAGGCCTCGATCCGGAGGAGCAAGAAAAACGATCCCAGCGGCGGGAGGTTTTGAATGGAATATTAAACGAACCGGATCCGGAGACCCGGCGGATTCTGATAACCTGGTCGAAATCCATGCTGGAAAACGATCCCGAGGCGATCCAAATTCTCAACGAGCTCAAAACATATGATGGAGACCGTCCGGACACGGAGGCGGTCCCTTCCAAAGGTTCGTTGGGTTCTCCCGTTTCGAATACGACCGCGGGAGAGACCGGGGGTTGAGAGGTCTCCTGCTCATTATTCTGTCTATTAATTTCCTGTTGTCCGGGTCGAATCCGGCATGGTCCACGGAGAACCCAATCGAGGAACGGGGGGAGGCGTCCCCGGAAGCACCCAAACCGCCGCAGGAGTCCCAAGAACAAACCCCTCAAGAACCGACGGCCCCTGCGCCCCCGGTCCAAAATCCGGCGGAGATCACCTTTGCCATAACCGACTATCAGGTCGAGGGGAATTCGGTTCTGCCTCCAGAGAAGGTCAAAGAGATCGTTTCGAGTTATCGGGGACCGCAACAGCATATGAAGGATGTCGAGCAGGCTCGTTCCGCACTGGAAAAATCCTATCGGGAGGCCGGCTACCCCACGGTCCTGGTCATCGTCCCGCAACAGACGATCGAAAACGGGATCGTGCGCCTCTCAGTGGTCGAAAGCAAGTTGGGCGAGATTCGAATTACGGGAAACCGGTATTTTTCAAATCGGGATATCTTGGAGAGGTTGCCTTCATTGAAAACGGATCTTTTGATCTATGAACCGGCTTTTCTTCAGGAACTCAACCAGGCCAACTCCAATCCGGACCTGGAGATTACCCCAGTTCTCGCACTGGGCCAAAGGCCCGGGACGGTGGACCTCGAACTGGAGATTAAGGATCGCCTCCCGCTCCATGCATCCTTGGAATTAAACGATCGGGGTGCCCCCCAAACGCCGCGCGAACAAATCAACGCCTCGATCCAGTATACAAATCTCTTTAATCGGGATCAACTCCTGACGTTTCAGACCGTCCAAACGCCGCAGGATTGGGGAACCGTTCAGGTCTACGGTTTAAGCTATGTCGTCCCAATCAAATCGTCCGGTCGGATCTTCGCGCTCTACGGGGCCTATTCCCACAGCGAATCGGTTCTGTCTGGCAGCACTCTTCCGGTTTCCCAGGGTTCGATCTCGATTCCCGGGAATTCCACCATCGTAGGGAGCCGGTATATCATTCCGGTCGATTCCGGCCCAAAATTATCGCAGCAGATTTCCCTCGGCGTCGATTATAAGCACTTGAATGAGAGCAAGGCCTCCTTTCCCGGATCGTTGGGAACGGCGATCGTAACCAATCAGGTCAATTATTCCCCGCTCTCATTCAACGACACCCTGATTTATCCCGACAACGCGGGAACGATGAAGATCTCCGCAACGGCCAAGGGATACGTGGCTGGGATGGTGCCGGGAGGGAACAAAGAAGATTTCGGGGGAGATCCGTCCAACCCTGTGAACGAGCCCGGCAACCGCGCGGGCTCGACCGGAACGTTCCTCATCCTTCAGGGAGCCGTGGAGCGGCTGCAGTATCTTCCGTTGGGATTTAGCCTGTCGTTGAAGGCGGACGGGCAGTGGGCCAGCGAGCCCCTGATCGCGGCCGAAGAGTATTTCGCGGGAGGCATCGATTCGGTCCGGGGGTATTTGGAGAGCGAGGCGTTGGGAGACGACGCCTTTCACTGGACGTTGGAATTTCTTTCTCCGTCCTTTCCGACGATCCATCCCAATCCATTTAAGGAGAGCGTACAGTTTACGGCGTTCTACGATGCGGGCTACCTCCGGACCCTCCAGCCTCCTCCCGGTCAGCTCGAACGCCAAGAGCTCGCCGGCACGGGTTTTGGGGTTCGAATGAAAGTGACCGACTATTTTCAGGGACGGGTAGATATCGCCCGGGCATTAAAGGATGCCACGTTCACACGGGCGGGGGATTATTTTGTCCATTTCTCTCTTAAGGTGTTGTTTTGAAGATCCGGGTTCCACGATTTGCGTTTAAGGGACGCCGTTTCTTCCCCATCCCGTTGATGATCCTTGCCTTGGAGGCGGGGGTCCTGTTTCAGGCCGATGCGCAGCACCCTTCGGATCAACCGGACCTTCGAGCGATGCGAGAGGTTTCGGATTTTTGCATCCCGAGATGCGACAATCTGCAGAATCGGGTTAAACAGAGCGGTTCTCTACGAATCATCCTCGCGTTGAAGTTGGACCAGCCCTTTCGGCCGGAGGGGGAATTGGAGCCGCAAGAACGCGCGGTGCAGCGTCAAGGGATCGCAAAAAGTCAGGAGGGGATACTTCAAAGAATGACGCCGCAGGGGGTTGCCATTTTCACAAAATACGAATCGATTCCTTACCTGATGATGGAGGTCAACGAAGCGGCCTGGCAGGACCTTCTTTCGAATCCGGACATCACCCATATCGAGGAAGACGTCGCCGTTCCCCCGCTACTCCCCCAAAGCGTTCCGTTGATCGGCGCCAACACCGCCTGGGCCCTCGGCGATTCGGGTTTGGGTCAGACCATCGCCGTTTTGGACACGGGGATTGACAAGGGCCATCCCTTTTTGACGGGAAAGGTGGGTTCGGAGGCCTGTTATTCCACGACCAGCGCGAGCTATGGTTCCACGACGCTTTGCCCCGACGGCTCGCAGGGCCAAGTCGGGACCGGGGCTGGGGTCAACTGCCCGACGACTATCGTCGGTTGCGACCACGGCACACACGTCGCGGGCATCGCGGCGGGAAATGGGACGGGCGCGGGGGTCGCGTTTTCGGGGGTGGCCAAGGACGCCGATCTGATTTCCATCCAGGTTTTTTCCCAGTTCAACGGATCCAACTGTAATCCGTTACCGTCCCCTTGTATCCTCTCCTTCACGTCTGATCAGATCCGGGGACTGGAGGAGGTTTATACCATGTCAAGCCAGTATTCAATCGCCTCCGTGAACATGAGCCTGGGAGGGGGGAAGTACACCGCTCCGTGCGACGGCGATTCGCGGAAGGCGATCGTCGATAACCTCCGCTCCGTCGGGATCGCGACGGTGATCGCCGCCGGGAACGACGGTTTACTGGACGGGCTGGCGGCGCCCGCGTGCATTTCCAGCGCAATCAGCGTGGGCGCGACAACGAAGTCGGATGCGCTGGCCGCGTATTCCGACAGCGCTCCCTTCCTCGGCCTTCTTGCGCCGGGAGGAAACGCGACCGGCGGGAGCGGCGACATCTACAGCTCCGTGCCCGGGGGAGGGTTTGCCTACAAAGCGGGGACCTCGATGGCGGCGCCTCATGTCTCCGGCGCCTGGGCCGTGCTCAAGTCAAAGACGCCGACCGCGACCGTGGGGCAAATCCTTGGGGTGCTGACGGCCACGGGCGTTTCGATCCCGAATGCGTTGAACGGCGTCACCAAACCGCGCATCCGGGTCGACGTGGCGGTGTCCACTCCCCTCGATACGACTCCTCCCGGTCTGCCGGGCGGCCTCATCGCGAACGCGGTGAGCGCCGTCCAGATCGATCTTTCCTGGGCGCCGGCTTCCGATAACGCTGCGGTGGCGGGCTACGGCCTGGAGCGTTGTCAAGGAGCGGGATGCGGCGTCTTCAGCCCGATCGCGACAATCGTCGGAACAAGTTATATCGACTCGAATCGAAGCTCCAACACCCTCTATACCTACCGGGTACGTGCGATCGATACCTCGGGGAATACCGGCGGTTATTCGGGTCCGGTCCAGGTCCTGACCCCGCCTCCCTCCGCCAACCCGATGAACGAGCCATGTCCAACCTCTTCCGGTTGCATTGAGTTGAACCTCGGGGGTTCGGCTTCTGGGAGCGGGCTGATCAACCAGGTGGCGCTTGATCTTCTCGATCCGGTCCCTTTCCTTCCGATCCATTATGTCAACGCATCCACCGGCAGTGTTCCCACTGGAAATCTCCAGGTTTGGACCGGAACCCGTAACGGGCTTCCGACCGTGGTTCGGTATGCCGAGACCGGCCCCGTCGACGGCATCGTTCGTTTACAGCAGGCGGTGGTCAACCCCGCGTCGAATATGACCTACCTGGATCATACATCTTTACCCGGTTGCGGTCCGGCCGCTCTACAGACCCGCACCTCCGACGGCCGTCAATACTATGAGATCACCGGCTGTACGGCAACCATCTCCAAGCCCGTGCTCCTGGGGTCGGCGGAGGTGGCCGGGAGTTCGCTGCACCAGGTGGGGCCGATCGGCACGACGGTGAAGCCGCAGGACCAGAGCATGCTCACCAGCACGGGGGTGGCGATCGTGCCTTGGAAGTTCGTGGTGGGAAACCATGTCAAGAAAATCGACCCGAAATCCGGCAATTTGGTAAACATGGCCGGGTTAAGCCGTACGGAGATCGAAGGAATCTTCAGCCGCAACGTCGCCGACTGGCGACAGCTCGGCCTGGTGACCGACGTCGCCATCCCCGGAATTCCCGATTCCGCGTCGCCCATCACCCTCTGTCTGAGAGCGGCGGGAGCAGGCTCCAAGGCGGCATTGGACGAGACGGTTATGAAAGATTCCAGCGAGTTTCCGTTGGGCTCGACCGACCTGACGAACCCCGCTTCCGGGGTTTACTTTGGCAATACCACCCAGGACATGATCGACTGCATCGGAGGAAACGCGGGGGCGGGGCGGCCGGCCCATCCAACCGCGATCGGCTACGTGAGCGCCGACGTCGGCGTTCCCAACGGCTACGATATAAAGCTCAACGGGTTCTACTCGAACGATCCGTCTCTCTCGGATCCAAAATTGAACGTGAAATGCGGGGAGTATCTCTATTGGACCGGCGAACGATTGAACGTCCGCGCAGCGGCCGACCCGGATATCACTTCCGATCAGAGCGCGTTGATTCAGGCGTTTATCGCGGATGCTTCGAATCCGGCCGCGATTGCGATGATGCCGGCCGGGAATACCTGGGTGGCGACCTCGGAGATGTACGTTTCTAAATCCGCCGATGCGGGGCCGATGTTGTTTTCCTCGGGCGCTCACCCCTGCGCCTCATAAAAAAAAGAGGAGGTTTCTCCATGAAGGGATTGAAAAGGATGAACGCAATGGGTATCGCCGTGTTGGGGTGCCGGATTCCGATATTCATCCTCACCGCATGCCTGATTTTTCCAGAGACGATCTTTGGGAATCCCCTGGGGCCGACGGTGGTGAACGGCGCGGCCACGGTTACGGGCGTCGGCAGTTCGGTCTTGACCATCAACCAGACGACGCCCAAGGCCATCCTGACTTGGCAGCAGTTCAACATCGCACCCAATGAGGTGACACGCTTTATACAACCCGGCACCCAATCCATTGCATTAAACCGGATTCTCGATGCGAACCCCAGCCAAATCCTCGGATCACTTCAGGCAAACGGATCGGTCATTCTGATCAATCCCAACGGTGTGATGTTCGGCCCGAACGCCCAGGTCAACGTCGGCGGGCTCGTCGCTTCCTCGCTCAATCTGACCGATGCCAATTTTCTGAGAGGGCAGTATCTCTTCGAGGGGACGGACGCCGGGGGTTGGGTCAAAAATGCCGGGACGATCCAGACCGGCCCGGGCGGGTTTGTCTACCTCCTGGCGCCCAACGTTGAAAACAGCGGACTGATCAAAAGCCCGGAGGGACAAATCGCCATCGCGGCCGGGACGACCGCCTACCTGTCGGAACGCCCGGACGGTCTGGGATTTCTGGTCAAGGTCAATAATCCGACCGGGGACGCGATCAACCTCAAGGACCTGATCGCCGATGGCGGGGATATCAACATCTACGCCCGAGTTATCAATCAGGCGGGGCTCGTCCAGGCCAACAGCGTCCGTGATAAGGATGGGCGAATCGAACTTTTTGCAAGCCAAGAACTGAACCTGGCCGACGGCAGCGTCTTGTCCGCAAAAGGGTCCGACGAGGGAATCTCCAACGGGGGGACGATCGTCGCGACATCGGACAAGGCGCGGGGAACGACGCGGTTCGATCCGGGCGCCGTAATCGATATCTCCGGCGGGACCCAAGGCGGCAACGGCGGCTTGGTCGAGATCAGCGGCCAAGAGGTGACGATGAATGGAACGATTCGAGGTGGGGCGGCTCCAGGATACCCCGGAGGGAGGCTTCTTCTGGATCCTTATGATCTAACGGTTGACCAGGCAGCGTTCGACACACTCCTCGGTAGCGGGCTGACAACGATCGATTTTCAGGCGGATCACGATCTCACGGTCTCGGGCGTCCTAGAGGATCTGAGCTTTTGGTCGGTTCCGTCCGGCTCGCAGGGAAGGATCACCTTCACCGCGGGAAACGACCTCTTTATTAATAATTCGTTCATTGTCAATGATCCCTTCGGACTGGTTGGCGGGTCCCCTTGGAACATCGTGGCCTCGGCGGGAAGGGATATTACCCTTTCCAACTCCACTCTGGCAACGGGGAACGGAGGCAACCTGGCCCTCCAGGCCGGGCGGAACATCGTCGCCCCGACTACGTTCGACAACTCCTACCAGTTGTATACAGGTTTACGTTTGGATACAAACGTGCCCGAAACGCTGACGATCAACACCGGGGGTGATTTCCTGGGAGGCTTTCTCATCTCGAACGGTCAGGCCCATGTCAATGTAGGCGGAAACTTCGGTTCGGCCGACAACTATGCGAACCTGACGCTTGGCAAAGGACAGGTGGATGTCACCGCAGGCCAGTCCGTTTATCTTGGGCTGGTTCAGGACAAGGGATTGGCGCAGGGAACAGGGATGGGGGGCTTTGCCAACCGTGTGTTGACCGCCGATCCGAACAATGCGGTCACCCTTACTGCGACGAACGGTGATATTCACCTTCGGCCCCTCGTCACCGATTCGGATAGCGTGACCCCCAACGGCGCGCTGAGACAATATTATCCCGCCTCTTTCAGCGCAAACGCGCCCCAAGGAAATATCTTTGTCGAGGCCAATCTCACCTTCTGGCCCTCTCCGACCGGCAGCCTCGACTTTTTCGCGCAGGATACTATACAGGGGCTCGTTGTCAACACCATTATTCCGAACTTGAAATTGATCCCGGCCGATCCAAATTCGCTGCTCGGTCTGCCTGCCTCCGAATTGACGGCGAATATAAATGTATTGGAAACGCCCGCCGCGAATCTTTCAAACGATGTGATTCCGGTCACCTTTAAAACAGCGACCGGGAACATCACCGGCCTCGCCCTCGATCTCTACAGTCCGACCCTGCAAAAACAGGTGACGGTCCAGTCCGGAGCCGACATCACTCAATTCGTCGCGACGATCTCGGTGCCCGAGGGAGTTCAGGCGACGTTCAGCGCCGCGGGAAACATCGACATGACCCCGACGGGGGGGACGCTCAGCGGACTTCATTTTTACGGGACGGGCGACGCGATGGTATCGGCGGGGGAGAACATCAACCTGGCGACCAGTCGGGGCATCGACCAGGGGTATCACATTTACGCGACCAACGACTTTATTCCCGAGGGGCTGTTGGATATCGCCGTCGGCGGGAATCTGGAAATGACGCAGTCCACGATCGTCACCTACAACGGAGCGGCGATCCATATTCACGGGCTCAACGGGCCGGACAGTCCCGTGGGCGGGAGCGTCGACATCGGCACCAACTATTCGCCCCTCTTTAATCAATTTGAAACCTATTTAGGCGTTTTGACCCTCCGGGGCGGAGAGGTTGATATCAAGGCGACGGGAGATGTCAACGTGAATAAATCGAGGGTGGGGACGTTGGGTGGAGGGGACATTCATATCCTTTCAACGAACGGAGACATCAATGCCGGATTCGGGAATTTAAACGATCTGGTGGAATTCCTCTATAACCAAGTGACCAGGGACAGTCAAGGAAATATCATCGGAACGTCTAGCCTTACGGCCCATGTCCCCGGGGCCGGCATCTTCACCTTTCATCCCGATGATCCGGACCCGTTGCCCAAATATCCGACGGTTTGGGATTTCCCATTGCCGCCGAATTTGGCCTCGCTGAACGCGGCACGAATCCAAATTCTCAAGCAAGAGGTGCTCGGGCATCGTCTCACACCGGAGGAGCAACAGGTGCTGAACGTGCTGAATTCGGCGCACGGAGTGTACGTAACCCAATTCAACAATGATTGGAAGCTGGGCAACATCGATCTCAATGCTCCGGCGGGAAACGTTGTGATTCCACCCGCCGGCGTCCGGGGCAAAAATATTTCGATCGAGGCTAAGAATCTGGATCTTCAGGGCGGATACATCTCGGGAAATCTCTCTCTCAACGTCGGACAAATCACCGGAGGGTTGGGCTTCATTTTAGGTCCGGTTTCCGGGAACGTGGGAGGAACGTCCGTAAATGCTTCCAGCGGCGGGGGATTGGGCGGTCTGAGCGGCGCCACCGGTTCGCTGTCAACGACCGCGACCGCGACCAACGCATCGGCGGTGGCCTTGGCTCAGGACGCGTCGACGGAAGAGGCGGCCCAATCCAAGGCCGCAGCGGTCGAGCCGCAGGCCGGAAAGACGGCCGATGACACGAAGGGAAAACGGGGTCGAAAAATGGTCCAGAGCATGAGTTTCAAGAAGGGCGTGACGATTGAAGTGGACGTGACGGATAATCCGAGTTGAAAGCAAAGAGACCAAAACCTATAATGATCGATGAGGAGACGCAGGTATGGGACAGCTGGGAGGCCTTGCATATTCGTTAAGACATTCGACGCTCGAGGGGCAGATCATCATGGTCGCCCTCCTGATTTTTTCTCTGGTCAGTTGGACGGTGATCATCACGAAGTTCCGCCAACTGAGAAAGACGCGAAAACAAAACAGGAAGTTTCTGTCCCTCTACTCGTCCGGAAATTCCCCCCTGGATCTTTTCAAACAAGGGACCTCCCTCGAGGGGTCCTCTCTTTTCCAGGTTTACCAGGATGCCTGCGAGGAGCTCAAACAACAGATGGCGAAGTACGGAAAGCTGATTTCCGGTCACGGGATGAACGCGGTTCGAATCGCAATCGAACGGGGCATGGGGGAATCCACTGTCAGCCTTGAATCGGGCATGATCATTCTGGCCACCGCGATCAGCGGTGGGCCCTTCGTCGGATTGCTCGGAACGGTCTGGGGGGTTATGGATACCTTTGCCGGAATCGCGCGCAGCCAGCAGGCCAGCCTGACCGCCATGGCCCCCGGCGTGGCGGCCGCGCTGATCAACACGGTGGTCGGCCTGTCGATCGCGATACCGTCGCTCTTCTGCTACAACTACCTGGTCACGAAGATCCGTGAAATCACGATCGAGATGGAAAATTTTGCCGCGCATCTGGACAACGTGTTTGCCTCCGAGTACGTGAAATATGGGGGTGCGAGCGGATCGTCTAATCCGGACGCCGAGCCGGGCGAGAGTTCGGAATTGGGCTTGAGGGATTCCTATCCCTTGAGCGAGTCGGCGCAACCGGGAACCTAGCGCTTCTGCGATAAAGCGAGGAGGAGGAATGGTATGAGACGGTTTTCAAAATCCACGCACGGTGCGGTGGCCTCCTTGAACATTACGCCGCTGCTCGACCTGGCCTGGGTGTTGCTCGTGGTTTTCATCCTGACCACCACGGCGGCGCTCCAGGGGATCGAGGTCCAACTCCCGGAATCGTCGCCGAACGAGACCACCATCGACGAACACAAGGTGCGGGCGATCTCGATCAAAAAATCGGGCGACGTTTTTCTCGACGACCAGAAAGTGGAGGTGCGGGAGCTCGCGGGAATTTTGCGGGACCTCAAACAGGCCAAGGGGGCTGAATTCCCCGTGATCATCCGCGGGGACGAGCATGTCGAGTACAAGTACGTCGTTGCCGTGCTGGACGCCTTGCAGAAGGTGCCGATCGAAGACGTGGGGCTGGCGACAAAACTCCTGAGCGACGAGGGAAGCTAATCCCCATGCCGGGATACGTCGGCTTCCAGAAGAAAAAAAGCAAGGTGGGGACGACCCTGATGATCGTGGCCGGTTTTCACCTGGCCTTGGCGGGCGGTCTCATCTGGCTCGCCACCACCGAGATCGGCCAGGAACTCCTTGCGTATTACAAGATCAATATCCGGAACGTGACGGAACCGGAGCCCCCGAAGCCCAAGCCGCCGGAGGCCGAGCCGCCGAAGCCCGAACCGCCGCCGCCCCCGCCCCCAGAG
>Ga0187776_10000708_pt1 | contig 16148 bp, 13 predicted proteins | sample 0216_BV02_MP12_2_FD_132426 | JGI IMG/M metagenome (GOLD analysis project Ga0187776, IMG submission 132426) | Tropical peat soil microbial communities from peatlands in Department of Meta, Colombia - 0216_BV02_MP12_20_MG | ecosystem: Environmental > Terrestrial > Soil > Wetlands > Peat | place...
AAGCGCATGAGCAAAGAGGGTTATCTGATCATCGATGCCCGACGGTTCCGCACTCAGGAGCAGAACCGCCAAGACGCTGTTGCCCGTCTGGTGGGCCTGATCCGCCAGGCAGCCCAAAGGCCCCAAATCCGCAAAAGGACCAGGCCCACGCTGGCCTCCACCGAACGACGGCTGGAGAGCAAACATCGGCGCGGCAAGATCAAAGAGCTGCGCCGCATGGAACCCGAATAAAACTGATTCGCTTTCTCTTACCCGCATGAAACGGCACTTTAGGGCAAAATTGACTTTCCTGAAAATCCCGAAAAGACGGGAAAAGTGAACGGGGTTTTGAATATGGGTTCTGGAAATCAGGGAATCTTTGTGGGAGACCGGGGTTTTCGGTCATTGTTGTTAGGGTTCGAATTTACCCGCTGTATTTCAACCTTTTTGACTCGCCTGCTCTTATTTTCCTTGATTCCGCTTTGAATCCTTGCCTATACTCATTTTGGACAAACGTGGTCGTTCCTCGTTTGTTATAATGAAAACCACGCTTACTTCATGCGGCCAGCGAGAGATGTATGACCGAATGCCGAGGAAAATGAACGACCCCCAGGCCGCGATCCATGCGCCTGCTGAGGGATAAAAAGAAAGGAGAGACTCATGCGTTTTCCGGATTTCATTGAAAAGCTCCCAAAGGCTGATCTTCCCGTTCCGGAGATCGAGGGGTTCTTGTTACAGGCGGAAAAACATCAGGTCGCTTTTTTGCGGTCGGAAAAGGATATGCTGATGCCCGAACACTCCCATGCTGCCCAGTGGGAAATCCCTCTGGAAGGGAGTGCGGAGCTCACCATGGACGGGCAGGTTAAGGTCATGAGACCGGGGCAGCCCATCTACATTCCTGCCGGGGTTCCCCATTCTGGAAAGGTCAAGGGGCCTTATGCTGCGATCATTGTCTTTGACGCGCCAGCCAGGTACAAGGTGAAAAAATGAAAAGCATGGCGCTTAGAGCATAGGGCATAGCGTCAAAAATGGAGCACAAAATTTAGCGCATGGGGAAGAGCGGCTAGCGAAAAGCGGGCGAGGGAGAGGAGGACCCGGTCCTTGTTGGGACGGATTTGAGGATGATTCTCTATCTCCCTACTGGTTCGCGGGTTCTTTCTTTTCATATTTCAAGCACTTCATTCCGGAAGCCTGGAAAACCATATGCGAGGGCATCTCCCTGGATTTAAAACCTAGGGCATGACAACCGCGGGGGAAGTTCTTATCCCAGGTGACGAAGAAGTGCTGGCATTTAAAGCAGTCGACCTTCTCGGGTTTCATGGATTTAGAAACGGCATAGCGCAGAGAGCATAGGGCATAGAACAAAGCAAGAAAATCGGCAGAAAAACTAGGCGATGATTTTGAAAAGAAAGATTGCAGTCATGATCACGGCGATGATCAGCTTTCCGATGGTTCCGGCTAAAAAACCCACCAAGGTCCCAATCCCACTCTTGAGGGATGCCTGAAGGTCTTTCTGTTTGACCAGCTCAAAAAGAAAGGCTCCAACAAAAGGACCGATGAGCAGCCCGAAGAGGCCTCCGATAACCGTGCCGACGATCATGCCGAGCAAAGCCCCGGCCATTCCCCAGCCGCTACCCCCCATTTTTTTAACCCCCAGCATGGAGGCAAAAAATTCAAGGAAGTAGCTCAAGAGCATTAAAACCAACAGCACCGCAAGGACACCCCAGGTGACGGTTGCAAACCCCGTATACCATCCATAGACCAGGGCTCCGGCCAGAATCAAGGGGGCTCCCGGAAGCCCTGGCAGGACAGACCCGAGGAGCCCGATAAGCATGAGGATGAAAGTGACGATGAGAATCAGGATATGTTCAGCCATGGGGTAATCCTACTCGAACCCCTTCTTTTGTCTGAAGTCCACAAAGACATTTGCAAAAAAAAACCTTTTCCGGCTGCAAAGCTGAATTCCATTTTACTATTTTCCCCCGGAGATTGAAATTGATAAGTATGATCAGTCAAGAATATGCGGGAATTGGGGGGATCATTATCAAAGGGCATGAGATCTTTACGCCCCGGGGCTTGAAGTAGCACCACCCAAGGGGACCCTCTTATTGGCGACTCGGAGGTCTCAAAGATTGGAATTGACAAGGAAGATCAGAATCCGGCTAATATGGAAGGAGCGACTCATTCTCCTTTTGAAGACGCAGGATGGGTCGAATCTTGCCCGGGGGGAAAAGAATGGAAAAAGGTAATTTAAGAGTCAATGCGAAACGTCTTCGGGCGACCATCGAAGAATTGGCCCGAATCGGGGGTACTGCCGGAGGAGGTATGCACCGTCTGGCGTTAACCGATGAGGATAAACAGGCCAGGGATTTATTCGTCCAATGGCTGAAGGAACTCGGCCTGGAAATCACGGTTGACGAAATGGGGAATATTTTCGGAAAACGGAAGGGAAGGAGCCCCCAGTTGGCCATGGTCCTGAGTGGCTCCCATCTGGATACTCAACCCAAGGGCGGACGATTTGATGGAATCCTGGGGGTCACAGGGGCGCTGGAAGCGCTGCGGACGATCCATGAAAACCGCATCGATACGGAACGGAGCATCGCCATCGTAGATTGGACAGACGAGGAGGGTACCCGTTTCGCCCCTGCGATGCTGGGCTCCGGGGTCTGGGCGGGCCATTTCGATCGCGACTGGGCTTACGCCCGGGCGGACCTTGAGGGAAAAAGCTTCGGAGAGGCATTGGAAAGGATCGGGTACAAGGGCAAAGCGCCGGCGCGGAAATGGCCTGTCCATGCCTACTATGAATTTCATATTGAACAAGGGCCGGTTCTGGAAAAGATGGGTAAACGAATCGGATTGCCCAAAGGAATTCTCGGAATTACCTGGTTCGATGTTTATGTAGAGGGACAGGCCAATCAAGCAGGCCCCACGCCTATGAATTCCCGCAAGGATGCCCTGGTTGCGGCAGCGGAGATGATTCTTACGGTAAGCGACCTTCCCGCAAAGATGGGGGGAGACTTGGTAGGCACCGTGGGCGAGATTCAGAATTTTCCCAACTCGAGGAATATTATTCCCGACCGGGTGCGGTTTACCGTGGATATTCGCTCCTGGGATGACCCTTTCAAGAACCAAGCGGCCGAGGCAATCAAGAAAGAGTTTTTCCAGATTGGCCAGAAGCGGGGATGTTCAGTTAGAATGGAAATGATCTGGGACATCCTCCATACCGAGTTCGCCTCAAATCTGGTGGGAAGGGTAGAGAAAGTCGCCTCTCTGCTTGGGTATTCAAACTATTCCATGGTGAGCGGAGCGGGGCACGACGCGGCCTATGTCTGCCGGGTGGCTCCCACAGCCATGATCTTCGTCCCCAGCATCGGCGGCCGCAGCCACGTGGAAGTTGAAAGAACCGGCTGGGAGGACTGCGAAGCAGGGGCTAACGTGCTGCTCCATTGCCTTCTTCAATCAGCCAACGAGTGAGCCAACCCATGGCCGAAGGCATATGGTTTCTTCCCGGGAATATTTTCAGGAGAGCCTGGAGAAAATTACCTTGGGGTGGGGGAGAAATGGAACTTATGGAGCAAGGTAAATTTAAAGAGTCGAGTCGATGAAATGGCCTTTCTTTTGAACCCGGATCATCCTTCCTTGCCGATTATAGACGGATGAATCGTGACTACCTTCTCTTGTCGACGTTTGGTCGTAAGGTTCGACGGACACCTCAATTCCCGGAGCCACTGCAAAATAGTTCTCCACCGGCGATGGATGGTAGAGAACTAACCCTTCTCCATTGGTGAATGGAAAGTGAGCAGCAAGGGCATGAACCATTTTTCACGCCTCAGAATCGCTTACGATTCTTCTTCCTGGGCCGCGTGTTTAACTGGAGTTTCGCCTCAAGACCGGAAGGATGAATTTTTTTAACTTATTAGGATTTAAACAAAAAGTCAACAAAAATATGCAGAATATGGAGGGATATGGAGATTTGGGTAGCGGGAGATTTGGAAAAGCTGAATAAACTCAATTGGATAGAGAATAGATTGGGATATAGATGAAAGAAAAGGTCTGACGTCTAAATTCGGTTTGAAGCCCGAAGATTAATCAAGATGCTCCCGGAAAAATTCGTCTTTCCGATGAAGACCCAAGTCAGGGGAACTTAACGCTCATTGAAGGAGCAGGATTCCGGCTCCCCGCTTTAACCCTGACCGGAGAGGTTTCAACGGAAGGAAGCAAAAGCCTGTCATTGATTGATTGCAGGTCTTCTTTGGCTGAATGGTGAAATATCAAGAAGAAAGGGAATCATCCGTCTGAGGATTTCTCCCCATAACAAAGTGAAACATGGATTGGGCTTTTCCCATCTCCTCCTGCAGAATCTGTTCCACAGAAGCCAAGTCGGAAGAGTCCCACGTGGAAGGGTAGTTCATCCCTTCCCTGCTGAAAGACTCCAGCATGTTGAAAAAATTCATCTCCCCGAAGGTGAATTTGTCGGCGAAATGGAGAATTTTCCCCAAGGTCGGGTTAACCGTCCAAGAGCAATCATGATGATGGCCGATGACATCGATCAAATTGGGGGAAAATGCCCAGCGTTCAGCAACCTTGCCCCCGATTTCAGCATGGGTCGTCTCCAGGACCTCTTTTTCGGCTTGCAGCCATTCCATGCCCGATTTTTTTCTCTCCTCGATTTCGTTGAATTGTTCCGAAAGAAATTGCTGGATCACTAGGCGCCCGATATCATGGGTCAACCCGGATAGATAAGCCTCATCCAAGGAATCATACCGGTAAATCCAGGCTAGGCGTTTGGAGATCAAGGCGCATTGAAGAGAGTGCTGCCAGAGAGGCTGGAGGGACTGAACATCCCGAACGTCGTGCAAGGTGTGGAAAAAGGAGGTAGTCAGGATGATTTCCTTGACCGATTCAAACCCGATCATCATGATGGCGTGGTGGATGCTGTTGATTTTCCGGCCTTTTCCCCCATAATAAGCGGAATTAGCCACTCTCAAAACTTTAGCTGCCAAAGACTGGTCCAGGACCCTAGAAAGCTCGACGGCGCTTATCTTGGGCGATTCAGCCATGGACAAGACTCTCATAACCACCTGGGGTAGGGTGGGAAGATGCTCAATCTGTTGGATGACTTGATCGATGATAGCCCGTTTTTTCCCCGTGGAAAGAGGTTTCTGGTTAAAAACCATTTCCTTTGGGTTTGAAGGCTGCTCTAATCTCATAGTCTTACCCCAAGACCTCCTACCCATATACTTCGGCAGTTTGACCAAAAAATTTAAGTACTTATAAGGAGAAAACTTGGGGGAAAAGCTTAGAAAGGAAGGCCAAGAGACTACCCAGCCAGGGGATGGATCCACCGAATTGACAGGGACTGACGGAGGGGGGATAATAAATAAATTCTATGAATCCCAGGAAATTTTTCATCCAGACCTTCGGATGTCAGATGAATGTTTATGATTCCGAGCGGATCGCCCAGGAGCTTACCGCTCGGGATTACCGACAGGTGCATGATCCTGCAAGGGCGGACCTCATTTTGGTAAATACCTGCAGCGTGAGAGAAAAACCTGAGCAAAAAGTCTACAGCGCTCTGGGCCGATTTCGAAGGCTTAAAAAGAAGAACCCGAAGCTCATCATCGGGGTGGGAGGATGCGTAGCCCAACAGGAGGGGCAGGGACTCTTGGAGAGGGTCCCTTTCCTGGATTTCGTACTGGGGACCAAGGAGCTGTGCAGGATTCACGAGATCCTGGACGATCTGGAAAAATCGGGAGAACGGGGGTGCGCCGTCAATCTGGACGGAAGAATCGACCCCTATCGGGGACTGGCGCTTTCTCCCGATCCCGGGAGACCAACCTCTTTTATCTCGATCATGCAGGGATGCGACAACTTTTGCTCCTTTTGCGTTGTTCCCTTTGTGCGTGGCCGGGAAGTTAGCCGGCCAAGCAAGGACCTCATGAAAGAGATTGGAGTTCTTTCGTCCCAAGGAGTAAAAGAGGTGACCCTGCTGGGGCAAAACGTGAACTCCTATGGGAAGCAGACCCCCGGGGAACCGGGTTTCGTGGAGCTTTTGGAAAGGGTTGAAAAGATCCCGGGGATCGAGAGGGTCCGATTCACCACGTCCCATCCCAAAGACCTTTCTTCGGAACTGATCCAAGCCTTCGGCCGATTGACCAAGCTTTGCGAACACATTCATCTCCCGCTCCAGTCGGGGTCAAACCGCATTCTGAAGCGAATGAACCGGGGGTACACAAGGGAGGAATATGAGGAAAAGGTTCTGAACCTGCGCCAGACCTGCCCGGAGATCAGCATTACCAGCGATATCATCGTGGGCTTTCCGGGAGAAGAAGAAAGAGACCACCAGGAAACCCTGGAGATGATCAGAAAAATTCAATTTGACGATCTGTTTTCCTTCCGCTACTCCGATCGCCCCCATACCCGGGCCTCACTCTTCCCGGACAAAATTGCGGAGGAATTGAAACAACGGCGTCTTTCCGAACTCCAGGCGGCGCAGAAGGACATCACTCAGAGAAAGAACCAAGCCTGGGAGGGTAGAGATGTGGAGGTCTTAACTGAAGGGCCCAGCAAGGCCAAGGCAGAAGAGAGGACCGGGAGGACCCGTACCAACCGGATCGTGAATTTTCCGGGAGATTCGGTTCCGATTGGGGCTTTGGTGAGGGTGCGGGTCTGGCATGCCCTGGCCCATAGTCTAAGGGGGGAGCTTCTATAAGAGTTTCAAGCGGCACACTTCAGGGACAGCCAAGAGAGCCGGATAAGATGAGGAAAGAGCAGTGGGGACTTTGAAAGAAGAGGTCTAAAAATTTGGATAAAGAAAGCGATAACTCGTGTCACTGTGCATCCGGAGGCTTCCCTCATGATTGATCTTCACACCCATACCCTGTTCAGCGATGGGGAGCTTCTGCCATCGGAACTGGTTCGCCGGGCGGAAGTAATCGGGTACCAGGCGGTGGCCCTCACCGACCACGCCGATTCTTCCAACCTGGACTGGATGATTCCCAGGATCGTTCAGGCGTGTCAGGAATTAAATGCTCATTGGAAAATAAGGGCCATCCCCGGAATTGAGCTTACCCATCTCCCCCCGGGGATCATTGGTCGCATGGTGGAGAAAGCCCGGGTCTTGGGGGCCAGGGTAGTCGTAGTCCACGGGGAATCCGTGGTTGAACCTGTGCCGCCCGGAACCAACCGGAAGGCCCTGGAGGCCGGCGTGGACATCCTGGCCCATCCCGGACTAATCTCTGAAGGGGAAGTGGTCCTGGCCCGGGAGAAGAAGGTTTTTCTGGAGATTTCGGCTCGCAAAGGACACAGCCTGGCCAATGGACATGTTGCCCGTCTGGCTCAAAAATGCGGGGCGCCCATGATTTTGAACACAGATTCCCACTCGCCGGACGACCTGATCACTCTGGAAAAAGCACGGGTGGTGGCTCTCGGCGCCGGGCTGGAAGAGGAAGACTTTTCAAGGATGCTGCAGAATTCCCGCCGGATCGTGGAACAACTATTCCTGGAATGAAGAATAACCCTTCCCGTTGTCCTGAACGTGAATCCTACCGGGCGCGGGCATGGGTTTCGGGCATGAGTCGCAGGTTCAGTTCTTGCCCTTCCTTCCTTTCACCCACTTCTTCCATTTTTATCCTGAGGCGCACGTCATTGGCGCTGTCCGCATAGCCAATGCTCGTGTCCAAATCAATGATCCCCTGGTGGTAGAGGTCGAAGAGGGATTGGTCGAAGGTCTGCATTCCTTCCCCCGCGCCCTGAGCCATGGCTTCCTTCAGGAGGTCGACCTGTCCTTTGTGAATCAGGTCTTTGACCCTGGGCGTATCCAGAAGGAGTTCCACGGCTGCGATTCGGGTTCCGTCCAAGCTGGGGACCAGGCGCTGGGAGATGATGGCCTTGAGATTTAAGGAAAGCTGGAGGTATATCTGCCGGTGCCTCTCGGGAGGGAAGAAGTTCATGATCCGTTCGATGGCCTGGTTGGCATTGTTGGCGTGTATGGTGGACAGACAGAGGTGCCCGGTTTCAGCGTAGTCGATGGCCGCTTCCATAGTTTCCAGGTCCCGGATTTCCCCGATGAGAATCACATCGGGGGCCTGGCGCAGGGTGTGTTTCAGGGCGCTGGCATACCCGTGGGTGTCGATTCCCACCTCTCGCTGACTGACGATGGACATTTTGTGATTGTGGACGAATTCAATGGGGTCCTCGACGGTCACGATGTGCCCGCTGGCGTTGGCGTTCCGGTAATCGATGAGCGCCGCCAGGGTGGTCGATTTGCCTGACCCTGTGCGCCCGGCCACGAGAACGAGCCCGCGCTTGACCATGGACAGCTCTTTGAAGGTCTGGGGCAACCCTAAGTCGTCGATGGTACGGATATGGATTTTGATGGACCGGAAGACCAGCCCGAAATATCCCCTCTGGCGCAAGATGTTGACCCGAAACCGGCCTAAGTTGGGATAAGATATGGAGAGGTTCATCTCCCAGCGGCGGGTGAAGTACCGTTTCTGGGTTTCACTCATGAGCGTCAAGGCCATGGTTTCCGTCTCTTCGGGGGAATACTTCTGCTCTCCCCAGGGGAAGGTGACTCCCTCAACCCGGTACATGGGCGGACTATCGACGGTGATATACATGTCGGAAGCGTCCTGCCGGACCATCTCTTCCAGAAGCTCGCGCAGATTGGTGCTCACGATAAGTCTCCTCAGGAGTTGAAAATGGTTGGGGAACTAGCCAGGTAGAGGCACTGTTCTTTTTCCACAATATTCCGGTTCACCAGGTCCTTTAACATCTGATCGAGGTTGACCATCCCGAATTTCTGGCCGGTCTGAATGGCCGAGGGAAGTTGGGCCACCTTGCTCTCTCGGATCAGGTTGCGGACCGCCGGGGTCCCGATCATGATCTCCAGGGCCGGCACCAAGCCACGGCCGTCCCGCCTTTTCAACAGGACCTGGGAGACGATGGCGTTGATGGACTCGGCGAACTGAGCACGAATCTGGGCCTGCTGTTCCCCGGGAAAGACGTCGATAACCCGGTCCACAGTTTTGGGGGCTCCGCTGGTGTGCAGAGTTGAGAAGACCAGATGTCCGGTTTCCGCCGCAGTCAGAGCCAGGGAAATCGTTTCCAAATCCCGCATTTCACCCACCAGGATGATGTCCGGGTCCTCCCGCAGGGCGCTGCGCAGGGCGTTGGCAAAACTGTGGGTGTGCGCTCCCAGTTCGCGCTGGTTAATCAGGGAATTCTTGGATTCGTGGACGAACTCGATGGGGTCTTCAATGGTGATAATGTGGCCTTTCAGGGAGTTGTTGATCACATCGATCATGGAGGCCAGGGTCGTGGATTTTCCACTTCCCGTAGGACCGGTGACCAGGATCAGCCCCCGTTCCTGCTTGCAGATCTCCCGGAGGATTTTGGGCAGGCCCAGCTCCTCCAGAGACAAAATCTTGGAAGGAATGACCCGGAAGACGATCGATTCTCCCCGGGCCTGGCGGAAGGCATTGACCCGGAATCGGGCGATGCCTTTCATCTCGATGGAAAAATCCAGCTCGTGTTGTTCCTCGAACTTCTTCCTCTGCTGATCGTTCAGGACGTCATAGAGCATGACGTGGACGTCTTCCTTGCTGAGGGAGGGGACCTCGATACGGCGCATCTCCCCGTGGATGCGGGCCATGGGCTGCTCTCCCGCGCTGATATGGAGGTCGGAGGCCCCTTCCTTATGCACAAAGAGTAAGAGTTCTGAAATGTCCATTGTTTTAACTCCTTATCGGCTGGGAACCCACAAATATTTAATTAAAAAAAGCCAACTCTGTCAAGCTCTTTGCTCAATTTGGAAGGAAGAACCATCCCCAACTTTTACCATCGGAAGATGCTGGGGAAACCTGAAAGATTGGACCCCTGGGATTGCGGTATGATAAAAATTTCGATTGCTCCCAAGCATATGCCCCATTTGCTTTCCCATTTACAGGACGGGGGAGAAAGAAATTGAAAAAAGAAACCAATGTGTTAGAATGAGAACCGAATTGGGGGCCGATGCCGCATGAGCGATGACATGGACCGCTGGATTGATCGTTTTTTGCACCATCTGGCTGTGGAAAAAGGGCTTAGCCCTAATACCCTGGAAGCCTATTCCCGGGACCTTCAGGGATATTCATGCTTGCTTCGGGATAAGGGAATTCGGGAGATGAGAAAAATCTCCTCTGAAGAACCATTGACCTACATGAAGAGACTCCGCTCCCGCGGGGTGTCGGCTCGCTCCCAGGCCCGGGTCCTCTCCTCGCTGAAAGGGTTTCATAAGTTTCTTCTCCGGGAGCAGGCAGTGGAGGAGGACCCCCTGCGGAGGCTCCGATCCCCCCGGGTTGTCCCCCGCCTTCCCTCGGTCATGTCCACGAAGGAGGTGGAGGAACTGCTGCGGCAACCCGACACCCGTCAGCCTCTCGGAATCCGCGACCGGGCCATGCTGGAACTCCTGTATGCGACAGGCCTTCGGGTTTCGGAGCTGGTCCACCTTTCGGTCAATGATCTGAACTTGGAGGTGGGTTACCTGCGTACCCGGGGAAAGGGGTCCAAGGAGAGAATCGTTCCTTTGGGAAAAGCCGCCGTTCATGCCTTGAAGGACTATTTGACCGGGCCCCGCCGCCTCTACTCCTCCGGCACGGTCAACTCGACCCTGTTCATCAGGAGGGGAGGGAAGGGGATGACCCGTCAGGGATTCTGGAAAATCATAAAGAATTACGCCCGGGCAGCAGGGATGCAAAAGAGGATCACCCCCCATATGCTCCGCCACTCTTTCGCCACGCACCTCCTGGAGGGTGGGGCGGACCTGAGGTCGGTGCAGTCCATGCTCGGGCATGAGGATATTGCTACCACCCAGGTTTACACCCACGTCTCCCGGGAACACCTGAAACGGCTGCACCAGAAGTTGCATCCCCGGGGTTGATCCATGGACGTCATTACCACCCACATCAATGCCGATTTTGATTCTCTGGCATCCATGCTGGCGGCCAAGAAGCTCTACCCGGAGGCTGTGCTGGTCTTTCCCGGGTCCACGGAGAAGAACCTGCGCGACTTCTTCATCCAGTCGACCTTCTACGTTTTTCAGACGGAACGGATAAAGAACATCGACCTGAAGGCGGTCAAGCGATTGATCCTGGTGGACACCCGACAGGCCGGGCGGATCGGCAAATTCGCCGAAGTGGTAAAGCGGCAAGGGGTTGAACTGCATATCTTTGACCATCACCCCCCGGCCCCCGGAGACCTCCAGGGCACCGTGGAACAGGTGCGGGAAGTGGGAGCCACGGTGACCATCCTGGCCCAGATCCTGCAGGAAAAAAACATGCCCTTGACCCCGGAAGAGGCCACTATCTTGGCGGTGGGCCTCTATGAGGACACCGGCTCTTTCACTTTTTCCTCCACCACCCCCGAAGACCTCCGGGCGGCGGCCTTCCTGTTATCCCGGGGGGCTAATTTAAACACCGTCTCCAGCCTGATCACCCGGGAGCTGACCTCGGATCAGATTTCTCTCCTGAACGAACTGGTCCAGAGTGCTGCCCGCCACCTGGTGAATGGGATCGAAATCGTGGTGGCCAAAGCCTCGTCGGACAAGTACGTGGGAGATTTCGCCCTTCTGGTCCACAAGCTGAAGGACATGGAGAATATCAACGTCCTCTTCGCCCTGGCCCAAATGGAAGACCGGGTCTATCTTGTGGCCCGCAGCCGAATCGAGGAGATCAATGTGGGCGAGATCGCTGCGGCCTTCGGCGGAGGAGGACACGCCACGGCCGCGGCTGCCACCCTTCGCGACATGGACCTCGCCCAGGCAGAAGGGAAGCTCCTCGACTATCTTGGAAAGCGCATTCATCCCATCCGGCTGGCCCGGGAACTCATGTCCTTTCCGGTAAAAACGGTCGACACCGACGAGACCATCGATCATGCGGGGGAACTCCTCACCCGGTACAACATCAACGTCTTGCCGGTGATGGAAGACGGGCATGTGGCCGGGCTGATCACCCGGCAGGTGATCGAAAAGGCGGCTTTTCACGGTTTCAAGGATTCTCCGGTGAAAGACTATATGACCACAGAATTCGCTGTGGTCAACCCCCAAACTCCGCTGACCAAAATTCAAGACCTGGTGGTGGGAAACAACCAGCGATTCCTACCCGTTTTAGAAAAAGGCAAGCTGGTGGGGGCCATTACCCGGACCGACCTTTTGCGCTGGGTCTACAGCCGGAGCGACCAGACGTCTCCCTCCGTGGCAGAACCGGACTTTTTTTCCGCTGAACCTCGTAAGCGGGCCATCTGGAAGATCATGGAAGAGAGGCTCCCTCCGGGGGTGCTGGACCTTTTGAAGAACATCGGGCTCAAGGCCCATGAACTGGGCCTACAGGCCTACGCCGTGGGAGGGTTCGTCCGGGACCTTCTCCTGCGGAACGAAAATTTCGACATCGACGTGGTTGTGGAAGGGGACGGAATCCGGCTGGCCCGGGCCCTGGCCGAGGAAGGAATGGGGGAGTTGCGGGTCCACCGAAGGTTCGGCACGGCCACGCTCCGCTTGTCCAACCGTTACCGGCTGGATTTGGCCACGGCCCGCCTGGAATATTACGAACACCCTGCCGCTTTGCCCCGGGTGGAACATAGCTCCATCAAGCTGGACCTTTACCGAAGGGATTTTACGGTCAACGCCCTGGCCGTTCACCTGCATCCCGACCACTTCGGCGAGCTCATCGATTTTTTCGGGGGGCAGAAGGACCTGAAAGAGCGGGTGATCCGGGTTCTGCACAACCTGAGCTTCGTGGAAGACCCCACGCGACTCTTCCGGGCCTTGCGCTTCGAACAGCGTATCGGATTCCAGATCGCCAAGCAGACCCACATGCTCATGGAGAATGCGGTGCGCATGAAGCTCTTCGGCCGGCTTTCGGGAAGGCGGCTCTTCCGGGAGCTGGTACTCTGCCTGTCGGAAGAGAAACCCCTGCCGGTGCTCAAGCGCCTGAGGGACTTCGGTCTGCTGGACCTCTTCTGCCCTGGTTTGAAGATCGATCGTTCTTTCGAAACCCGCTTCCAGCGCCTGGAAGGGGTCATGTTCTGGTACCGGCTGCTCTTTACCGGGGAAAAGCTCGAACCCTGGGTCACGGCCTTCCTGGGGCTCGTGGACGGCATGGCCGAAAAAGAACTGGAGGACCTCCTGGTTCGTTTTTCCCTGACGGAAAAATATCGGAACTCTTTCCTCCAGCGGAGGCGTATGGCCATTCAAGTGGTCCACCGTCTCTTTTCCTCGCCCCCCCCGGGGAGGAGCGAAGTCTTCTTTCTCCTCAATCCTCTACCCGTGGATTTTATCCTCTACGCCATGGGAAGGAGCGAGGAAGAAGGGGTCAAGAAATCGATCTCCATGTATTTTACCGAACTGAAGAGGGTCAAGGTCTCGCTCAGGGGCAAGGACCTGAAGAAGATGGGCTTTGTTCCCGGCCCTATTTATGCGGAAATTCTTCAGGCCGTGCTGCGGGCGCGACTGGAAGGAAAAATTTCCAGCCGGCAGGAAGAGATCGACTTTGTTCTGAAGAGATACAACCCTCGCCCTCCGGCCCACGCCGAGAAGAGGGCCCACCGCCATCCCCACCGAAAGGGGAAAGAGGGACTGAGGGAAAGGACCTCCGCGGGTTAGGCCCGTAATTCGCCTTCGCAGGGAAGGCCTGGGCGGGCGAGGAGAGCAGACAGGATAGGGAAGGTTTTAAATTCGTCAGAAGGGGGAAGGTTATTTTTCATGTCCAAGCAGAGAGTATTGAGTGGAATGCGGCCCACCGGCAAACTTCATCTGGGACATCTGGTGGGGGCCCTGGATAACTGGAGGCAGATGCAGGAAGAGTACGATTGTTTTTTCTTCGCCGCCGACTGGCACGCCTTAACTACTGAGTATGCCGAGACAGACATCATCCGGGATTCCATCCGGGAGATGATGATCGACTGGCTGAGCGTGGGAATTTCTCCGGAGAAGAGCGTTCTTTTCATCCAGTCGCGAATCAAGGAGCATGCCGAGCTCCATCTTCTTCTGTCCATGATTACTCCGGTTCCCTGGCTGGAACGGGTCCCCACTTACAAGGAACAGCAGCAGGAACTGACCAACCGGGACCTTTCCACCTACGGATTTTTGGGATATCCACTTCTGCAGACCGCGGACATCATTATCTATAAGGCCCACAAGGTCCCGGTGGGGATCGATCAGGTCCCCCACGTGGAACTTTCCCGGGAAGTGGCCCGGCGGTTCAATTTTTTCTACGGACCGGTGTTCCCAGTACCCGACCCGCTCCTGACCGAGGTCCCCAAGCTCCTGGGGATCGACGGGCGGAAGATGAGCAAGAGCTACGACAACGCCATCTTCATCTCCGACCCGCCGGAGGAAGTTCGGCGGAAGACCAGCGCCATGTTTACCGACCCGAACCGGATCAGGAAGAGCGATCCCGGCAATCCGGACATCTGCAATGTCTTTTCGTTCCATAAGGTCTACAGCGACCCGGAAACCGTAATCCGGGTCAACCGCGAATGCCGTCAGGCGACCCTGGGATGCGTGGAGGACAAAAAGAACCTGGCCGAGACCCTGGTCTGCTATCTGGCCCCCCTCCAGGAGGTTCGGGAGCGTTTTCTTCGGAACCCCAGACTGGTGGAAGAAATCCTGGAAGACGGCTGCCAGCGGGCCCGGAGTGTAGCCGCCCGGACCATGGAAGAAGTGCGGGCTGCGATGAAGATTTGAACTCGTCGCTGGTTGCTCGTTACGGGTCGCTGGTTTAAGAAAAGAGTTCTTAGCCGGCAACGAAAACCAGAAACCAGTGACCAGGAACCAGAATTAATTCATTTTTCTTGAATACCGATCAAAAAGGAAAGGGATGGAATCTTCTATTTTTCATACCGAGCCGGAACAGCTGGAGCTGCCCCTTAAGGTCAGGCTGACGGCCTTCGAGGGGCCTCTGGACCTCCTCTTGTACCTGATCAAAAAGAATGAGATCGACATTTACGACATCCCCATCGCGGTCATCACCCAGCAGTATCTGGAATATCTGGAGATGATGAAGAACTTGAATCTGGACGTGGCCGGGGATTTTCTCTTGATGGCCGCCACCCTCCTGCACATAAAATCCAAAATGCTCCTACCCCCTTCGGCAGAGGAAGAAGGGGAGGGAGAGAAGGAAGAAGAGGACCCCCGAGCAGAGCTGGTCCGGCGACTCCTGGAGTACCAGCGCTTCAAAGAGGCGGCCCGGGAATTGAGCAAAGGCCCTTTGCTGGACCGAGAGGTCTTCCTCCGCAGCTTTTTCGGGGAGGACCTCGCGGAAGGCTCTAGGGAAGAGGAACCGGGGGCCGAGGCAAGCCTCTTCGACCTGCTGGAGGCCATGAAGAAAGTCCTGGAGGGACTTCCCCCGGAGGATTTTCAGGAGATCTCGGTCGAATCCCTTAACATCAAAGATAAGATTCTCCAGATCATGGAGCGGCTTTGGGAAAACGAGAGCGTTGCTTTCAATGAGCTCTACACCTCCTCAACCTCACGGAGAGAGATCATCATCACCTTTTTGGCCCTCCTGGAGCTTTTGCGGCTGCGGATGATCAGAGCCTTCCAGGGGGAGACTTTCGGCACGATCCGGGTCTTTTCTCCAGTGGCCCGGGAGGAAGGACGGAAGACCATCGAGGAAAGGATCCTGTGAAGTGGAAGACGCCCAACTGAAAGCCATCCTGGAAGCTCTGATATTCGTCTCCGGGAGCCCCTTGTCCCTGGAGCGGATGAAAGAAATCGTGGGAGCCGTAAATAAGAAGGACCTGCAACGACTGCTCGATGAAATGGTGGAGGAATACCGCAAGGGCGAGCGGGGCTTTTCCCTTGTGGAAGTGGCTGAAGGGTTTCAGTTCCGCACCCGCACCGAGCATGCCGAATGGGTCCGCAAGTTGATGAAGATCAAGACCTCCACTCTCAGCCAACCTGCCCTGGAGACCCTGGCCATCATCGCCTACCGGCAGCCCGTGGTCCGCGGGGACATTGAAAAGGTCCGCGGGGTGGATTCCGGAGGAGTGCTGCGGACCCTTCTGGAGAAGAAGCTAGTCAAGATCATCGGCAAGAAGGACGTTCCGGGCAAGCCGCTGGTTTACGGCACCTCCAAGAGGTTCCTGGAGGTCTTCGGTTTAAAAGACCTTTCCCAGCTTCCCACCCTGAA
>Ga0187776_10000709_pt1 | contig 16142 bp, 15 predicted proteins | sample 0216_BV02_MP12_2_FD_132426 | JGI IMG/M metagenome (GOLD analysis project Ga0187776, IMG submission 132426) | Tropical peat soil microbial communities from peatlands in Department of Meta, Colombia - 0216_BV02_MP12_20_MG | ecosystem: Environmental > Terrestrial > Soil > Wetlands > Peat | place...
CACCCGTACGGAACCCGCGAACTCTTTGAGGCGTTGGATATCGTGCGTCTCGGCGCGCCGCTCATGTTTCCGGTTTGCCTTCTATCCGGAGTCCTGTTCACGTTTCTGGGCGCGGCTCTGCGGAATGATCTCGCTTCGGATACGGCGACCGCCGGAACCCTGACCTTGGCCAACACCATCGGGGCCGCATTCGGCTCGCTGGCCGGCGGATTCTTTCTGCTTCCGGTCTTAGGAATGGAACGGTCTTTTTTTCTCATCGCACTGCTCTATGGTGGAATCGGGCTGTGGCTGCTTGCGGGCAGCCCGGCCCCGCGACGGATCGCCTATGTCGCCGCCGTCGCCTTTCTGGTTATCGCCGCGCTGTTCCCCTTCGGATCCATGACAAAGGTCTACCTCCAGATCCCGGTGAAGCGGTTCATCGAGGAAGGGGCGCCCGGCCGGATCGCGGCGATTCGGGAAGGGTTGACCGAGACCATCATCTATTTTGAAAGAACCCTGTTGGACAAGCCGCTGGCCTACCGGATGCTCACCAACTCGTACTCGATGTCGGCCACCGATTACAAATCTCGCCGTTACATGGATCTCTTCGTCTACTGGCCGATGGCGGTTCATCCCAATATAAAACGGGCCCTCCTGATCTGTTTCGGGGTCGGGAACACGGCGAAAGCGATGACGGATTCAAAGGGCATTGAAACTATCGACGTGGTCGATATTTCCCACGACATTCTCGAAATGAGCCACGTCGTCTACCCCCACAAATCCGACAACCCCCTGCATGACCCCCGGGTGCGCGTTCATATCGAGGACGGGCGCTACTTCCTTCAGACGACGGATCAGCGTTTCGATCTGATCACGGGAGAGCCGCCGCCGACGAACGTGGCCGGTGTCGTGAACCTGTACTCGCGCGAGTACTACCAGCTTATATACGACCGGCTCGCCGAAGGGGGCATGGTCACCTACTGGCTGCCCCTTCCCCACCTCTCAATCGCAAGCACCAAGGCCATCCTCCGGGCCTTTTGCGACGTGTTCGAGGATTGTTCGCTCTGGAACGGAACGGGTTTGAGCATTATGATGGTGGGAACCCGGCACGCGACCGGCCCGGTGTCGGTGGAGCAGTTCACCCGCCAATGGAACGACCCGGTCGTGGCGCCCGAGGCATTAGCGGTCGGGGTGGAACGGCCGGAGCAGCTGGGCGCGCTCTTTATCGGAGATGCCGAGTATCTGAGAACACTCACACGCGACACCCCGCCCCTGGTCGACAACTACCCCAAACGAATCAGGACCCCGTTCGACCCGCCGGCTGAGGTGGCCCGGTTCTTTGGAGGCTGGATGGATGTGGTCGCCGCAAGAGAACGCTTTCGAGCCAGTCCCCTGATCAAACGCCTATGGCCAGATCGAATGTTGAATGATTCGCTGCCCTACTTCGACCTTCAGCGCGTCATCAACGCGCAATGGTTCGGAGCTCAATCGCGTCTGGGCATCGAGGATCTTCACTACCTTTTGACCCAATCCCGTCTGAGGGCACCGGCGCTTTGGCTCATGGGAAGCAACTCGGATATTCAGCGAATCGTATCCGGCGCCGATCCTCAAGCGCTCTCGAACCCGGGCCTTCAGTTCCAGATTGGCGTCCGATTCATTTCGGAACGTAATTACGCGGCGGCCGTAGAGCCCTTGAGCCGGGCCGAGCTGGCTCCAGGGCTTCGTGAAGAGGCATTTCGGTTTCGCATCTATGCGCTATGCATGTCGGGGCAAACCGACCAAGCTCAGCATTTGGCGCAGGGACGATTATCGCAGCTATTAAAGGCGAAAGGCCTGACCGAAGGATCCATCAAAGAAACGGACTTGCCACCCTTCTGGTTATGGATGAAGAAGACTTTCGGAATTAATCCCCTTGCAGGCATCTGAGATTTTAGGGAACGTAAATATCTGGCGGAGAGGCAGGGATGATTCGCCTCCGGCTCATGATCCCCAAGGAAATGCACCGCCGCCCACAGGACACCCGGCTGTGCATGCTATTGTATTCCTCTCCGTACAGCCTCCCTCTCAGAAGGCTGTGCGGAGAGGTAGGGATTCGAACCCTAGGTGGAGGTTTCCCCCCACAACTGCTTAGCAGGCAGCTGCCTTCAACCGCTCGGCCACCTCTCCGTCGAATCAGTCGGTCAAAATTCGATAGAATGTCCTAAAAAAATCGGAAAACGTATTTTAGGCAAATCGCAAAAGGAATGCAATGAAAAACAAGCCGACCTTAATGAAGACCATGCAACACTGTTTGGCCTTGGCCCGAGCCGCGACTTGGTTTTTGTTTGCGAAACCCGCCTTGGCGAAGGCCGCGGCCCGCTTTGGGCGGATAAATTATGGCTGCCTTACCTTGCCAGAATTTAGCGGCCGAGCCTTAGTCGGGTCAAACAAAAACCACGGAGCAGGGAGGGCCTGGTCAAACCGTGTTGCCAATGACGACCGCGATTTTATTCTCCTTGGACCGGTTGATCCGGCAGCTCATTCGGATTTCCCTGCGGACTTTTTTCATCGGCTGGAAAGTGACGCTCCAGCACTTCACCGCATATCGCAATCGCCTCGCAAAACCCGTCACCGGCGCGTTTTTCTTTCAAGGCCCGTGTCAGGACGTTGGCCGCCTTCCGCCATTCGGCGTCACCCACCTTTCCATGAATGCCGCGATCGGCCAGGATCTGAACCCGACGTTCCAATAATGACGCCAGGATCAGTATCCCCGTCGCTTCCCGCGTCTTGTGCAGCTCGTGTTCATAGAACGCGCGAAGGGCGCGGTCGAAAACCTTTGCTTCCATCTCACGATGCGTGAGAAACAGGCGTTTGACGGCGTCGATCCGGAAGAAAAGATCGCCGAGAACGTAACCCAGAAGCTCAAGCATTAAAAACCACGAGGGATGATTTCGAGGCCAGAGGACCATCCCCATCACAAACGCCGTCACGGCGAAAGCGATCCCGCCCGCCACGTGAAGGTGGGCGTAGGAATCGCTCGCATGAACGATCATCGGAACGATCTCCCCGCGCGTGCGCGCTTCGGCCTCGGCCACAGCGAGACGGATCCGTTCTTCATCTTTGGAAGTCAGATATCGTCGGACCTTCCGCATCACCAACTCCCCGAGGCACCGCCGCCCCCAAAGCCCCCTCCGCCACCGGAAAATCCGCCGCCGAACCCTCCCCCTCCTAACCCGCCGAATCCTCCGAAACCCGACCGGCCGCTCCACCTCCCGCCGCCCACCGGCCCGCCGTAAAAACCGAAAAAGAGTTTCAAGAAAAACGGTGCGACGGCCCCGAGCAGGAATCCCAGAACGATGGCCGGAATCAGTCCAATCCCCCCGAGCCCGGCGAACATCTTGAATCCACCGGCGAGCAAACTTCCCGTCGCCGCCCCCGCGGTCCAGTGAATCAATCCGATGAGCCCCGCGAAAAACAGAAGCATGATGAGAATCGGGAAAAACTGCTGGACCGGCTCTTGGGTCTTCCTTTCGGCCGTGAATTCACCTCCGATCACCGCTTCCATGGCCGCCACGGCGCCGTTGATTCCGCCGTAGTAATCACCGGACTGAAAGCGTGGAACGAGGATGTTCCGAATAATCTGCGCCGACTTGGCATCGGTCAGAACCCCCTCGAGGCCATATCCCACCTCGATCCGCACGCGGCGCTCATTCGGGGCGACGATTAAGATCGCTCCATTGTCTTTGTGTTTCTGCCCCGCCTTCCAGGCCCCCGCGACCGCAATCGAATAGGACTCAATGTCCTGACCTTCGAGGGATTTCACGGTCAAAACGACAATCTGGTTGGAAGTGCGCTGCTCGTATTCGGAAAGCGTCCGGTCCAACGAGGCGATCTGTTGGGGGGTTAATAGACCGGCCTCGTCCGTCACGTACCCTGCCGGTTGCGGGAGGGCAGCCGCGACCGAGGAGGACGTTCCGATGATCCAAACCGCCGCAAGAAGGTACAACAGCTTGATGGAGCGCACGGCTTAGAACTTCACCTCGGGCGGCTTCTCGACGCCGGGTGTCGTGGCCGTGAAATTCGGACGGACTTCCAGATGAAGGATAAACCTTGCCGTAAGGTTGGTCGGAAAGTACCGGACCATCTTGTTAAATTCGTTCACGGAGTCGATGTAGCGTTTGCGCGCCACGGCGATCCGGTTCTCGGTTCCCTCGAGCTGGGACTGGAGATCCAAAAAATTCTGGTTGGCCTTGAGATCGGGATACTTCTCGACCACGACCATCAGCCGGGAGAGCGCCGATGTCAGGCCGGCCTGCGCCTCCTCGAATTGTTTGAAGCTCTGGGGATCGTTGAGCGTCTGCGGCGTCACCTGCACCGAACCGACCTTGGCCCGGGCCTCGGTGACGGCCTCCAAGGTCTCCCGTTCATGCGACGCGTATCCCTTCACCACATTGACCAGGTTTGGTATCAGGTCGGCTCGTCGCTGGTACTGGTTCTGGACCTCCGACCAGGCCGCCTTCACGTTTTCATCAAGGCCCTGCAGATCGTTATAGCCGCAGCCGACTAGCAACACCATCGTCATTCCCACGATCCCCGTTCGTATGAGTCCCGGCATATCAAAGCCCTCCATCAATATTATATAGTCGATAATCTATGATACTGGAAAAACAGGGCTTGGCACAAGGGCCGCACTTCACTGGAAACTAATGCGGGGGTATCCTTTTCGCCAGACTGGAAACCACTGTTCATTAGCGACGCAGGTTTTGTTCGATCCAGGCCGCATACGCCTCCATGAATTTTCGGAGAAAATCCCGTGTGCTTTCGTTGGACAGGTGGCCCTCGGCATCGAATAGACCGGCGGCACCGCCAATGTAGGCCTCGGGCTGCTGCAGGGCCGGCACGTTCAGGAAGACGAGAGACTGGCGGAGGTGGTGATTGGCCCCGAAAGCGCCAAGCGCTCCCGGTGCTACGCTGACCACGGCTCCCGGCTTGCCGTTCCACGCGCTTTTCCCGTAAGGCCGTGAACCGACATCCAGCGCATTTTTGAGCGCGGCGGGAACCGAACGATTGTGCTCTGGAGTGACAAACAGAACAGCATCTGTGGCCCTTATCCGTTCCCGATAGGAAACCCAGACCGCCGGCGGAGCGTCCCCGTCAAGATCCTGGTTATAGAGTGGTAACTGACCGATCTCGACGATCTGTAACCTGAGAGATGCGGGCGCGACAGCCGCGAGCGCATGGGCCATCTTGCGGCTGAAGGACTCCTTGCGAAGACTCCCGATGATCACGGCGATGTTGCGTTGGGCCTCCATGCGAATCCTCCTGAACGTTGCGGACCCGAAATGATATAGAAAAATTCTGGCGGAGGGGATAGGATGGTTCGCCTCACGGCCAATCCTCAGAACAACAGAGCAATGGAACATTGGACCGCATGGCGAGCCGTGTCCATTTTCCAATGTCCACCGCTCCAATGCTCTGAATTTTTGCAAAGCAAAAATTCCGGAGGGGGTAGGATTCGAACCCACGACCCTTTCGGGTAACGGTTTTCAAGACCGCCGCCTTAGGCCACTCGGCCACCCCTCCGTAAAATTTGCCCTGCAAATTTTACAGAACATTCGAACAATGGAGCAATAGAAATTAGACACGAATCACAACGGTGTGAGGATGCGGTCTATTCTCCATTGTTCCATTCTCAAATTCACCGATCTGCCCGGATCTCGCTGATTCCGCCCATGTAGGGCCGAAGCGCCTCGGGAATTGTCACGCTCCCGTCTTTCCGCTGGTAATTTTCCAGGATCGCCACGACGGTGCGGCCGATCGCCAGGCCGGAGCCGTTGAGCGTGTGAACGTACCCCGTCTTTTTGCCGCCCTTCAACCGATACCGGATCCCGGCCCGCCGCGCCTGAAACGACTCGAAATTGCTGCAGGAGGATATTTCCCGAAACTGGTCCTGTCCCGGAAGCCAGACCTCGATATCGTACGTCTTGGCCGACGAGAATCCGGTGTCTCCCGTGCAGAGCAAGACGACCCGATAATGTAACCCGAGCCTTTGCAACACCGACTCGGCATCCTGAAGCAGCCGTTCCAGATCTTCATACGAGCGTTCGGGCGTCGTAAACTTGACCAGCTCGACCTTGTTGAATTGATGCTGACGGATCAGACCGCGTGTGTCCTTGCCGTAAGAGCCCGCCTCCCGACGGAAACAGGGAGTGTAGGCCGCATAGGATAACGGCAACCGATCCTCGTCTAAAATTTCATCCCGATAAAAATTGGTGACCGGAACCTCGGCCGTTGGAATCAAAAAGTAATCTTCATCCCCGAGACGAAACAGATCTTCTTCGAACTTCGGTAGCTGGCCGGTCCCGATCATGCTGGCGCGATTGACGATGAACGGCGGAAGGATCTCCTCATAGCCGTGTTCCCGGACATGGAGGTCCAGCATGAAATTCAAAAGGGCCCGTTCAAGGCGCGCCCCCAGGCCTCTGTAGAAGACGAACCGCGCCCCCGTCACTCGGGCGGCCCGCTCAAAATCCAAAATGCCCAGCGTTTCCCCGATCTCCCAATGAGACCGGGAAGGGAAATCGAACGCCGGCCGCGTTCCCCACTGTTTAATTTCCTTGTTATCCTTTTCGTCCTTTCCCACCGGGACGGAGTCATGCAGGAGGTTTGGAAGGTAAAGCAGCCGTTCCTGCAATTGCTCGTCCAACGTTCGGAGTTGTTCGTCGAGCTGCTTGATCCGTTCCGATACCTGCTTCATCTCCGCCAGCAACGGATCGACGGATTGTCGTTGCTGCTTGAGGCGGGTAATTTCGTCGGAGGCCGCGTTGCGGCGGTGTTTGAGTTCATCCACCTCGATGACAAGCCGGCGGCGTTCCTGATCGACCTGAAGCAGTCCATCGAGATCATAGGCCTGCCCACGCTCGGCCAACTTTTGCCGAACCCGATCCATCTGTTCTCGAATGTACTTGATATCCAGCAATGTATTATCCCGCCAATCACCGTCGTTACGGAACTTTGGAATGTAACATGCAGGTTTAAATTAGTCAATAGCGTCCACGACGGTGCAACGGCACGAACTTATTCTTGACGGCCCGTAAAATCCTTGCTATGATGAAATTCCGGAAAAGTGGTCCCGCGTCGCCGTTTCGGAAAAATAATCCCTCATGATCGCCCTCGAATACCCGAAAGGATCTTTGTTTTTTTTACTCAAGGTCCTTTCCCTTTTGGCCGCGATCGGCGTGTTCACGGGGGTCTCGGGGGAATCGGCCACCGAATCATCGAAAAAAAGTCCGCTCCGTGCGGGGGCAACCCCCGCCATGATCCTGATTCCGAAAGGGCCCTTCATCATGGGATCGGATGAACGATGGCCGGACGAAGGTCCCAGGCATACCGTCTATCTAGAAGGTTTTTATATCGATAAATTCGAAGTGACCAATATTCTGTACCAGAAATTCATGGACTCCACCGGTCGTCCCGCCCCGGATGACTGGATCGGCAATACCTATCCTCCCAACAACGGAAACCACCCGGTCGTTTTCGTCAGCTGGTATGACGCCAACGACTTCTGTCATTGGGCCGGCAAACGCCTGCCGACTGATATCGAATGGGAAAAGGCGGCGCGGGGTTCGGACGGGCGCTGGTTCCCGTGGGGGAACGACTTTGATCCCAAGAAGGCCAACGTCCCTCAATTAAAACTGGGCGGGACGACGCCGGTCGGAAGCTTTCCGCAGGGAAACAGTCCCTACGGGGTCTCGGACATGGCCGGCAATGTCTGGGAATGGACGGCCAGCTGGTACAAGGCCTATGCGGGGAATAAACGCCCCACTGAAAACTACGGTGAAAAATACCGGGTACTGAAGGGTGGATCGTGGATCGATTGTTCGGGCTACCACTGCGGAATCAGCGCCCCGAATTTCAATCGCAGTTTTTTTAATCCGGGGACAAAAAACAACGGTTTCGGATTTCGGTGCGCCAAATCCCTATAACGCCCCCTCCGAGGAAGGACATCGTTTTCTTATGTTCCGCGACACCAAGCGTTCCGGTTTCCTGATTCTCTGCCTGCTGGTCCTCGCAGGATGCCCCAAAAATCAAACCCCGCCCGAAGGGATGGTGTTGATCCCGGCGGGCGAATTCATCATGGGCAGTAATAAAGTGGATACGGAAGGCAAGGCCACCGAATTCGGCACGGTGAAACCGTGGTATTTGGACGAACATCCCCAACACAAGGTCAACCTTCCGGGTTACTTTATGGACAAGTATGAATTGACGAATGCCGCCTACAAACCGTTCGTGGATGCCACGGGCTCCCGGCCGCCCGAGAACTGGCCGTCCGGCAAGATCCCTTCGGGACGCGAAAATTATCCCGTGACCTTTGTCAACTGGTACGATGCGGAGCGTTTTTGCAAATGGGTCGGAAAACGACTTCCGACAGAAGCCGAGTGGGAAAAGGCCGCGCGCGGCACGGACGGTCGGGATTATCCGTGGGGAAACGAGTTTGACGCCACCAAGGCCAATACGGGGGACACCGGCATCGGCGACCTGGCCCCCGTCGGCCATTTTGAAGCCGGAAAAAGCCCGTATGGCGTTTACGACATGGCCGGAAACGTCTGGGAATGGACCGCAGACTGGTATCAACCCTACGCCGGATCCGACTACACCAGCGAAACCTATGGAGAAAAATTCAAGGTCATCCGGGGTAGCAGCTGGGGCGGGATGGGACATTATGCGATTCCGTATTTCTATCGAACCTCCTATCGTTTTTATATCAGTCCCGAAGGGGCTTTCCCGGATGCCGGCTTCCGGTGCGCGAAAGATTTAAGGTAGACGCAAGCCCCTATAAATAAGGGGTTGACAAAATCCATCATAATAGGCTATATTAAAATTGTTCACGCCGCAAGAAGCCGATTCTTCAATAGGGAACGAAATCCAGACATCACATCCTTTGTTAAGACATGCAGAGTAAATTGCAGCGCCTTGAGTCGATCCCGGTGAACAATCCACCAAAATATTACTCTTCTCACCCAATTTGAAAAACTTCTTTTTTGACAGCCGATTGGATGAAGAGACTGTTGGCACTTAACTATTCAATAAATTAAAAAGCCGTATTCAAACTTGCCCCGGGTCTTGCTTGATGCAAGCCGGGCTACGACCGAGAGCGCATACAATGGACAACGTCAAGGAGAACCGGATGAATCTTCAAGAATTAAAGGAAAAAAACATCGCCGAATTAAACGACGTCGCAAAGGATCTGAAGATCGACGGAGCCAGCAACCTGAGAAAACAGGAGCTGATCTTCGCGATTCTTCAGGCCCAGGCCGATAAGAACGGCGTCATTTATGGAGAAGGCGTTCTGGAAACACTTCCGGACGGCTTTGGTTTTCTGCGCGCTCCGGACTACAATTATCTGCCGGGACCCGACGACATTTACATATCTCCCTCTCAGATCCGCCGCTTCAACCTCCGCACCGGCGACATCGTCTCCGGACAGATCCGTCCGCCCAAAGAGGGCGAGCGGTATTTCGCCCTCCTGAAAGTGGAAAAGGTCAATTTTGAAGATCCGGAAACGGCCCGGGACAAGATTCTTTTCGACAACCTCACCCCGCTTTACCCGGAAGAAAAGATTCGTCTGGAACACGATCCCCTGGAATTGTCGACACGGGTCATGGAGTTGATCACGCCGATCGGAAAAGGGCAGCGCGGATTGATCGTCGCCTCTCCCCGCACCGGGAAAACGGTCCTGCTTCAGAATATCGCAAAGGCCATCATCTCCAACCATCCCGAAATCACCCTGATCGTTCTGCTGATCGATGAGCGGCCCGAAGAAGTCACGGATTGGCAGAGACAGGTGAAGGCCGAGGTAGTCAGCTCCACCTTCGATGAGCCCGCGCAGCGCCACGCGCAGGTCGCGGAGATGGTTTTGGAGAAAGCCAAGCGTTTGGTCGAACACAAACGCGACGTGGTGATACTATTGGACAGCGTCACCCGGCTCGCCCGGGCCTACAACTCCATCATTCCGCCCAGCGGCAAGGTTTTGTCGGGCGGCTTGGACGCGAACGCCCTCCAGCGTCCCAAACGCTTTTTCGGGTCGGCACGGAACATCGAAAACGGGGGCAGCCTGACAATCATGGCGACGGCCCTCGTCGACACCGGCAGCCGGATGGACGACGTCATCTTTGAAGAATTCAAGGGAACGGGAAATATGGAAGTCCATCTCGACCGGAAGCTGGCCGACAAGCGCGTGTTCCCCTCAATCGACATCAATCAGTCCGGAACGCGCAAAGAAGAACTGCTGGTGGATAAGGACGACCTGAACAAGATGTGGATTCTGCGGAAGGTTTTAAGCCCCCTCTCGACCGTAGAGAGCATGGAATTCCTGATCGATAAGATCAAGAACACCAAAACCAACAAAGAGTTCCTGGAATCCATGAACAAGTAGCCTCCTCGTCCCCCCGCCTCGAAACGATCGGAAAAAGCCCTTTTCGATTGTCGATCAAAGAATTTTGAAACAGGCTCTTTTCACAAGAAATGAAAAATGTTATAATGCCATGTTCAATTCAATCCCCGTGCGAGTAACATCGAAACGATCAAGGAGGATCAAATGAAAGAAGGGATTCATCCGGCGTATCAACCGACCAACATCACCTGCGCCTGCGGAAACGTCATTAAAACCCGCTCGACCCGGGAGGACATCCATGTGGAGATCTGTTCCGCCTGCCATCCCTTTTTTACAGGGACGCAGAAGCTGATCGACACGGAAGGCCGAGTTGAACGGTTCCGGAAAAAGTACAAGAAGCAATAAGTTTTGACTACTATGACAACCAACGATCAGATTTTCATCCAAAAACTTGAGATGATCCAGGATAAATTCGACGGATTGACTCAGGCTCTGAGCGATCCTAAAATTATCGCGGATCAGGCCCAATTTCAACGTCTGGCCAAGGAGCGCGCCGATCTCGAGGAGGTCGTGGAGCATTACCGGCAGTTCAAGACCGTTCTCAAAGAGATCGATGCCACGGAAGAAATGCTTCGAGACGCTCGAGCGGAAGCCGGCCTGAGGGAAATGGCGGAGCACGAGCGCCAGGAACTTTCGACGCGCAAGGATCGGCTGGAGCAGCAGCTCAAGCGGCTGTTGCTGCCCAGAGATCCCCGCGATGACAAAAACACCATTCTTGAGATCCGGGCTGGCACGGGCGGCGATGAAGCCGCTCTTTTTGCGGCCGAACTTTTCCGGATGTATACGCGGTATTCCGAAAATCACCGGTGGCATGTCGAGATCATCAGTTCCAGTCCAACCGGGATCGGGGGCTTAAAAGAGGTCATCGCGGCCATCGAAGGAAAGGGCGCCTACCGCCATTTGAAATTTGAAAGCGGTGTCCATCGCGTTCAGCGGGTCCCCGTCACCGAGGCCGGAGGCCGCATCCATACCTCGGCCGTCACTGTGGCGGTCCTCCCGGAAGCGGAAGAAGTGGACATCACGATCGATCCTAGCGATCTTCGGATCGATACGTTCTGCGCCTCCGGGCCCGGAGGCCAGGGCGTCAACACAACCCATTCGGCCGTCCGGATCACACACGTCCCTACTGGAACGGTCGTGAGCTGTCAGGACGAACGATCCCAACTCAAGAACAGAACCAAGGCCATGCGCGTGCTTCGCGCGCGGCTCTTGGAAGTCGAACAGAACCGGCAGGAGGCCGAAATGGCCAAGGCGCGGAAATCCCAGGTGGGCACGGGGGATCGGAGCGAAAAAATACGCACGTACAATTTTCCCCAAAACCGGGTCACCGATCACCGGATCGGATTGACATTGCACCGCCTGACCCAGGTTCTCGAAGGGGATCTGGACGAGTTGTTTGACGCCCTGATCGCGGCCGACCAGGCCGACCGGCTCAACACCGTTATGGCCTCCTGATCTGACCCACGGGATGAGAACAGACGAACATGAACATGGCTGCCACGCGAGGGCTTCAGGACTGGCTTCTAACCGCGACCCGCACGCTGACCGAAGCCGGAATTCCGGACGGCCGACGGGGGGCCGAAACGCTGATCGCCCATATTCTAAACCGGCCCCGCTTGGACCTCTACCGTGCGGATGACCTCGCTCTCAATCCCGGTCAAAAAGAAGCGTTTGCCGGTCTGATTCGAAGACGGGCGAGTCGTGAACCCCTCCAGTATATCCTCGGCCTACAGGAATTCTGGGGGCTGGAATTCCGGGTCACCACGGACACATTGATTCCCCGGCCCGAGACGGAATTGTTGATCGAGGCCGTTCTGGAGCGGTTGGGTGGGCCTGCACCGCCCATCACGCTGGTGGATCTCTGCACCGGCTCGGGCTGTCTGGCCGTCACGCTGGGCACAATTTATCCGACGTCTCGAATCCTCGCGACCGATCGTTCGCCCGCCGCACTTGAGGTCGCGCGCTCGAACGCTTTACGGCATGGGACGGCCGGACGGATCGAATTTCTGGAAGGAGACCTGCTCGAGCCCTTGGCTTCGATGAGCTTACACCATCGGATCGATGTCATAACGGCCAATCCTCCTTACGTGCCGACCGGGGAACTGGACCGACTTCAGCCGGAGGTGAGGTTCCATGAACCCCGGCTTGCACTGGACGGCGGAAGCGAAGGGTTGGATTACTACCGTCGGATTTTGCCCGATGCCCTGGAGTTTCTTCGCCCCGGTGGCCACCTTTTTCTCGAAGTCGGAATCCGGCAGGCGATCCCCGTCCGCGACATGGCCGAGCAGATGGGCTGGCGGATTGATCAGATAAAAAAAGATCTGTCGGGCATCGATCGGGTGATTGTTCTGACAACACCATGAATCACGTAGATGCCCTCGGCTGTGCACGCGGGTCTTCAAATCAGCGAGCAAAGCGCGCGAGAGGCGGGGTGGGGTGGGCTCCCATGCACTGCATGGGATGGGGGATGGGGCGACGCGAGCCCCTATAATCGATGGATAAAATTTTAATCAAAGGGGGTAAACCGCTCAAAGGCGAGGTGGAGGTGAGCGGGTCCAAGAACGCCGCGCTGCCCATCCTCGTGGCGACCCTTCTGAATCGAGGAGAACACCGCGTTCAGAATATTCCAAAGCTGATGGACGTGGCGACGATCAAACGCCTGTTGAATCATCTCGGCGCGGTGATCGACGACGACGGCCGGGGGGAGTGGACGGTTCGAATGCCGGCGCTGGCCCGTCCTGAAGCTCCGTATGAACTGGTCAAAACGATGCGCGCCTCGGTCCTGGTCTTGGGTCCGCTGGCCGCGCGCTTCGGTGAGGCCCGGGTTTCACTTCCGGGAGGCTGCGCGATCGGAGCCCGGCCGATCAACCTTCATTTGATGGGGTTGGAAAAAATGGGGGCCGAGATCCAGATTGAGCACGGCTACGTCTCGGTCAAGGCCCGACGTCTTAAGGGCGCCCGGATCTACCTGGATCTGGCCTCGGTGACCGGCACGGAGAATCTCATAATGGCCGCCACCCTTGCCGACGGCGTCACGGTGATCGAGAATGCCGCCCGCGAGCCGGAGGTGGTTGATCTGGCCCATTTCCTGATCCGGTGCGGCGCGAAGATCCAGGGAGCCGGCACGGACGTCATCACGATCGCCGGAGTCGAATCGTTGAACGCCTCCTGCACGTACCGCATCATGGCAGACCGCATCGAGGCCGGAACATACCTGACGGCCGCCGCCATCACGGGAGGAGATATTTTCGTCCGTGGCTGCGATCCACGGTATCTGGACGCCGTGTTGCAGAAACTTCGTGAAGCGGGCGTCGAAATCCATGAGGAAGCGGAAGGCACCCGGGCCATTTCAAAGGGACGGATCGGTGCGGTGGACATCAAGACACTCCCCTATCCGGGTTTCCCGACGGACATGCAGGCCCAGATGATGGCCCTGATGGCGCTCTCCGACGGTCTGAGCGTAATCAACGAGACGGTCTTCGAGAACCGGTTTACCCACGTGGCGGAGTTGAGACGGATGGGGGCCGATATCAACGTCCAGGGAAATAATGCGATCATCAAAGGAACCCGCCGCTTGAGCGGGGCCCCCGTGATGGCCTCGGATCTCCGGGCCAGCGCTTGCTTGGTTCTTGCGGGGCTGGCCGCGGAAGGCGAGACCGAGATCTCGCGCGTCTATCATCTGGACAGGGGCTACGAACGGATCGAGCAGAAATTTTCAAACCTCGGGGGGGAGATCACCCGGATTAACCAAACATCATGAAAGACATTGTTACTATTGCACTACCGAAAGGACGCCTTCTCAATCCGTCCATCGCCCTATTCAGGAAGAACGGACTCCTTCCGCGGGGGCTGAAGGCCGACAGCCGAAAGCTCCTGTTCGAAAACGCCCCGCACCGGATCCGCATGGTGATCGTGCGTGCGGTGGATGTGCCCACCTACGTGGAGTACGGGGCGGCCGATATGGGCATTGCGGGCAAAGATGTCCTTTTGGAACAGGAACCCGACGTGTACGAACCGCTCGATCTTCGCTTCGGGGCCTGCCGGATCGTGGTGGCCGGACCCCGAACGGCGGCCGTGACGCCCAGCTGGTCTTCGGCCAAACTGAAGATCGCGACGAAATACCCCAAGATCGCCGAACGGTATTTCAATGAAAAGGGATTGCCGGTCGAGATCATCCGGCTGTCCGGGGCGGTCGAGCTCGCCCCATTGGTGGGACTGTCGGAACAAATCGTGGATCTGATCACGACCGGAACGACCCTGCGCGAAAACCATCTCGAAGAACAGGCGGTCATCGCGGAGTCGACCGCCCGATTGATCGTGAACCGGGCCAGCCTTAAAACAAAAACCAAGACAATCACGGATCTGATCCAACGATTGAAAAAGCGATCGGCGAGACGACCGAATGAAGCTGATCCGGATCAACACAAAAACACCGACCCGGACGTGGCTGGCCGGTCTGCGGCGGACCGCTTCGGCCTCGGCGGGGATTGAGAAAACGGTCCGGACGATCCTGCAGGCGGTCCAACGGCAAGGAGACGCCGCCGTTCTCCGCTATTCGCGTGAATTCGATCAGGTCCGTCTCACGACCGACCGGATTCGAATCCGCCCGGACCGGATCAAGGAGGCTTACCGCCAGGTGGCCCCCGAGGCCGTGGAGTCGCTTCGATTTGCCGCCGACCGGATTCGTTCGTTTCACGAACGACAAAGGCCGAAGAGCTGGAACTATGAAGAACAGCATATCACCCTAGGACAATTGGTGCACCCGCTGGACCGGGTCGGAATATACGTCCCCGGGGGGAAAGCGGCCTATCCCTCTTCCGTCCTGATGAATACCATTCCGGCCAAAGTGGCCGGCGTGCCGGAAGTCGTGATGTGCACGCCGATCCCTCGAGGTGAGATGAACCCTCACCTGCTTGTGGCAGCCGACCTAGCCGGCGTCGATGAGATCTACACGGTCGGCGGCGCGCAGGCGATCGGTGCGATGGCCTACGGGACCAAGACCATCGCCAGGGTGGACAAGATCGTCGGACCTGGAAACATTTACGTCGCCACGGCCAAACGGCTGGTCTTCGGTTTGGTGGACATCGATATGATAGCCGGACCCAGCGAGATCGTCGTGATCGCGGACGACACGGCCGATCCCCGCTTTGTGGCGGCGGATCTGCTGTCCCAGGCCGAACATGACGAGCTTGCGATCTCGATCCTGATCACCCCCAGCGACACGCTGATCCGAAAAGTCCGGATTCGAATGAAAGAACAAATCGAGCGACTGCCGCGAAAAGAAATCATTGTCCGATCGCTCCGTCGCTCGGGAAAAATCTTCAGGGTAAGAGACCTGGTACAAGCGGTGATGATGGCCAATGCCATCGCACCGGAGCATCTCGAATTGGCCGTGGACCTACCGGACCGCCTGCTGCCGATGGTCAAACACGCCGGGGCCGTCTTTCTTGGTCACTACACGACCGAGTCCCTGGGCGATTACGTCGCGGGCCCAAACCATGTCCTGCCGACGGGCGGAACGGCCCGCTTCTCATCGCCGCTGTCGGTGGACGACTTCGTGAAGAAAACCAGCCTCCTGGCGTTCAGCCGCGAAGGCCTGTCGCGGGTCAAGGATGCGGCCGTTCGAATCGCGGAGATGGAGGGGCTTCAAGCCCATGCCCGGGCCGTGGAGGTTCGCACGCAATGAAGAGACGTCTTTCGGAAGTTCAGAGGAAGACCACCGAAACCCAAG
>Ga0187776_10000711_pt1 | contig 16123 bp, 14 predicted proteins | sample 0216_BV02_MP12_2_FD_132426 | JGI IMG/M metagenome (GOLD analysis project Ga0187776, IMG submission 132426) | Tropical peat soil microbial communities from peatlands in Department of Meta, Colombia - 0216_BV02_MP12_20_MG | ecosystem: Environmental > Terrestrial > Soil > Wetlands > Peat | place...
CTTGCCGGGAAGATCGCGGATATCGTCAAGACCGGCCGCTTTGCGGTTCTGGACGAACTGAAAAAGAAGCTGCCGGGTGAGCTTGGCGAAATGGCCGCTCTGCCCGGACTGGGTCCGAAGCGGATCAAGCTGCTGTACGACAGACTTCGGGTTCGCACCCTGGACGACCTGCGTCGCGCGATTGAGTCCGGCCGCATTCACAAGCTGCGTGGCTTCGGCGAAGTGATTGAAACGAAGCTGGCCGCCGCGCTCAAAAAGCCTGCGGCTATCAAACGCTTCACGCTTGCGACCGCCGAAGCCGAAGCTGAAGCATTGGTTGCGTATCTGCGCAATGGGGGCCGGGTCGTCGTAGCTGGCAGCTATCGGCGACGCCGCGACACTGTCGGCGATCTCGATGTGCTCGTTACGGCAACACACGGGGCAGCGGTTGGCGACAAACTGATCTCATATGAGAACGTCGCCGAAGTCCTGGCACATGGCCCAACCCGCACAACAGTGGTCCTGCGCTCGGGGATCCAGGTCGATGTGCGCGCCGTGCCGGAGGAGAGCTACGGCGCCGCGCTTCTGTACTTCACCGGCTCAAAGTCACATAACATTGCGCTGCGCGCGATCGCCAACAAGCACAAGTGGAAGCTGAACGAATACGGACTCTTTTCGGGCAAACGCCGCATCGCCGGAACCAGCGAGGAAGAGGTCTATAAAAAGCTCGGGCTGGTTTATATCCCACCGGAAATGCGCGAGGACCGCGGCGAGATTGCACTCGCCCAATCCGGAAAGCTGCCACGGCTGGTCACCGTCGAGGATATTCGCGGAGATTTGCACGCACATTCTGACTGGACCGATGGCACGGCGACTATCGAAAACATGGCCACGGCGGCACAGGCCTGCGGCTACGAATACATGGCACTCACCGACCATAGCCGCCGGGTCGCGATGGCGCATGGTCTCGATCCGGCCAGGGTCGCGCGCCAGATTCGCGAAGTGGACAAGCTCAACACCAAGCTCAAAGGATTCACGATCCTGAAAGGCATCGAAGTCGACATTCTGAAAGATGGCCGTCTCGATTTGCCGGATACGACTCTGGCACAGCTGGACATAGTCGTGGCTTCGGTGCACTCGTTCTTCGAACTTCCGCGTGAGTTGCAGACCGATCGCGTCATCCGCGCAATGCGGAACCCATACGTTTCCATCATCGGCCACCCGACCGGACGCCTGATTGGCAAGCGCGAACCTTACAACATCGACATGGATCAGGTGACCTCAGCGGCGCGTGACCTCAATTGTTGCCTCGAGATCAACGCCGAACCCGATCGTCTCGACCTGAACGACGTGCATGCGCACATGGCCAAGAGTAAAGGCGTCAAGGTCGCCGTCTCGACGGACGCGCATTCGGTGAATGCATTCCGCTACATTCGCTTCGGCATCGACCAGGCAAGGCGCGGCTGGCTGACGACGGATGACGTTATCAACACGCAACCGCTCGCAGGCCTGCGTAAGCTGTTGAAACGTCAGGCTTTGCAGGCGGCTTGAGCCATGTCAATGAAATGAGGTCGTCGCCGCGCGAGTTTTAGTTCGGCAAATAAACAGGTGATGAACCATGGAAACTCCCATTCAAATCGATTTCCAAGGAATGGCGGCGAATGCGAGCCTGCGTGACACCATTGTCAAACATGTCGGTCAGCTCGAAGACAGGTTTGGACGGATCACCGCCGGGCGTGTGGTAGTCAAGGCGCCCGGCGGACACCACCGGAAGGGCGGCCTTTATGAAATCAACATCCGGCTCGCGTTGCCGGAAGGTCGCGAGGTCATCGTTGACCACACGCCACAAAATGACGAACGCTATTCCGATCTCAACTTTTCGATCAACGATACCTTCAAGCGCGCCCGCAGGCAGCTGCAGGATCAGGTGCGCAAGCTCGATGGGCAGGTAAAATACCATGAGGGCGCGCCGGTCGGGACCGTCGTTGAACTCGATCCGCTTGGCGAATTCGGCTTCATCGAAACGAACGATGGGCGAGAGATCTATTTCCACCGCAATAGCGTGCTCAGCGATGAGTTTCCTCATCTCGCTATCAATTCGCGCGTAACTTATGCTGAAGAAATGGGCGAAAAAGGCCCGCAGGCAAGCACCGTCAGGCTGATCGGGAAGCATAAACTACGGATATGAACCAAACGCCCGTCGCGAACCCGGGCAAACCAGGGTGGGAGCACTTCCCGCATGCCGCTGATGTCGGGGTGCGCGGGTTCGGCAGGACGGCAGCCGAAGCCTTCGAGCAGGCCGCTATCGCGCTGACCGCGGTGATCACGACAGCCGAAATTCGGCCGGCAGTTTCGGTCAAAGTGCAATGTGAAGCACCGGACATCGAGCTTCTGTTTGTCGAATGGCTCAATGCAATCATCTACGAGATGGCGGTTCGTAAGATGCTGTTCTCCCGTTTCGCGGTGAAGATTGATGGCCCGCAGCTCGAAGGGACGCTGTGGGGTGAGCCGGTAGATGTCGCGCGCCATGGCCCAGCCTGTGAGCCAAAGGGCGCAACCTACACGACGCTGAAAGTCGCCAAAGACGAGACCGGCCTCTGGAGTGCCGCCTGCGTGGTGGATGTGTAGAGAGAACGGCGATGGATCTCAGCCGCTTTACCCGCGTCGACGAAACGACCTGGCGCATCGAGCCGCATGCCGCGATGCGCGTGCCGGCTGTCATCTATGCCGATGAAGAACTCATGCGTGATATGGATGACAAGGTTTATGAACAGGCGGTGAACGTCGCGATGCTGCCAGGCATCGTGCAGGCTTCATATGCTATGCCGGATGCGCACTGGGGCTACGGATTTCCGATCGGCGGTGTCGCCGCCTTCGACGCAAATCAGGGCGGCGTTGTCTCGGCGGGTGGTGTCGGATTCGATATTTCCTGCGGCGTACGCACGATGCTTACCGGCCTTAAAGTGCCGCAGATCCTGCCCGTCCAGCAATCATTGGCCGATTCGCTGTATCGACAAATTCCGGCCGGCGTCGGTAGCACCGGTGCCATTACCCTCGACACCATCGAAATGGATGCGATGCTGTCGGGCGGAGCGCGCTGGGCCATCGATCGCGGCTGGGGCGAGGCTTCCGATCTCGATCGGATTGAAGAGAACGGTACGATGGCGGGCGCCATGCCCGAGCGCGTCTCGGAACGCGCGCGTGAGCGGCAGTGCCGCGAGATGGGCACGTTGGGCTCAGGCAATCACTATCTGGAAGTGCAGGCCGTTGCCGAGATTTTCGATGCGGAAGTGGCGAAGTCCTACGGCGTTGCCGAAAACGACGTTGTGGTCACTATTCATTGCGGCTCACGCGGTCTCGGTCATCAAATCGGAACCGAGTATTTGCGCGACATGGTAGTCGCAGCGCCGGCATCTGGAATTACGCTGCCCGATCGGGAGCTTGCGTGCGCGCCGATAAACTCGGATGTCGGCCAACGCTATCTTGGCGCTATGCGGGCCGCCATCAATTGCGCGCTGGCCAATCGCGAAATTCTCGGTCATTTCGCACGGCGTGTCTTCGGCCATTTTTTCCCTAGCGCAAGCCTGAAGCTGCTGTTCGATGTGTCGCACAACACCTGCAAGGTTGAGCCCCACATTGTCGACGGCAGGCGCCGGGAGCTGTTTGTTCACCGCAAAGGCGCAACGCGCGCCTTCGGCCCCGGGCACGAAAGTCTTCCGGCTGCCCTGCGTTCGGCCGGTCAGCCGGTCTTGATCGGCGGCAGCATGGGTACGGGTTCATATATTCTGGCGGGCGCGGCTACGGCGGAGCAGAAAGCGTTCTCGTCTGCCTGCCACGGCGCCGGCCGCGCGATGTCACGTCACGCGGCGCTCAAGCAGTGGAGCGGGCGTAAAATACAGGATGATCTGCGGGCGCGGGGCATTTTTGTTCGCAGCCCGTCGACACGTGGTATCGCTGAGGAGGCGCCCGGCGCTTACAAAGACGTCGGTGCGGTCGTTGCAGCAGCTGAACATGCCGGGCTTGCCCGTCGCGTTGCGCGTCTGCGGCCTCTCATCTGCATCAAAGGTTGAAGTCGCCACATGTTGATTGGCACTCCGAAAGAAATCAAAACCGATGAATATCGGGTTGGATTGATTCCTGCGACCATCCGTTCGTTGGTTGCGCAGGGCCACAAGGTGTTGGTTCAAAGCCACGCCGGCGAGGGCGCCGGTATCAGCGATGAGGAATATGCGGCTGCCGGCGCCGAAATCCTCCCCGGCGCAGAGCCCATCTTCGCGGATGCCGAGCTCATCGTAAAAGTGAAGGAGCCGCTTGGCCCTGAACGCCGCTGGCTCCGGCGTGGGCAGATTATTTTCACATATCTTCACCTGGCGGCCGACCCCGCACTGACCCGGGATCTGATGGCTTCCGGCGCAACGGCCATCGCCTATGAAACAATCACCGACGCCGCGGGAAAGCTGCCCCTGCTCTCACCGATGTCTAAAATTGCGGGCCGCATGGCGCCACAGGTCGCAGCGCATTTTCTCGAGCGACCCCAAGGAGGCCGCGGCATTCTCCTCGGTAAAGTGGACCGCATTCCCGCAGCGCAAGTTCTTGTCCTCGGTGGGGGCATCGTCGGTTCCAATGCCGCGCAGGTTGCACTCGGCATGGGTGCTGACGTCTGTATCGTCATCCGCAATCCTGCGGCGGTCAAAGAGTTGACGCAGCAATTCGGAGGTCGGGCGCGCGTAGTCGCGGCGACTGCGCCTGAATCGATTGCCGAGCTGTGCATTGGCGCCGACGTTGTTATCGGAGCAGCACTCGTGCCCGGTGGCTCCGCACCCAAGCTCATATCCGCTGAAACGGTCAAACGCATGAAGCCTGGCGCAGTTATTGTCGATGTTTCAATAGATCAAGGCGGTTGCGCCGAGACCTCCCATCCGACGACGCACAGTAAGCCGACATTCGTCGTCGACGGTGTTTTGCATTATTGCGTCGCTAACATGCCAGGCGCCGTGCCGCGCACGTCCACATTTGCGCTCAGCAGCGCGACACATCCATTCACGCTGGAATTGGCAAACAAGGGGTTTCCGCGCGCGCTGATTGAAAATGAGCACCTGCTGAAAGGCCTCAACGTCCACGAGGGAAAAATTACATGCCGTGCAGTCGCGGAAGCTTTGGGACTGGCCTATGCGCCAGCCACCGAGCTACTTGCGGCTTAGTCCAAATTTTCAGGTCTGCGTTATGGTGATCGTCGAGCCGTCCAACTGGTCGAGCACGCTGTCGTTCACGTGCTCCATGACCGCGCCAATACTGGTTTCCCGGTTCAGCTGGGCACGTTGCAGTTGTTGCCAGGCATCCGAACACGCCTTGCCAAAGCTCTGCGCATCCTTGATTTCGTGGGCGCCAGCATAAAGTGAAGTGCCATCCTTCGTGATCTGCAATTTAACCTTCATTGCTTCCTCCTCGCCCCATTCGGATGGCCAGCAAATTTCAGCCTAATAGCGCCTGGAACGCTTTGATTCACGTCAAGGCATCCCCGGGTATTTGCTTACTTAAATAGCCTGCCAAAAAGCGGACCAGAATGACATGGCTGCCGAAAGCACCGACGCAATCTCAGTCCAGCCCCTTGCCGCGGACAAGCTCTACCGCGCCAGCAACCTTGCAAATCTGGCATTTTCGACCACAGCGGAACTGCAGCCGATCGACGGCCTCGTCGGGCAGACACGTGCGCTAGAAGCGATTCAATTTGGGACGAAGCTCGAAAAGGCAGGATTCAATCTTTTCGTGATCGGTCCAAATGGCGCCCGTATGCAGGAAGCAGTCAAAGCCATGCTTGCAGACGAGGCACGGCAAAAACCCGTTCCTTCCGACTGGGTCTACGTCAACAATTTCACCGATCCCGAGCGTCCGACTGCCCTCGAACTTCCGGGCGGGCGGGCGCGCAAGTTTCAGCAGGCGATGCACAAGCTTATCGACGACCTCAAGGCTGCGCTGCCGGCAGTCTTCCAGAGCGAAGACTATCAGACGCGGCGGGGCGCGATTGACGAGTCGATGCAAAAGAAACAGAGCGAGGCATTCACTGCCCTGCGCGACAAGGCGGCGGCAAAGGACATTGTCCTGTTGCGCACGCCGCTCGGTTTTGCCTTGGCACCAGCCAGAGACGGGCAGGTCGTCCCTCCCGATGAATTCAAGGAGTGGCCAGAGACGAAGCGTCACGAAGTGCAAGCCGCTATCGAAGACCTGGAGAAAGACCTCGAACACATCATTCATCAGCTGCCCCAGTGGGAAAAACAGCGCCGCGACGAAATCCGGCAACTTAATCGTGACACCGCGAAATTTGCTGTCGATCAGCAGATCGAGGAAACAAAATCTTCCTTCACCGATATTCCGCGCGTTGCACAGCATATCGATCTGGTTCGCTCCGATCTGGTCGAAAACGTCGCTTTATTCATCATAAAGACCGAGGACGGAGAGGACGACACCGGCGAGCTAAAATTTGGGGCGTCATTCGATCGCTACGAGGTCAATGTTCTGGTGAATCAGAATACCGAGCAATCGGGTGCACCGATTATCGAGGAACTGCATCCGGCACTCGGAAATCTCATCGGCCGGATCGAGTACGTGTCGGTTCGTGGCGCGCTGGTTACAAATTTCCGACTCATTAAAAACGGCGCGCTCCATCGGGCCAACGGCGGGTATCTTTTGCTCGATGCCCGCAGCGTTTTGATCGAGCCATTCAGTTGGACGGCGCTTAAACGCATTCTGCGGCGCGGCGAAATTGCCATTGAAGATATTGCGCGATTTCTCGGTCTGACCAGCACGGTTTCGCTGGAGCCTGACCCGATCCCTTTGAAGGTAAAAGTGGTTCTGTTTGGAGACCGTCTCCTATACTTCCTGCTCGCTGCGCTCGACCCTGAACTCGCCGACCATTTCAAGGTGCTCGCCGATTTCGAGAACGATTTCGCGCGCACTGCCGAGAACGAGATGATCCTCGCGCGGCTGCTCGCGGCATCGGCACAGCGTGAGGGGCTTGGTGCGCTGGATCGCGATGCCGTCGCTTTGGTGCTTGAGCATGCCGCGCGGCAAGCTGACCACGCCGGCAAGTTGTCGCTTGTTGTCGAGCAATTGCGGGAGATTCTCATTGAGGCCGACTTCTGCACGCGTCAGCACAAGCGCGCTGTGATATCGGGCGCCGATGTGGAGGAGGCGCTCGCGGCCCGGATCCGGCGTGCGGCGCGGCTGCGCGACCGGGCGCAGGAAGCGATACTCGAAAAGGTCGCGTTGATCGCAACGGAGGGCAGCCATATCGGGCAGATCAACGGGCTGAGCGTTTTTGATCTCGGAGGTTTCACCTTTGGGCGCCCGACCAGGATCACCTGCCAGGTGCGGCCAGGCAGCGGCAAGGTCGTTGACATCGAACGCGAAGTGGAACTTGGCGGGGCCCTGCATTCCAAGGGCGTGTTGATCCTTTCGGGCTTTCTCGCCGGTCGCTACGCGCTCGACACGCCGATGTCTCTCTTTGCAAGCCTCGTATTCGAGCAGTCCTATGGCGGCGTAGAAGGCGACAGCGCGTCCTCGGCCGAACTTTATGCATTGCTCTCGGCTCTGGCGGAGGCGCCGCTGCGTCAGGACCTGGCGGTGACCGGCTCGGTAAACCAGCACGGTGAAATTCAGGCTATCGGCGGCGTGAATGAAAAAATCGAGGGTTTCTTCGACATCTGCGACAAGCGCGGGCTCACAGGTTCGCAGGGCGTCGTCATCCCGCTTGCGAATGTGCAGCATCTGATGCTTCGCCATGACGTGGTCGAGGCCTGCAAAGCTGGCCGGTTCGCCATTTTTCCCGTCATCACGATTGATCAAGGTATTGCGCTATTGACCGGATGCCCCGCCGGCGAGCGTGCTGCCGATGGAGCCTATCCGGCGGGCAGCATCAATCGCCGCGTGGAAGACCGCCTGCGCGCCTTTGCAAATATTCGGCGCAGCTTTGCCGTTGAGCGTCAGACATCATCTGCAGCGGTCAGCTAGCCATGCCGCACACGGTCCGCACCTTCAGGCGTCTGATACTGGGATTGCAGCCGGGCACATCCGATCGTGCCATGCGCCTGGCTGCCGAACTTGCCGAACTGCTCGATCTCGATCTGCTCGGGCTGTTCTTCGAAGATAGAGGCCTGCGCGAGCTTGCCGGTATCCCCTTTGCACGAGAATTCCGCCCCTTGGGGGGCGGATGGCAGCCCTTCGATCTCGACCGGTTGGCACATGATCTGGAGGTTGCTGCGGCCAGCGTCGAGCGATTGTTCACGAATGTAGTGAAGGATCTGGGCGGCCATTCACAATTCGAAGTGATGCGAGGCCCGGTCAGCGAAACCCTCGCGTCGACGTCGCGCGCCAGCGACATCGTTGTAATCATGGAGCCGGCGAGCGCCGCCGAGCGCGTCAGCGCGCAATTCTCCGCCTTGATCGAGGCGGCCTTCCGTTCCGCGGCCGCCGTAATGCTGGTGCCGAGGCGGGTCGCACGCAATAGCGGTCCGATTGTAGCAATCGCGACAACTGCAAATGATCCGAGCATCGCAGTGGCTGTGTCAATTGCCGGCGCTGCAAAAGAAGCGGCTATTGTTCTGGACACGGGCGGACAAAATTCGGCAGACGAGCAGCTTTCTCAATTGGCTGATAAGGCCGGGGTGACGATCCGGCGCATCGCGACTCGTAAGCTTTCTACCGACCCCATGGCTTGCCTTGAGGCTTTGCATCCCTTGCGGGAACGGTTGCTGGTCATGACTCGCGTGCCGTTCGATGGGGAAGTCGCCTCAGCAATTGCGGGCGCGCGGCAGGTGCCGGTGCTTGTCATTGAGCCGGAAAGCCTGCCGCCTGCGTGATGTTACTCCGCCAGCTTCGTTAACCGCTACATGGCCATTTCGGGCTCAGGTAGACGCTGTTTCGGCTCCTCCGGGATTTCCGTCATTGTGGCCTCGGTCAGCAACAATACGCTCGCAACCGACACCGCGTTTTCGAGAGCGACGCGCACGACCTTCGTAGGGTCGATGATTCCGGCTTCGATCAAGTCCACATACTGCTTGCGCCCGGCATCGAAACCTTCATTGCCCTTGCCACTCAGCATGCGGGCGACAACGACGCCGCCGTCGGTCGCAGAATTTTCCGCGATCTGCCGCGTCGGCGCTTCAAGCGCCCGCTTGAGAATCTGAATCCCGGTCTTTTCGTCTCCCTCGCACTTGTTCTCCTCGCCGGTCAGAACGTTGACGCAGCGTAACAGCGCCAAGCCCCCACCCGGCACGATGCCTTCGGCAACGGCCGCCTTGGTGGCGCTGATCGCATCATCCAGCGCCTCTTTCTTTGTTTTCATTTCCGATTCGGCCGGGGCGCCAACACGAATGACAGCCACGCCGCCGGAAAGCTTCGCCAGCCGTTCCTGCAGTTTTTCGCGATCGTAGTCACTCGTCGTCTTTTCGATTTCGCGGCGGATTTGGTCGATGCGTCCCTCGATCTGTTTGCGATCGCCGGCACCGCCGATGATTGTGGTGTTGTCCTTGTCGACAACAACACGTTTGGCTTTGCCGAGCTGTTGCAGGCTCACATGCTCAAGCTTGATACCAAGCTCTTCGGAAATAACCTGGCCGCCCGTCAGCACCGCGATATCTTGTATCATCGCCTTGCGGCGATCGCCGAAACCCGGCGCTTTGACGGCGCAACTTTTGAGTACGCCACGAATCTGGTTGACGATTAAGGTAGCGAGCGCCTCGCCTTCGACATCTTCGGCGATCACTAGCATCGGCCGCGCCGACTTGGCGACCTGTTCCAGCAAGGGCAGCAAATCCTGCAGCGAGCCGATCTTGCGATCCGAAACCAGGATAAGAGGATCCTCGAGGACGGCTTCCATTTTTTCTGGGTTGGTTATGAAATAGGGCGAAACAAATCCGCGGTCGAACTGCATTCCCTCCACGACCTCGAGAGTGGTTTCGGTCGTTTTTGATTCCTCGACGGTGATCACGCCCTCGTTGCCGACCTTGTCCATTGCGTCGGCTACAAGCTCGCCAATTTGTGGATCGTTGTGCGCGGAGATGGTTCCGACCTGCGCCTTCTCGAGACGGGTCTTTACCGGACGGGACAGCGCCCGCAATTCTTCCACCGCCCGTTTGGCGGCGCGGTCGAGCCCGCGCTTGATATCGATGGCGCTGGCACCCGCGACGACGTTGCGAACTCCGTCAGAAAATATCGTCTGCGCCAGAATCGTGGCTGTACTCGTGCCGTCGCCGACCATCTCGCCGGTTTTTTCCGCGGCCTGGCGCAGCATCCGCGCGCCGAGATTTTCTTCCGGGTCCTTCAGGTCAAATTCCTTGGCGATCGTCACGCCGTCATTGCAGACGATCGGGGCGCCCCACTTTTTCTCGATCAGCACCGATTTTGAGCGGGGACCCAAGGTCACGCGGATCGCGTCGGTAAGCTGGGTTGCTCCGCGGAGGATCTTCTCGCGCGCGGCGGAGCGAAATAATACCTGTTTATGAGCCATTGTACCGCCTCTTTCAAAATAGCCGTGAAAAATGCGGTCAAAACGTACCAGTTGGACCAGCTTCAACCTTGACGTAGGTCAAGTCGCGGAATACCCGCGCAGAAGCTCGCTGGCAGTGAAGCGCCCGCCGAAAATGCAGCGGACGCCGAGCGATTCAAACTGCTTTCGTGTTGCCGCGGCGGAGCCCTCGACATCAATGCTACGGCAGGCGTCCTCGAACACAACAGCTTCGAAGCCTTCGCGCCGCGCATCCTCGGCTGAATAGCGGACACAGAAATCAAAAGCCAGGCCGGCCAGAAACACGCGCCTGAAGCCACGCTCGCGCAGGTAACCGGAGAGTCCCGTTTTGGTCCTTCGATCGTTTTCATAGAAGGCCGAGTAGGAGTCGATGTGGCGGTGATAGCCCTTGCGCAAGACCAGCTCGGCATGGGTAATGTTCAGGCCACCATGAAAGGTGGCGCCGGAAGTTCCCTGCACGCAGTGATCCGGCCAGAGGATTTGTCTGCCGTAGGCGACGTCAATTGTCTCGAAGGGTTGCCTGCCGGCATGCGACGATGCAAAAGATAGATGCCCGCGCGGATGCCAGTCCTGTGTCAACACGACGTGCGGAAACCTAGCCGCCAGAGAATTTATCAAAGGCACAACTTCATCGCCGCGCGGCACTGCGAGGCTGCCGCTGGGACAGAAATCGTTCTGGATGTCGACAACGAGCAGTACGTCGCTCTCGCCGATGATCAGATTTTCTTTCAAACGGAAACTCTTTCGCTCTCCCTTAGCCGATGATCTACTTCGGCGGCGAGTTTGACCAGGGCATCCGCTACGTCAACGGGATACGCGGAATGAGGTTCAAGTTCGCGCAATGGCTCGGGCAGACGCTCCAGATCGCGTTTCGCCTGCGTCCGGATTTCCGCCAGCGTTGGAGCCGGGCGCAGGCGGCGGCCGTTTTGCATGAGGGGCTCGATCAGTGGCTCGCCGTTGTGCCGTTCGGATTCGAGCGACAGTATATCGCGGGCAAAGCGGCCGTCCGATCCGTATTGGCGCCACACCTGTTTGCGTCCGGGCCATGTGGCCTTGCCCGCAGAGCGTTTGCGGCGCGGCTGACCAGCGTATTCCTGGAGCTTGTAGGCGCAGTCAAGCGCCGGCACGTCTGAGGAGGTCGTCAGGCTGGTGCCTATTCCGAACCCGTCGATGGGAGCGCCGTCTCGAACGATTTCGGCGACATAGTCCTCATCGAGCCCGCCGCTTGCGAAAATGGAAACGCACGAAAGGCCACCATCGTCAAGGATGCGGCGCACGCTGCGCGCAAGGGAGATGAGATCGCCGCTATCGAGCCGTACTGCTGCGATAGTGATCCCCCTGGCGGCAAGCCGCGGCGCCAGCGCAACGACTTTTCGCGCAGCCGCCTCAGTATCGTAAGTATCGATGAGCAGCGTAAGATTTTTTGGCCGGGACTGGGCGAAGCTTTCAAATGCGGCGAGTTCGCTGTCATAGGCCTCAACAAACGAGTGAGCCATCGTTCCGTAGGTCGGAATGCCGAAGGCCTGTTCGGCCAGCACGGTTGCCGTGCCGGCAAAGCCGACTATGTAGCTTGCACGGGCTGCCAACAGTCCCGCTTCCGCCCCATGTGCCCGGCGCAAGCCAAAATCGATCATGAGCTTGCCGGGCGCGGCCAGCACCATGCGCGCCGCCTTCGATGCGATCAGCGTCTGGAAGTGCAATAAATTGATCAACCGGGTCTCCACGAGCTGGGCCTGCGGCATCGGAGCCGTGATGCGCAGGATGGGCTCATTGGCGAAGAAGATGCGGCCCTCCGGGAGTGCATGAACGTCGCCGGTGAAACGGAAGTCCGACAATTGCTCGAGCAGCGACCTGTCAAAACGACCCGTGCTTGCGAGCCAATCGATTTCGTCGGTGGAGAAGTGGAGGTTTTCGAGAAACTGCAATGCCTGTTCGAGGCCTGCGGCCATCAGGAAGCCGCGGCGCTGCGGCAGCTTTCGCACAAAAAACTCGAAGACGGCAGTCTTGGTCTCGGCATGATCCAGGTAAGCCTGGATCATGTTCAGTTGATAGAGATCCGTGAGCAGGGGGCTGCTTGTAGGGTCCATGTTGCTCGAGCGCCGGCGCAAAACCAGCTAGCGCTGTTCTTCCTCTTCCTCGGCGGTAAGGATCGTCACGATGTGCGAGACGTTGCCTTTAACGGGCGGACTAGCGCCAAAGACATCGGTGTCGCCAGACAGCCACATTGCCGCTTCTTCAACCTCGGCCACGGTCGGGTGCAGAGACAGAATTTCCAAAAGCTTGTCAGAATCGATGGGACCCAGTATGCCCGCGATATCGGCATTTGTTGCAGCCTTGCCGCCGGAATTCGGTTTGTCCATGGTCTTCTCCTACCGGTCGACGGTTCTGGCTCACGAGCCAGTTTTCTCGAACGATGCTCCCTGTTTGACCGGGTGTTTGCTCAGAAGCTCGGTCACTTCATCGTCGGACACTTGACGGAAATCCGAATAGAAAAGCCCGATAGCACCAAACTCTTCGTAATCTTCCAGGCAGACGATCTCATCAGCCTCGCCAGCCATTTTTTTCAACGTATCTGTGGGTGCTACGGGGACTGCCAACACCAGCTTGCTTGGCTTGCGCACACGCACCGCCTGCAATGCGGCGCGGGTCGTGGCTCCTGTCGCAATACCATCATCGACAACGATGACGGTGTGCGCGGCAACTTCGGGATGCGGACGGTTGCCAAGATAGATTTTTCGCCGGCGCTCAATTTCCGCGAATTGCTCATCACGCACCGCGGCAAATTCCTGCTCGCTGATGCCGGCAGCCCTGATGACGTCTTCGTTACGCACGATCACCGGCGAAGCACCGTCGACGACCGCGCCCATGGCGAGTTCGGGTTGGAATGGAACACCAATCTTGCGCACCAACAGCAGATCAAGCGGTGCATGCAGTGCTTCGGCAACTTTCGCTGCCACCGGGACGCCGCCGCGCGGCAGAGCCAACACAATTGGCTTACCGTTCTTGTAACGCGAAAGAGCCTTGGCGAGCTGCCGGCCAGCATCGTCGCGATCAATGAATGGCATTTGCCTTGCTCCTACCCGGATGTTCGTAAAGGCTGCATGAGGTACTTCTTGAACCAATGCCCGGCCAACGCGATCACCACCTCCATCGCGCCCGGTTCCGGAAAAAGGTGCGTGGCGCCAGGCACAATCTCGATTGATTTCAGGCACCTCAGCCTGGCGTAGGCGCTTTCGTTGAGCTCGATTACGCCGGCGTCACGGCCGCCAACGATGAGCAAAGTGGGCGCGGCGACATTGTCCAATGCCATATCGGCAAGATCGGGCCGCCCACCGCGGGATACGACGGCGCCGACCCGCGTGCCCAGCGTTGCCGCCGCGACCAAAGCCGCGGCCGCGCCCGTGCTGGCGCCGAAAAATCCCAGCCGCAGTCCGGCGAGTGCGCGCTGCTCATCAATCCAGGCGACGACATCGACCAGCCGGTCGGCAAGAAGCGGAATGTCGAAGACGTTGGCGCGATCGAGTTCCTCATCGGGCGTGAGCAGGTCGAAAAGCAGCGTCGCAATGCCTTGCTCATTTAATGTTCTGGCGACGGCCGTGTTGCGCGGGCTGAGGCGGCTCGAGCCGCTGCCATGGGCAAAAATAACAAGTGCCGTCGCGCCGGCTGGCACCCGCAAATCGCCGGCCAGGCGTTGGGGCCCGATGACGACCTCAGACCGGATTTCTTGCGTCCGTTGACGGCGGCTGACGACTGCAGAGGACATGTCGATACCCCGCGAAATGTTTTAAAAGTATGCCAGCGAGCGACGGCAGGCGATTTGACCAGCATCAATTGAGCGAGAGAGAAACGCCTTACATTTCAAGCACTCGCCGGAGCGGGCCGTGCACGGACTCACGATTCAAGGCGCCGAGCTGGCGCTTGCAGCAAAGGTGGACTTTCTCAGCCGGCCGGACGCTTACGAACCGAGGCCGGCGAGTGTCGTGCGCCGGGAAACCCATATGTCGTGGGTGTTTCTCGCCGGCAACGAGGTCTACAAGCTTAAAAAACCAGTCCGTTTTCCCTATCTCGACTTTTCCACGCTTGAGCGACGGGAAACGGCATGCCGCGCAGAACTACGGCTCAATCGGCGGTTAGCGCCGGACGTCTACATCGGCGTCGTGCCCCTTGTGGAGCGCGCGGGCCGGCTGTCGATTGGCGGAGAGGGAGCGACGGTCGATTGGCTGGTGAAGATGAAGCGCCTGGATGAGCGCTTCATGCTCGATGCTATTGTCGAGAGCGGAACGCTGACTATCGGCCAGCTTGATCGCCTGGTTGAAACGCTGACTCTTTTCTATCGTTCGGCGACGCCGGTCAATTTGCCGCCTGCGATTCATTTGGCCGACTGGACAAGAAGTCTCGACTACAACAAACGAGTGCTTCTCGACCCACGATTTCGAGTTCCGAGCGGCCTGATCCACCAGCTCGACATGGCGCAGCGGCGATTTTTGAAAACCTGTGGCGGTCGGATCGCAGCGCGCTTGCGGCACCGGCGGATCGTGGATGGTCACGGGGACCTCAGGCCGGAACACATCTGGCTGGATGACAGGGTCAGGATCATCGATTGTCTCGAATTCAATGCGCGCCTTCGCATCAACGATCCGCTCGATGAAATCGCATTTCTCGCGCTCGAGTGTGAGCGGCTTGGCGCGAAGTGGGCGGGCGACTATCTCCGGCGGCGGATGACCCACATCCTGCGCGACGGACCGACCGAGGAGCTTTTTACATTTTACTATTGTCATCGGGCCATGCTGCGGGCCAGGCTCGCCATCGCGCACCTGCTGGAAGCGCGTCCACGAACGCCGGAGAAATGGCCACGGCTTTGCGCCAGTTATCTCAGTCTGGCAAAAAAGAGCGCCCGACGACTTGAAATGGTCAGACTGACTGCACGCTAGAGCACCATGAGGTCTGTCAGGGTTCGTTCCTCGTGCAGACGCCGGATAGCCTCGCTGAGCAAGGGAGCGCTCGGCAGAACAACGAGCTTTTTATTATGCACGGCCTGATCAAGCCGGAAAGGCGGCACGGCGTCGGTGATGACGATCCGGTCGATTGCTTTATCCGCCAGGACTTCGCTTGAGCCCGGCATGAACAGTCCGTGAGTGACGAGCGCGATCACGCGTTCCGCCCCCGCGGCACGGGCCGAATGCGCGGTGCGCAGCAAGGTGCCCCCGGTGCTGATCAGATCGTCGATGATGAGGGCGGTAGCACCTTCCACATTGCCTGCGAACAGATCGCCGGAAACAACACCCGCGCTGCGATGTTTCTCTCCGAGGCCTTTGCCGACCGGGCGATTGAGCGCTGCTTCCAAAGCCTCCCGGAGCAATTCCGCACGCTTCATGCCGCCTGCGTCGGGAGAAACCACCGCCAGTTTCGCGTCCGCCAGGTTCTCTCTCACGTATTCGACGAACAGCGGAGTGCCTGTGAGCGCAACCGTACGGCAGCGGAACGCATTTTCGAATGCCGTCGGGTTGTGAACCTCAAGCGTGACCACGCAATCTGTGCCGACGCTCTCGAACATGCCGGCGACGTAACGCGTGGTGACCGGGTCATTCGGCTTGGTGCGGCGGTCCTTGCGTGCGTAGCATA
>Ga0187776_10000713_pt1 | contig 16110 bp, 15 predicted proteins | sample 0216_BV02_MP12_2_FD_132426 | JGI IMG/M metagenome (GOLD analysis project Ga0187776, IMG submission 132426) | Tropical peat soil microbial communities from peatlands in Department of Meta, Colombia - 0216_BV02_MP12_20_MG | ecosystem: Environmental > Terrestrial > Soil > Wetlands > Peat | place...
ATAGTGAAAGTCGCCGACGATCGGCACGGCCACATTGAGCTGCGCGAGCCGCTCCTTGATGCGCGGCACGGCGGCCGCCGCCTCATCGCGGTCCACCGTGATACGCACCAGCTCCGAGCCGGCGCGCCAGAGCGCCGCCACCTGCAGCGCCGTCGCCTCCGCATCGGCAGTATCCGTGTTGGTCATCGACTGCACGACGATCGGCGCACCACCGCCCACCGTAACGCCGCCAACGTTGACCGCTGTTGTCTTATGCCGCTCCTGGGGATTTGCGCTCATCGGCCTTCTCAAAACAATCGACTGCCAGACAAATATGACCCGGTCAATGCAACCTCAAGAAGCTCTGTCTCATGGCCTATTTCAGCCGCGGAATGACTTCGCTTGTGGAATACAAACGAATTACACAATATCGGTCCGCAAAGGATGAGGACCCGCCGATGGATGAAACGCCCCAGGTGACGGTGAAGTTTCGTTGCCCGCCCGAGTTGGACAAGGTGTTGCCCAGACCAATTCCGGCTGTGCGCGGGCTACCCGACTGGTTCAAGGCCCTGCCGCAAAATTGTTTCAGTACGATCTCGAACAAGGAGCTCATGACGGTCAAGAAATGTCCGCCGTTCATTGATGCAATGACCTACGGTTTCCTGATGCCGCTCGCCGCCGACATCAAAATCGAGAATGGCGAATTCAGCTGGGACAGTGAAATTCCCGTCGTCGGTAGTTTGCGCAATATCACGCGCTCGCCCATCGACTATCATGACAGTGTTCAGGTCAAGGGTACGCCGTTTTTCGACGAGGACCGCTTTATCATCAAGTTCAACAATTTCTGGACAATCGAACTGCCGCCCGGCTACTCGCTTTTCGTGACTCACCCGGTCAATCGTCCCGACTTGCCGTTCACGACTCTGACCGGGCTCGTGGACTCCGATCTCTACATCGACAGCTTGGTGCATTTTCCTGCCCGATGGAACGACCCTGGTTTTACAGGCGTCCTGCCGAAAGGCACCCCTGTTGCTCAATGTATCGCACTGCGACGGGAAATCATGGTGGAACAGTTCGATGTTTTGTCCGAAGAGGCCGCCGCGCGCCTGCTCGCAACAGCGGGCGCAATTGCCGGCGAAACCGGCATCTACCGCCGGGAATTCCGCGTCCCGAAGCGTTAGCTACGCTCGCCCCTGAAAAAACCGGCGAGATCGCTAGGCTTAAGCCAGAAGCGTCCACGACTCGACGAACTCAATACCTTCAGGGCCTTGCCATAAAAGTCCGCGCCGCCGCGCGTCACCTGCCGCAAACAGGCCGACGCCGCACTCGTTTGTCCGAGCTCCAGCAAGCACGCACCGAGAGAAAGACGCGACTGCTGGTCGGATGGGTCGATGACTAAAGCGCGCTGGAAAAGCTCGGCCGCCGCGGCGAATTCGCCCGCATCCATCATTGTCAGCCCCATCCCGTACAGTGCCTTGGGGTGATGCGGTGCGATGCCAAGCGCGCGAGCGAACGCAGCCTTGGCGCCGGCCCGATTACCTCGCGCATGGAAGATAAAGCCGAGCATGAGCGGCAGCTCGATCATTCCGGGCGCGGCCTCCATCCCGCTCTTTATTACGTTGATTGCCTCGTCGGCCCGGCCGAGCGAATGGAGAAGAAAGCCAAGCTCGTGAATGGCGGCGGGAAAAACCGGCTTCCGCTTGACAGCACGTGTCAATCTGCTCAGGGCTTCATCGGTACGCCCGGCCTTACGCAGAGCAATCGCGAGTTGCGTTTCAATCGCGGGATCGCGCAGAGAGCGGAACGCCTTCTCCAGAGGCTCGATAGCCTCGCTCGCGCGCTCCTGCGCGAGCAAGCTGTAGCCAAAAAGATGCAACGCATTCGGATGGCCAGCACTTCGCTTGAGAACGTCCTGTGCCAGGCGCGCGGCCTCCTCGGGCCGCTGACCTTCTATTGCGGCCATTGCCCTTCGCAGCGTCTCGTCGATGGAAATTGTGGATTGGGACCGGCTTGCCGTGTCATCGCGGATCGACATTTTACGCCTGCGTAAACCAACCGAAACTTGTTCAATTCATAACATCAGCGCGCGCGGTTCACCAGTACAAGGCCGGCCGCGACCAGCGTCACGGCAGCAGCGAAAGCTGGCGTCAAAGGCTCGCCGAGCACGAGATGGCCGGCGGCGACGCCAAACAACGGGGTGAGAAACGTGAAAGCCGAAAGACGGCTCGCCGAATAGCGCGCGACCAACGCAAACCAGAGCACGAAAGTCACGCTCACGACCCATACGGTTTGATAGGCAAGCGAACCAAGCGCCACCGCCGATGGCACATGCGTGACGCGTTCGCCGATGACGAACGCCACCGCAGCCATGACCGGCGCCGATACGACGAGCTGATAAAGCATGACCTTCTCGGCGGACGCGCGAGTTAGCGCGCTGGCTTTGATAATGAGCGTTGTCGCCGCCCAGAAAAGCGCGGCACCGACCATCATTACATCGCCGATAAGTTGGCGTGGATCGAGTGCCGGCGTCGGAACGCCGAACGCAATCAGCATGCCGGCAAAAGACAGACCCATTCCCAGCCACTGTGACGCGCCAAAACGGTCCGCCGGCAGTACAATGCGCGCGCCGAGCACGACAAAGAACGGCGCAAGATAAATGAACAACACGGCGCGCGTGGCCGTTGTATAGAGGAGGCCCTGATAAATCAGGATGAACTCCGCCGCAAAGAGCAACCCGGCAACGATACCAAACCATAGCGTGCCGTCATGCTTGAACAGCGCTATGCCACGCAGCCGGCACCAGGCTGCGATCAGCAGCGTCGCGACTGCCGAACGGACCGCCGCCTGCGTGAGCGGCGGAATGTCATGGATCGCTAGCTTGGTCGCAACCTGGTTGAAGCCCCAGGACAGGCACAATACCACCACGACGGCCGCCGCAAACGCATCCAGTGGGCGCGTGGTGGGGGTGTAAGCTGGACTGGACAATGCGGTCGTTGCCCTACGCCGCCTTGCAGTGTGCGCAGATACCGGAGATCTCGATGACCGGCGTCTTCGGGGAAAATCCAGCCGCGCGCGAAGCGCTCTTGATCGTGTCGGCGACCGCCGCCGAAGCCGCCTCGCCCACCGCGCCGCACTTTTCGCAGATCAGAAACACCACTGGATCGCTGTTCTCGTGCCCATGCACGCAAGCGATGAAAGCGTTGCGGCTTTCGATCCGGTGCACGAGGTTCTGTCCGCGCAGGAAATCGAGCGCGCGATAGACGGTAATTGGCGCCGGACGCGCGCCGCGTCCCCCGAGGCGATCGATCAATTCGTAGGCACCGAGCGGCCGGTGCGTTGCAAGCAGAGCCTCCAGCACGCGGCGGCGCATCGGCGTCAGCCGTTCCTTGCGCGCCGCGCAGATCGCCTCCGCGTGCGCAACCGCATCGCTCGCACAGCGTCCGTGATCGTGATCGGGCTTGGGGAAGACTGCTGATTTTTTGACCAAGCGGGTTTGCCTTTCAACGCAAGTCTAACGCCAATACCGCTCGAACCACGAGAAATCCAACATATATATTGCACCGCAATAGGAATAGGGGCAGGTTCCGGCCGCAATTTTTTCGGCAGTGCCGCCGCCCCGCAAGCGTAAGAGGACATCAATGCTAAAAGGCAAGACTGCGCTGGTAACCGGTTCGACGTCGGGTATCGGTCTCGCCACCGCCCGTGCGCTCGCCGAAAACGGCGCCAACATCATGCTCAACGGTTTCGGCGACGGATCCGAGATCGAAAAGATCCGCACCGGCATTGAGAAGTCCTTTGGCGTCAAGGCGCGTTATTCCGGCGCCGACATGACCAAGCCCGCGGAGATCGCGGACATGATCCGTGCGACCGAAAAGGAATTCGGCGCGCTCGACGTATTGATAAACAATGCCGGCATCCAGTTTGTGGCCAACATCGAGGATTTCCCGATCGAGAAATGGGACGCGATCATCGCGATCAACCTGTCCTCCTCGTTTCACACCATCCGCAACGCCGTGCCCGGAATGAAGAAGCGCAAATGGGGCCGCATTATTAATATCTCTTCGGCGCACGGACTGGTGGCCAGCGTGCAAAAGGTGGCTTACGTTTCCGCCAAGCATGGTCTCATCGGCCTCACCAAGGTGGTCGCGATGGAAACCGCGAACGCTGGCGTGACCTGCAATGCCATATGTCCTGGCTGGGTTCTCACGCCGCTGGTGCAACAACAGATCGACGCGCGTGCCAAAGCGTCCGGCAAGAGCGTACGCGAGGAAGAAATCGCTCTGCTGTCGGAAAAGCAGCCGATGCATCAGTTCACCAAGCCCGAGAGTATTGGTGAACTCGCTGTATTTCTCTGCGGCGACGCAGCAGCGACAATCACCGGTTCGGCCTACTCGATCGACGGGGGCTGGGTAGCACAGTGAAAAGCGTCGTCGTCCCGAGGTGTTAGCTGCAGGCCAGCCTCGACGTGTGACAGCCGCCATGCTTCGAGGTTCGCTTCGCTCGCACCTCAGCATGACGGGGAAAGGTCAGAGCTGCTCGCTATGATGGATTTTCTCGTACGCGCGTTCGGCGGCGACCAACCGAAAGCTCCCAAGGGGGCCAAGCACATCAATCTTGCGTTGCAGGGCGGCGGCGCGCTCGGCGCCTTCACCTGGGGCGTGCTCGATTATCTGCTCGAGGACGGACGCCTGAAAATCGAAGGAATTTCCGGAGCGTCAGCTGGTGCGGTCAACGCAATCATGTTGGCGGATGGTCTCGCCCGCGGCGGACCCGATGAAGCGCGCAAGCGTCTTGCCGACTTCTGGCGCGCGGCAAGTCTCGGCGGCAATTTGCCCGAAATGCAACGCCGCGCGGTCGACCGGTTGTTTTCGTTTTGGCCAATCGAAGACACTCCGGTTGGCCTGTGGATGCAGGCGGTGACACGCTATCTATCGCCCTATGATTTCAACCCGCTCAACCTTAATCCTTTGAATGACCTTATCGGGCGTTTCGTCGATTTTGACGCAGTGCGCGCCTGCAAGGATATCGAGCTGTTCGTGTCCGCCACAAACGTAAGGACCGGCCACCTCCGCGTATTTCGGCGTGAGGAAATGACGGCGGACATGATCGCCGCGTCGGCCTGCCTGCCGCATCTGTTTCGGGCAGTCGAAATCAACGGCGAACCCTATTGGGACGGCGGATATGTCGGCAATCCGTCGCTTTATTCGCTGATCGGAGCGACGCAGACGGAAAACCTGCTGCTCGTCCAGATTAACCCGCTGGAACGAAAGCAGGTGCCGAAAACGCGCGACGAGATCATGGCACGCATCAATGAGATCACATTCAATGCCTCATTGATGTCGGAGCTGCGCGGCATCACATTTGTCGGAGAACTGATCGATCAGGGCAAGCTGCCACGCGGCACCGGCGCCGGCCAATACCGGCGGATAAACGTGCATCGCGTCGCTCTTTCCAGCGCGGCGCAGACGCTCGAGGCAGCAAGCCGGCTCAACACCGACTATGATTTCTTTGAAATGCTGCGCAATAACGGCCGCCGCGCGGCACGCCGGTTTCTCGATGCACACTATGATGACATCGGTGTGCGCTCGAGCGTCGATTTTGAGGCTGCTCCGGGCGCCGCGTCCGCGTGATATGATCGTGCGCATGACCGAGCTTACCGCCGAAATCGGAAAGACGGCTCTCGATATCGTCGTCGCGGATATCACCACGCTTTCCGTCGATGCTATAGTCAATGCCGCCAATCGCACTCTGCTGGGCGGCGGCGGCGTGGATGGCGCTATCCACCGCGCGGCGGGGCCGGAACTACTGGCCGAATGTAAAACCCTCGGCGGCTGTGAAACCGGCAGCGCCAGAATAACGCGCGGCTATCGACTCAAGGCCAAGCACGTGATCCACGCGGTCGGGCCGGTATGGAGCGGTGGCAACAAGAACGAGGAAGCTCTGCTGGCGGGTTGCTACCGGACGCCGCTCGATCTCGCGGCGGCGAATAAGCTCACTTCAATCGCCTTTCCGGCAATCTCTACCGGCGTCTATCGTTTCCCGGCCGATCTAGCAGCTCGTATCGCGGTTGGCACGGTTGCTGCGGAAATCGCGGCGCGCCCGCGCGGAATCACGCGCGTCATTTTCTGCTGCTTCGCGCCGGAAAGCGCCGAACATCACAAGAATGCCTTCGCCGACTTGGAGCTGGTGTAAGCCGCCTCATGCTGAGGAGTGCTCCGCAGGAGGACGCTACGCGCCCTCCTCAAGGTGAGGCGGGTGGTTGATTACACTTTCGGCTCTACATCGAGCCGCACAATCCAGTTCTCCAGACCCGTCTTCGCCGCAGGATAGATCTTCAAAACCTCCGGGTCGTGACCGGGCACAATATGGTGGCGCGAGCTCGCTAGTTTTTTCAGCGTTTTATAGCCCTCGAGCGTGTCGCCAACGCTATACGTGATCGGAAATACGCGACCTTCATCGAGGTGCGAATAAAGGTGACACGCGTCCGATGCAATCACCACCATGCCGCGTTTCGTCTTCACCCGAACGCATTGCAAGCCTTTTGAATGGCCGCCTATCTTGTGCACGGTGATGCCGGGCGCCAGGTCCTCAACACCATCGTGAAACTCCACGCGATAGGCGAATACCTTGCGCACCATCGCCAGCACGTCGCTCTCGCTGAAGGGAATGCGCAGCATCTGGTGACACATGCAGCGGCCGGTGGCGTAGGCCATCTCCGTATCCTGGATGTGATAGCGCGCATTGGGGAACAACTCGTAATTGCCGGCGTGATCCCAGTGCATGTGCGTGGCGACGACGTGGTTGACTTTGTCGGGCTGCACGCCCAGCGCCTTGAGGCCCTCGCCCACCGGGTGAATGATCTGGCGTTCGCGTTCCCTGGCCGCAACGTCGTCAAAGCCGGTGTCACACACAAAGGTTCCATGCGGACCCTTGATGACCCAGACGTAGTAGACGATCGACGTCATCTCATCGTGCGGATCGCCGAAAATGTAATTCTCTGACCGCTTGCGGGCGTGTGTCGCATAACAGACTGCGTAAACTTCGTGAATGTCGTCGCTCATGATTTCTTGCCCACGGTGACTCCGGCTCGGTTCTCGATCATCTTGACGATGGCGGTGAAATCGCTATCGCCGCCGAACTCCGTATTGGTTGTTTCCCATTGATCGAGCACGGTGCTCATAACGGAATTCGGAACGTTCAGGTTGTTTGCTTCCTCAACGCACAACCGGACGTCCTTGAGCATCAGTCCCGTTGCAAAACCATAGTTGAAGGTGCGCGGGAGAATTGCCTGCGGAAATTTTCCGTCCGATGCCGTGGTGCGCCCAGAGCCAGCGTTGATAACGTCGATCATCACCGCCGGATCGAGACCCGCTTTTACGCCCATTGCGACCGCTTCCGACGTCGCCGCCATCGCCGTGGCGGAGAGGAAGTTATTGGCAAGTTTCATGGTCTGCGCCATGCCGGGCTTCTCGCCGATGATGAAGACTTTGCCAAATACAGCGAGGACGTCCTTCACCAGCTCGACATCGGACTTTGGCCCCGAGACCATCACCGCCAGCGTGCCCTTTTTGGCACCGCCGACGCCGCCACTCACAGGGCTGTCGATCTGCACGATATTCTTCTTCGCCAACGCGGCGGCGATCTTTGCCGAAACGCGCGAGCCGGTGGTGGAAAGATCGATAAATCGCTTGATGCGCTTGCCGTGAATGACACCGCCTTCGCCGATCGCGACCTTTTCGGAAATCTGCAACGACGGCAGGCTCGCCATGACCGTTTCGGCGCGGTCGGCGACATCGGCTGGTGATGATGCTAGCTGCGCGCCGAGCGCCACCAAAGGCGCAACCGCGTCGTTGCGCGTGTCATAGACAATAAGTTTGTGGCCGGCCTCGATCAGCCGTCGCGCCATCGGCTGTCCCATGTTGCCGAGCCCGATGAAGCCAATATCCATGGGGTGTCCTCCAGACGAGCGGTGGAAGCTTAGACCAGCTTTCCGCCGAATTCCGCTTTGATTTTCTCGGTGTGTTCGCCGAGCGCGGGGATTGGGCCGTAGCTCCGCTCTTCGTTTGCACGCAGGGGCGCGGGCGCCGGCATGTTCACGGGGCCGCTCGGCGCGCCGACCGTAATGCGCCGCAGGTGTGGATGCTTCGACAATAACTCCCAGTCATTGACGCGGGCGAAGGCGATGTCGGCAGCCTCCAGCTTTTTCATCAGCGTTTTGACATCGTGGCGCGCGAGATCTGCCGCGATCTTGGCATCGGTCTCGGCGCGGTTTTCAACGCGCTTTGGGTTGGTGGCGAACTTTGGATCGTTGCCCAGCGCGACGTCGCCCAGCACTTTACCCGCCAGCACGCGCCACTCGCGGTCGTTTTGGATCGCAATCAAAATGTCGGCGCCATCGCGGCTTTTGAATACACCGTACGGCGCGATCGCCGCATGAGCGAGGCCGATGCGCTTGAATGGCGTGCCGCCCTCCCCGTGCAAAAGCGGCACGGTCATCCATTCCGCCATGGCGTCGAACATGGAGACGGAGATTTCCGCGCCCTGATTTGTTTTTGCGCGCGCGAGCAGCGCCTCGAGAATCGCTTCGTAGGCGTTGAGCCCTGCGGCCACGTCGACGATCGACACACCGACGCGCGCCGGCGCCTCCGGTCCGCCGGTGACCGAGGAGACGCCGGATTCAGCCTGGATCAGCAGATCGTAGGCCTTGCGCTGGGCATAAGGACCACTCTCTCCATAACCGGAAATCGAACAACAAATGAGCCGCTGATATTGTTTACGCAGCCGCGAGACATCGAACCCGAGCTTTGCGATTGCGCCAGGCTTGAGGTTCTGCACGAATACATCGGCCTTTGCGAGCATGGCCTCAAGCACGGCCTTGTCTTCAGGCTTCCCGAGGTCGAGGACGACCGATTGTTTGCCGCGATTGAGCCAGACGAAGTTGGCGCTTTCGCCGTGCACGACTTGATCATATTCGCGCGCGAAATCGCCTTCCGGGCGTTCCACTTTGATCACGCGAGCGCCGGCGTCAGCGAGCCGGCAGGTGCATTGCGGTGCCGCCACTGCCTGCTCGACCGAAACGACGAGAAGGCCGGAAAGGGGAAGTTGCTGCATCTACCTCTCCCCGCTGGCGGGGAGAGGTCGGTTCTCGCCAGCGGCGGGAACCGGGTGAGGGGGTGTCTCCACACGCGGATCGGCCGCAATTGTTTCAAGCACGCCATCTATGTTGTTCATGACTTCGTTGTTCCAAAAGCGGAGAATCCGATAATTGCGTTCAAGCAACCATCGGTCGCGCGCCTTGTCCGAAGCGCTCTCGGCGTGCTGTCCTCCATCAACTTCAATGACCAGCCGTTGGTCGCGGCAGATAAAATCGACAACGAACCGGCCAATCGGTTCCTGACGAACAAACTTGTGGCCGTTGATCGAGCGCGAGCGTAGCTGATTCCAAAGTCGTTGTTCGGCGGTAGTTGAGTCTCGGGGGAGTCGGCGCTAGACTGGTTTTCGTTTCGTTAGGGTCACGCATGACGATAAGCCCCCTCACCCGGCGCGCTTTGCACGCCGACCTCTCCCCGCAAGCGGGGAGAGGTAAAACCGTTTTCTATGCAGGGCCATCTCAATACGACCGCGGCAGACCGAGCACGTGCTCGGCCAGGTATGAGAGGATCATGTTGGTTGAGATCGGCGCCACCTGATAGAGGCGCGTTTCGCGAAACTTGCGCTCGACGTCATATTCCTCGGCAAAACCAAAACCCCCATGGGTCTGCACGCACATGTCGGCCGCCGCCCACGAAGCATCGGCCGCAAGCAGTTTTGCCATATTGGCTTCGGCGCCGATGTCTTCGCCCGCGTCATATTTGCGGGCTGCTTCGTGCACCATCAGTTCGGCGGCGCGCATCTGCGCGTAGGCGCGCGCGATCGGAAATTGCACGCCCTGGTTCTGACCGATCGGCCGGCCGAACAATTCACGCTCCTTGGCATATAGGGTTGCCTTGTTGATGAACCATTTGGCGTCCCCGATACATTCAGCGGCAATCAAAATGCGTTCGGCATTCATGCCCGCGAGGATGTAGCGGAAGCCCTGACCCTCCTCGCCGATCAGGTTCTCCGCCGGCACACGCAGATCGTCGAAGAAGATCTGCGTGGTGGCGTGGTTCATCATCGTGCGGATGGGATTGATGGAAATGCTCGCGCCCTGCGCAAGCCGCATGTCCACCAGGAAAACCGACAAGCCGTCGGTGCGCTTTTTGGCCTGTTCCTTCGGCGTCGTCCGCGCGAGCAACAGCATCAGGTCGGAATGCTCGGCGCGCGACGTCCAGATCTTTTGTCCGTTGATGACGTAGTGATCATTCCCCTCGCGCCGCGCGATGGTGCGCAGCGAAAGCGTGTCAGTACCGGATGTCGGCTCGGTGACGCCGAAAGCCTGCAGGCGCAGCTCGCCACTGGCGATCAGCGGCAAATAACGCTCTTTTTGCGCGTCGCTGCCATGCCGGAGGATCGTCCCCATGGTGTACATCTGCGCGTGGCAGGCCGCGCCGTTGCCGCCAGAACCATGGATCTCCTCGAGGATTGCTGCTGCCGCGCCAAGATTGAGCCCGCTGCCGCCATATTCCTCGGGGATCAATGCGGCCAGGTAGCCAGCCTCGGTCAACGCGGCGACGAATTCGGTCGGATAGGCACGTTCGCGGTCGAGCGCACGCCAATATTCGCCGGGAAACTTGGTGCAGAGCGCGCGCACACCGGCGCGAACATCGGCGAATTCTTCCGGTTCGGCGCTACGCTTTTTCATGGGCCCACTCTTATGCAGCCGCAGGCCCCTGACAAGTGCGGCTAGATCGGGTCCCAATTGAACACGTCTTCCGAGCGTTCCAAAGGCGTGAACGATGACCCGAACGCCGTTTTAAGCGCTGCCCCAATCAGTTCCGGTGTCCAGCCGGCGGCGCGATGTATGGTCTTGATCGGCCGCGGCTGGCTGAACAGGTAAATCTCGTTGTTGCGCACCGAAAGAATTTGCCCGGTGATGTCCTTTGCGGCATCGGAACACAGATAGACCGCAAGCGGTGCAATCTTGTCCGGAGTCATGCGCTGAAACGCCTCAATGCGTTTTTTGTCGCTTTCCGTTTGCGCCGGAATCGACTCGATCATGCGCGTAAAGGCAAACGGCGCGATACAGTTCGAACGCACGTTGAATCGCGCCATGTCCAGCGCGATCCCCCGCGACAGGCCCATGATGCCGAGCTTGGCCGCCATGTAGTTGGCCTGCCCGAAATTGCCGACAAGACCGGAGGTCGATGTCATGTGCACGAAAACTCCAGAGTTCTGCTCGCGGAAAAGCGGCGCAACCGCGCGGCTCATGTTGAACGAGCCGTGCAGGTGAACATTGATCACATCCGACCAGTCCGACCAGCTCATCTTGTGAAAGATGACATCGCGCAGAATGCCGGCATTGTTGACGAGAATGTCGACGCGGCCGAACGCATCGAGCGCGCACTTCACGATCGCTTCCGCGTTTTTCGGTTCGGTGATCGAAAGGGTGGAGGCGATTGCCTCACCACCGGTTTTTTTGATGGCATTGACGGTTTCCTGCGCTGGACTCGCATCGGCACCTTCGCCTTGCAGGCTGGCGCCGATATCGCACACTGCGACCCGCGCGCCTTCCTTGGCGAGCAGCATGGCAATGCCGCGTCCGATGCCGCGCCCCGCTCCGGTGACAATGGCGGTTTTGCCCGCGACAATTTCCGGCATGTGATCTGTCCCCAAACTGAAATATTGTCATGCCCGGCCTTGTACCGGCCATGACGGTCCTAGCCCCACACCTCGTCGGCAAGCTCAACGATCATGCGCAGCTTCGCCCACTGTTCGTCCTCGGCCAGGATATTGCCCTCCTCGGTCGAGGCAAAACCACATTGCGGCGAAAGGCAAAGCTGATCGAGCGCGACATATTTTGCCGCTTCTTCGATTCGCCGCTTGAGTTCGTCCTTTGATTCAAGCCGCCCGGTTTTCGTGGTGACGAGGCCAAGCACTGCCGTTCTGTTCTTCGGCAGCATCCGCAGCGGCTCGAAACCGCCGGCCCGCTCCGTGTCATATTCCATGAAGAAGCCGTGCACTTTGATCCGGTTGAACAGAACTTCCTGCACAGCCTCATAACCTCCCGAACCCATGTAGGTCGATTTGTAGTTGCCGCGGCACATGTGCATGGTGATAGTCATGTCGGCGGGAATCTCCGACATCGCGGTGTTGATGAGATCGCCGTAAAGCTCGCCGAGGTGTTGCGGATCGTCGCCACGGTCCTTCATCAATTGACGGTATTTCGGATCGCACAGCATGGCGATGAAAACCTCGTCGAGCTGCAAATAGCGGCAGCCTGCATCGGCAAAGGCACGCACGGCCTTCCTGTAGGCTTGCCCCAGATCGTCAAAAAACCGGTCCAGCTTTGGATAAACATTGCGATCGATCGGCGTCGGCAACGGCCGGCCGTAGGCGGCGGACGGCGACGGGATGGTGATTTTCGGCGTGCGTTTGGTGTGCGCGGCGACAAATTTAAAATGCTCGATCATCGGATGGTTGGAAAAGCCGATTCTGCCCGTAATCTTCAGGCCTTCATTGCGCGTCGTCACACCGGTGAACGGGATGCCGGTATCCATGACGTGCCTCTCGATGCCATCGAGACCCCACAGAAAATCGAGATGCCACCATGAGCGGCGAAATTCGCCGTCGGTGATCGATTGCAGCCCGACCTCCTCCTGCTTCTTGATCACGCGCTCAATTTCGCGGTCTTCGATCTCTTTCAGCTGTGCTGGCGAAATCTCGCCTTTGGCGCGCTGCTCGCGGCCTTTCTTCAGCGCAGGCGGGCGAAGCAGGCTTCCGACATGGTCGGCGCGGAATGGCGGCTTTTCACGTTGTGACATTGTCCCTCCCGTCCGCGCTCATTCCCGCCTAAGCGGGGACCAGACTTTTACGCTGGATTCCCGCTTAGGCGGGAATGAGCGAAATAACTAACCCCAGATCTCCTCGGCAAGCTCCACGATCAGCCGAAGCTTCGCCCATTGCTCATCTTCCGCAAGGATATTGCCCTCTTCAGTAGAAGCGAAGCCACATTGCGGCGACAGGCAAAGCTGCTCCAGCGGCACAAGTCTGGCCGCTTCATCGATACGGCGCTTGATATCGGCTTTCGATTCCAGCCGCCCCGACTTCGATGTGACAAGACCCAGCACGATCGTCTTGTCCTTCGGGACGAAACGCAGCGGTTCAAAACCGCCGGCGCGGTCGCTGTCGTATTCAAGGAAATACCCGTGCACATTAATGCTGTTGAAAAGAATCTCCGCCACCGGCTCGTAGCTACCCGAGGCAACGAAGGTCGACTGGAAATTCCCACGGCAGAGATGCATGGCAATCGTCATGTCGGGCGGAATATCGGATATCGCCGCATTGATCATGCCGGCATAGGTTTGCGGGAGCTTTTCCGGGTCGTCACCGCGGTCGCCGACCTGCGCGCGCAATTTCGGATCGCACAGATAGGCGAAGTTGACCTCATCAAGCTGGAGATAGCGGCAGCCGGCATCGGCAAAGGCGCGCACCGCCTGGCGGTAGGTCCGTCCGAGATCGCGATAGAAATCGGCCATGTCGGGATAAATCGATTCCGGGATTCCTTCGCGGCCGTAGCGGAAATGCATGGACGACGGCGAGGGAATCGTCATCTTCGGGAGCAGGCGCGCGTGCTCCTTCACGAAGCGGAAATGCTCAAGCATGGGATGGCCTGAGAACGCGCCCAGCTTGCCGATGACGCGCATCATCATCGGCTTCGGATTGGCACCCTGGAATTTGATTTTGCGTTCGCCGAGATAGGCCTCCGCGCCAGGAAGCGCGCCCAGGAAATCGTAGTTCCAGAACGCGCGACGGAATTCGCCATCGGTTACTGCCCGCAGGCCGATTTCTTCCTGCTTTTTGATGACAGCTACAATCTCGCGATCCTCGATCGCCCTGAGCTCATCGGCCGAAATCAGTCCCTTCTCGCGTTTCGCGCGCGCCTCTTTAAGCGGCGCCGGGCGTAGCAAGCTGCCAACATGATCGGCCCGGAACGGTGGAGTCGTACGCCTCATGCAATTCACAATCAGCTTTCACAAATCGGCCGGCACTCTCTGGCGCCGGCCGATGGATGTCACCATAAAAAGTACGAGCTGCAAGCTTATTTTATGATGGCCTTTTCATAGGGATAAATAACTTCGCCGCTCTTGTACTTTGGCGGATAGACGATCACCTCGGTCGTCAAGTCGCGGAAGTCATCGACTGTCTTTCCCTTGATGTTCTGGAACTGGGCCGCCAGCGTACGCTCTTCGGCCCATTCGCCCTGCTTTCCGAACTTCACGTCGCCCACCACAGTCTTGAACGTGGTCTTGCCGATGTAGTCCGCAAGGACTTCGTCATTCAGGCTTTTGGTTGCGGCGATGGCGTCGCCAAGTACCTGCAGGTAGGCATAGGCCCAGACCGGCATATAGAAGCCGAGCGGATCGGTGCCGGCGGCCTGAGCGCGAGCCTGATATTTCTTGAGCAACTCGAATGCGCCCGGGAAGTCCATCGATTTGACCGGCAGCCAGGTTTCGAAGTTGACGACGCCGTTGAGCAACGGACCAAGCTGCGTCTTGAACACCGTCGCCTGCAAGCCAACCATGGCCCCGCCCCACATCTTTGGCTTGAAGCCGACTTCGCTCATCGCCTTGACCCAGCCGACGGTATCAAGCGGATAAGAGCAGATTACGAGCAGATCGGGATTAAGAGCCTGGATCGCCCGCACGATTGGCGTGAAATCCGTGGTGGCGGGAGGATAGGCTTTTTCGTAGATAATCTTGAAACCTGATGCTTGGGCGTTCTCATGCGCGCCTTCGCAGGCGTTGCGACCGAACTCGGCGTCCGCAATCGCGATCGCAATGGTCTGAGGCTTCGGGTTCTGCACCTCGGCCACCTTGAAGAAGCCGCGCGTGAATGCAGGCTTCGGCGTCGGGCCATTCGGGATCATCGAGAAATATTTCGGATAGCTGAAGGTCTCGTTCACGCCTGTGCCAAACAGGCTTATGAACAGCTTCTTCCGCTGGATCGCGACTGACATGGCTGCCGCAATTTGGGTCGAAGCATAGCCGCTGACGATCAGATCGACTTTGTCGACGTCGAGCAGCTTTGCGTAGATGCCCGGCACCTGCGACGGATTGCTTTGATCATCGTAGTAGACGAGCTTGACGGGCCGACCGAGCAACCCGCCCTTGGCATTGATGTCGTCCTCCCAGATCTGCATTGCCACCAGCGACATTTTGCCGTTGGCGGCGAGCGGCCCGGTCAGTGCCATGCCGAAACCGATTTTGATCGGTTCAGCGGTTTGAGCTTGGGTTGGAGCGGCGGTGAGTAACAGCGCAGCGGCAGCAGCCGGCAGCGCCCGGCGGCTTACCTTAAGCCATTGTGATATAGTGGACATTTTCATCCCCCCGGCGATTGCCAGAGCGGCAGCCATGGCAACATGACTGCCGCGGCAACCTAAAGCTAACGGGGATGCAGACCCGGGGTTTTGCGAAATATCAAAGACCGGCCCAGATCTCGTCCGCCAGCTCGACAATCATGCGCAGCTTTGCCCACTGCTCCCCTTCCGCCAGAACATTGCCTTCCTCGGTCGAGGCAAAACCGCACTGCGGCGACAGGCAAAGCTGGTCGAGCGCGACAAATTTTGTCGCTTCATCAATGCGGCGTTTGATGTCGTCCTTCGACTCAAGCCGCCCGCTCTTCGATGTAACAAGGCCAAGGACAAGCTGCTTCTTGCCCTTGGGAAAATACCGCAAAGGCTCGAAACCGCCGGCGCGGTCGCTGTCGTACTCCAGGAAATACCCGTCGAGGTTGGTCTTGCCGAGTAGCTGCTCTGCCACGAATTCGTAGCCGCCCTCGGCGATCCAGGTGGAACGGAAATTGCCCCGGCATGAATGCATGGTGATCGCCATGTCGGCCGGTTTGCCTTCGAGCGCCGCGTTGGTCACCCGCGCGTAGATCGCCGGCAGCTTGTCGGGGTCGTCGCCACGCTGCCGCGACTGCTCACGCTCTTTCGGATCGCACATCATCGCCCAGGCGGTATCGTCGAGTTGCAGATAGCGGCAGCCGGCA
>Ga0187776_10000714_pt1 | contig 16102 bp, 11 predicted proteins | sample 0216_BV02_MP12_2_FD_132426 | JGI IMG/M metagenome (GOLD analysis project Ga0187776, IMG submission 132426) | Tropical peat soil microbial communities from peatlands in Department of Meta, Colombia - 0216_BV02_MP12_20_MG | ecosystem: Environmental > Terrestrial > Soil > Wetlands > Peat | place...
TCCCGGTTGAGCTGGTCGAGTTCGATGGAGTGCAGGGCCAGGAGCTGGGTGACGTCGTCGTGCAGCTCGCGGGCAATGCGCTTGCGCTCGTCCTCCTGGGCGCCGATCAGCTTGCCGCTCAGCCGCCGCAGTTCCTCCACCAGCTTGCCGCGATGGCGCCGCTCCAACAGCAGCAGCGCCAGCAGCACCGCCTGCACCACGAGCACGGGAGCGAGCAGCGCCAGTTGCAGCCAGTTTTCCCGCCAGAAGCCCGATGCCAGCGACAGAAGCAGACAGCCTGCGCTCATGGACCTTCGACCTTGTTGGCGTCGCGCGCCGGCGCCCAGGCCTGGGGCCGGCGTGCCCGGCCAGCTTCCGATGGTCGCACCGCCGTTCCGCCCTGTCCGTGACTGGGCTCACTCGGACCTGTGATGAGGAGGCGATCCCCGGAGGAACCGGATCAGTCGCCGGCTTTGGCGGCCGGCCCGCCTTCGCCGGCGGCGGCTTCACGCTGGTAGGCCTTGAGGGCCGCGCGCAGCGTGGGGAAGACCCGGGTGCCGGTGGTGTCCGGTTGCAGGCGCCGCTGGTCGCGCCACTGTTGCCACTCCGCCTGGCGCCCGGCGGCAACAAAGATGATCTTGCGCGCCCGCATCACCGCCAGCAATTCGTTCGCCGCCTGGATGCCGGTGGCGTCCATCATGGTGACCGGGATCATGTCCACCACGAACCATTTCAGCCCCGCGCCGGCGGCCTCCACGGCATCCAGCACCTGCCGCTTGAAGTAGGGCGCATTGAAAAAGACGACCGGAGCGTTGAAGCGGAACAGCAGCAAGCCGGGGATGGTCCGCGCCTCGGCGTGACGCTCGATGGAGTGCAGGCCGGGGTAGCCCTCCACGGCGCCCAGGATCTCGACCTTGGGCCGCGCCACCAGGCGGATGAAGCGCACCAGCGCCAGCACCACCACGACCGCGATGGCCTGGATGGCCCCCACCGCGACCACCCCCAGGGTGGCCATGAGGGAGAGGGCCAGCTCCTGGCGGTCGATGCGGTAGAGCAGGCGCAGGGAGCGCACATCCGCCAGCGACAGTCCCGCCTTCACCAGCACCGCGCCCAGGGCGGCGATGGGGACGTACTGCAGCGGCTGGGTGAAGAACAGGAGCACGACCGCCACCGCGGCGGCGGCCACCAGCCCGGTCACCTGGGTGCGTCCGCCGCTGGCGTCGCTCATGGCGGTGCGGGAATCGGCGCCGCTGATGGCGAAAGCCTGGGAGAGGGCGGCGGCGAGGTTGGCCGCGCCCAGGGCGGCGAACTCCCGGTCGGTGTCCACGTCGTAGCCGTTCTTGGAGGCGAAGCTGCGCGAGGTCAGCATCATGCTGGAGAAGCTGACCAGCGCCACCCCAGCGGCTTCGGCGAGGAGCTCGGGCAGGAGCCGGCCGGGGAAGTGAGGAAGCTGCAACGACGGCAGGCCCGCGGGCACCGCGCCGATGGTCTGCACGCCCAGCGCCTCCAGGCCGAGCAGCTTGACCGCCGCTGCGGCCACGGCCATGGCCACCAGCGCCGCCGGCAGCCGCCGCAGCCAGCGCGAGGCCGCGGCCAGCACCAGGAAGGTGCCCGCGCCCACCGCCAGCGTCGGCCCGTGCGTCAGCCCCAGCTTGAAGGCGAACTCCAGCAGGCGTGGAACGATCCCTCCCGCCGCGATGCTGAAGCCGAAGATCTTGCCGATCTGGCCCAGCACGATGCTGAGCGCGATCCCGTTCAGGAACCCCACCAGGATGGGCTTGGAGAGGAAATCCGCCAGCGCTCCCAGCCGCAGGAAGCTGGCCCCGATGCAGAAGACACCCGCCAGGAAGGCCAGCGTGACCGACAGGGACAAGTACAATTCCTGGTCGCCTCCCGCGAGGGGCGCGACCGCGGCCGCCACCAGCGCGCAGGTGGCCGCGTCCGGGCCCACGATCAACTGCCGCGAGGTGCCGAACAGCGCATAGGCGGCGAGCGGCAGGATGCTGGCGTACAAGCCCACCGCGGGATTGAAGCCGGCCAACTGCGCATAGGCCACGCCCACCGGCAGGGCGACGGCGGCCACTGAAAGTCCCGCCACCACATCATGGGGGAAGTCGGCGCGCCGATAGGCCAGCAGCTTGGGCAGGCCGGGCGCGAGCCGGCCCAGCCGCTCTCCCCAGCCCTTTCCCGGCGGCTTTTCCGCGTCTCCCATCGTCATGCCACTCCTCGCGCCTCGGGTGCCGATGTCAGTACTTCTGGGGAATGACCTTGAGGCGCCGCGCCGGCTCCACGTATCCCTTCGCCTTCTGCCGCTTGGGTAGCTTCTGCTTCTCGTGCGGCGCGTCCTTGTAGGGGATCCGGCTCAGCAGGTGAGCCATGCAATTGAGGCGGGCACGGCGCTTGTCGTCGGCGGGCACGATGTACCAGGGCGCGAAGTCGGTGTCGGTGGCGGCCAGCATCTCGTCCCGCGCGCGCGAATAGTCGAACCAGCGGCGGTGCGACTCCAGGTCCATGGGACTGAGCTTCCAGATCTTGCGCCCATCGTGGATGCGCGCCTCGAAGCGCCGCGTCTGCTCCTTCTGGCTGACCTCGAACCAGTACTTGATGAGCTGGATGCCGCCATCGACGATCGCCTTCTCCATCTCGGGGCAGAGCCGGAAGAAGTTCTCGACCTGGTTCTCCGTGCAGAAGCCCATCACCCGTTCCACCAGGGCGCGGTTGTACCAGCTGCGGTCGAAGATGACCACCTCGCCGGCGGCCGGAAAGTGCTGCATGTAGCGCTGCATGTAGAGCTGGGTCTTCTCGCGCTCGCTGGGAGCGGGCAAGGCCGCCACCCGGAAGACGCGCGGGCTCACGCGCTCGGTGATGCGCTTGATGACGCCGCCCTTGCCGGCGGCGTCCCGACCCTCGAAGATGACGATGATCTTCAGGCCCTTGTACTTCACCCACTCCTGCAGGCGCACCAGCTCGATCTGCAGCTTCTCCAACTCCTTCTCGAACTGCTTGCGCTTCATCTTGGGGGCGTGCCCGCCGGTGATCGGGACTGCCGTGGCTGCGGTCATTGTTCCCATCCTCCTCCCAGGGCGCGGTAGAGCTGCACCATGGCCAGGCGCTCGTTGAGTTCCGCCTGCGCCAGGCCGATCTGCGCCGAGAAATAGCGCGTGTCGCTGTCCAGCACCTCCAGGTAACTGGTGACGCCCCCGCGGTAGCGCATGTCGGAGAGCTGGACGGCATCTTGGGCCGCCCTTGTGAGCAAGGACTGCTGCTCGCGTACCTCCTGGTTCTTGCGGTAGGCGATCAGCGAGTCGGAGACCTCGCGGAAGGACTGCTGGATGGTGCTTTGGTAGACCAGCACCGCTTCCTGCTTCTGGGCCTCGGTCAAGCGCACGTTGGAGCGGATGCGGCCGCGATTGAAGATGGGCTGCAGCAGTTGCCCGCCGAAGCTCCACAGGCCGGCCGGCCCGGTGAACAGGCTGGTGAGGGCGGAGCTCTGGAAGCCTCCCACCGCGGTCAGCGTGATCTGCGGGAAGTAGGCGGCCCGGGCCACGCCGATGCGGGCATTGGCGGCCACCAGTTGCTGCTCGGCCGCCTGGATGTCAGGGCGCCGCTCCAGCAGCGCCGAGGGTAGGCCGGCGGGCACCGTGGGCGGGATCCGGGTGTCGACCAGCGCTTTGCCCCGCGGGATGGGCCCTGGGTTCTGCCCCAGCAGGACGCTGATGAAGTTCTCCTGCTGCTCGATGCGGCGCTCCAGGTCGGGAATGGCGGCGGCGGCTTGGTAGACGAGCTGCTCCGACTGGCGCACGTCCAGCATGGAGGTCACGCCGCCCTGGGCGCGCACCTCCACCAGGCGCAGCGACTCCTGGCGCGAGGCCAGCGTGCGCTTGGAGATCTCCAGCTCCAGGTCGAGCTCGCGCAACTGGAAGTAGGCCGTGGCGACATCGCTGACCAGGGTGGTGCGCACCGCACGCTGCCCCCACTCCGTGGCCAGGACGTCGGCGCGCGCCGCCTCGGTGGCACGCCGGAACTTGCCCCAGAAGTCCAGCTCCCAGGCCAGGCCCACGCTGGCCTGCAGGGTGCTGGTCTCGATGGGCGGCGTGCCCAGGCTCTGGGGGAAGCGCTGGTTGAAAGCGGAGGCGCTGCCGGTGATGGTGGGCGTCTGGTCGGCGCGGGTGATGCCCAGCACCGCCTGCGCCTGCAGGATGCGGGTGGCGGCGATGCGCAGGTCGTAGTTCTGCTCCAGGGCCGTGCGCATCAGCTTCTGCAGTTCCTCGTCCTGGAAGACGGTCCACCATTTCTCTTCCGCGAAAGCCGCCGCCTGCTTGTCGGCGTCGGGAGCCAGGCCGCGGTACTCGCCGGGGACGGTGACCGCGGGGCGCTGGTAGTTGGGGCCGACGGTGCAGCCGGTCAGGAGAAGCAACGTGATCGCTAGCAGCCAGCGCGGGCGCCTCATGCGGGTGTCCTCCCATTGGCGATGGGGCCGGGCGCCGGGGCCTCGGCCTGGCCGCGGTGCGCCAGCCGCTCCACCACGTCGAAGCTCACCGGGATGAGGAAGATGGCGATGATGGAGGCCGCCAGCATGCCGCCGATGACGGCGGTGCCCAGCACCCGGCGCGAGATGGCGCCCGCCCCCGCCGCCGTCCACAGCGGCACGCAGCCCAGGATGAAGGCGAAGGCGGTCATCAGGATGGGGCGCAGACGCAGGCGGGCCGCGGTCAGCGCCGCCTCCTGGATGGACTTGCCCTTCTCGTACTCCATCTTGGCGAACTCCACGATGAGGATGGCGTTCTTGGCGGCCAGCCCGATCAGCATCACCAGCCCGATCTGCGCGTACACGTTGTTCTCCAGCCCGCGCATCCACAGGAACAGGAAGGCGCCGAAGACCGCGATGGGCGTCCCCAGCAGCACGCTGAAGGGCAGCGACCAGCTCTCGTACTGCGCCGCCAGGATGAGGAAGACGAACAGCAACGACATGCCGAAGATGACCCAGGCGGGCACGCCCTCCGCCGCCTTCTTCTCCTGGTACGACATGCCCAGGTAGTCGAAGCCCATCTCCGGCGGCATGGTCTCCTTGAACACCTCTTCCAGCGCCGTCATGGCCTGGGTGGAGCTGTATCCGGGGGCGGCGCTGCCGTTGATCTGGACGCACTTATAGAGGTTGTAGCGCAGGGTGAACTCGGGGCCGGCGCGATCCTGGATGCGGGTGACGGCGCTCAAGGGCACGGGCTGGCCCTGATCGTTGGTCACGTAGAACTGGCCCACGTTGTCGGCGCGCGTGCGGTAGTCCCCCTCGGCCTGGACGTAGACCTGCCACTGGCGCCCGAAGCGGTTGAAGTAGTTCACCAGCACCCCGCCCATGAAGGCCTGCATGGTCTTGTAGACGTCGGAGAGCTGCACCCCCTGGGCGATGGCGCGGGCGCGGTCTACGTCCACGTAGACCTGCGGCACCGTGGGCAAGGCGGTGGTGCTGAGCCCGGCCAGCTCCGGGCGCTTGCGCGCGGCTTCCATGAACTTACGGGTGTTGGCGGTCAGGAAGGTCAGGTCCTTGCCCGAGCGGTCCTCCAGCATGAAGGTGAAGCCCCCGGAGGTACCGACCCCGGGAATGGCGGGTGGGGGGAAGGCGAAGGCCACCCCTTCGGTCACTTGGGAAAGCTCCCGGTTCAGGTGCAGCTTGATGGCCTCGTACTGCTCCTCGGGTTCCTTGCGCTCCGCCCAGTCCTTCAGCGTGATGAAGAAGAAGGAGCTGTAGGTGTTCTGCACTCCGCTCAGCAGGCTGTAGCCGACCACTGAGGTCACGGACTGGACGCCGGGGGTCTTGCGGATCATCTCCTCGATCTTCTTGGCGGCCTCGTCGTTGCGCTGCAGGGAGGCGGCGTCGGGCAACTGCACGCCCGCGTAGATGAAGCCCTGGTCCTCGTCGGGCAGGAAGCCGGCGGGCAGGCGTGAGCCGAACACGCCCGCCAGCACCGCCACTCCCAGCAATAGCAGCATGCTGAAGCCGGCCTTGTGCACCAGCACCCCGCACCAGGAGACGTAGCCGTCCGTGCTCTTTCCGAAGACCTTGTTGAAGCCGCGGAAGAACGCGCCCAGCGGCCCGCGCGCCTCTTTCCGCGGCCGCAGCAGCAACGCCGACAGCGCCGGGCTGAGCGAGAGCGCGTTGAAGGCGGAGAACAGCACGGAGATGGCGATGGTGATGGCGAACTGCTGGTACAGGCGTCCGGTGATCCCGGGGATGAAGGCGGTGGGCACGAACACCGCCGCCAGGATCAGCCCGATGGCCACCACCGGCCCCGAAACCTCCTCCATGGCTTTGAAGGCGGCATCCTTGGGCGTCATGCCGTGCTCGATGTGGTGCTCCACCGCTTCCACCACCACGATGGCGTCGTCCACCACCAGCCCGATGGCCAGCACCAGCCCGAACAGCGAAAGGGTGTTGATGGAGAAGCCCAGGAAGGGGAAGACCATGAAGGTGCCCACCAGGGAGACAGGCACGGCCATCAGCGGGATCAGCGTCGCCCGCCAGCCCTGCAGGAAGATGTACACCACCAGGATGACCAGGAGGAGGGCCTCGAACAGCGTCTTCTGGATCTCCTTCAGGCCCTCGGTCACCGCCAGGGTGGTATCCAGGGCGATGTCGTATTGCAGGTCCTGGGGAAAGCGCTGCTGGGCCTCGGCCATGAGCTTGCGAACGCCGGCCGCGGCCTTCACCGCGTTCGATCCGGGAAGCTGGTAGACGGCGATGACCGCCGCCGGCTTGCCGTTAAAGCGGCCGATCAGGTTGTAGTACTGCGCCCCCAGCTCGATGCGGGCCACGTCCTTCAGGCGCAGGATGGAGCCGTCAGGATTGGCGCGGATCACGATCTGGCCGAACTCTTCCGGGGAGGGCAGCCGTCCCTGGGCGCGCACCGCGTAGGTGAAGTCCTGGCCCTTGGGCACGGGCTCGGCGCCGATCTGTCCCGCCGGGTTCACCGTGTTCTGGATCTGGATGGCGCGCACGATCTCGGGCACGGTGACGCCTAGCTTGGCCAGCCGGTCAGGCTTCACCCAGCAGCGCATGGCGTACTGCCCGGCGCCGAAGATGAAGGTGCTGGCGATCCCCGGCACCCGCGTCAACTGGTCGTTGAGGTTGATGTAGGCGTAGTTCGCCAGGAAGATGTTGTCGTAGGTGCCCTTGGGCGAGTACAGGTCGATCAGCATGAGGGGGGCGGCGGTGGACTTCTGCACGGTCACGCCCGCGTTGATCACGTCGCTGGGCAACTGCGAGTTGGCCTGGTTGGTGCGCATCTGCGACAGGATCTGGTCGGTGGAGGGGTCGGTCTTGATGTCGAAGTTGACGGTCAGCACCATGGAGCCGTTGTTGGCGTTGTTGCTGTACATGTAATTCATGTTGTCCACGCCGCTCATCTGCTGCTCGATGGGCGTGGCCACCGACTGCTCGATGGTCTCGGCATCGGCCCCCGGGTAGGTCGCTTTCACCTGGATCTCCGGAGGCGCGATGTTGGGGAACTGCGCGGTGGGCAGCCCGGCCATGGCCACCAGGCCCACGATCACCATCAGGATGGCGATCACCATGGCCACGATGGGGCGGTTGATGAAGAACTTCGACATGGCTCACTCTCCCGCGGCGCTCCCGCTCCAGGGCTTGGGCTTCACCAGGGTGCCGGTGCGCGCCTTCTGCACCCCCTCGACGATCACCTGTTCGCCCGGCTTCAGGCCTGCGGCGATGATCCACAGGGAACCCACCCGCTCCCCCACCTTGACCGCGCGCACGTCGGCCTTGTTGTCGTTGCCCACCACCGTCACCTGGTAGGTGCCCTGCACCTCCACCACCGCGCGCTGCGGCACCAGCAGCGCCCCCTTGGCCGTCCCGGTGGGGATGCGCACGCGCGCAAACTGCCCGGGGCGCAGGATGTTGTCGGGATTGTCGAAGGCGCCGGCGATGCGCATGGTCCCGGTCCTCTGGTCCACCTGGCGGTCGGCCATTTCATACCAGCCCTTGTTGGGGTAGACGCTACCGTCGGCGAGGACGAGCTGCAGGACCCTCCCGCTCTCTTCCTTGGGGATCGGCTTGCCGGCGGCGATCTGGCTGATGGTGCCGGCGACGCTCAGGTACTCCTGGTCGCTGATGGCGAAGTAGGCCTTGATGGGGTTGACCTGCGAGACGGTGGTGAGTACCGTGGTGGGCCCCACCAGGTCGCCGATCTGCCCCTTGGCGAAGCCGGCCAGCCCATCCACCAGCGAACGCACCTTGGTGAAGCCCAGGTTGAGCTGCGCCTGGTCCACCTGCGCCTGGGCCGCGTCCACCATGGCCTGGGCCGCGGCCTTCGCCTGCACGTCGTTGTCGAGCTGGGCCTGGGGGATGGCGCTCTTGGCCGCCAGGGGCGTGTCGCGTTCCACGTCCATCGTGGTCTTGGCCAGTTGCGCCTGCATCTGCGCCAGTTGCCCCTTGGCCTGTTCCAGCGCGGCCTGGAAGGGGCGCGGGTCGATCTCGAACAGCACCTGCCCCTTCTTCACCAGAGTGCCTTCGGTGTAGTCGCGCCGGATGAGGTAGCCGGTCACCTGGGGCTGGATCTGGGCGTTGACGTAGCCGTCCAGGGTCGCCACCCACTCGCCGTACACGGGCACGTCGCGCTGCGCCACGCTCACCACTTCGACTTCCGGGGCCGGGGGCGGCCCCGCGGCCTTCTTCTCGCACGCAGTCAGCGCGAGCAGGGCGGCTGCCGCCAGGGTCATGCCGGCCCAGGAGATGTACCTCCGGACCACGGGGCTTGGTAGACGAGAACCATTGGCTGGCATCCGGCCTCCTTCATCCGGCGGAAGCTGCCGGATCGGCGCGGGAGGAGGCTGCGGCGCAGCTTCTTCTCGCACCCTGAGTGACATTCTCGGGAGCGCTGCCGGAGAAGGAAACTGGGAAAAGTCACAGGTAGCCCGCAGGAGGACGCAACCCAGCCGGCTCGCGGCCCGCCTGTGACTTTTCCCAGTAGCTTTCCCGGGCGCGAACAGGTTTATTGGCGGTGATGGACCGCATCCGCATCCTGCTGGCCGACGACCACCCCGCCGCGCTCGAGGTCTTCGCGCGCATGCTGAGCGCCGACTTCGAGGTGGTGGGCACCGCCGAAGACGGCGAGGCCGCGGTGCGCTCCGCCCTGAGCCTCGTCCCCGAGGTCGTGGTCCTCGACGTCGAGATGCCTGGGCTGGACGGCTTCGCGGTCGCCCGCCGCCTGGCCGCGGCCGCCTCCCCCGCCAAGATCGTCTTCCTCACCGCCTACGCCGATCCCGACTACCTGGACACGGCGCTGCGCGTGGGCGCCTCCGCCTACGTACTCAAGGCCCACGCCGCCGAGGACCTGGTGCGCGCCGTGCGCCTCGCGCTCGAAGGACGCCAGTTCATCTCCGCCGGCGCCGGCGCCGGCAAGCGGCACGCTTGAATCGAGGTATCGAACGGGATTTCAGAGGCTGGGGTGACGGGCCGCGCGGGAGCCGCCAGCCGCGGTGGGCAGACCGAGCGCTCCGGTCACGCCAGGGTGATGAGGCGCTGCTGGCGCAGGATCTCGATCCCCGCCAGGCACAGCTTCTCCGCGGGGACGCCTGAGACTTCTCTTTCCTTTTGCCGGAATTCTGCTGCGATCTCCACCACCGTCCGGCTGCCCTCACACAGGCCCAGCAATTCGGCGGAGAGCGGGCTGAGCTGGCGGACCTCCGCCGGCCCAGCCGCCCGCTTGCGCACCGCGAGCTTCACCGGCCGGCCGGGAAGGTCCTGCAGCGGGTCCCTCTGCCGCAGCCGCCGGAGGATCTCCCGGTAGTCAGCCGGGACCTCGATCACGCTTACCCCGGGCAGCAACTGCGGGCGGCTGTCCGCAGGGATCAGGTCCTCCCTGTGCTCGGACACTTCCTCGCGAGCCGGCGCGCTGCCGCCGTCGAGCAACGCGGCTTCGCATTCCAGCAGGGCGGCGATGGCGAGCGGGGCCCGGCTCGTCTGCGGAACGTAGTCCAGCCTCAGGAAGCGGAGGAAGTCCGAAGCGAAGCTGCCGCTCGCGTAGTAGGCGGTGCGATCACCGCTGGCGAGGTCCACGCCGTTCCTGGCCCGCCACTCCTGCCATTGCTGGAAGACGTCCACGATGTCGCCGCTGTCCTGATGCAGTCCCAGGAGAAGCCAGCGGAATGCCCGCATGCCGTTCAGCAGGAAGTCGCGCAGCTCCTTGAGGAACTCGTGGTCCAGGTAGGGTGTAGGCACCGAGTAGAAGCTGGAGAAGATCTCGGGATGGCCGGCGATCATGGCGTGATCTTCCGCCTCCTGCGGCCAGCCCCGGTACGACATGTCGGCGACATCGTCGCTCAGCACCAGCGCCTCCTTCTGCTGCCGCTGGATGGGCGTCTCCGCCAGCGGCGCCAGGATGCTGAGTTGCGGATCGGCGTGGTCGTAGCGCAGGGAATCCACGAAGAAGGCCGCCGAGGCGCGCAGGTCGCCGAGGGTCTCTTCGGGGAAGCCCGCCATCAGCGAGACCGCGGTGTTGATCCCGAACTGGTCGCAGGAGCGGATGCGCTCCGCGGAATCGTCCAGGACGAGCCCTTTGTCGATGATCTTCTGCATCCGCGGCGAGCCGCTCTCGATGCCGAAGAAGATGCCGCGGCAGCCGGCCCGGGCCATGAGCGCGATCAGTTCCTCGTCCACGCAGTCGGTGCGCGCGCTGCAGCCCCAGGTGAGATCCTCCCCGCTCTCGATCAGCGCCTCGCAGAACTCGATCACCCGCTTGCGGTCCACCGTGAACATGTCGTGCACCAGCTCGAAGGAGCGGATGCCGTAGGCCGCTTTCACCCGGCGCATCTCGGCGATCATGTGCCCCGGGCTCTTCAGCCGGAAGCGGCGGCGGAAGAAGTCGTTGGTCGAGCAGAAGGTGCAGGCGAAGGGACAGCCGCGCCCCAGCTCCAGGGGGAAGTGGCGGCAGAAGCGGACGTCGGGGAAGAGATGGAATGCGGGAAACGGCAGCGCGTCCAAGTCCTGGATCAGGGGCGCATCCGGGCTGCGCCGGACCTCCCGGCCAGCGCGGAAGGTGATACCGGGCACCGCCGCGAGAGCGGTGCTTCCGCCCAGCGCGCCCACCAACTCGGGCAGCGTCTGCTCCGCTTCCCCGCGCACCACCAGGTCGAGGAAGGGATAGGCCCGCAGGGTGGCGACGTCCACCACCGAGGCTTGCGGGCCGCCCAGCGCCACCACCGACTGCGGATGCGCACGCTTGACCTCGGCGGCGATGCGCAGGGTCAGCGGGTAGCTGCTGCAGACGGTGCTGAAGCCGAAGAGGTCGGAATCACGCTCGCGGAAATAGTCGCCGGCGAAGCGGCAAAAGTCGGCTTGGCCGCGCTCCGGGTCCTGCAGCCAGTCGTAGTAGACGCGATTGAGGTCGACGACCTCCGGCGCGAGGCCCTTGGCTTCCAGCACCGCGGCCAGGCTGAGGATGCCCACGGGCGCAAGCTCGCCCATGATGCGGGCGGCCTCCGCTTCACCCACGGCCGCGCCCAACTGGTTGGCCGTGGGCGCACCGATGAGACAGACCTTCATGGTGTCCCCTGACGGGCTGCGAGCGGCGCTGCCGACACACCACCGCCCGCTCGTGCTTCCGGCTGCTTCCCCACCCGGCTTAGGTGGGAGGAACCTCGCAGCCCATGTTGGTGATCAGGGTGTTCTCGAAGGCCCGCCGGAGTTCCTGGATCTGGTCGCGGGTCAAGCCCAGGTCCGGAAGGGTGCGCACCGCTTCCGGCAGTTGGTTGGCGACGTGTCTCGCCAGGGCCCGGGCCCATTCTCTTTCTGCGGCCAGGGCTCCGGGCGCGGCTTGGGCGGCGAGAGCCTTCTTGGGCATCGCCACACCCGCCAGCGCGGTAATCCCGCCGGCCATGAGTGCGCCCCGGATCACGGCGCGACGGTCCAGCTTGGAGCCGGTAGAACTGTTGGCTTCACCCTTGGGTTTCGGCATTTTCGTGCCCTCCTCACCCCCACAGAACTGGCCGCAGAGTCTATTGACCCGACCGCCTGTTGTCAAACCGGATAAGAAGCGCCGCAGCCCTCGCGCGCGGAATCGCGCACGCCGACTGGTGATAAGCTACTGAAAACACGGCCGCGGAGAGGTGCGTGAGCGGTCGAAACGGGCGGTCTTGAAAACCGCTGTGGTCGCAAGGCCACCGGGGGTTCGAATCCCTCCCTCTCCGCCAGCAAGTCAGAGGATCGGGTCGTTTCGGCTGCTGCGCCGGCGGACCTCCGCCGCGAACAAGGAGCCCCCATGAATCCGCTCACCGCCTCGCGCGAGGCGCCCGCCCGGCTCGACAGCCTGCGCTCGCCCTCAGCCTTCCTGGCCCAGCACCTGGGAGCGGCGCCGGAGGCCGCCGCGCTGCGCGCCTACGAAGCCTGGTTCGAGGCCGAGGGCCAGGCCATCTCCGACGCCGTGGACCGCGCCCGCACTCCCTGGCTGCGCATGCACGACCGCACCGGCCGGCGCGTGGACGAGATCCTCTATCCTCCCGAGTACTGGAGCATGCTGCGGCGCGGCTACCGCGCCGGCGTGATTTGGCGCGCCCTGGAGGAGCAGTCGCTGCGGCCCGCCTACCGCCTCATCTACCTCACCTCGTTCTATGATCCCGGCCTCTCCTGTCCCTACACGGTCTCGCTGGCGACCGCGCTGCCGCTGGAGAAGTACGGTGAGCCCGCGCTGAAGCAGCGCTTCCTCGCGCCCCTGCTGCGGCGCGACGATTCGGTCTGGCAGGGCGCCACCTGGATGACCGAGATCAAGGGCGGCTCCGACCTGGGCGCCAACGTGGAGACCGTGGCGCGTCCCGCCGGCGGGCACTGGTTGCTGACCGGCGACAAGTACTTCGCCTCCAACGCGGGCGCGGACCTGGCGGTGGTGGCGGCACGGCCGGAGGGCGCGGCCCAGAACGTGCGCGGGCTGGCGCTCTTTCTGCTGCCGCGGCGGCGCGAAGACGGCGCGCTCAACTACGCCATCCGTCGCCTGAAGGACAAGATCGCCACCCGCTCCGTGCCCACCGGTGAGGTCGAACTGCGTGAAAGCCAGGCTTGGCTGCTGGGTCCCGCCGAACAAGGCATCTACCTGATCCTGGAGGTGCTGAACGTCTCGCGCGTGGCCAACAGCATGGGCAGCGTGGGCGTGGCGCAGCGCGCCCTGGCCGACGCCGTCCGCTTCGCGCAGGAGCGCGTCGCCTTCGGCAAGCCCGTGCTCGAGCATCCGCTGCTGCGCCGCCAGGTGGAGGAGCGCGCGCGCGCCCTCGAAGCCGCGCTGGCCCTGGCCTGGGAGGCGGTGGAATTGCTGGACGAGGTCTGGCGCCAGCGCCCGCCCTACTCCGATCGCTATCACCTCTTCCGCCTGGTCGCGCACCTGGCCAAGTACTGGACGGCGGAGTTCGCGGCGCAGACGGGGAAGTGGTGCATGGAGGTGCATGGCGGGCTGGGCACGCTGGAGGAGTACCGCGTGGAGCGCTGGCTGCGCGAGGCCATGATCCTGGCTATTTGGGAGGGCACGGCGCACCGCCAGATCCTCGACGGGCTGGAGGTGATGGAGCGCAAGCGCGCCCACAAACTGCTCTTTCAGCATCTCGCGCCCCACGCCGCGGCCGACGAGGCGCGCGAGCTGGAAGCGCGAGTAGAGGCTCACCTGAAGCTGCCGCCGGAGCAGCGCGAAGGCGCGGCCGAGCCGCTCTTCCGCGACTTGGCCGGATTCAGCGCGCGCGCCCTGGCGCGCAAGCGCGCCGGCTGAGCGTCCGGCGGTATCACAGGCAGCGGTGACTGGAATCACCGCTCGCGGGGGCGTCCCGGCCTAGTCTAGAGTCAAGCTCGCGACCCAGGAACGGACGACGGCGCCCAGTCGCGGCGGCGCCGCAAGGAGGTCACCGTGCCCGTCAACAAGCTGAAAGATTTCCTCGACCAGCAGCGGGTCAAGTACGTGAGCATCTCTCACTCCACCGCCTATACCGCCCAGGACATCGCCGCACTCACCCACACCCCGGGGCGGGAATTGGCCAAGACGGTGATCGTGCGCATCGATGACGGCCTGGCCATGGCGGTGCTGCCCGCCTCCTTCCACGTGGACCTGAAGCTGCTCCGGGCCGCGGCCAACGCCAAGGCCGTGGGCCTGGCCACGGAGAAGGAGTTCACCGACCGCTTCCCCGAGTGCGAGACCGGGGCCATGCCGCCCTTCGGCAATCTCTACGACATGGCCGTGTACGTGGACGAGAGCCTGACCAAGGACAAGGAGATCTCGTTCAACGCGGGCTCGCACAACGAGCTGATCCGCCTGGCTTATGCGGACTTCGCCCGCCTAGTCAAGCCGGTCGTGGCGGAGTTCGCCGCCCGCATGGCCGCGGCCTGAGCCGGGTCGGCTGACCTGGCGAACGGCGGCGGGTGCTTCCGATCCGCGCCCCAGGCTCCCCCTGCGCTTTTCGTCCCTAGGCTTTTTTTCGCCGTCCCCCCTGTTGGGCGCAATTGCCGGAAAACACACGGGTTCCTCCCGGTCGCGCGCGCGAGTCCTGCCCCACTAGGTACTCCCCTGGGCCCTGGGGCTTGATTTTGCCGGGCCACCTGGGCTGGAATAGGCAATCGTCTTGCTGTCAGCGCGCGGCCGTCAGGCTGTCCCTTGGGCAGGAGAACAGGGTCCCGAGTCTACACGGCTTAAAAAGGAGATCAGAGAATGTATCGTAGCCTGACCCGATTGTCGTTCTTGCTAGCGGTGGTCGCGCTGGTGGCCGTGAGCGCCAGCGTGGTATCGGTGGCGCAGAGTGCCCCGGCCTCCGTGGCCTCATCGAGCCGCCCGGCGGCGGTCGCGCCGGCGCCCTACGATCCCGCCGCCGCTGCCTTCGCCACGCCCAAGCCGGCCGCTCCCGTCAGCTCCTCGCAGGGCCCGGACCCGGACCGCAAGTGGGAGTTCGAGATCCACGGCGGGGGCACGCTGAGCACCAATCCCAGCGACGGAACCGCGGCCCTGCCGGCGGCAGCGACGCCCTTCACCACCGCCCTCTTCGGCGGCGGCAGCAGCCGCCAGGTGCCCTCCTGGTTCTTCGGGGACGGCGCCGTCCTCTTCAACCAGGTAGAGAGCCAGGAAGACGTCTCGGTGGGAGGCTTCATGACCCAGCGCATGGTGGCGCTGGACCCGGTGCTGAACACGCAGTCGGCGGAGCGCGACCACGCTGCCTCCTTCGGCTTCCGCATCAGCCGCGACCTCACTCCGCGCTGGGTGCTGGAGGCCAACTTCGACTACAGCCTGGCCAACCTGAGCATGAACCGCGCTGCGCTGAACGGCATCGAGGCCTCGCGGGCATCCTGGCAGGCGGCCTTCATCGACCTGTTCACGAACTCCTGCGGCTGCCCCAACACGGTGCTGGCCACCACCAACGTCCGCGCGTCCGACGGCTATCAGATCTTCGGCACCCTGGGAGTGAACTTCAACCTGACCACCAACGGCCGTTTCGTTCCCTACGTGAGCTTCGGCGGAGGCGCGATCGGCAATGTCGGGGGCCTGCCCTCGGCGCTGCTGGTGGGCAATTACCAGGCCATCATAGGTCCCCAAAGCTACAACGAGACCGACAGCGTGCGCATCCACTATGCCGTGGACGACATCACCCCCACGGGCTACTTCGGGGCGGGCTTCAAGTACTACGTGACGCCCACCTGGGGCTTCCGCATGGACGTGCGCGACTACCTGAGCGGCAACGGCGTCAACACCCTGGTGGATGCTACGCCCTCGCGGGTGGCGGTGGCCGCCGGCACCGGGGCCCCCACCGGGCCGCCCTTCGACGATCCCACCATCCAGTTCAGCAATGATCCCACGCTGGTGGCGCCGGCGAACCTAAGTTCGCTGAGCGGCTCGCTCACCAACTTCCGAACCTTTGGGGGGAGCGGGGTGCGCAACCAGGTGGCGGTCACGGTGGGCGTCTTCCTGCGCTTCTGAGCGGCGCCTGGAAACCACAAGGCCCGTGCCTTCCCGGCGCGGGCCTTTCTTCTTGATGCTCGACGACGCCTAGGGCTTGGCGATAAGGAAGGGGATGGCCTCGGGCTCGCGGCGGTAGAAGACGCGCGGGCGCTGCAGCGAGCGCTTCTCCACCTCTTCCACCTTCTGCTCGCCCTCCA
>Ga0187776_10000715_pt1 | contig 16082 bp, 13 predicted proteins | sample 0216_BV02_MP12_2_FD_132426 | JGI IMG/M metagenome (GOLD analysis project Ga0187776, IMG submission 132426) | Tropical peat soil microbial communities from peatlands in Department of Meta, Colombia - 0216_BV02_MP12_20_MG | ecosystem: Environmental > Terrestrial > Soil > Wetlands > Peat | place...
TAAACACTAAGTAAAAACCTGCGCATGGTAAAATCTAGAGGTAAAAATTCAGCTTAATTTAGACGAATAATTAAGATTTAAGCCTTAATTGCGAAAAGGAGCTTGGCGCGGGATGTGGGATTTGAACCCACGCGGCCTTTCGACCACAGACTTAGCAGGCCTGCCCCCTACCAGGCTAGGGCAATCCCGCACAGTGATATTTTGTTGTCCTAAGCCTGTCTTAGACTTATTTAGATGTTCAATATTTTATTGAACAACCCGACCAGTTTCAGCCAATTGATTACTCTGTATTTTAATTAAAGTTTTCTGAGAGTCCAAAGAGTTACCTTTGCCTATTTGCTATTCCATATTCTTCTTGGTCTGTTGATGGCAATAAAACTTGGATTTCCCATATTCAGCCTTACCATTGTAATGTTCTAACTCTGTAGTAGTTTCCTAATTGCTGAAGATACCTTTCTTGATTACAGACTGCGCATATAATTCTCATTCTTTTACACTCCAAGGTTTTGATCCCCTGGAGAGGTCAATTTCTTCTTATAAAGACCATTATGAACTAATTTTGGTACGTAGAAAAATCTGAAAATCATTAAAACTAATAAGGTAACTCTGATAACTTGAGAGATATGTTAAAGATAGTTAAGTATGCATTAGCAATTAATATCATTATAGTTTTGATATTTGTGTATTCTAACCTTTCACTTTGGAGTATAGTAAATGGTAAATATCCTTATCTGATTGCTAGTCATTGGAGTCCATATTTAATTAGTGCTCCTCATTATTTCATCAATAATGGCAGTATTGCAGTTACCCAGACTATCTATCTGTATTTCAATGCACCTTTCTGGGTATTTTGGGTGCTACTGATAACAAACTTGTACTTTATACTAAAAATTGGTAGAGAAGCAAGAGAAACAAAGCTAGATAAATAATGAGACCGTTAGGAACTAATGTTGGAGCATCAAATAAAAGAAATTAATAGAATAACTCAACGTAGCATCAAGTTGCTAGAAAAGCCAAAAACTTACAAGAGGCAGAAACTATTTTAAGGTTTTTAATGAATTCCCACAAAAAGGGCAAAATTCAAGATTTCCTCTTGGGAATTCTTTTCCGCATTTGGGACACTTTGGAATTGGGAAAGCTATCTTTCCAAGTGCGTTCATCCATCTAATTCTTTTAATTTCATTATGAGTCCCCAAAGAAAGACCGACTATTGCCGCTGCTACTCCAACAATTCCTAAAACAAGAAGAGCAAAACCGCCGCCAAACATGCCATTAGCATAAGAAGCGAAACCAGAAGAAGCCACTACTGCTCCAACTAAGCATATAATGAAGCCGTTTCTTGCATGACCTCTTGCGTCTTTAATTTGCTCTTGCAGAAAAGCTACTTTCGCTTGCTCCGACATACACTCCCCACTCTCAGTCTTTTTTTCTTCGTTTCTTTTTAGGCTCTTTTACTAAGACTTCCTCAACAACCTGTTCAACAATGTCTAAGCTGTAGCTTTCAAACTTCTGTTTACTCTTCATTATTTGTCCAAAAACATATTGAAACAACGAGATAACTAAAGATTATGAACATAGAATACATATTTGAAAAATTAAGATTTTCCATAACCGCAGATTTGACCAAATAGGACGATGTTAGCGAGTGCAGATTCAAGACTTAGCCAAAAAACAGCCCTTACATCCAACTAAATCTTTCTACCACACACGAGGCAAGTTAGTACATTGTCTTTTTATCTCTATTTAAATTTTCGATTTTGTATTCTTTAATTTGCTAAAACAATCGTCACAAATAACTGGGGTGTTAACATAATCTTTCAGAATGTGGAAAACTTCTTTAGCCCTCATATTCTTTCCACACCAATCACAAATCATTAAGACCCTCAAGATTCCAGCCTTGTTAGAAGCTCTCTTCTCTCCTCAAATAAGAAACAAGAAATTGGATCTAATGCTTAAAAGGGATATTTCAGCAATAGAATATATCAAAAAAGCTGAATAGTAGCTTGATTTTGGCTTAGACTTTTAAATGCTGAGATATTATTGGATTTGAGGCAGCAGACTTGAAAAGACTTTGGATATTTATTTTCATTCTACTGCTCCTTTTAGTGTTTTGTCAAATACTTTTACAATCAGCCAAGTCTGCACTATCTCCCATAGTATATACAACCTCTTGTCCAGAAAACGTAACAATATACTTTCTAGATGTAGGTCAAGGGGATTCAATCCTGGTTAAGACACCATCAAAGAGTGTTTTGATAGATGGAGGACCTACTAGCGCAGGCACCGCAGTACTAAATGATTTAAATGAATATAATGTAACAAAAATTGATTTAATGGTTGCAACTCATCCTCATGCAGACCACATAAGCGGTCTAATTTCAGTTCTACAATCAACAATTCCAGTTCAAGATATTGTTTACAATGGTTATAACTATACTGCAACTCAGACATTCACCACATGGAAATCTCTGGCATTAACACATAACCTAACCCAAGGTAATAGAAACCAAGTTTATGCAATATCTCCAACAATAAACTTCACAGTCATTAGCCCAACTAACCCAACTCAATTTGGCGGCACAGATAATGACATCAATGCTAACAGCATTGTCATGAAGCTACAGGTAGGAAATACCAGTGTTCTTTTGACTGGAGATGCTCAGTTTGATTCTGAACAAAGCATGCTATCTTCCGGTTATAATCTGCATAGCCAAGTGCTAAAAGTAGGTCATCATGGGAGCAGCACTAGTACTTCTCAAGCATTTCTAAGCGCTGTAACCCCAACTTACGCCGTTATCAGTGCTGGTATTGATAATCCATATGGGCATCCATCTCAACAGACACTTGACATACTGACAAGCAATAGCATAATTACCTATGGCACGTACAATTATGGAACAATTATTTTCTCATTAAACTCTGCTTCTTCAACCCCAAGCCCAACTCTAACCCCTACACCTTCACCTACCCCAACTCCAACAAGCATTCCAACTCCTAGTCCAACAGCAACACCTGATCTAACTACAAGTCCAACCCTAGCAGCAACTTCAACACAAGCACCTACTATCGTACCAACTCAAAACCCCACAGGTAGACCAAATATGGGTTCAACTGCCAGTCCTTCACCTACAGCATCAGTTCCAGAGTTTTCAACCACATTAGCCATAGTATTTTTTGTTGCAACGGTGTTGGCAATTGCATTGGCAACCAAGAGAAATCAACTTAGAGGTAAGCTAACAAATAAGCAAAGTTTTCTCTAGGTTATTTCTATTCTTGGCACTATACTACCAGAGGCTTTGTTTTCTTTTTAAAAACCAAGCTGTTCTTTAGTTTGAACAGCTTGTCCTTCTGGTAGGTGAAAAGCAGCATGAGTACTGATGAAAAAACAATTCTGAAGCAAATTGATGAATTAGAAGGAGAATTGAGGAAGATCGTAAATAGCCCTATTATTGATTCTTTGGCTAGGCAAAAAAACAAGAAGGCTGAAGCTCAAGGTGCAGCTGTTAGGGAGATGACTAGGTCACAAGTGGAACTTATTAAATCTACAATTCTTTTGGCAGCTACCACAATGTTTGAGGAACTTAAGAGTATTAGAAACCAAATCAATGCTTTAGCCAATTAATTTGAGTTTCTAGTTTATTGTTACCTTTACCGTATGTGACTTAGGGTAAAATAAGCAAAGTCTTAAATCTGCATACCTTGGAAATAGCCTAAACAAAGAGGTTTGGTGGTGTGTTTGATTATGCCACGTTCATCTCTTACTTACTTTTTGCGGTAGCTGATTTAGCAATTTACATTCCTCTATCTTGGTTCTTAGCAAAATCTTTTAGATATCACCGCTTTAAAGTGGTTGCTTTTCTGATTTTGATAGCTCCATTCATCTATTCTCTTGCTTACGCAGGTAGCTTTCTCAATTTGTTATGGATGCTAATATTTACTCCATTTTATGGAATAGTCGTCATGGTTCTATTATATCCAATATCGATGATGCTGTATTACGCAGTATCCTTTGGAAGTTTGCTTATGCTATTTCTCTTAAGGAAAAGGCTTGCAGCATTGAGAAAGCAGGTAACTTAAGAGGGATAAATGAGTATCAAAAAAGGAGAATTTTGAGGGAGTTTTTGATCCAGATTTCCTAAGCAAAGTATGTGTCAAGTAGTGTTCCATTTTGGAACAATTAGTTTCATGTTTGTTCCATAAATAGAACCAAAAGTGGCTAAATTATACAGTATCACCAAGGCAGTGGTGTGTATTGGTAGCTATGAGAAAGACAATTCTATTAACTGCTATTCTATTTATTATTTTCCTATTCGAACCATTAGCAGAAGTTGTTAAAGTAGTAGAGGCTGATCCTTTTTGGATCTTTAAGACTGTTGATCCAGTTCCAGGTACAATTCCGCCTACTGTCACAATAATTAGCCCCAAAAACAACCAAGAATATTACTCGGATAGAATTGTCATCAGTTTTAATGTCAGCAAGCCTCACTTAGGTACATGTGAAACAGCCATCACTAACGTAAAATACACACTGGATAGTGATACTACTGAAGCTTTCTCTATTTGGAGAGGAGGGAGTGCTTCTAATTCATGGGCTGTTCCAGAGTTTGACACGACTTTTACCTCACCTTTCTTAACCGAAGGAAATCACCATTTAACTGTGTACGTAGAAGGAGTGGTTTATGCTGGCAACATGACTATTTTCTTTACTTATTGCGGCTCAACAGCCTACTTCACAATGGGTAATCAAACACTACATTTAAGCCCAATCCCATCACAAATATCAACACAAAATCCAACACAAGTACCAGAGCTAAGCCCAAACCCTTCACAAACGTCAATCCTAACACAAAATCAAACCTCAACAGAATTACCTGAGCCAAGTCATACTCCCGCGCCTGCTCCTGCAAGTTCCCCATTAGCTAGCTCTGATGCGGTCTTAGCATCTGATTTCTCGTCAAACAGAACATTCCAAACAGTGGTATTGAGCATGGTGGGGTTATTTACCATCATAGTAGCAGCTATTGTTTACAAGAGAAAGAAAAATAAAACAACAGGTTATGGAAGTATCAGCTTTGGCCAGAACTAGAAAATCAATGGTAAAAATAACAATTGTGTTGTTACTGATTTATTTGGTCGCATTGCAATTTGCCAAAATAGCAGAAGCCAACCCAATCCCTTGGTGTTTCAACCCTGTGATGACTATTACTATCCAATCTCCAGAGAATGGAAAAAATAGCTCTCTACCTGTTTTTGTAAGTTTCACATCACAAGGCGACCATCAGTTTTCTGTCTCCGATGACTCCACGCAGAGCTGGGTTAGGTCTTTTTTCTACGTCTTAGATGGGCAAGATATGCGAACTTCAGCAATGAGATTTGCAGGAACCAAAACAACAGCAATAAGTTCACAAGGTTCTGTCTATGGTTATAATTTTAATGGGCAAGCATACTTAACCAATTTAACTAATGGTCCTCATACCATAACAGTCTATTATGGCGCAGTCAACAACATTAGTTACGTTGGTTCTCCTGATGAAAAAATAATATATAATCCAGATTGGCAAGCCACTTCTCAATTCTATGTTGATAGCAAACTTACCCCATCACCAACACCAATATTTACACCTGCACCTTCTCTAAATCCATCTCCAGCCTCCACTCCAACCTCTACTCCTAGCCCTATGGAAACATCAACTCCAATACCTGCAAACACATCTCCTCTATTATCACCAAACATGGTAAGCACTTGGAGAAACAACATTATGTTGTATCTCATTGATGGTGCTGTTATTGCATTTGTTGCCCTATCCATTTTGTTTCTATCAAATCGGAGAGAAAAGTAAGTGGGACCAAAATTAGTAATTTATTATTTGCAATAGGACAATCGTGCTTCTCTTTTTCTTTGGGTGTTTTACAAATTATTCTCTTTCTACCCAACCTCTAATTTTTCTGCCCAGCCTGGTTAACTTTGAAGCGTTAATGCAAGATTTTAAATAAAACTTGCAATAAAGAAACGCCTAGGTGTTGACTGTGCACTATGGTGGATTACTCAGCTTTGCAGTTGGAGGAACCATTCTCTTGATAGTATTAATAAATATTCTTCAAAATTATAACTCTGCATCTAATTTCACAACGCTTTTTTGGCTGACTACCATATTTGGATTCATCGGCTTTTTCCTTATAGGCTATGGATTATTTGCCAACATAGAATATTCAAAATCAGCCAAATGAGATAAAAACTCGCATGGCCTAGAATTGCATTATTTTCTTATGCGATGATATGACATTTTATTTTTGTCATTTTTGGCTAATACATTCATTTAATCTCCTTTATTGTCTGAAACTAAGAGACTCGCATGTGCCTATCTGTTGAGGCGTCTTTTCTTATTTAGTACTAAGAAAACTCCGGTCGCAAAGAGAACTACGAGAACTGCAACTACTGAATACTCAGGAATGACTGGTGTAGGTGTGGGTTTAGTTGCCGGCGAAGTTGTTGATGAAGAGGAATCGCTTGGAGGTGTCGCTCCTGCGGGGGAAGCTGTCGGTGAACCCGGAGGGAATGAAGCTGTAGGAGAGCCTCCCGTTGTACCAGTTATTTGAATGGGAATGGCGCTACGTGTGTGGGTGAAGTAAAGCTGGTAATAAGTTGAGTTTTCAGTTAGTGTCGGCGCGTAGGTTTTTGAGCCAGATGTGATAGTAAAAGGTGACTGCATCAAAGCCTTTGGAATTGATACGTTGCAGAATCCATTTGTATAGTTGATCAATTGCGCCGTGAACCTGATGGTTCCAGACGCCGAATCAAACTGACAATTTGAAATGGCTGAGTTGCTTGCAACAACAACGCTCTGCCCACCTAACGTGAAACTATCAAATTCCGTTGAATCCACAATCGGCAATGACGCGCCGGAGTTTCTATCACTAGACCCAAAATAGACTGTAGAAGTAAATCCCTGCGCGGTTGCCCCTAAACCAACCGCAAAACCAAGCGCGTGACCAGCCTTAAACACGTAATCAACATTCGTGTTTACACTATACTGCGTGGGAGTTTGCGTAAATGGATTACTGCCGATTGATTCTGGACCCTGCGTTATAAACTGCTGCACCAAATTATTGTTCTCATCAATATCAACTAAACCCATGCCGTATCCGCCTCCGCTGAAAAATCCGCTTAGCTTAAATGTGCTACTAATGAAAGCTCTAACGTTAACCGTGCCCTGAACATGCAAATCCCTGGGCAACTTAATCGCCCAAATAACAACCGCTGACCAATAACTAAAGCCACTATATGTCCCAGAAATCTGCGATATCAAATCTGCCTGCACAGCATTAGCCTGGTCAGGAGGCGCTCCATCAGCCCCATCATAAACACAAAAGGAACCATTCGAATCCCGGAGAAGCAGCGAGTAACCATGAAAAGTTATCGGAATGTTTACAATGTTGGAGCCAGACTGTGCTTTGAGGTTTGGCTGGTAGGATAGATAAAAGCTGCTAACTAGCAGCACTAGCAGAAGGATCATGGCCTGAGTTTTAATTCCTTATGTCTCCTAATGGTTTGGCTTCTAATCCTAAGTGTTTGGCGATTCTTTCCTTGTTGCCTGCGAAGGTTGAAATGTAAGCTCCTAAATGGTGCAGCAATATGGGGGCAATGATGTTGCCTGATAAGAGAAAACTAATCGAAGCTACGGTGTCTTCGTAGGCTAAGCCTTTTGCGATGAAGTTCATTCCTCCAAACATTCTTTCTCCAGACTTCTCCTTTGGAAAAAGAGCATGAGCACCTACATGCGTTGCCCACCTGGCAAACATTGCGGGGATAGCGTTAAATGGAAATGGAATGCCTATCGCCGCGAAACCTAACATGAAAAGCGGCAGAATTGCACCGCTCCAATGTGTCTCAGCTATGACGCCGTCGTCGCAACCTCTCAGCGATGTTGTCCAGAACTTATCGAATTCTTCCCTAGTTTTGATGTATTTTAAGCCGTCCGAATATAACCCGTAGGCCAAACTTGTTCGAGCTAGCATCGTTGTTACTGTTAATACTATTGCTGCCACAAGAAGTCCAAGCCAAATCGTGTCCAGAGTGAAACCCATTTGTTGGGCCGTTAAAATTTTAAATCCGAGTGGAGAAACAGCTATTGAAAAAACAACCTGCCAGGTAAGGTAAATAATTGCTGCAGCTATCCATTTACCCCTTGGAAATCGACGCGCCACCACTACCCCGCCAACTCGCTTTTTTCAACTGGAGTTATAGCTTCTTCGGCATCATCAACTAATCCCAAAACCGATAAGGCGCCGATTAAACCCCGTTCACCCGTTATCGGTATAGCTTTCACCCCTGCCTGCTCGGCTGCTTTGAAAGCTTCAGAGACCTTAACTTGCTCGCGTTTAACTTTTCTTGCATAAGTCTTGAGAATTTCCGGCGCCCTGACTTTAGTCATTACTGCCATACCAGTTTCCTTAGAAATTGTGTACTTTCTAATCAAGCGCTCAAAATCCTTCACAAGTTTACCCTCTTTACCAGGATTTACGGCAAAAACCAAAGCGGAAGAAGCATTGTTAGTGGTTTTTGCTGGATTAGCAGGCCAATTGAATGACAAAGTCAATCTGAGAAAATGATAGTCACTTGACGATCGGTCTAAAATAGACGCCAATTGCAAGGCTGTGTTGAATGTTGCACCTTTAGTGGATGAATCTGTGTCATCTACAGAGATAACAACTTTCTTTAAAAGGCTGTATTCCGTATCAAAAGCTCTTCCAGTGGGGTTTGCGGCTCGCTCTGTGCATCTAATGGCTCCAGACGAAAACAAACGGATCAAATCTGGACCGCCCCCGATCCCCTTATATGAAACTACAACGGATTTTTCCAATGGCTTAACTTCTGTAATTGCTAGCGGCACATAACTTGGCACCAAGTCAGCATCAACTTTGCCTATCTTGAACTGGTTAACAAACAAGTCGCCAAACATCGTGTTGGTCATTGGATAAGCTAAATCCTTTATTCCCCCAACGCCTTGCCCCTGTAAAAAGTATTTTGTGGCTCCTGAAATAAGGCTTGAAAACCATGTTGGACAATGGCTTACTGTTTCAACGGTATCGCCGTCGTCTCCCATTAAAGCCATCGATTTCCATTGACTCTTCAAGTATCGCTTTTTGAAATATTCTTGTCTGCTTAAGAAATCGTATGTTCTAATTTTTAAGTTCGTTAACATGCTCTAAACCCCTGTTAACTTAATCACATACAATCAAGTGGACAGCTGTTTTACTGCTTGCACGCTACCTACACTATGCAAGGCTATCTTAATAAGTATTAATAGAATATTATACTAAGTTGTACTACCCGCTAAAACGTCAGGTTTCCAGCATAGAAGGGTGAATTTTGTCTCTAGCATCCATACCAATCAGGAACATTCCCAAGCGTAAACTACGAAACTCCCTAACTATTCTTGCTGTTATCTTGGGTGTGACCCTAATAGTTGGCGTAAACATTGCCTTTGATAGCGTATATAACCAGTTTGGCGTTACAGTGAACCAGGCAATAGGAAACGTTGATATTAGCATTAGATCAGATCTCAATTTACCGTTTAATGAGACAGCAATGGCAATAGTCAGTCATACTCCGGGAGTTTCCAATTTTTACGGGCGACTAAGTAGTATTTCAAACGTGTCTGAGGGCTCAGATTGGGCTGGCACCACGATTATTGGTTTGAGAACAGTGTATGATTTTGACTACTTGGATTCTTCAGCGACAAACATCACAGGACAGTTGCAGTTGCCAATCAATAGCTCGAAAGCTGTTGCAGATGATAGGCTTAATTATACTATAGGCGAGAAGTTCACTCTCAATGTTGAGACGGGTACATACCCCGATTTTGAGTCAGAGAATTACAGTTTAACAGTTGTTGGATTGTATCATTCCAGTCAATTTGAAAATCAATATGGTTCCATGTTCGGTGAAGGCTACAGTGGCTACAGAGTATACGTTGATTTAGCCAAAGCCCAAACCATGCTAAATGAAACCGGAAAAATAAATTCCATAAGTATAAAGCTTATCGATCCCAAGCAATCAAGCAACGTAGTGGATGATCTGGGTAGCCGCTTGGGCAGTGACTATATTGTTAATCCTGTTAAAGAGAGTCTGCTCGGCGTTGTAAATAAAGCGACTGTAGGACTAAAGAGCGGATTACAAATAATGTCTGTAATGGCAATGTGCGTTGCCATCGTCATAGTTCTGAATACGATGTACATGAATATTGGCGAACGAACCCATGAAATTGGGGTACTGCGTTCCCAGGGCGCTTCTACCGGCCAGGTTTTCTGGATCTTTTTCTCAGAGAGTCTAATTATAGGTGTTATTGGGGTTGCCATTGGACTGGTTACTGGTTTGTTTATAACCGACATTTTTCGATACTTTACCTCTAGGATTTTCCAGCCCTTTTCTCCCGGCATTACTTTTCAGTTTAGTTTTCCGCCTACCACAGTTCAGTATTTGATTTTGGGGGCTGTTTCGGGTTTGGTCACGGTGATGATTGGTGGGCTTTTTCCTTCATTGTCTGCGTGCAGAACTGACATAATTAATGCATTACGTCCTCAAATGCGCAAGCCTGGAAAACAGAGGACGGCGCTTAAGCTGGTATTAGTTGGGACACCTTTAACGATTTTCGGTATTTTCATATTTGTATGGTATGACATATTTTCAAAATATGGAATAGGCTTGTACGTAGTGTCCGCACTTGCTCCCATCGCCATGCTGGGTGTCACATTGCTTGCGTCAGGCTTGTTAAGAAGTGGGGGTCCAGTTATTGAACGCAGCCTAATTGGCTTTGGCAAAACTCGCAAAATTATTTCGCGAAATGTTGAACGCAACTTGCTACGGAGCACTATTTGTTTTGCCCTAATCGGCATGTCCTTAAGTTTGGTAATTGTCATGGGCGGAGCTCAGATTGGGACGGTCACCGGAGTGGAAAATGTTATCCGGTCTTTTTCAAGCTCAGATTTAACAGTTATCTCAGACAAGGCAATATCCAAAACTTTTAATGACAATTTGACGAGAATTGAAGAGGTAAACGCGAGTACACCTGTTCTTGTAGTTCCGGATCAGCCAGTTTTCCAGAATAATGCTTCTTCGCCGATTATGAATTCTTCTTCAACGATACTAGCGATTGACCCAACGACTTATCCTAAGGTAATGTCTGTTACGTTTAGCGATGACACACCTTCAAATGTTTTTCAAAGACTTGAGGACAAAAATACAATTATTTTGACCTCGCCGCTAGCTAAATCACTCAATGTTTCGGTCGGCAATGAATTGGAAATCCGTTACCTAGACTACGAGAATCGCACAGCAGACCAGGTTATAGAAATATCAACTCCGTATGGCCCCCAACAGACGGTAGTTCACTACAATTACACAGTGCCTGTTTTGGCTTGGAAAAACTTCACGGTTGTTGGCGTGGCGCAAGGGGCTTGGCTTGATATCATGTCCTTTGGAAACTTTGTTCTCTCTGAAGCATCATATATTTCTTACAGTAATTTGAATGCGACATTTCCTGCTTCCTTCAGCGATTACAATAACACAGCAAATGTGTTCTTTGTTAAGCTGCAACCAAAGGCGAACATCAATCAGACGAAAACAACCATAGAAGATACTTATGGAAAAGAGTACAAACTTAGCATTAGCACGTATGATGATGCGGTTCAACGGGTAAGAAGCTCGATTGATCAAATATTCTATATTTTGTACTCGGTTGTCATGTTTGCGGTGGTAAACGCAGGCATAGGTGTTGCAGCAATAATGATAATGAATGTCGCTGAGCGCAAACGAGAGATTGGTATTTACAGATCACAAGGTATGAGCAGATCTCAACTTGTAAATTCTATCGTCGGCGAGGCTACTTTTCTCGGAATAGTCGGTTCTATAATGGGTGTGGTTGTTGGTTTAATGTTTCATAGAGTTACAGTTAGCTACATGCGAGTGGAAGGGTTTCCGATGGCATTTATCATTCCTTTTGCAGCGATAGAAATTACCCTGTTTCTTGCATTGTTGACAGCTGTCATAGGTTCGGTGTATCCTGCATATAGGGCATCTAAACAAAATATAGTTGATTCAATCAGACAGTAGGGGACTATGAGATGAAGTTCAAGCACTCAAAGCTTTTATGCGGTAATGACTTAAGATTAAACCGCATGGTTGACAAACAAGTGCTCTTTGGAGGATTGAGTAATGTCTGTTAAAGTCATTGGAGTAGAGAAAACCTACCGACTTGGTGAAAATTATGTTCCAGCATTAAAAGGCATAAACATGGAACTTCAGAAAGGCGAATTCGTTGCCTTTATGGGTCCTTCAGGTTCAGGCAAAACTACTCTGCTCAATTTGATTGGAGTTTTAGATAAACCAACTAAAGGCAAAGTCTTCGTCAATGACATTGACTTGACGCGCCTGAAAGAGAAAGAGCTAACAAAGCTGAGACGAGGAACCATCGGATTCATCTTCCAGTTCTACAATCTGATTCCAGTTCTTTCAGCTTTCGAAAATGTCGAGTTGCCCATGCTCATAGCTGGAGTGCCTACGAAAGAGCGGAACAAGAGGGCGAAAGAGTTGTTGGCTATGGTTGGGTTAGCTGAACGTATTAACCACAGGCCTGATGAGCTAAGCGGTGGTGAGCAGCAGAGAGTCGCTATAGTTAGGGCGTTGGCAAATAGGCCATCAATAGTTTTGGCTGATGAACCCACTGGCGATTTGGATTCTAAAACAGGTAAGGAAGTTGTGCAGGCGCTACGGGACTTAAGCAACCGCGAAGGAGCCACAGTTATTATTGTTACGCATGACCCGACAATTGCAGCAATGGCTACTAAGGTATTTGAAATGCGTGACGGACTGATAATTAAAGAACATGCTAATGATGCTAACAAAGTTTATCCAGCTAACTAGCCTAAGGCTAATAATCGTCCTTGGTTCAAACCCCGACATTGGTGCCTCCCACTTTCGTTTTGAAGTAGCTATAGATCTGCAGCGTTTTTTCAATCAAGTTCATACTACTCGTTTAAGCGTTTAAGTGTCAAAAATACTTTTTATTCTGCGTTAAAACATTATCTGAACGAAGAGGGAATTTAGTGGCTGCGCCTTCGCTAAGCGACACTATGAAACATACATGTGATAACCTAAGACAAGGCGCAACAAAACAAGTCACCGACTATGAACAACGTTTCTCAATCCTGAAAGACGCTTACGACGGCTTACTCGTAAACCTGATAAAGTCAGGCTTCAACCATAAGGAAGCTTATGAAACAGCTAAGGAATTTTTCGGCTCAGATACCGTTCGTTTTGCCGGAATCGACGGCACAATGTATTCAAGGCCTCTTTTTGACATGGTTATTTTTTTCGGAGGCGCTTATGCATCAACAGGCGCAATAAGATTCACGGAAACAAATGAGCCTCGTATTGAATATGATACCAAAACGCTTGACCAAAACATTGGTATATCCAGCGTTGTACCCGTTTACGTTAACGAAATACCTGACGTTGACCATTCTTTTGCAGCCCAAGAACAGCCTGGCGAAGTTGACCCTTCAAAACCAGCGAGCGACGAAGAAATAGCAAACAACTCGTTTATAGCAAACGCGATTATGACTTTTTCTGAGTACTATTTAGCCTACAAACTCGCTGTTGACTCTGAACAGAATTTCAAAGTTCTCTTAATGGATAGGAGCATATCTACGGAAAGAGCTAGCCTATTGTACGAAAGTAGGAAAACAAGTTTTTGGGACGATAAAAGCGCATTAGTCGGCTACAGCGTCAACGGAAAAAAAGTGGATGCCAACGATTTAGCAATAGCACGCCACCATGTCTGTAACAAGGCTTTGGGTTTGCCTGCTCCAAGGGCAGATTACCTTCGACATGCAATAACCTGCCTAGCCGAGGAAAATAAGACTTTAACGCTGACGCAGATCTGTGAAATCTTAAACATTGCAGGTGATAAACGTGAAAGAAGAGTCGAAAAAGCCCTTCGCAACTTGGTAGCCAAAAAAATTCTAATAAATACCGAGGGCATTTATAATTTAAGCCCGCAGTACATTGACAGCTGGGAGAGAACAAAACAACTAACCGCCCAAATTGGCGAAAAGCTCTTCTCCGGGAGAGACTCTGGATCTGAAACATCCAATAACATGAAGATTATCAAAGATGGCAGAGAGCATTGGCTAACAACTCTTGACATCGGGTTCTTGACGCTCTTTTCCTTACAGATGCTTATGGAAGAATGCTGGAGAAAACGGATCTTACTCGTGGGCATAACGAAAGATACTTCAGCTAGGGATTTCAAGCGTCAACTGATTGCAATAATGGAAAACGAATGCTTGCTGAAAACAACCATTGAAAACGAAGCGTTGGCAGCGCTTCCCAACACTGATCGCATGATCTTGCAATCAGCAAGCATTTTCAACCCAGAAAAAGTTGTCCCACCTTGGAGTCTGATTGAATATGACTCAGCATTTAGAACCATGAAAGCCGATTTTGACAAAAGGAAAGGCCACGTTTCAGGTCTTATCAAAAACAAAATTGGTTTGGAAAAGGCCTTTCTTAAGACTTACGTGCAACTCAGCCAAGCCAAATCTGACCCTCTGTTGAGGAGTAACGTGTTATTAATTGATCGTTTAACTTATCACGAATTTGATCTCAAACCTGAGTGCCGTCTAGCTTTATGGAACGAAATGAGCGATGGCACAAATGAACCGGTAGAAGTACTTCTGTACAAGGATAAATCGATACCTAACAGAATCCAAAATCTGGTTATGACCATGCTTGTGGCTATGGCACCAGCAAACATTCCAGAGGCTTTCGGACACAACAAACCATTGTTTGCGGCAGACAAAATTGCTAAATGGAACTACGGGCAGTTCAGGTGTATTGTTGATTCAACGGCAACTTGGATGCTGAATAATCATAAATTGCGAAAGTTCATATTTTACATGAGTACCTTCCGAGAGAGGCGAGCAAGTATTGAACAAGCAAGAAGAGAGAACCGTTAAAAAATGTTTTACAGATTTTGAGGATAAATTTCATGCTAGGTTAGCGGCGGTTATGCCCCGTTACGTGGGTAGTGACGGCGGCGACTCAAGAGTTACAGGAACAAGCGCACGCTACCAGTGCAGAGTAAAAATCGAATATCAAAAAGATTTGATGGGACTACTTGAAGAGGGTATGCTTTTAGCTGTTAAGAATTTTAAGCCCGCAATTGCCTCAGCCGAGCGATATACACTTATGGAAATTAGTCGAGTTTGGCCGGAACACTTTGGTCTACGAGGGCTTAGTGACCACGGTTATTATCCTATGCAATTTGAAATCATCGAGCAGTCAGAAGAGGATTGGCAGACTAATGACAAATCGACGATGATGATTCAAATTGACGCTATCCCCATTAACTACGACTTAATCATCAAAGACAACTGCTGGTTTGAGTTTGCCAAAGGTTTCTCTTACCCTGTTGTTGGCAGCCCGGTTTTGCTGTTGAATAGTGAAATGATTAACCGCATGTATAACCAGAAAATCGCTCAGCAGTTGGGCATAGACACTTCAAAATCAACAGAGGATGCACACATAGACCCTAGACTTGGCACGATTAAGATGTTCGAAGCTAGCCAAACGAAAATCCCTATATACATAGACTTCGAAAAACTAATTCGATACCACTTCGGAGTTTTTGCTTTCACTGGCGGCGGCAAAAGCAACTTAATGTCAAACGTTCTGAGACGAATAATGTTCCATATGAACGAGAAGAAAATCGTAATATTTGACCTGAGCTGCGAATATGCTTTCCTCTTGCTTGACGTGCTTGCTGACCCAGCCGTGAAGGCTAAGTTGGTTCTTGAGCACAGAATTGACTCCATAGATCAGTTTTACAATTCGGTTGTTAAACCAAGGGAATACGAGAGTGACCTGCGCACGAAAGCTGGCTTGCAGTCAATCTTGAACCAAGGTAAACTGTCTTATTACACAAAGCCAAAGCAGAAGATTCCAACCTACACCCAAATCATGGAGGAGCTGGATGATCAGCGCAAGGAGTCCACGGGTAAAGGCCATTACATTAATGCGA
>Ga0187776_10000717_pt1 | contig 16019 bp, 10 predicted proteins | sample 0216_BV02_MP12_2_FD_132426 | JGI IMG/M metagenome (GOLD analysis project Ga0187776, IMG submission 132426) | Tropical peat soil microbial communities from peatlands in Department of Meta, Colombia - 0216_BV02_MP12_20_MG | ecosystem: Environmental > Terrestrial > Soil > Wetlands > Peat | place...
GCCGGCGCCAATCACGATGAGGTCGTAAGAGCCGCTCATTTTCCGATGCAAAAGCGCGCGAAGATGTGGTCGATGAGATCGGCGGGCGCGCGCCTGCCGGCGATCTCTTCGAGCGCCACTCGGGCCTCCTGCAGGTCCGCCAGCACGAATTCCTCCGGAAGCGCGCGTCCCTCGCCGAGCGCCGCGTTGTGCGCGCGGCAAAGCGCATCGTGCGCTCGCTCGACCAGCGCGATGTGCCGTACGTTGGTGATGTCGGGCGGATCGTTCGACGCCTCGATCTCGAGCGCCTCCAAAATCCGCCGTTTCAGTTCCTTCAAGCCGTCGCCCCTGAGCGCCGAAACGGCGACTGCGTCCGGTCCCGCGGCGACCGCCTCCGCCAAGTCACATTTGTTTGCGACGAACACGCTCTTGGCGTCGACCTCGGCTCCCGGCGATCTCGGCGGGTGGGAGGGATCGCCTACAACGAGCACCAGATCGGCAGCCTGCGCCGCCTGTTTGGACCGCGCGATGCCTTCGGCCTCGATCGGGTCGCCGCCGTCCCTCAAACCGGCGGTGTCGACGAGCGTGACGCGTAGGCCCTCGAGACCGATCGTCTCGCTCACCATATCGCGCGTCGTGCCGGGCACCTCCGTCACAATGGCGCGTTCGGTGCCCACGAGCGCGTTGAACAAGCTCGACTTGCCGACATTCGGCGGCCCCACAATCGCGATGTGCAATCCCTCGCGAACGAGACGCCCGCGACGCGCCCCGCTCAGTAGCGCATGCATGCGGTCGGCGATGGCCCCGATCTCCATGGCAACCTCTGACGGCTCCACGAAGTGATATCCCTCGTCGGGGAAATCGACCGACGCTTCGAGCCGCGCGATCAGGTCGAACAAGAGCCTATCGAGCTCGCTGATCGCGCGCGTCAGCGTCCCCTGCAGCTGATCGAACGCGGTCCGAGCCTGAAGCGGGGTCACCGCATCGATGAGGTCAGCAACCGCCTCGGCCTGCGGCAAATCGATGCGCCCGGACAGATAGGCGCGAAGAGTGAATTCGCCCGGTTCCGCGAGTCGCGCGCCTGCATCCATGGCCGTTTCGACGATGGATCGAAGGATCACGGGACTGCCATGCGCGCTGACTTCGACGACATCCTCGCCGGTGTAGGACGTCGGGCCGGGAAAGTAGGTGGCGAGAACCTGGTCGCTTGCGGGCGACCGCGTCGTGCCGTCGGGCCTGACCCCGACGTGCACCTCGCCCATGGTCGCGCGCCGCGGCTCGAGCGGGCGCCCGCGGCAGAGGAGTCTCAAAGCGATCGCGTGGGCGCGGTCACCGCTCAGCCGCACGATGCCGATGCCACCACGCCCCGGCGGCGTCGCGATCGCCACGATCGTGTCGGTCGTGGAAAACATGTCTCAGTCGTGCACCCGGTGCACCTTGCGAGCCCGGTGAGCGAAAGACGCGCGCCGCGCTACTTCCGGATGGAAATCAGAACGGTCTTCGAGAACGCGTCGCCCACGCTTTCCGTGGTCACCCCTGGCACTTCCGCCACGGCGAGATGCACGATACGGCGTTCGTAGGGATTGAGCGGGCCGAGTTGTTGATCGAGGCCGGAGGATTTCGCCTTCTCGGCAAGGAGCTTCGCCATCTGTCGGAGTTCGAGATCCTTGCCCTTGCGATAGCCGAGCGCGTCCACGAACACCCGTCTGTCGCCGTCGAAGCTCCTGCCGAACGCCATGTCGACGACATGTTGCAGCGCCTTGAGCGGCTCGCCGCGATGCCGAACGAGGAGTTCCGCCTGGTCGCCCGACATGTTCAGCCGAGGCCCGTCGGCCGTTTCTTCGACATCGATCGCCGTCTCAATCCCCATCGCCGTCGTCACGCGCGACAGAAACTCGACGATCGCCTGGGTGGGGTCGGCCATCTTATCTGTCTCCTTGGGCGGCCGCCGTCTTCCCCGAGCCGATGCTCTTGGCTCGGCGCTCGGCGGCTGGCCGGACGGAACGAATCGTGGGCGGACCGATCAGATAGTTGGTGAAATACTGCTGCCCGATTGCCCACACGTTCGTCACGAGGAAGTAGACCGCCATTCCCGACGGGTAGCTGATGAACAGGAACATGAAGACAACCGGCATGACCATGCCGATCCGGCGCTGGGTCGGATCGACGCCCGCGGCGGGCATGATCCACTGCTGCCATAGCTGGCTCGCGCCCATCAGTATCGGGAACACATAGTACGGGTCGGGAGCGGTCAGATCGCGGATCCACAGGACGAAGGGGGCACCTCTGAGCTCGATCGCGGTCGTGAGGAGCGAGTAGAACGCGAAGAGCAGAGGGAACGGCAGGAGCATCGGTATGCAGCCGCCGGCGGGGTTCACGCCGCGCTGCTTGTAGAGATCCATCAGCTCCTGGTTCATCTTCTGACGTGCAGGATCGGTCGCCTTCATTTTCGCGTAGCGATCCTGAATGGCCTTCGCCTCGGGCTGGATTTCCTGCATCTTCCGCATGGCGACGACACTCTTGTGGCGCAGCGGCAGAATGAGCAGGTTGATGATTACCGTGAGTACGACAATCGACCACCCGTAGTTGTGGACGTAGCCGTAGATCCAGACCAGCGACCGCAGCAGCGGCACGACGAGGAAGGAGAACATGCCGAAGTCGACCGCCCGAACGAAGTTGGCGTCGATGCTCGCCAGCTCGTCGAAGTCTTTGGGGCCGATGTAGAACTTGATCGGCTGGACGCTAGGGCCGGGGTCGATCGTGTATGCCATCAGATCGCGCGCGGTCGCATTTGCACCCTCGACCGGCTGCGGAACCGTCAGGCCCTGATACCGAACTTTGACGCGTCCTGGCGCGAAGGCCACCGACATGAAGTAGTGGACGTCGATGCCCGCGTACGCGAAGTTGTCTTCGTAGGTCGGCGGCTTGGCGAGGTTCGCAGCCGTGATGCGTTGTTCTTTTCCACCAGCCGATAAAAGCGCGCGGGGCGCGTACCCGAAGCGCGAGCGATTGCGGGCGACGGTATCGTCGGGGCCTCCCATCCCAGGACCCCACTCAATCGCCGGCGCGAGGGCATGATCTCCCGACGCCACGCTGGACTCAAACGTGAGGATGTACGACTTGGGTTCCAATTGGAACCGCTTCAGCGCGTGCAGCCCGGCCGTGTCGCGATATTCGAAGGTGACGTTGGTGCCGTGCGAGTCCGCGCTCGAGGACTCTTTCACACTGTAGAGCGCCCCGTTCAACGTCGTGCTTTGCGCCGCGTCCGGCACTCGCAGCGAGAATGGCAACGGCTGATCCGCCGGCAGATCGTTTGCCACGAGCTCGAGCGGTTCGCGATGATCGTCCTCGTAGCGCTTCAACCGCCAACTCTTCAACCGTCCGCCGCGATTCGTGAAGACGGCGATGACGTTGTCGGTTTCCACCCGCACGTCGCGCTCGCTCGTCTCGCCGACGAGCGCCTCCGCCCCGGGCGAGATTGTGGGCGGCGGGGTGGTTATCGGCGCTTCTTTCGCCTGGCCAGGGCTTTGTGCGGGACGCGCCGTGGCCGCCGTGGGAGTCGCGGTGGTCGTACTACCGCCTGGCTTCGGTACCGGCTTCACGAACAGGGCCTGCCAGAGATAGATCACCAGGAAACAGAGGAAAATCGCGAGGAGAACGCGGCGTTCCATGAGACTCGGTTCCTAGGTCCCGGGAACCGGGTCATGTCCGCCGTCACAAAGCGGATGACACCGCGCCAGGCGGCGCAGACTCAGCCAGCCGCCCTTCACGACGCCGTGGTAAAGAATCGCGTCGCGTGCGTAGTCGGCGCAAGAGGGCAGAAAGCGGCAGGATCCCCTAAAATACGGTGAAATAAGGAGTTTATAGCCCTTGAGCAAGGTCAGGGCGACGCGCACCCCGAGCCCGTCGAATGGAACGTTGGACCGCGTCCTGGTATTCGGCTTCAATGGCAGTTCGGCTGGCGTCTAGCAGCTCTCGCTTGGGTACGACGATGACATCGAAGCCGGGCGAGATCTTGTTGCGCCGGAAAACCTCTCGAATCAATCGTTTAGCTCTATTGCGACTGGTCGCGGCCCCGAGCTTTCTGGTCGCCGCGATCCCGAGCCTCGTCGGCGATGACCTGTCCGTGGCGGGGAGGAGGAACAGCGTGAAGAGCTTGCCGTGAACCCTCGTTCCGCGCTTGTAAACCAGCTGGAAGTCAGCCCTGCGGCGAATACGCTCGTTCCGAGCGAAGCCGGCCATCCCCCAGGGCGGTTCGCCTCTACTCCGAGCTCACCGTCAGGCGTTTTCGCCCCTTCGCGCGTCGGCGCTTGAGGACGAGTCGTCCATTCTTGGTACTCATGCGCACGAGAAATCCGTGCGTCCGACTGCGATGCCGTCTGTTCGGCTGGAACGTCCGCTTGCCCTTCATGCGACCCCTCGACTTGAGAACGAACCGACAATGTTACGGACGTTTCCCGGGGGTGTCAACGCGTCCCGATTGTGTTAGAGTCTCCAACCTTCAGCACAGACCACGTTCTCCGAAGGTCATGCGTGTTTGGTCTCTCCCCAAAGTTTTCCACACCTGTGGAAAAAACTGTGGAAATTGCCGCCAATGAACGTCTGGGACCAGATTTTGGGCCGGGTTGAAGCGAAGGTAAACCGGCATAGCTTTTACACTTGGTTCAAGCCGACCAGCTTTCTTGCTGAGGAAGGGGCCTTTATCTCCGTACGCGTGCCAAATGCGACCTTCCGGGACTGGCTGACGAAGCACTATTCCAGCGTGATCAGTGAAGCGATGACCGAGGTAAGAAAGGGCCATCTTTCTGTGAATTTCGTCGCCGAGCCGCCGCCTGACTCGACTGCGATCGCCCTCGGACCCGAGGAGGCCGCGGCGCTCGAGACTCCCCCCCTGGCTGCGGCGCCGTCCGTCGCAGCCGGCTCCGCTGGCCTCAATCCGCGTTACACATTCGACACGTTCATCGTCGGCTCATCGAACCAGTTCGCCAATGCCGCGTGTCGCGCCGTAGCAGAGGCCCCTTCGCGATCATACAACCCGCTGTTCATTTATGGCGGCGTGGGTCTGGGCAAAACGCACTTGATGCATGCCATCGGGCACTACGTTCTTCGCCACGATCCCAATCTGAAGCTCACTTACATCTCGGCCGAACGCTTCATGAACGAGATGATCAACGCCGTTCGCTACGACCGCATCATCGATTTTCGCGAGCGCTATCGCACGGTGGACGTCCTGCTTGTCGACGACGTGCAGTTCATCGCGGGAAAGGAAGGAACGCAGACCGAGTTCTTTCACACGTTCAACGCGTTGTACGACTCGCAAAAACAGATCGTCATCAGCAGCGACTGCCCGCCGCACGAGATTCCGCAACTCGAAGAACGCCTGCGTTCACGGTTCGAGTGGGGTCTGATTGCCGACATTCAGTCTCCGGATCTCGAGACGAAAGTGGCAATTCTCAAGAAAAAGGCCGACGCCGAAGCAGTGCCGCTGCCCGACGACGTGGCTATTTACATAGCGGGAAAGATCAAGTCGAACATTCGTGAACTCGAAGGATCGCTCATTCGCCTCATTGCGTACGCGTCGTTGACCGGTCAGGAAATCTCCCTGGGGCTCGCGCACGAAGTGCTGCGCAACATCCTCGACCACGAGGAGAAGGCCGTCACGATTGAGATCATCCAGAAGTTCGTCGCCGACTACTACAACCTGAAGCTCGCGGATCTCAAGTCGCGAAACAATTCCAAGTCGGTTGTGATGCCGCGGCAGATTGCGATGTACCTATGCAACTCACTCACCCGCGCGTCGCTCCCCGAAATCGGACGAAGCTTCGGTGGTAAGCACCATTCGACCGTTATTCATTCAATTCGAAAAGTCGAGGACATGCGCAAACGCGATCAGGATTTCAACACGGTTATCCACAACTTCCTGGAGGGTTTCCGTTAGGAAGTTGAGGTTTTGAACAGGTCTTTCAACCTCAGCTGTTGACGAGTTGTGGATTGCGTCCGGGGGACTATTTCGGGTTGGGCCGAAGGGGATTTCATTCACGTTTTTCCCACAATCTAAATTGTTGCCCAGTAAGGACTAACAGTCTAGGCTCGCTTTTCAACAGACTCCTCTTTCCTATATAATTTGTCATTCTCGAATCTCTCCTCACCTTAGGGGATTGCGGGCCGACTCCCCGCCCTTTTCGAGGTCAGCACAGCTATGGAACTTGTCGTCCGGAAGAACGACCTTCTGCGAGAACTGCAACTTTTCCAGGGAATCGTGGAACGCAAGAACACGATTCCAATCCTTGCGAATGTCCTGATGGAAGCCAAAGGCGAGGAGGTTCAGTTTCTCGCGACTGACCTCGAAGTCGGATTGCGAAGCAAGTGCTCCGCGTCGGTGGCGAAAGGTGGGTCCCTGACGCTGCCTGCCAAGAAGTTCTACGAGATCGTGAAGTCGCTGCCCGAGACCGAGATTCGCATCGCGGAAGAGAAGAGCGGTGTGAAGGTTGCGGCGGATCGGTTCGACTCGCGCATGCAGACGCTTCCGCGGGAGGACTTTCCGACGCTGCCGGAAGGGGGGTCTGCGCCGACGGCTGTCTTACCGAGCTCGGCCATCAAGGAAATGATCGCGAAGACGCAATTCGCGATTACGGGCGAAGACACCCGCTATTTTCTCAATGGGGCCCAGTTCATCCTTCGACCGGAGTCGATGAGTCTGGTTGCAACCGACGGCCATCGCCTCGCTCTGGTGAATGTGAAGCGGGAAGCGAAGAGCAAAAAAGAAGAAGCCGAGGAAACGAAGGCAATTCTGCCCAAAAAGACTCTCGGCGAGCTCGCGCGGCTGCTCGCCGAGGGGGATGGCGAGATCAAGTACGAGCGCGGTGAGAACCATATGTTCTTCACCGTGGGGGATCGAACGCTGATCTCGCGCATGATCGACGGTCAGTTTCCAGCCTATGAACGCGTGATCCCCAAGGGAAACGACAAGCACATCGAGTTTGAGCGCGATCGTCTGACGAACGCAGTCAAGCGCGTGGCCCTCCTGTCGAACGAACGATCGCGAGCCGTGAAGTTTCAGATCGACAAAGGAAAAGTGGACGTCACGTCGAGCAGCCCGGAATTTGGCGAGGCAAAGGAGACGCTCCCCGTCGAGTACAACGGTCAGCCGATGCAGATCTGCTTCAACGCGCAGTACGTCCTCGATTTTCTGGCTGCGGTCTCGACCGACACGGTTGCGCTCGATTTGAAGGACGAGGTCAGCCAGGCCGTGATGACGCCTGTTGGCGCGGAAGGCTACGAGTACACCTACGTCATCATGCCGATGAGAGTGTGAGGAATTGAGCGTCAGGGTTGGCAAATAGGGAATTGGGCGCTCGATGAGACAGGCTTCAGGGATTAGGGACTAGGGAAAACGTGGCAGAACTTGACGACCAGCAGCAAATGAGCGACGAGGCAGTGCCGTCAGCGGCCGATGTGCCCGCAGACAACAACGGACATGGCACTGCTGAGCAGGTGGCAGAGTACTCGGCGGACAAGATCAAGGTCCTCGAGGGGCTCGAGGCGGTCCGAATGCGGCCGGCGATGTACATCGGCTCGACCGGTCCCGCGGGCCTTCACCATCTCGTCTACGAAGTGGTCGACAACTCGATCGATGAGGCGCTCGCCGGCTTCTGCGATCAGATCAACGTTACGATTCACATCGACGGCTCGCTCACAGTGGTCGACAACGGTCGCGGGATTCCAGTCGATCGTCATGCCAGTGGGAAGTCGGCGGCGGAAGTCGTCCTGACCATGCTCCATGCAGGCGGCAAGTTCGACAACGAGAGCTATAAGGTCTCGGGCGGGCTGCACGGCGTTGGTGTGTCAGTGGTTAACGCGCTGTCGGAGACGCTCGACCTCGAGATCTGGCGCAACGGCCAGGTTTACCAACAGAGCTATGAACGGGGCGTACCGACCGGCGAGCTCGAAGTAACCGGGACGACGAAGCGCCGCGGCACGAAGGTTACGTTCAAGCCGGACCCCCAGATTTTTGAAACTACGACCTTCAGCTTCGACACCCTGGCCCAACGTCTCCGCGAGCTCGCCTTTCTGAACGGCGGCATCGTGGTCACACTCGACGATGAGCGCGACGGCAAGAGCCACAAGTTCAACTACGAAGGCGGCATCGTCTCCTTCGTGACGCATCTGAACAAGAACAAAGCCGCTGTCAACGAGAAGCCGATCTACATGCGCGGCGAAAAGGACGGCATCGACGCGGAGATCGCGCTCCAGTGGAACGACGGCTACGCCGAAACGATCTACACTTTCGCCAACAACATCAACACCCACGAGGGGGGAACGCACCTCTCGGGGTTCCGTTCCGCGCTGACGCGCACGATCAATTTCTACGCGACGAAGAACAACCTTGCGAAGGACCTCAAAGAGAGCGTTACGGGCGATGACATTCGCGAAGGGCTGACGGCGGTTGTCAGCGTCAAGATTCCCCACCCGCAATTCGAGGGGCAGACGAAGACCAAGCTCGGCAACACCGAGGTCAAAGGAATTGTCGAAGCCATCCTGAACGACAAGCTCGGCGCGTACCTGGAGGAGAACCCGTCCGTTGCGCGCAGGATCGTGGGCAAGGCGATCGACGCGGCGCGGGCGCGCGAAGCGGCGCGCAAGGCGCGCGACCTCGTTCGGCGCAAGGGCGCGCTCGACGGGAGCAGCTTGCCGGGCAAGCTGGCCGACTGCCAGGAGCGCGACCCGGCCCAGAGCGAGCTCTATATCGTCGAGGGTGAATCGGCCGGCGGCTCGGCCAAGCAGGGGCGGGACCGCCGCTTCCAGGCGATTCTGCCGCTCAAGGGAAAGATCCTCAACGTCGAGAAGGCGCGGTTCGACAAGATGCTCGGGAGCGACGAGATCAAGACGATGATCGCGGCGCTCGGATGCGGCATCGGCGCCGAGGACTTCGACCTCGCAAAGCTGCGGTATCACCGCATCATCATCATGACCGATGCCGATGTCGACGGGTCACATATTCGCACGCTGCTTCTGACGTTCTTCTACCGACAGCTTCCGAAGGTGATCGAGCAGGGATACGTCTACATCGCGCAGCCGCCGCTCTTTCGCGTCAAGCGAGGGAAATCGGAAACCTACATCAAAGACGAGCGGGAGCTCGACACCTATTTGATCACCCGCGCCGCCGAGGCTCGTACGGTCAGGATTTCCGGCGCCCCTGCGCCGATCGCGGGTGCCGATCTCGAGAAGCTCCTGCACAAGACGATTGCGCGGCAGAAGCTCCTCCAGCTGATCGAGCGGCGGGGGCACCCGCGGGAAATCATCGAAGCGCTGGTGGCCGCAGGCGCCAACCGCGAGTACTTCGCCGACAAGGAGAAGCTCGAGTCGCTCGCGCGCGCGCTCACCACGCCCACGAGGACTGTCACCGTGCAGCGGGACGAAGAGCACAACCGTTATTCGCTCCACGTCGAGGATCGAACGAGCGGCTATCCGCGGCAGCACGAGATCGGCGTTGATTTCGTCACGGCCGGTGAGTACCGGACGCTCGTTGCCAATAGCCGGGAACTGCCGTCCCTCGCCGGCGACATCATCGTGTCGTCGGGCGGGGAGGAAGCGGCGGCCGATGCACATCTGAAATCGTTCGACGACCTGGTGGACTTCTTCATCACGGCGGGCAAGAAGGGCGTTGCGATCAATCGCTACAAGGGCCTCGGCGAAATGAATCCCGAGCAGCTTTGGGAGACAACGATGGACCCGCAGGCGCGCACACTCCTTCAGGTCCGTGCCGAGGATCACACGGAAGCCGATCAGATGTTCACCACGCTCATGGGCGATCAGGTCGAGCCGCGGCGGAAGTTCATCGAGGACAACGCGCTCGATGTGAAGAATCTGGACGTATAGGCGGGGAATCCGACTTTCCAATTCTCAATTCCGAATTCCTAATTCCGTATGGCCGACCTCGTACCGGCTCAGCACCCCGTCAACATCGAAGACGAAATGAAGCGCTCGTACATGGATTACGCCATGAGCGTAATCATTGGACGAGCGCTGCCCGACGCCAGGGACGGCCTGAAGCCGGCGCATCGGCGCGTTCTGTACGGGATGAAAACGATGGGGCTGTCATCGACCCGCCCCTACAGAAAATGCGCGAAGATCGTCGGCGAGGTGATGGGCAACTTTCATCCCCACGGCGACGTGCCCATCTACGATACGCTCGTCCGCCTGGCGCAGGACTTCAACATGCGCCACCCGCTCGTCGATGGCCAGGGCAATTTCGGCTCGGTGGACGGTGATCCGCCCGCGGCCATGCGTTACACCGAGGCCCGCCTGCAGGCGCTCGCCGACGAGATGATGGTCGACCTCGACAAGGAGACCGTCGACTTCACGCCCAACTACGACGAGACGACCGAGGAGCCGACGGTGCTGCCGGCCCCTTTTCCGAACCTGCTCGTCAACGGCTCGGCGGGCATCGCCGTCGGCATGGCGACGAACGTGCCGCCGCACAACCTGCGTGAGGTCGTGGATGGGTGCATGTGGCTGATCGAGAACACGCACCTCGCGGGCGCCGATCAGGCGCCGTTGTCCCGTGGCGAGAAGATCAAACAGCTCATCCGGCTCATTCCGGGCCCCGACTTTCCGACGGGCGGCTATATCGTCGGCCGCGCCGGCGCCGTGCAGGCCTTTACCACCGGGCGGGGCGCCATTCTCATGCGGGCGCGCACTGCGATCGAGACGTCGAAGAAGGGCGACAAGGTCTCGATCATCGTCACCGAGATTCCGTATCAAGTGAACAAGGCCAAACTGATCGAGCGCATCGCCGATCTCGTGCGCGAGAAGACGATCGAAGGCATCTCGGATCTCCGAGACGAGTCGGATCGGGAGGGCATGCGCATCGTCGTCGAGCTGAAGCGCGGCGAGGTGCCGGAGGTCGTCCTCAACAATCTCTACAAGCACACCCCGCTCCAATCGAGCTTCGGCATCATCATGCTCGCCATTGTCGGCGGGCGCCCCAGGGTGCTGAGTCTCCTGGAGCTCGTCGAGAGCTTCATCGATTTCCGGCGCGACGTGGTGCGGCGGCGCACCGAGTTCGAGCTGAAGAAAGCCGAAGCGCGTTATCACGTTCTCGAAGGGCTCAAGACCGCCCTCGATCATCTGGATGCCGTGATCTCGCTGATTCGCGCCGCCAAGGCCGTGCCGGAAGCGCGGGACGGCCTGATGGCCACCTTTGGGCTCTCGCAGATCCAGGCGCAGGCCATCCTCGACATGCAGCTGCAGCGGCTGACGGGCCTCGAGCGGCAGAAGATCCTGGACGAGCTCGCCGAGCTGCTGAAAACGATCGAGCGTCTGCGCGCCATTCTCGCCAGCGAGCGGCTGCTCATGCAGATCATCGTCGACGAACTGAAGCAGGTGCGCGACAAGTACGGGGACGATCGGCGAACCCAGATCATCGAAGGCGAGTCCGGTGAGCTGAGCGTCGAGGACCTGATCGCCGAGGAGGACATGGCGATCACGGTCAGCAACACCGGCTACATCAAGCGAACGGCTATCTCGACCTACCGCAATCAGCGGCGCGGCGGCAAGGGCCGCATCGGGATGCGGACGCGGGACGAGGACTTTGTCAGTCACCTGTTCGTGGCCTCGACCCACGCCTACATCATGATTTTCTCGGATCGCGGCCGGGCGTACTGGCTGAAGGTTCACGAGATTCCGGACGTCGGGCCGGGCGGCAAAGGCAAGTCGATCGCCAACCTGGTGTCGATGGAAGAGGGCGAGCGGATCGCCGCCATGCTCGCGGTGAAGGAATTCGAAGACGACAAGTTCATCGTCATGGGAACCCGGCGAGGCGTCGTGAAGAAGACGGCATTGTCCGCGTTCAGCAACCCGCGCGCCGGCGGCATCATCGCCATGGGGGTCGAAGAAGGCGACGCGGTTATCGCCGCTCAGCTGACCGACGGGACCGGAGAGGTCTTCATCGGCACCCGGAACGGCATGGCTATCCGCTTCGAAGAGAGCGACGTCCGCCCGATGGGGCGCGGCGCGTACGGCGTGCGCGGCATCACGCTCAGAGACGACGACTTCGTCGTGGCGATGGAAGTGGTCAAGCCGGGTGGTGCGCTCCTCACGGTGACCGAGCGCGGCTTCGGCAAGCGGACCGAGATCGACGAGTACCGCGTGCAATCCCGGGGCGGTGTAGGCGTCATTAATATCGCCACGACAACGAAGAACGGGCTCGTGGTCGGCGTCGCCTACGTGCAGGAGGGCGACGAGCTCCTGCTGATCACCCAGCAGGGCATGATCATCCGCATGCCGACCAACGACGTCCGCGCCATCGGACGCGCGACGCAGGGCGTCACCTTGATCGACGTGGAAGCGGAAGACAAGGTGGTGTCGATCGCCAAGCTGGCGGAAAAGGATGAGGACACTGAGTAGGCGTGCGGCCTTCGCGTTGGTCGCGGCCTGCTCGCTGGCCTGCGCCGCCCGCCCAGAGCGCGCGGTCCTCGATCAATTCTTCGTCGGGTCGAAGCGTGGTGACCGGACGGCGCTCCGGCAGGTTGCCACTGTCATCTTCGAGCCGAAGAAGGACGGCGTCGTTGAGCACTTTGACATCACCGACGTCTCCCCTGAGCTCGACAACACGAAGACGGTCACCGTGTCGGCGCGCGTTGACCTGCCGGAAGGCGGCGGCAGCGTTCGGAAGACGCTCATCCTCACCCTGGAACGAGCCGTCGTCGAAAGCGACCCGCAATCGCACGATCGGTGGATGGTGACCGGCTTCATTGCGGGGACGACGCCGGCGGCGATCGCACGCCCGTAATTACCCAGTCACCCTCCTGCTTTCCCAGCTCGATTTCCGCCCGCCGCGAGTCGACCTTCGTGCCTCCAGTCACCTGGTCACGGGTCGTGAGCTTTGCGGTCAGGTCCACACGGGCGGTCCCGTTGCCGGGAAGCGTGACTTCTTCGTCGACGAACTCGACGAACAATCCTCCTTCAGGCGGCGCCCAGTGTTCGGCAAGGGTCATCAGCGCGTCGCGCGAAGGCACGTCCAGATCGCCGAGGCGCACATGCGCCTCGGGCGCGAAGTAGCTTCGCAGATCGTCGAGCCGAGTTTGGCGCGACAGTTCCGTATCGGTCGAAGGCACGCTGAGCACATCGGCGAGCGCGTCGAGCTGCCGCCGGACGGCGCGTTCGTCGCTCGGCCACCATTTGAAGACCGCAGCACCCGCGAGAACGAGCGCTAGAACGAGCGCGACCGGTTTACCGGAGACGAAGCGGCCGGTGTCGCCGCTGTTCGCGCCGGCGGATGCCCACTCCGCCGCTTTGCGCTCGTCCGGGCCGCTCACGCCGGTTCGAGGCGCGCGTATCGGGCGCGAAGCGTTTTCTGACCGACGGCGGCGAAGCGCACGACCAGCTTCGTGTCGTCGTCGAGGGGCTCGACGCTGACAACCGATCCGACACCGAACTGCGGATGCCGCACGCGCGCTCCCGGCCTGAGTGCCATGCCGGTTGACTGGTCCTCGTCCTCGTACGCGTAAGCCGGCGGCTCCTCCCGCGCTCGTCGGCCGCGACCGTAGGGGTTGGTCCGGAATTCATAGTGCGGAAAATGGCCTTGATAGGACGAGGCTGTCGTCGCTGGCGCGATGCGCTCGAGGAGCTCAGCGGGCACCTCATCGATGAACCGGGAGGGCTCGCTGCTTTGATACTCGCCGAAGATCCGCCGGCGCGCGGCGCCCGTCAAGAGCAGGCGCTGCCTGGCGCGGGTCATGCCGACGTAGCAGAGACGCCGCTCTTCCTCCAGCTCTTCTTCGTCCTCGCTCGAGCGGGAGTGCGGGAACAGCCCCTCTTCGAGCCCGGCCATGATGACGGTTGGAAATTCGAGGCCCTTGGCGCTGTGAAGCGTCATGAGCCAGATTCGGGCGTTTTCGGCGCCCTCTTCCTCGTCGACGTCGGACAGAAGCGACAGGCGATCGACGAAAGCGCGAAGCGACGGCTCGGCCTCGCGGCTCTCGTACTCGCGCGCCGCCGACACGAGCTCGGCGAGGTTCTCGATACGCGCCTCGGAATCCTCGCTCCGATCCTCTCGCAGATCGTGCAGGTAGCCGCTGCGATCGAGCATCTTCCCGATTGCGATCGAGACCGGGTCCTGGCGTGCAATCTCGGTGAGGTTGACGATCAGATCGCGGAACACCGCGAGCGAGGCGCCCGCCCTTGCGGAAAACGCGCGCTCTTCGAGGCCGCGCACCACGCGCGCCCACAGCGAATTTGCGGCGGGCGCGGGCTGGAGCCCCGCTGCGAGGAGCGGCAGATCCTCCACGGAAGCCGGCTCGAGCGCCTCGACCGCGTCCATCACGCCCTTGCCGATGCCGCGCGCGGGCACGTTGATTACCCGCTTCAAGCTCACGTCGTCGTGAGGGTTGATGACGAGTCGCATGTACGCGAGGGCGTCCTTGATTTCCTTGCGCTCGTAGAACCTCACGCCGCCCACGATCTTGTAGGCCAGTCCTTCACGCATGAGCGCGTCCTCAATGGCGCGCGACTGGGCGTTGGTACGATACAGGACGGCCACTGTCGCATCCACATCGTCGGCGATGCCGGACCGTGCTGCACGGACGATGAACTCGGCCTCTTCGAGCTCGTCGCTCCCTCGGAAGTAGCTGATGCGGGCGCCGCCGGCGCGATCGGTCCAGAGATGTTTGTCCTTGCGATTCCTGTTCCGGCGAATGACCGCTGAGGCTGCGTCGAGGATGATCTGCGTCGAGCGGTAATTGCGCTCCAGCTTGACGATGCGCGCCTCGGGGAAATCGTGCTCGAAATCGAGGATGTTGCGCAGGTCGGCGCCGCGCCACTTGTAGATCGACTGATCGGGATCGCCGACCACACACAGGTTGCGGTGAATTTCGGCGAGCCGCCGAATCAGGAGGTATTGCGGGCGGTTCGTGTCCTGATACTCGTCGACCATGACGAAGCGGAACTGCGTGGCGTACTTGGCGCGGACGGTGGCCGAGCCCTCGAAGAGGTCGACGGTCTTGAGGAGAAGATCGTCGAAATCGAGGGCGGAGCTCTCTTTGAGCGTGGTCAGGTAGTACGCGTAGATCTTCGCGATGTACTCGTCGCGGCGGTTCCATCCCGCGGCTGCGGCGACCACCTCGGGCGACTCCATCCTGTTCTTCGCGTGGCTGATGCGCGACAGCGCGGCGCGCGGCTGGACGAAACTGTCGTCGACGTGCAGTTCCTTGAGCGCCTGTTTGACCACCGCCAGCTGATCGGCCGAATCGTAGATGACGAAGTCGCGCGTGAGGCCGATGGCCGGCCCCTCCCGCCGCAGCAGGCGCGCGCAGACCGCGTGAAAGGTCGAGACCCACATGCCGCGGCAATCGGTGCCAAGCAGCGTCTCGACACGGCCGCGCATTTCCTCGGCGGCTTTGTTTGTGAAAGTGACGGCCAGCACCTCGTGCGGCTCGGCGTGGCCGTCGCCGACGAGATATGCAATGCGGCTCGTGATGACGCGCGTCTTTCCCGATCCCGCCCCGGCGAGGATGAGAAGCGGTCCCGAGATCTGCAGAACCGCCTCGCGCTGTTCAGGGTTGAGAGCTTCGAGGAACTGCAAGCACCTATTCTACCGTGACCGACTTGGCGAGGTTCCGCGGCTGATCGACGTCGCAGCCGCGTCGGACGGCGATGTCGTAGGCAAGAAGCTGCAGCGGCACGGCCATGAGAACGGGCACGAGCAGGTCCGGCGCCGACGGAACCTCGATGATGACGTCGCGCGAATGATTCAGGATGGCCGAGAGCTTGTCGTCGCCACGCGTGGTGAGCGCGATGACCGATCCGCCGCGCGCCATCACTTCCTGCATGTTGCCGATCATCTTCTCGAAAACGTGGTCGTGGGGGGCGATGGTGACGACCGGCATCTTCTCGTCTATCAGAGCGATCGGCCCGTGCTTCATTTCGCCGGCGGGATAGCCCTCGGCGTGGATGTACGAGATCTCCTTGAGCTTGAGCGCGCCCTCGAGCGCAATCGGATAGTTGATCCCGCGCCCAAGGTACAGGAAATCGGTGCTCGA
>Ga0187776_10000718_pt1 | contig 16013 bp, 22 predicted proteins | sample 0216_BV02_MP12_2_FD_132426 | JGI IMG/M metagenome (GOLD analysis project Ga0187776, IMG submission 132426) | Tropical peat soil microbial communities from peatlands in Department of Meta, Colombia - 0216_BV02_MP12_20_MG | ecosystem: Environmental > Terrestrial > Soil > Wetlands > Peat | place...
CGTGATGCTGGTTTGTCCCGGATGTGGCAAACACACGCGCGTGGGGCACACAACGCTGCCCGACGGCACGAAAGTGCGGACCTGCCGCCGGTGCAACACGACATTTGAGAACTAGAGGGCGGAAGACGAAATGATCAGCCGTTTGCATGACAAATACCGCAAGGAGGCCGTGCCGGCCCTGGTGAAGCGCTTTGGCTTCAAGAACACCATGGCTGTGCCTCGGGTAAAGAAAGTCACCTTGAACATCGGCCTAGGAGAAGCCAGCGCCAACGTGAAACTCTTGGACACGGCGGCGGCGGAATTGGGCCAAATTGCCGGGCAGAAGCCGGTGATTACCCGGGCGAAAAAGTCGATAGCAAATTTCAAAATTCGCCGGGGCATGCCCATCGGCTGCATGGTCACGCTGCGGGGCGAGCGGATGTACGAGTTTCTCGATCGTTTGTCCGCCATCGTGCTGCCGCGCGTGCGCGACTTCAAAGGACTGCCGCCGAATTCCTTCGATGGGCGCGGCAACTACACGCTGGGGTTGAAGGACCAACTCGTGTTTCCGGAAATTGACTACACGCGCGTGGACAAGATCAAGGGCATGAACATCACCATCACCACGACGGCCCGCAGCGATGAAGAAGGGCGCGAGCTGCTCAAGCTGCTCGGCGTGCCGTTCCGGCCATAAGGGCCGGGGAGAGCGAGAGAGGATGGGTCGAACGGCTCAATTTGCGAAGATGCGGCGGAAGCCGAAATACAAGATCCGCAAGCGCAACCGCTGCCGGATCTGCGGGCGCTCGCGCGGATACCTCCGCAAGTTTGAAATGTGCCGCATCTGTTTCCGCGGCCTTGCGCTCAAGGGAGAAATCCCGGGCGTGGTCAAAGCCAGTTGGTAGGGAAAGCATGAGGAACAACGAATGAGCACTGACCCAATCGCCGATTTGCTGACGCGGATCCGCAACGCGTCCCGCGCCAAGCACGCGCGCCTCGACGTACCTTCTTCGAAGCTGAAGGTGGAACTGGCGCGCATTATGAAGGACGAGGGCTACCTGGCGAATTACAAGGTAGTAGATGAGAAGGGCAAAAAGACATTGCGCGTGTTCTTGCGATACACGCCCGACCGCCGCAGTGTTATCACCGACCTCCGGCGCGTTTCCCGGCCCGGGTCGCGGCGGTACGTCGGCAAGACAGGCATCCGGCCGGTGGTCGGAGGAATGGGCATTTCGATTATTTCGACCCCACGGGGCGTGATGACGGGCCAGGCAGCGCGAAAAGAGGGTCTGGGCGGCGAATTGTTGTGCGAGGTTTGGTAGGAAGGTTTCAAGACGAGAGAGCGAACGAGCCATGTCGCGAATCGGAAATAAAATCATTTCGATCCCTTCCGGCGTGAAGATCCAGATCAAGGACGACACGGTGGAAGTGCAGGGTCCCAAAGGCAAAATGAACGTGAAGCTGCCCCAGGGCATTCACTTCGAACAGAAGGATTCCACGCTCGTCGCCAGGCGTGAAAACGAAGAACAGCGCGCATTGCACGGGCTGGCGCGGGCGCTTGTGGCTAATGCGGTTACGGGAGTGACTACCGGCTTCAAAAAGGAGCTGGACATTGTTGGCGTCGGCTACCGTGCCGAAGTGAAAGGCAAGAACGTGGTCCTGGCACTGGGGTATTCGCATCCGGTCGAATTCCCTATCCCCGAAGGGATCCAGATTGCCATTGACAAGCAGACGCACTTGACGGTCACCGGTGCGGACAAGAACCAGGTCGGCCAGGTGGCGGCGAATCTCCGCGGGCTGCGCGCGCCCGATCCGTACAAGCAAAAAGGCATTCGCATTACCGGCGAGCGTTTGAAGAAGAAGGCGGGCAAGGCCGGCGCGAAGACTGCGGCCGCGTAATCAGGGAGGAGAATCAGAGTGGCAGCACCAGTTCGAAAATTATCGCGCGAAGCGCACCGCCAGCGGATTCACCTCCGCATGCGCAAAAGAATGGCGGGGACGTCGGAACGCCCGCGGCTGTGCGTTCATCGTTCCACCAAGCACATTCGAGCACAGGTGATTGACGACAACACCGCACGCACCATCGTATCGGCCAGTTCGCTCGACAAAGAGGTGCGCAAGTTGATCAAAGGTGGCGGCAACATCGCTGCTTCCAAAATCGTCGGCAAGATGATCGCTGAGCGCGCGCGTGCGAAAGGCGTTGAGAAGGTGGTATTCGACCGTGGCGGCTACCAATATCACGGCCGCGTCCAGGCGCTTGCCGAAGCGGCCCGGGAGGCGGGCCTGAAGTTCTAAAATTTATGGCGAAACAAGAACTCAAAGACACGCTTTCCGTCCGCCGGCACATGGACACCAACATGGCCAACCTGAAGGATCAGGTGGTCTCGATCAACCGCGTCACCAAAGTAGTGAAGGGCGGAAAGAATCTTAGTTTTTCGGCGCTGGTTGTGGTGGGCGACCAGGGCGGGCACGCGGGATTCGGAATGGGCAAGGCGCGCGAGGTTCCCATGGCCATCCGCAAGGCCATTGAGCAAGCCAAGAAAAACATGGTCAAGCTCAACCTGAAGGGCTCGACTATCCCGCACCAGGTGATCGGCCGCTACGGCTCGGGCCAGGTGCTGCTGAAGCCCGCGCCCGAAGGGACCGGCGTGATTGCCGGCGGTCCAGTGCGCGCGGTAATGGAAGTTGCGGGAATTCAGAATGTGCTGACGAAATCGCTCGGCACGTCGAATCCGCACAATGTGATCAAAGCCACATTTGACGCGCTTCTGCATTTGAAAGACGCCGCCAAGGTGGCAGAAACCCGTGGGAAGGGAGCCGCCGAGGAAGCGGCCGCGGCTCAGAGCCGCTCGGCGGGCGAATAATGGCGAAGACGACGAAAAAATCCGGCAAGCTGAAGATCAAGTGGGTGACCAGTTTTATCGGCTGCCCGCGCGCCATGCGCGCCACGATTCGCGGTCTTGGTTTTCGCCGCATGAATCAGGTGGTGGAATGCGAAGACACCCCCGCGATCCGCGGCATGATTGCCAAAGTGCATCACCTCGTCAGGATTGAGGAATAGCTATGGCTGAAAAACCGACACTCTCGAATCTGAAGCCTCCGCGGGGCTCGCGTCACCGCAAAGTGCGCGTTGGGCGCGGCATGGGCTCGAAGATGGGAAAAACCGCCGGTGCGGGCAACAAGGGACAGCAATCGCGCCGCGGTTACTCGCGCCGCGCCGGGTTTGAAGGCGGCCAGATGCCCCTGCACCGTCGCTTGCCCAAGCGCGGATTTTCGAATCCGTTTCCGAAAACGTATTCGGTTGTCAACGTGGAAACGTTGAACGCCTTCCCAGCCGGTGAAACGATTACCCCGGAGCTTCTTTCCGGGGCCGGAATCGTTCGTGCGCAGCGTGAGGGCGTGAAGATTCTCGGCGACGGCGAATTGAAAGTGGCGCTCACGGTGCGCGCTCATGCATTCAGCAAGTCAGCGCAGGAGAAAATCACCCGCGCCGGAGGGAAGATAGAGATTTTGCAATGAGAAAGCTGATCGAAGCGTTTCGAAACATTTTCAGCACGCCTGACCTGCGTAACCGTGTCCTGTTCACGCTGGCGCTGCTGGGAGTGTATCGACTCGGCGCTTTTATTCCGACGCCCGGGATCAATACCGACCTGCTTCAGCAACTGTTCGAGCAGGGGCGCGGCTCGGTGCTCGGCATTATCGACCTGTTCAGCGGGGGCAATTTCCGCCGGCTGACGATTTTCGCGCTGGGGATTATGCCGTATATCACTTCCTCGATCATCTTGCAGTTGATGGTGGTGGTGTGGCCTTACCTTGAGCGTTTGCAGAAGGAAGGCGAGTTGGGCCGTCGAAAAATTACGCAGTACACGCGCTACTTGACGATCATTTTGAGCGCGTTTCAGTCCTTCGCCATTGCCAAGACACTAAGCTCGCAGACCATGGCGGGCCAATCGCTGGTCTATCACCCGGGCTGGCGATTCATGCTGATGACCATGTTGACGCTCACCACCGGTTCGGCTTTCATCATGTGGCTTGGCGAGCAGATCAGCGACCGTGGCATCGGGAACGGCATGTCGCTGATTATTTTTGCCGGCATCGTCGTGGGGCTGCCGCGTGCGGTCGGTGATCTGTGGGAAAAAGCCAAGGTACAGCAGTGGGGATCCTTCACACCGATCGCCTTGATTGCGCTGATCGTGCTGATGGTGGTCGTGGTGGCATTCATCGTATTCATGGAGGGGGGCCAGCGGCGCATTCCCGTCCAGTATGCCAAGCGCGTGATGGGGCGCAAGGTGATGGGCGGGCAGATGACTTATCTGCCGTTGCGCGTTAATTCTGGCGGCGTGATTCCACCGATTTTTGCCAGCTCGCTGCTGACGTTCCCGCAAACTCTGGCGCTGCTGTTTTCGAAGAAGTCGGCATTTTTTGACAAATTCGCGGGCATGATTCGCTGGGGCGAACCGCTTTACACGCTCATTTACGTCACGCTGATCATCTTTTTCGCCTTTTTCTACGTGGGCATTATTTTCAACCCCACCGAGCTCGCGGACAATATGCGCAAGTACGGCGGTTTTATTCCCGGCATTCGTCCCGGGCGCAACACGTCGGAGCACATCAACCGCATTCTCACGCGCCTGACATTTGTGGGCGGTGTCTACCTCGCGTTGGTCTGCCTGCTGCCGGAATGGATGATTTCCGGCATCCACTTGCAGCATTTGCCGCTCATCGGCGAGTGGTTCGACAAGCATATGTGGCGCTTCGTCCTCGACGGTTTGAATGTGCAATTCTATTTCGGCGGGACGTCGCTGCTGATCGTCGTCGGCGTGGCCATGGACACGGTTCAGCAGCTAGAAGCTCAGTTGGTCATGCGGAATTACGAGGGCTTTGTGCGCAAGGGCCGGCTGCGCAGCCGTCGTAGCTAATGCTTGCCCCTTGGCGGTGCGCATGTCGCTCAATCGGGCGTTGATTTTTTTGGGGCCGCCCGGAGCAGGGAAGGGCACCCAGGCCAAACAGATCGCGGAACGGGAGCGCGTCCCCCACCTCTCGACTGGTGACATGTTGCGGGATGCCGTCGCTCGTGGCACCGCGCTTGGCCAGATGGCCAAGCCGATTATGGAGCGCGGCGAGTTGGTCCCGGACGACATCATCCTCGGGATGGTGGAAGAACGGCTCTCGCGGCCGGATTCAGCGCACGGATTTATTTTTGACGGTTTCCCGCGGACGATTCCGCAGGCCGAGCAGCTCGACAAGATTCTCGCGCGGCGCGGATTCGGCAAACCGCTGGTGATCGAGTTCAGGGTCGATTCGGAGAAGTTGCTTCGCCGCCTCTCCGGTCGCTGGACATGCAGCGTCGGGGGCGAGACGTACAACATTTACGAACGCCCCCCGAAAGTACCCGGGGTTTGCGACCGGGATGGCGGCAAGCTGGTGCAGCGTTCGGACGACCGGCCGGAAGTCGTGAATGAGCGCCTGGCTTCGTACGAACGCCAGACGAAACCGCTGGTTGATTATTACCGGCGTCACGGCGTGCTTGAGGTGGTCGACGGGTCGGCAAGCATTGCAGAAGTGAACCGCGCGCTCGATGAAATTCTCAAGCGCGCGGAAGGGTGAAATGGTCATCTGTAAGTCGCCGGCCGAGCTCGAAAAGATGCATCGAGCCGGATTGATCGTGTGGGGCGCGTTGAGCAAGATGCGCGCCATGGTCCGCCCGGGAATTTCGACAAAGGACCTGGACGATTTTGCCGAAACTTACTCGGCCGAGCATCACGCGCGCCCGGCATTCAAGGGCTATCGAGGTTATCCTGGCTCGGTGTGCACGTCGATTAACCAGGAAGTCGTGCATGGCATCCCGTCGGCGACGCGCAAGCTACGGGAAGGTGACATTATCTCCATGGATTTCGGCGTCGAGCTGGACGGTTATTTTGCGGATGCCGCGTTGACGGTTCCGATAGGAAAGGTGAAGCCCGATCGCGAAAAGCTGTTGCGTGTGACCCGGGAATCGCTCGAACAAGCGATTGCGATAGTGCGGCCTGGGAATCGCCTCGGTGATGTCTCGGCGGCGGTGCAAACCTGGGTGGAAAAGAACGGCTTTTCTGTGGTACGCGAGTTCGTGGGACACGGGATTGGCACACGGATGCATGAGGAGCCGCAGATTCCCAATTACGGCACGCCGGGCCAGGGAGCGCGTTTGCAGGAAGGCATGGTGCTGGCCATCGAACCGATGGTCAACACAGGTGGTCCCGGAGTGAAAGTGCTCGACGACGATTGGACGGCAGTCACGGCCGACGGCAGCGACTCGGCGCATTTCGAGCACACCGTCGCTGTCACAGCCAATGGCCCATGGATTCTCACGCGCCCAAAAGAAGCCACCGGGCCGGTATGGTAACCAGGCTGCGCAACGCCGAGTGAACGAGAGACGGGAGCGCATGGCGAAGAAGCCGGAAGAAGAAAAGAAGAAGCCGGGTGAGGGCAGCGGGAAGGAAGACGCCATCGAAGTGATGGCCACTGTCATCGAACCATTGCCAAACGCCATGTTTCGAGTGGAGTTGGAAAACAAGCATCAGGTTCTGGCGCACATCTCGGGAAAGATGCGGAAAAATTTCATTCGCATCCTGCCGGGCGACCGCGTGGCTGTAGAGCTCTCGCCGTACGACCTGACGCGCGGACGAATTGTGTATCGCTACAAGTAGGCCGCGGGAGTTAACAGCGGCAGCAGAAAGATTGGAGCAGCAATGAAGGTCAGGGCATCCGTAAAGAAAATCTGCATGAAGTGCAAGATCGTTCATCGCCGCGGCGTGGTGCGCGTGATTTGTGTCAATGCCAAACACCGCCAGCGTCAAGGTTAGACTAGAAGCCGGGAGGAAAGAGAATGGCACGCATTGCAGGCGTGGATCTGCCGCCCAATAAGCGGCTCTGGATAGGGTTGACGGCCATCTACGGCATCGGCCAGGCGAGAGCGCGCGAGCTCGCCGAAAAGGCCAAAGTGGGCGCGACGAAAAAAGTGAAGGACCTCACTGAAGACGAGGTGACGCGTCTGCGCGCCGCCATTGAAGCCGAAGGGCGCGTGGAGGGCGACCTGCGCAAAGAAGTGCAGATGAACATACGCCGCCTGATTGAAATTCAGTGCTACCGCGGCTTGCGTCATCGCCGGAACCTTCCGGTGCGCGGCCAACGGACGCACACCAACGCCCGCACGCGAAAGGGCCCGCGAAAGGGCGCTGTCGCCGCGAAGAAGAAAGTCATGGCGCGGAAGTAGTCGAGTTTGATCGGTAGAGGCACGGCACGCCGTGCCCGAATTTGCCGAAGGACGAGAGAGGAATCATCGTGGCCAAAGAACCGAAAGACGCCGCCCAGGGAGCTGCCCCGGCAGCCGGCGCAGCCGCCAAGCCGGCGAAGCGGAAGAAGGAATTCCGCAAGAAGAGAGAAAAGCGCATCGTGCCGCACGGAGTTGTGTGCATTCAGGCGACGTTTAACAACACCATCGTCACACTCACCGACCCCGACGGCCGCGCCGTGAGCTGGGCTTCTGCCGGTTCGGTCGGATTCAAAGGCTCGCGCAAAGGCACGCCGTATGCGGCGCAACAGGCAGCTATTACTGCAGCCGGAGTGGCGCGCGATCAGTACGGCATGAAATCGGTAGAGGTTCGCGTAAAAGGCCCGGGAGCGGGACGCGAATCCGCCGTACGTGCGCTGGCAACATCCGGCCTACACATCAATGCAATCAAGGACGTCACCCCGGTGCCGCACAACGGCTGCCGTCCGCCGAAGCGCCGCCGCGTCTGATTCAATGTAGCTCAGGTCTTCAGACCTGAGGCTTTGTGGGAAGGCAAAGGAGAGAAGCACTTGGCAAGACATCGTGAGGCAGTTTGCCGGCTGTGCCGCAGGGAGGGACAAAAACTCTTCCTGAAGGGACTCCGGTGTTTTACGGAAAAATGCGCCATCGAGAAGCGCAATTTCGTTCCCGGCCAGCACGGGCAGGCGCGCCGCGCCAAGATGGTCGGCTACGGCGTACAGTTGCGCGAGAAGCAAAAAGTGAAGCGCACCTATGGGTTGCTCGAGCGCCAGTTCCGCGACTATTTCGAGAAAGCTGTGCGCGCCAAAGGCCCCACCGGCGCAAACTTGGTGGTCATGCTTGAGCGTCGGCTGGACAACGTGGTCTATCGCATGGGACTTGCCAGCTCGCGCTCGCAGGCTCGGCAACTAGTGCTGCATGGGCACGTGCGGGTGAAGGGCCAAAAGGTGAATATTCCGAGCTACCTGGTCCAGGTGGGCGAGGAGATCTCGCTGAAGGACAAGATGCACCAGAATGCCATGGTGCTCGAGGCGCGCAACCTGGCGCAGTCACAGGGAGTCGCGCCATGGCTCGATATCGACCGCGAAAATTTCAAGGCGCGCGTCGTGGCGCTGCCGCGCCGTGAGGATGTGCAGACGCCGCCGATGAACGAGCAGCTCATCGTTGAGCTCTATTCCAAGTAACGCAAAGAATTCCTGAGACGAGTGTAGTTGGCTCGCCGCGCGCGGGCCGGGAGGAACGCAAAGATGTGGAAGGGCTTTCAGAAACCGAAGCGGTTGGCAGCAGAACCCGAGACATTGACGGACAAGTACGGAAAATTTTCCGCGCAGCCGTTCGAGCGCGGTTGGGGAACCACGGTCGGCAATTCCCTGCGGCGCGCCCTGCTCAGCTCCATTGAAGGCGCAGCCATCACCGCCGTGAAAATCGAGGGCGTGCTGCACGAATTCTCGCCGATTCCCGGCGTGGTCGAGGACGCCACCGACATCATCCTCAACCTGAAGCAGGTGCCGCTTAAACTGAATACGGACCAGCCAAAGACGATCACCTTGAACGTGGATACGCCTGGCCCGGTGACCTCGGCAAAGATCGAAGAAGACGCGGATATCGCCGTCCTCGACAAGAACGTGTACATCGCCACCGTTAGCGAAGGGGGCAAGCTCGAGCTCGAGTTGCGCGTGAAGAATGGGCGCGGCTACGTTGCTGCCGACCGCAACTTCGACGAAGACCTGCCGATCGGCTACATCCCGATTGACTCAGTCCATTCGCCAGTGCGCAAGGTCAACTACTCGGTGGAAGCGGCGCGCCTCGGCCAGATGACCGACTACGAGAAGCTCACGCTCGAGGTGTGGACGAACGCGGCCATCACGCCCCAGGATGCAATCGGCCTAGCCGCCAAGCTGATGAAGGATCACATGAGCATCTTCATCAACTTTGAGGAGCAGCCGGAGCTGCCCGAAGAAGTGGTGGAGAATTATGCGGATCCGCGCCTGGAGTATCTCGATCGTTCTGTCGAGGAGCTCGAACTATCGGTGCGCTCGTACAACTGCCTAAAAAATGCCAACATTCAGAATTTGCGCGAGCTGGTGCAGAAGACCGAATCCGAAATGCTCAAGACCAAAAATTTCGGCCGCAAATCGCTGAATGAAATCAAGGACATCCTCCTCAAGATGGGTCTGAGCCTGGGCATGAAATTCGACGAGCACGGGCGCATCATCTGGCCGCCGCTGCCCAGCCAGACGGCCCCGCCGCCTGCGGAGGAAACCACGGCTCTCTAGTAGTCGGGTGCCGACGGAATGCGAACATGAGACACCTGAAAGCAGGCTCTAAACTCGGACGCCAGCCGGCGCATCGACGCGCCACGCTTCGCAATTTGGTGACGAACCTCATTGAGAGGGAGCGTATCCAGACCACTCTGCGCCGTGCCAAGGCGGCTCGACCGCTCGCCGAACGCATGATTACGCTCGGAAAGCGCGATTCGCTCCATTCCCGTCGGCAAGCGGCGGCCTTTCTTCAGACCGCGGACGCGACGAAGAAGCTGTTCGCCGATCTCGCACCGCGGTTCGCCGATCGTCCCGGAGGTTATACGCGCATCGTCCGGGTCGGCTGGCGTATCGGCGACGGCGCCGAGTTGGCCATCCTTGAATTCATCGGCTCGGAGCTGAAGAAGAAAGACAAGAAAGCGAAGAAGGCGAAGGCGGAAGAGGCTCCGGAAGAGAAGGAAGTCACGGCGCAAAAGTAAGAGCGACTGCAGAAAACTCACCCGGCCTGCCGCGATAGATTCCGGCGGGCCACAACTTTCTTCAACTCGGTTGAGATTTCGTGCGCCGGTGCGTCCGTATGTCTCCCCAGAGCAGAAACAGCGCAGCGATCAATTGCGCGGCCACCCCGCCGGCCGTATCAAGAAGCACGTCAGCAACCGCAGCCCCGCGGCCGGGAACGAACGACTGGTGAAATTCATCCAGCGCCGCGTAGGCTGCCACAATGCCCACGGCGACAACAGCCCACCTTAGGTGATTCTCTTTGCGCCCGGCCCGGATTCCTCGCAGCACCAGCAGGCTGAGAATGAAATATTCCACGAAGTGAGCGCACTTGCGGATCAAGCTGTGAAGCATGGCGAGCGTCTCGGGGGAAGCATGGGGCAGCATCCAGCGAAGAACGGGGATGATAATGATGCTGGTATGCTCGGAAGTGAATGCGCCGGTGGAGAAGCCGGAGATCGCCGCGGCCCAGAGAATGGCCGGCCACCACGATTTGAGCCAGCGCATTATTCGATCCGGTAGTTCGGTGCCTCTCGCGTGATGATCACGTCGTGGACATGGCTCTCGCGCAAGCCGGCGGGTGAAATCCGGATGAACTGAGCCTGTTCCTGAAGGTCCCGAATGTTGGCGGCGCCGCAGTACCCCATACCGCTGCGCAATCCGCCGACGAGCTGCTCAACTAGCGCTGCCAGCGGCCCTTTGTATGCCACCTGGCCTTCGATTCCTTCTGGAACTGATTTTCCCCGATCGGCGCATTCCTGGAAGTAGCGATCCGCCGATCCGGCTTCCATTGCGCCGATCGATCCCATCCCGCGGTATGATTTGTACGTTCGTCCTTGATACAGAATAGTCTCGCCGGGGGACTCTTCCGTACCGGCGAAAAGGCCTCCAATCATCACAGCAGCAGCGCCTGCCGCGATGGCTTTGGTAATATCACCGGAAAATTTGATGCCGCCATCCGCAAGGATAGGTACTCCCGTGCCCTTTGCCGCTCGCGCCGAATCCATGATGGCAGTGATTTGCGGCACGCCTGCGCCCGTCACCACGCGCGTCGTGCAGATCGAGCCGGGCCCCATGCCTACTTTCAGGCCGTCAATTCCGAGCGCAATCAAGTCGCGCGCACCTTCGGCAGTGGCCACGTTGCCTGCCAGGAGCTGCATGTCTGGAAGCCGCCGTTTTACATCGCGAATTGCTTCCATGACGCGCGTGGTGTGGCCGTGCGCGGTGTCGATCGCGAGCAGGTCTACCTTCGCGCCCGCCAATTCCTGGGCTCGCTCCAGATAGTCACCCGTCGCTCCAATCGCCGCTCCAACGCGAAGGCGTCCCTGGTCGTCCTTTGTGGCGAACGGGAACTCGATTTTTTTCTGGATGTCTTTAACTGTGATCAGGCCCTTTAGGTTGAAATCATTGTCCACGACCAGAAGCTTTTCGATGCGGTGCTGTTGCAGAATCCGCTCGGCTTCCTCGAGGGTGGTCCCCACGGGAACGGTGACGAGATGGTCCTTCGTCATGACCGCGCTTACCGGCTGATCCAGGTTCCGCTCGAAGCGCAGGTCGCGATTCGTCAAGATGCCAACTAGTCGCGGCCCGCGAGTGACCGGCAAGCCCGAAACCTTGTACTTGTTCATGATTTCCAGGGCCTGCCGCACGGACAGTTCGGGCGCGATAGTCACGGGGTCTACAATCATCCCGCTTTCCGAGCGTTTGACCTTGTCCACCTCTTCGGCCTGCCGCTCGATGGTCATGTTGCGGTGAATGAACCCGATGCCCCCCTGGCGCGCGATGGCGATAGCCAGGCGCGAATCGGTCACCGTGTCCATCGCCGCGGCAACGATGGGGATGTTCAGCGCAATCTTGCGCGAAAGGCAGGTGCGCGTATCTGCCTGCGCCGGCAGCACGCTTGATTTTCCGGGCAACAGGAGGATATCGTCAAATGTCAGCCCTTCGGGTATGGCTCCGTCAATCATTCCTTCTCCTCTGCATGTCGGGAACCCCTATAAACGTCAAAGCCCAGCAAGGATCGCTGGGCGGGTAGAGGATTCCCATGTCGTGAAAAACCCACATATGTAATCTCGCAATTCTAGGCGCTTCATGAATTGAAATCAAGCATGCGCGGAGCGCTCGCAGATATTGCATCACACTTCCGGAGTGCCTACCATCTAAGGCGTGACAGCTTTCGAGCCGCTCGGTTTCCTGCGCAATCCGCACTTGATGACTTTCGCAGCCGCCTTTTGGCCGCGCAAATTTTCATCGCTGGGCCCGAGTGTCCCGAGACTGTTCGAGGTCGAGCCGGGCTCCCAGGTACTGGGCCATTGTCATTGGCAAGAAAATCCTCGCGAGCACCCCACGCTTGTCTTGCTGCATGGGCTCGAGGGGTCCAGCGAATCGAACTACATGCCGGGTACCGCTGAAAAAGCCTGGATGGCGGGCTTCAATGCCGTCCGGTTGAATCAGCGTAATTGCGGCGGGACCGAGCAGCTCACTCCCACACTGTATCATTCCGGACTGAGCGGCGACATTCGGGCTGTCATCCAGGAATTGATCGAGCGTGATCGCTTGCCGGAGATATTCACTGCGGGCTTTTCCATGGGCGGCAATCTGGTATTAAAAATGGCCGGAGAGATCAGCGACAGTTCGCCTCCGGAGCTCCGCGGGATCGCAGCCGTCGCCCCGGCGCTGGATCTCGCCGCCTGCGCAGCGGCGCTCGAAGAGCCGCATAATTTCATCTATGAACGCCACTTCGTCCGCAGTCTTAAAAGTCATATGCGCCACAAGGCGTGTCTGTTTCCGGAGAAATTCCCCTTGGATGGGCTCGACGGCGTCCGCACCGTACGCGAATTTGACGAACGGGTAACGGCGCGATTTTGCGGTTTTCAAGGTGCCGATGATTACTACGCTCGTTCAAGCGCTCGCCGCGTCATTGCCGGAATTCGCCGCCCCACGCTGATTCTCACTGCGCAGGATGACCCATTTGTCCCGTTCGGCCCGTTTCAGGATTCCTCCATTCGCGAAAACCCGAGCATCAAACTGATTGCGCCACAGCACGGCGGCCACTGCGGTTTCATTTCACAGGAAAATGGGCGGGAGCGGTTCTGGGCGGAGGCACGCATCGTGGACTTCTGCAAATCACTCTCTCGAATGTAGAGACGGGGCGACAAACGCGCTTGAGCCAGCCGTTGCCGCTAACCGAATGGATGTTCCAAAGAAGAGGCAAAATTCTGCGTAAGAAGGTTGGCGGGGCCGGACTCGGAGGCAACCATTAGGTCTTCGCACCGCACTCCGTATTCTCCGGGAACGTAAATTCCCGGCTCATTTGAAAAAGTCATGCCGGGCTTCATCAGCGTGCGGTTGCCGCGAACCAGGTAAGGCCACTCGTGGCCGTCCATGCCGATGCCATGTCCCACCCGGTGCGTAAAATATTTGTAACCCGGTCCGTAGCCCGCGTCGGTGACTACTTTTCGAGCAACGTCATCCACCGACCCGCATTCCTTTCCGGCCACAGCGGCAGCAAGCGTTGCATCCTGCGCTTTTCGGACCACGTCAAACGCACGAGCGAGCTTTTCGGACGGCTTCCCGAATACACCGGTGCGCGTAATATCCGATTGGTAGCCCTCAACCGAGGTTCCGCCGTCTATGAGTACGCCCATGCCTTCCCGAAGCGCGGTGTCCTCTCGAGTGCCGTGGGGCAGGGCGGCTGACGGTCCGAATAGAACGATCGAATAGCCGCTGAGTCCCATCTTTCCGTATCCTTGCGAGATCAGAGCTGCGAGTTCCTGCTGACGCATGCCTTCGCGCAAGGAGGCGAACGCCGCGCGATACACATCAAGTGTTGCCTCGCAGGCAAGCCGCGTCAACTCGAGTTCGTGCTCTGTCTTCTGCGCGCGGCACCCCACAGTGATGGGATCCGCGCTCGCAAACTCAAGCCCAGGTGCGGCTCGATGGAGGCCCTCAGAAAACGCGTATCTGGTTGTTTCCTCGATGGCCATACGGCCGGAGCGGAAACCGCGTTCCGATAACCAGCTTGCGGTCAGTGTGTGCGGGTCTTCATCCTCCTGCCACGTTCGCACTTCCATGGGCCACCGCAGTTGCTCTCGCAGGCGACCTACTTCAAAGGCCGGACAGACAATGAGCGGCTCGCCGGCGCGTGGAATGAGCAGAGCCAGCAGCCGTTCGCTCGGCCACCAATGAATTCCGGAGTAATAGTCGAGGGCCGTACCGGGAGTGAGGTAGAGCGCATCGAATCTCGGCTTCGCTTCGGCCATCAACCGCTGCGCGCGCGAGACGCGTGCCTGAAACTCTTCGATGCGGATGGGCTTAACACGACCGCCAAGAGGTTGCAGCGTGTCAAAGGCTGGGGGCAGCTTCGCTTGCGTGCAGTTCTCTTCCGCCCCACGTACTGCAACGTTCGCTCCCACAACGGCGTTCAAGGCCATGGCGCCAGAGGCTGCCGAGGCAGTCCTAAACCATTCGCGCCGGGAGATCTTCATCGGCTCCTCCGAAAAATTTGTCAGTGGAAATGGGAGATGAGGACCGCATCGGTGACGCGCAGCCCGCGAGCGTACGCAATCTGCTTTCCGTCTGGAGAGAGAGCAAAGGACCAAACTTGGTCCTTCGTCAAATCCATGATTTGTTTTGCAGGGGCTGCCGGCGCTCCCGGGCCGCCCACCGGCTGGGCCCAAAGGCTCGAGCCGCCTTCTTCGGTGCTGACAATTACAAGAACCGCGCGGCTATCCTTCGTCCACGAGATGCTCGAGCCGCCGTCGCCGCTGAGGATCGTGTCCGGCGACACATTGTACAGGCGGCGAATCTCGCCGCTCTCTGCCCCCACAACGGCTAGCTTTGGAGGTTTGGTCAGGTCGGTGTGATTCCCCGCCGCGATCATCGTGCCGTCAGGCGAGTAGGTCGGGAAAAACAACACTTCGTTTGACAGGGTGACAGGAGCACCCCCGTCAATTCCGATTCTCTTCAACGTAGGGAGACTACCCGAGGCATCCGAATAGACAACTGTCTTTCCGTCCGGCGAACAATTGGGCCAAAGATCAATCGCGCCGCTGGTGAGTTGTTTTGAATCTGATCCATCGAGGTTGGCGCGCCAGATAGAAATTCCGCCCCCACTCCCGAAAAGGCTGTACACCACACGCTTTCCATCACCGCATGCCGCGGGATAAAAGGGCGTCCCGCCCGAAGTCGCAATCTCGCGGAAATTGCTTCCATCTGGTGAAACCGACGCGAGCTTCAGCGTTCCGGATGCGAAATATGTGTAAACAATCAGATCTTGCGTCGGCCAGGCAATTCCTTTCAGCCCGTCTGCGCGGCTGATTCCCGGCGTGACCTGCCGCGGTGCAGTGAATGCCGCGCTGCTACCGAGATTTGCGATCCACAGGCTTCCGGAATACGCCGATTTCACCGTCGCTAGCGCCAACCCGTCCGCGGTGACGCTGGTTCCGACATAGTTCGTCAAGTCATTTGTGATTCGGCGGGCTTCGCCTCCGGGGTAGCCCACTTCCCAGAGTTGCGAATTGAACGAGGTTCTGTCCGGAGGGGCGGCAAACACGATACTCCCGCCCCCGGGCAGCCAGGAAATCTGGCCCACATAGTTCCACTCGCGCGAGCCAAGGGGTGTTTCCGCGCCGTTGTCGAGGGCCACGGTTTCAAGCGAGAAGGTCGTCAGATCTCCCTTGGGAGATTTTGCAATCGCCACTCGCTTCCCGTCCGGAGACCAGGCCGGCCCGCCCGGGAAGAAAAGTTCGGGAAACCTGAGAATCTTGATCGGCTTCTCGTCGCTTCCATCTGCATTCGCAGTCATCAGGCTGGAGGTTTTCGCGACGCTCGACTGACGCACGAAGACATACCGCTTTCCATCCGGAGAAAAACCGACAGGGCTGTCGATATCCATGGTGATCTGGCGAGGCGTTCCGCCGAGCGAGGGGACCTGAAACAGGATGCGATAGCCTGTCCCCGGCTCTCGCCGCGAAAAATACAGGTAATTC
>Ga0187776_10000719_pt1 | contig 15997 bp, 17 predicted proteins | sample 0216_BV02_MP12_2_FD_132426 | JGI IMG/M metagenome (GOLD analysis project Ga0187776, IMG submission 132426) | Tropical peat soil microbial communities from peatlands in Department of Meta, Colombia - 0216_BV02_MP12_20_MG | ecosystem: Environmental > Terrestrial > Soil > Wetlands > Peat | place...
GTCGAAGACATCCGCGCTTGGCTCGACGGCAAGCCGGTAAGGACGATCGACGCGAAGTGACGCTCCCATGGCCTCATGTTGAGGAGCGCTGCGAAGCAGCGCGTCTCGAACCATGGGGCCGCCGCATCCTTCGAGACGCATCGCTTCGCGATGCTCCTCAGGATGAGGCCAATTTATAGTCTGAGCAACTTCGCCGCGTTATTGTAGGCAACATCCGCGCGCAAGTTTTCGTCCATTGGGACGGAGTCGAGGAATTCGCAGCCCGTCCAGTCAAAAGGATAGTCCGCCGAGAACATGACGCGGTCGCGCCCCAGCGCGTCGATTGAGCAACTCAGCGGCGGAAGATCGTACATGCCGGACGCCGTCACCCAGACATTCTTTTTGATGTAGTGCGACGGCGGCTTGGGCAAATTCCAGCCATAGGGACCGGCGCGACTGTCGAAGCGAAAGAACTGGAACGGCAATGTTTCGCCGAGGTGGCCAAGCACCAGCTTGACCTTGGGATAACGCTCAAAGACGCCGCTGGAGATTATACGCAACGCGTGCGAGCCGGTCTCCACGGTCCAGCCCCACATCGGCCGCGCCAGCACGTTGTAGCCGGCAATTGCCGGCAACGGCGATACCGGATCCGCCGGATGCAGATAGATCGACGCGCCCAACGCCGCGGCACGTTCCCAGAACGGATCATAGGAACGGTCATCGAGATATTTTCCGTTCGTGTGTCCATTGATCATGGCCCCGCAGAATTTGAGATCGCGCATGCAGCGCTCGAGCTCATCGGCGGCGGCTTTCGCGTCCTGCATGGCAAGATGGGCAAAGCCGGAATAGCGGTCGGTACGCTTCTGCACTTCCTTCGCAAGAAAATCGTTCGACGCGCGCGCGGCGCGTACGGCGGTCGCCGTATCGGGCTCGGCTTGCACGCCCGGTCCGGCGACGGCGAGCACGGCGCGTGCGATACCGGTTTCGTCCATCATCTTCAGACGTTGCCCGCCAAAATCCGTCAGCGCGCCGTAGAGCTGCGCCGTCTTGGCTGGCGCCACATCAACCATGGTCTGCCGCCAATACGGCTCGGTAGCGGGATCAAGAAAATGCTCTTCAAGTGCAATCTTTTTGACCATGACACCTCCGCGCGGCTGCCGGCGAACCGCGACCGGCCGCCAACTTTTTCATTTGTCTGTACCGCATTTTGGGCTATCGTGTCCCACGATGCAAGGCGGCAGAGATCGTCAGCAGAGTGCGGTTGGGAAGCGTCATGAATCGGCTCGTCACCAACGACAAAAGTCAGGTGCAGGTGATCGCGCGCGCGGCGACGATCTTGCGGGCTCTGGAAGATGAAAACGCGGGCCTGAGTCTTGGGCAAATCGCGCAGCGGGTTAACCTCGCACGTTCAACCGTGCAGCGCATCGTCGCAGCGCTCGAAACAGAAAAACTCGTGATCGCGGCAACGCCGAATGGCCGCGTGCGGCTTGGCCCAACGATCCTGCGACTTGCTGCCTCCGTGCGCAGCGATTTCGTTACGCTCGCACGGCCGTTTCTGGAACGGCTTTCGCAAGAACTGCACGAAACCGTGGACCTGTCGACCGTCAAGAAAGATCATCTCGTGTTCATCGATCAGGTCATCGGTTCACAGCGTTTGCGCGCCGTGTCGGCGGTCGGTGACACATTTCCGCTTTATTGTACGGCGAATGGCAAGGCCTATCTGGCGCAACTGTCCGACTCCGCGATCGAGGGTCTGATCGGCCGCGCTTACGAAGCGCGCACACCGAAGACGCTGACCCGCCTCGATACATTGCTTGCCGACCTCAAGACGGTGCGCCGCAGCGGCGTTGCCTACGATCGTGAAGAGCACACTCTCGGCATCTGCGCTGTGGGCGTCGCATTGCACGATCCACTCGGCAATGCGGTGGCGATTTCGGTGCCGGTCCCGAGCCAACGGTTCCAGAACCATCAGGCGCTGATAGCCGAGCGCCTGGTCGCTACCAAAATCGCACTGGAGAGCCATATGAATTCCGCTGCCGCTTGAAGCCGGCAGTAGCGACCGTAAAAACAAGGGAGGGTGCCGTGGCCAAACGAATTCGCGGCGTGACGTTCGAAGAAAATTTGAAGAACAGCATGGGACTCGAGTTCTACAACCTGTCCCACCGTTTCGGCTATCAGTCACCGAACTGGCCCTATTTCGAAGACGTCAAGATTGAGCGCATCCACTACATGGCCAAGTCGGGTGTGTTGTCTCAGCGCATCACGACGTCCATGCACAACACGACGCATATCGACGCACCGGCGCATGTGGTGCAGGGCACGCCATTCATTGACGAAGTGCCGCTTCCGCACTTCTTCGGTTCAGGCATCGTGGTTTCAATCCCGAAGAACAAGTGGGAGCCGATCACCGGCGATGATCTGGAAAATGCCTGCGGCAAGATCATCCGCCCGCGCGATGTAGTGATCGTCAACACCGGCTGGCACAAATTTTACGAAGACAGCGAGGACTATTTCTGCCGCGCTCCGGGGTTCGTGCCGTCGGCCGGAGAATGGTTCGTGAAGAAGAAAGTGAAGGTGGTCGGTCACGACACGCAGGCAAACGATCATCCGCTCGCCACCGCCATCGGCCCGCAGCGCAACGGGCCTCTGCACCCGCACCTGGCCGAGGAATACCGCGAGTGGTCCGGCGGCCGCGACTGGAAAGATGATTTTCCGGAGTGGGAGCCGGTCCACCGCATCCTTTTCAAGAACGGCATTCTCGGCATCGAAAACGTCGGCGGCGATATCGACAAGGTCACCGGCAAACGCTGCACTTTCGCCTATTTTCCCTGGAACTGGGACCGCGGTGACGGCTGCATCGTGCGCCTGGTCGCTATTGTCGACCCGTCAGGCAAATATCGCATCGAGCGCGGGAGGAAATTCTGATGATCGTTCGCAAACTCTCCGAGGCGAAGCCTTACGAAGCGCCGAACCATCGTAACTACGAGTCCTTGCGGCTGTTCGGCGCGGAGATGGGTGGCTCGCAAGGGCTTATCTTCGGCATTTCGCATTTCCAGCCGGGCGGTGGTGCCGGACCTGACGCGTCGCCGCCGGAAAAAATCTATCACGTGCTCAAGGGGGAGCTGACCGTGATCGCCGGCGGCAAGGAGATCGTGGCCAAGCCGGGGGATACCTGCTTCATCGCACCGAATGAAAACCGCGAAATCATCAATCGCGGCAAGGATGTTTGCACCATTCTGGTTGCGGTCGCCGCACCGAAGTGACGGGCCGCTTGGCCCGTCATCACCGGGCTTGGCCCGGTGATCCCGATCAGTAGGACGGTGCCTTACTAAACGAGACGGCCGGGACAAGCCCGGCCATGACAAGAAAATGCCGGGAGGACGTCATGTCCGAGGAATTTCTCAAGAACCCGCTGTCGCTGTTCGATATCAAGGGCAAGACTGCCATCATCACAGGCGCATCGGGCGCCTTTGGCGCATTGGCGGCAAAAACCCTCGCCGGCGCAGGGGCGAATGTGATGCTGGCGTCCAGCACGGCGGATGAAGTGAAAAAAGTTGCGGCCGAATGCGTAAAGCTTGGCGGCAAGGCGGAAATCATCGGGCTGCGTCCAAGCTCCGAAGAAAATTGCGACAAGATCGTCAAGGCGGCGGTCGACAAGTTCGGCCGCGTTGACATCCTGGTGGTCGCTTCCGGCCTGAACAAAGTATCGAAGATCGTTGACCAGAAGGTCGAGGATTTTCTCGACGTCATGGATGCCAACGTCAATCAGTCGTGGTTGATGGCGCGCGCCGCCGGCAGGCAGATGCTCAAGCAGGGTCAGGGCGGCAAGGTCATCCTCACCTCGTCCGCGCGCGGTTTGCTCGGCCATCCGGCGGGGTACAGCGCCTACTGCGCGTCAAAGTCCGCAGTCGACGGCATCACCAAGGCGCTCGGCTGCGAATGGGGCGAGAACGGCATCACCGTGAATGCGCTGGGGCCAACCGTTTTCCGCTCGCGCCTCACCGCATGGATGTATGAGGATAGCGAACGCGCGCAGACGGTGCGCAAGGGTTTTCTGGCGCGCGTGCCGAAGGGACGCCTCGGTGAGCCGGAAGATCTGGCCGGGCCGCTGCTGTTCCTGGCATCGAGGGCGTCGGATTTCTACACCGGCCATATCCTTTACGCAGATGGCGGCTACACGGCGGGCTGATTTAGTTGTCCCGGGAAACAGGAGTTACAAGGGAGGGTGACATGACCGACGTCAAAGGAATTTCGCGCCGAACGCTAGTCAAGACGGGCCTCGGCGCCGTTGCCGCTCCTGCCGTTCTGCGAGTGCTGCCGGCGGAAGCGCAGTCACAAGTGATCAAGATCGGCCATGTCAGTCCGAAGACTGGTCCGCTCGCGGGCTTTGGCGAAGCCGACGGTTTCATCCTCGAACAAGTGCGCGGCATTCTGAGCAATGGTCTGAGCAATGGCGGCAAGACTTATAAGGTCGAGATCATCACCAAAGACAGTCAATCGAGCGGCAGCCGCGCCGCAGAGGTGGCGTCCGAGCTCATTCTTGGAGAGAAGGTCCACCTCATCGTCGCCTCGGCCACACCGGACACGACCAATCCGGTTTCCGATCAGGCCGAGGTCAATGAAGTGCCCTGCATCACCACCAATTGCCCGTGGCAGCCTTATTTCTTTGGCCGCAAGGGCGATCCCAAGAAGGGCTTTACCTGGACCTATCACTTTTTCTGGGGCCTCGAGGACGTGATCGCCGCGTTCCTCGCGCTGTGGGACGAATTGCCGACCAATAAAGTTGTCGGCGGCCTTTTCCCGAACGATGCCGACGGCAACGCCTGGGGCGACGCGAAACTCGGGCTTCCGCCTGCGCTGGCGCAAGCCGGTTACAAGCTGCACGATCCCGGCCGTTACCAACTCATGAACAACGACTTCACGTCGCAGATTTCGGCGTTCAAGGCGGCAAGCGCGGAAATTGTCACCGGCAACATGATCCCGCCGGACTTTGCGACGTTCTGGTCGCAGGCGGCGCAGCAGGGGTTCAAGCCGAAGATCGTTACCATCGGCAAGGCGCTGCTGTTCCCCTCCGTAATTGAGTCGCTTGGCGCGCGCGGCAACGGTCTCACCAGCGAGATCTGGTGGACGCCGAACCATCCATTCAAATCGGGTTTAACCGGCCAGAGCTGTCAGCAACTCACTGATGCCTACACCAAAGCGTCCAACAGGCCGTGGACCCAGCCCATCGGCTTCCAACACGCCCTATTCGAGGTGGCGATCGATGTGCTCAAGCGCGCGAAGAATCTTGGCGACCCGAAATCGATTCTCGAGTCGATCGTGGCGACGAACTATCAATCGATCGTCGGCCCGATTCAGTGGACCGGCGCGCCGGTGAAGAACGTCACCAAGACGCCGCTGGTCGCCGGGCAATGGCAGCGCAAGAACGGCAAGTTCGACCTTGTCATCACCGAGAACAAGACCGCGCCGAATATTCCCATCGGAGGCAAGCTACAGCCAATCTCATAGACCCTAGTGGCCATGGCTCCGATCCTGGCGCTCGAGGCAATCTCGAAACGGTTCGGTGCCGTGGTGGTCGCCGAAGGGATCGGTTTTGAGCTGAGCGAAGGCGAGGCGCTCGGCATCATCGGACCGAACGGCGCCGGCAAGACGACGCTATTCAGTATTGCTGCCGGCACAATTGCTCCGGATGCCGGCCGTGTGCTGTTTGCGGGCGAGGATGTGACGCGTTTCCCCGCGGAGCGCCGCTGCCGCAAAGGACTGGTGCGCTCGTTCCAGATCCCACAGCCATTTTCCGGCATGACCGTATTCGAAAACGTCGTTGTCGCCGCCGCGTTCGCCGCCAACGAGCCGGAAGCCGCCGTCTATGACCGCTGCGCGGAATTGCTCGAACGTTGCGGCTTGCTGAACAAAGCCAACCGGCAAGCCGGCGGTCTGACGTTGCTCGACCGCAAGCGGCTCGAATTGGCGCGGGCATTGGCCACGAAGCCGCGCGTCCTGCTGCTCGACGAGGTCGCGGGCGGGCTCACAGAACATGAATGCGCGACCCTGGTCGCGCTGATCAAAAATGTCCAGGCAAGCGGCGTGTCGATCGTCTGGATAGAACATGTGGTGCATGCCCTCCTCGCCACCGTCGACCGGTTGCTTGTGCTGCATGAGGGCAAGCTCATTGCACAAGGCGAGCCGCATGCGGTGATCCGTAGCCCGCAGGTGGCGGAGATTTATATGGGGATCGCGGCCGATGTCTGACGCGCCTCTGCTCAAGATCAAGGCAATCGACGCGTTCTATGGCGACTTTCAGGCGCTGTTTGGCGTTTCATTGAGTATCGAGCATCGCCAGGTGATCGCCGTTATCGGCGCGAACGGCGCCGGCAAGAGCACGCTTTTGAAAAGCATCGCCGGGCTCATGCATCCGCATCGGGGGGAAATCCTTTTTGAAGGCAAGCCAATGGCGGGTGCGCCCGCGTTCGATGTGCTCAGACGCGGCATCGCGCTGGTGCCCGAAGGGCGAAAGCTTTTCCCATCGCTGACCGTCGAAGAAAATCTGTTGATCGGCGGTCAGTCGGATCGCCCGGGGCCGTGGACACTCGCCCGCGTGTACGAATTGTTTCCGGTGTTAGCGGAGCGGCGAAACCTGCCCGCGCCCGCGCTTTCCGGCGGTCAGCAGCAAATGGCGGCAATCGGCCGCGCATTGATGGCCAATCCCAGCCTGCTCTTGTGCGATGAAATCAGTCTCGGTCTCGCGCCGATCGTGGTGCGCGACATCTATGCCCGGGTGCCGCAGATCGTGGCGGAAGGCCTGTCTTTAATCATCGTCGAGCAAGACATTGCGCAGGCATTGCGTGCGTCAAATCACGTCTATTGCCTGCAAGAGGGCCGCATCGCCCTGCAAGGATCGGCGCGTCAATTGAGCCGCGAATCGATCTCGGCCGCTTATTTCGGGATCTGACGGCGATGCAATGGTTCAACATCATCCTGCAAGGCGTGCTGATCGGCGGCTTGTACGCAATGTTCGCAGCCGGCCTGTCGCTGATCTTCGGTGTCATGCGGCTGGTCAACATCGCGCACGGCGATCTCATCGTTCTCGCGGCTTACATTTCACTTATGGTGACGCAAGGGTTGGGCATCGACCCCCTCACCTCGCTGCTGCTTGTCGTGCCGGCGATGGCTCTCCTCGGGTACGCCCTGCAATACGGTCTGCTCAACCGGACGCTCGGTGACGATCTGTTGCCACCGCTGTTGGTGACGTTCGGTCTTTCGATCATCCTTCAGAACGGCCTGCTCGAACTTTTCACCGCCGACAGCCGCCGGCTGCAGGCCGGCTCAATCGAGATCGAAACATTTCAACTGACGCAAGGTCTGTTTGTCGGAGCGCTGCCGCTGATTCAGTTCGCCGTCGCGATTTTGGTGATCGCCGGGCTGCAAGTCCTGTTTTACAGGACTGCGCTTGGCCGCGCTTTCCGAGCGACATCCGACGATCAGTCAGTAGCGCAACTGATGGGTCTCGATACGCGGCATGTCTTCGCCATGGCCATGGCATTGTCGCTCGCGGTCATCGCCATTGCCGGCGTATTTCTGGCCATACGCACCAATTTCGACCCGGCCATCGGCCCGGCACGGCTGATCTTCGGCTTCGAAGCTGTAATCATCGGCGGACTTGGCAACATGTGGGGCACACTTGCCGGAGGCATTATTCTCGGCGTTTCACAGGCAATCGGCGCGCAGATTGATCCGGGCTGGCAGTTGCTCGCGGGACATATCGTGTTTCTGTCGATCCTTGCCGTCCGCCCGCAAGGCCTGTTTCCGAGGATTTCGGGATGACCCGCGTCGAACACTCAACGCGCTCCAGCCGTATCGGTGTCGTTGTTATCGGCGCGGCACTGATTGTGCTTGCCCTGGCGCCGTTTTGGGGAGACCGGCAGACGTTGCGGCTTTTAGCCGAGATGTTGACCTTTGTCGCGCTGGCAAGCTTGTGGAATCTGCTGGCCGGTTACGCCGGATTGGTCTCGGTCGGCCAGCAGGCGTTCGTCGGTCTCGGCGGCTACCTGCTGTTCGCCCTTGCCATGCTGCTGGACGTGCATCCGGTCGCTGCCATTCTGATCGCGGGGCCTATCGGTGCGCTCGTGGCAATCCCCGTCGCCGCGCTGATATTCAGATTGCGCGGCGCCTATTTCGCGATCGGAACCTGGGTGATCGCCGAGGTGTTTCGCCTGCTCGCGTCCCAAATTTCGGCGCTGGGCGGCGGTTCGGGCATCAGCTTGCCGGCGTCCGTGGTGATCGCCATGGCGCCGACGCGGCAGGCGCGCGAATTCGAAATGTACTGGCTGGCATTGGCACTCACCGTGGTCGTATTGGGGGCCATTGTCGCGCTACTGCGCTCCCGTCATGGTCTCGCACTGACGGCAATCCGCGACAACGAGCTGACGGCCCAGAGCAACGGCATCGACGTGTGGCGGATCAAATTCATTGTTTATGTGCTGACGGCCTTCGGCACGGCAATGATCGGCGCATTGATCTTCCTGCAGAAACTGCGCATCTCCCCCGATACGGCGTTCAGCGTGAACGACTGGACCGCTTTCGTTATTTTCATCACCGTTATCGGCGGGATCGGGAAAATCGAGGGACCAATCATCGGCACCATCATCTTTTTCCTGCTCCGGCAAACATTGGCTGACCTGGGCAGCTTGTATCTGTTGCTGATGGGGGCGGTCGCCATCGTTGTTATGTTATGGGCGCCCAGGGGATTGTGGGGAATAATCTCCGAACGGCTTGGCTGGCAGGCGCTGCCGTTGCAACGGCGACTGGTGACTGGAGAAGAAACGGGAGGAAAACGGTGAGCCCCATTATTGATATCTATTGTCATATCTTTCCGGACCGCTTCTTCCAGGAAATGACTCGGGTGGCGCCCAAGCTCGAGAATATCGGCAAGCGGCTGCGTGGAGTGGCAAAGCTTTTTGATCTGGACGCCCGTTTCAAGGAAATGGACGAGTTCGGCGATTACCGCCAGATCATCTCGCTGCCGAATCCGGCGATCGAGGACATTGCAACACCCGAGGTCGGCTTGAACCTGGCCCGTATCGCCAACGATGCGATGGGCGAGCTGTGCGGCAAATATCCGCAGCGCTTTCCCGCTTTCGCGGCCGCGCTGTGCATGACTGACGTCGAGGGCTCCGTTGCCGAGGCGCGTCGTGCGGTCAAGGATCTCGGCGCACGCGGCGTGCTGCTTTACACCAACGTTGCGGGGAGACCGCTCGACGATCCTGAATTCGAACCGATTTTTGCCGCGATGGCAGAGCTCGACCTGCCAATCTGGCTGCACCCCGTCGGTACCGCGGCAATGCCCGATTATCCTGCCGAGAAGAAATCTCGCTTCGAAATGTGGTGGTGCTTCCACTGGCCGTATGAAACCTCGGTGGCCATGGTGCGGATGGTTTTTTCAGGCTTACTCGACCGCTACCCGAAGCTCAAAATAATCACCCATCATCTCGGTGGCATGATTCCCTATTACGACGGTCGTGTAGGGCCAGGCCTGAAAGTCCTGGGCCAGCGGACCTCCGATGAGGACTACTCAAAAATCCTGCCGTCGCTGAAACGGCCGCATATGGATTATTTGCATGATTTCTATGGCGACACTGCAATGTTTGGCGGCGGCGTGCCCGCGACACGGTGCGGTTATGAATTCTTCGGCGCCGATCGCGTCGTTTTCGCGACTGACACGCCGCTCGGGCCAATCGCGCCCACGATAAACACAGTCAAAGGCCTCGGCTTGCCGGCCGCTGAGCAACAAAGGATTTTTGCCGGAAATGCCGAGCGACTACTCAATATGAAATTCAGCTAGTTCGCACGCCGTTGGCTTTTTTCCGTTTTCTCTCGACGTCCGCCGCGCTTGTCACGCCGGTGAAGCTCGGAGGATCGCTGGCGGGGAAGCTGTCATCCGAGCTCGTCGCCACCTCGTCTTCCTTCCGCTTGTCCCGCTCGCGCTCCGCCTCGATATGTTCGCGCACAGGTTTATCGCGATTGTCAGATCGCGGGTGCCTGGAGTCGGTCATTTTGTCGGTCTCCTACAAAGCAGCGGAGAAAGTTCCACTGCAAATGAAATCGTCTGGCCATAGGAACTCCTGAGCCACGGAGACGTTCCTCCGTGACGGTCGCCAGATAGCGGGCCACGTCTCGATCTTGACGCTATTCAAACTTCCCAAACGCGCGAGGAGCCGCAATGAGACCCTTCGGCGAGCTCGCCAATGTGGGCACGGCGGCAGCCGTCGCCAACGCCGTCTATCACGCGACCGGCGTGCGCTTGAGGCAATTGCCGATCCGACTGGAAAAGTTGCTGACAGCCTAGATCACGCCGCCGTTGCCAGCACTTTTGTACAGACTTTCAGATCGGCCACAAATTGCCGGTATTGCGCGCGTTTATCGGCTTCATCCTCAATGCGCAAAATATAGGATGGATGGATTGTTGCGAGCATCTGACCGCCGCCGGCGAGCGGCAAGATCCGTCCGCGAATCTTGTTGATGGTAACAGGCTTGCCGAACACGCTGCGGATTGCCGTCGCGCCGAGGGCGACCACAATCTCGGGCTGAACGATCGTGCGCTCCAAGTCGAGCCACCAATGGCAACGATCAATCTCATAGGCATTCGGACGCTTATGCAGGCGCCGCTTGCCGCGAAGTTCAAATTTGAAATGTTTCACGGCATTCGTGACGAATACTGTATCACGCGCGATGCCAGCATCGGCGAGAGCCTTTGCAAGAACGCCGCCTGCGGGTCCGACAAAAGGTTTTCCCTGCCTGTCTTCCTGATCACCCGGCTGCTCTCCGACCAGCATGACGCGCGCCCGCGCGGGCCCCCCGCCGGGAACAACCTGGGTTGCGTGTTTGTAGAGCGGGCAGCGGGTGCATTTCTCCTCGGCCGACCGCAGTGCTTTTAACGATTTGATAGGCTGCGCTGTACTCACAAAAGCCTCCGTCGAGGCAACGGGGATCAGACGAGCTGGGTTCCGTTAAAGGTCCTGCCTGACCCAGGCCGCCTGCACGTCCGCGCACCAGTTGCCCACATTCCATTCACCCCAAGCGCCGAGGCCACCCAACTCGTCGGGCCCGCAATAAATCGGCACATGCACAACCGAAAGGCCGTCATGCGCACGTGCATTTTTCAACGCGCTGCGGAGAGAGTCGGCCGTATCGCCGCCGGAGACTGCGAGAACGCCGGCTACTGATGAGGCCAATCGTTGATAGTCGACAGCAACATGATCATTGGTGCGGAACTCCGCGTTGTACTGCGCGAGTTGCAAACCGGTAATCGCCGCCATACGGCGATTGTCAAAGATGACAATCATGCCACGCACGCGGTGTTCGACCGCATCGATGAGGATTTGCGGATTCATCATAAAAGAGCCGTCGCCGGAAAATGCGATGCCATAGCACGGCTTGTCAGCCAGCGCCGAAGCGAGCAGCGCGCTTGCCGCAAAGCCCATATAGGATGCGCCGGCCTCAGTGAACGTCTCTCCGGTCCTGTCATCTTCGACAATCTGGAAGCCATTGGCTTGCACATCGCCGGCGTCGAAGAACTTGGCGGCGCCAATCTGCTTTGCAAAATCGGCAACAACTTTAATCGCGGCCGGTTGTGACAGCACGGGCCGTTGCCAAACTTCATCGTGCAGGGGCGGACCGTCAAAACGTTTGCACTTGTAGGTCGCCCATTCGGCTTTTTTGTCGGCGCATGCTTGCAGCCACGCTTTTTTCTCGGCGATAAGGGTTTTTTCCAGTTTCGCAGCAAGCCTGTCGGCGACAGCAGAGATATCGCCAATCAGCGCCACGGTCTTGTTATAATGCAGCGCGTCGCCCAGATCGCCGTTGATGTTGATCACCGCTTGCGCATTCTTGTAGCCAATTCCGGAGCAATCGGCCTGGCAGACGGCGCGCGAACCGATGATAATCAGCAGCTCGGACTCGGTCATCGCATAATTGCCGCTGATCGAGCCCTTGGATCCGCCGACGTGCATGTTCTGCGCATGCGCATCGGGCAGCACGCCCGTTGAACCTGGTGACAGCACCACCGCAGCGCCCGCCGCTTCGGCCAGGCGCCGCACCGCCGCGTCGTGACCGCGCGTGCCGCCGCCGGCCTTGATCGCGACCTTCCCCGCTTTGGCGATCATTGCAGCTGCTTGCTCGATCATCGCGTCGTCAGCGGGCGCGAGCTTTGGCACCTCCGGTCGTGCCGGCAGCGCCGCGAGATTGATCGCGACCCTCGCGGGCTGCGTATTGAGCGGCAACAGCAGATAGAAAGGCTCGGCAAAATAAGGATGATTCACGCACAGGGCGCCGCGGCGCAGTGCGTCACGCAAGCCTTCCGGCGTGTGCAGGACGTAGGACTGCCCCATGATGGCTGTCATACGGCCGAACAGGCCCTGCTCTTCCTTCGGCACCTGCTGCATGTTGTAGCCTTCGCCGAAGGTCGTCTCGTCTCCATAGATGTGATAAACGCCGACGCCGTTCGATGACGCAGCAAGCGACCCGGCAAAGGCCTGCATGGCGCCAGGGCCGATCGAAGTCACTACCGCCGAGAGCTCGCCGTATTGCCAGCGGAGCGCGGTCGCGGCATGCGCCATCTCGACCTCGTTGCGGCAGTTGATGGTGCGGGTGACGCCTTCTTCTTCGTAGATGCGCAGGATGTTGCCGAGATCGGTCGAACCGTGGCCGAAGATAGCAAAGTATTTGCGCACCCCCTGCTTGAACAGACCTAGGACAAGCGCTTCCGACAGCGTCATCTCCACCAGCTTGGGCAAGCCCTTGGCCAGCGCCTGTTCGATGCCACCGGCCTGGCGGATCGCGCGTGCACGCGCGCGAATTTGTCCCTCGCCGTCGCTGCGGGTGAGCATCAGTTGGTCTTTTCCGCCGCCGCTTTCAGGACCGGATTCCAACGCGCGATGTCGGTCTTCAACAATTCGGCGAGATAAGCCGGACCGCGCTGCGCAGGTGGCGGCACCGTGCCGCCGAGCTCGAGCAGTCGCTTGCCGACGGCCGGATCCTCAAGTGTCTTGTTGAGCGCGTCGCTAAGCTTGTCAACCACAGCTTTTGGCGTGTCTTTCGGTGCAAAAATGGCGCTCCAGATATTGATCTGGTAGTTGCCGGCACCGACTTCCTTGGCTGAGGGTACGTCGGGCAGCGCCGGCGAGCGATCATTGCCGGACACCACATAGGCTTTTACTGTGCCGCCCCGCACGGCACCTTGTACGCTGACGACCTGTTCGCAGAAGAAGTCGACGTGACCACCGATCACATCGTTGAGCGCAGGACCCGTACCGCGATAGGCGACGAGATTCGGCTTCAGCCCGAGCTCCGAGGTGAACAGCAAACAGGCCATATGAGATGACGAACCGACGCCACCATGCGCCTGCTTCACGCTATCGCCGTTTTTCTTCACATAGTCCACGAACTCCTTGAAGTCCTTGGCCGGAAAATCCTTGCGCGCCACCACCACGGCCGGCGCATTCGCGGTCAAGCCGATCGGCGCGAAGTCCTTGGTCGAGTCGTATTTGAGGTTGGCGTAAAGCGCCGGTGCCGACACGTGCGAGCCCATGCTCGCCGCAAGAAGCGTGTAGCCATCATGTTCCGACGCGGCCGCGCGCGCCGTGCCGATGGTGCCGCCAGCGCCCCCGACATTCTCGATCACGACATTCTGGCCAAGCACTTTGCTCATGCCGTCGGCCATAATCCGGGCGACAACGTCACTCGGGCCGCCGGCCGGATAGGGCACGATCATCGTGATGGGATGCGCCGGATAGTTCTGCGCCGCCGCCGGTACGGCAGGACCAGCCAATACAGCCGCGGCGATGAGACCGAGACAGATTCTGTTCATGAACTCCTCCACACTGCGTGCGCCAATCGTCTATTCGGCGGTTTCTATCAACGTTTCTTGACGTTCCTTTTCACGAATTGCCATCAGGACTTTTTCCGGCGTTGCCGGTAGCGACGTGATGCGCACCCCCACTGCGTCATAGATCGCATTCATGATTGCCGGGATGGTCGGCACCATGGCGGGCTCACCGACACCCTTGACCCCCAACGGACCGATCGGATCGGGATCCTCGATGATAATCGAGTTGATACGCGGTACATCGAGCGAGGTCGGCAGGATGTATTTGGCAAAGCCCGATGTACTGGTGCGGCCGTGGTCGAGCTTGTAATCCTCCATCAAGCCCTGCCCCAGCGCCTGTACGATGCCACCCTCGATCTGGCCTTCAACGCCCTGTGGGTTGACCGCGCGGCCAACATCATGGGCCGCCCAGATGCCGAGGACCTGCACTTCGCCAGTAACAGTGTCGACTTCAACCTCCGCGACTTGGGCGCCGAAGACGTAGGCCTGCCATGGCCGGCCGGAGCCATCGACCGGGTCGAGGCCGGTGGTGTCGGTGCCGAATGTGGCCGAGCCGACCGGAACGACGCCGCGGCTTTTTGCGGTGTGGACAGCCTCACCCATGGTGACGCGATGATTGGTGTTCTCCGCCCAGATTTCACCGTTTCCGGTGCGGATGGTCTCGGCTTCGACGTCCCACACATCGGCCATGATCGCGACCAGCCGCCTGCGCGCCTCGCGCGAGGCAAGCGCAACTACATTGCCGATCATATAGGTCTGGCGGCTGGCGCCCGCGTGGGACGCTTCCGGAGCGCGCGCCGTATCGTTATCGCCGATCACCACATGTTCGGGTTTCACGCCCATCTCATGCGCGGCGATTTGCGCCAGCACCGTGAGAATACCCTCACCAATCTCGGTCACGCCGGTGACAATCTTGGCGCTGCCGCCGTCATCGATCTCCGCCCAGGCCGCAGCACGATCGATCACGGCCGTACGCGCAATGCCGTACCAGCAAGCCGCCATACCTCGTCCGCGTTTGCGAGCCATGCACCTACTCCGCCGCTTCCTGTTTCTGCACGCCCGCGAATCGCGCACCGAGAGCACATGGCGGGCGAATGTCATCCCCACCCAGATCGCTGCGGGTGCTCCCGCGCGAAACGGGCGCGCCGGCCTCCCAACCTGATGCCTGCTCGAGTGCATCGAGCGCCTGCGTGAGGCTCACTGTACCAAGCCTGGCCTTGGTGTGCGTCGTCGCGCCGTCACGCATCGCGTTCAACCGGCGGATCTGGAATGGATCAAGCCCGAGGCGCTCGGCGCAGATATCGAGATGGCATTCCGTTGCGAATGCCGTCTGCAATGCACCGAAGGAACGGAAGGCTCCGGATGGAGTGTTGTTTGTATAGATACCAAGCGTGTCGATCCTCACATTGGGTACGACGTACGGCCCGGCCGCCAAAATCGCGGCCTTGCGCATGACCCCTTCGGTCGATAACCCATAAGCGCCGCCGTCGCAGATCATCTTCATTTGCACGGCGCGAATACGACCATCACGCATCAAGCCCATGCGCAAAACGGTGCGCGACGGATGCCGCTTGGCGGTGGAAATAATCGATTCCTCGCGGGTGAAGACCAGCCGCACCGGACGCTGCGTTTTCATGGCAAGCAGCGCCAGCATGCCCTGGTAAATCATGTCTTCTTTGCCGCCAAAGCCGCCGCCGACAGGGCTCATAATGAAACGCACCTTGCTGATCGATTTGGCAATGATGCGCGCCAGCATATGGCGGTGGTGTGTGACGTTCTGGTCCGGCGAAACAATGGTCACAACACCGTCGTGATCGACATAAGCAAGGCCGGCCTCCGGCTCGAGGTAGGCGTGTTCGATCGGTTGCGTCGAATAGGTTTCCTCGACCACCAAATCACTTTCGGCGAAACTTTTGTCGATGTCGCCCACACGAATTGGAATGTGCTTGGTGATATTGTCCGGCGCGTAGTCGTGCAGAACTGGCGCGCCGGGACGCATGGCTTCGTCGGGATCGAAGACCGCCGGCAGTGGCTCATAGACGACCTTGATCGCTGCAACCGCGCGCTTAGCCGTGGGCAGATCCTCAGCGGCGACCGCCGCGACAGCCTCGCCGACATAACGCACCTTGCCGCGCGCCA
>Ga0187776_10000720_pt1 | contig 15989 bp, 19 predicted proteins | sample 0216_BV02_MP12_2_FD_132426 | JGI IMG/M metagenome (GOLD analysis project Ga0187776, IMG submission 132426) | Tropical peat soil microbial communities from peatlands in Department of Meta, Colombia - 0216_BV02_MP12_20_MG | ecosystem: Environmental > Terrestrial > Soil > Wetlands > Peat | place...
GGAGGCGCCAATGCCGGTCGATGGCTGTGCAGGCAAGGAAGTCGACGTCGAAGGTGAGAAACCGGCCGGTGATGCCGGGGAGTCCGAGCGCTGATGCCGGAGGCACGCGGGGAGGGACTTCCCGCGGCGGCGGAGCAGGCGGCGGCCGCCGGCAGCTTCGAGCGCGGCATCACTGCATCGGGATCGGCGTCCGCCGTCTACTCAGCCGGATTTCGCCGCATCTTCGCGGCACCGCCTGAGCTCGAGCTCAGCGGGGACCTGCTGCGCGAGCGGGTCCACCCCGATGACCGGAGGCTGATCGACGAGTCGCTCGAGGCCGCATCGCGAGAGCGAAAACCGTTCAGCTTCGAGGTGAGGGCCCGCCGCTTCGACGGTGCCGAGCGGATCATCCGGGCCCGGGGGCGCGTGGAGCACGGGAGGACGCAGCACCGAAGCGGGTGATCGGCGCGATCCAGGACGTCACCGAGGAGGCGCTGGAGCGCTCCGCCCGCGAACTGCTCAGCTACGTCGTCGACTCCTCCGACGACGCGATCATCATCACGAATACGCGCGACGGGACGATCACCAGCTGGAACCGAGGCGCGGAGCGGCTCTACGGCTACACCCCCGAGGAGGCGATCGGCCGGCCGATCTCGCTCGTCGAGCCGCCCGACCGTGCGGGCGAGCAGGAGGACATCCTGCGGCGGGTGTTCGAGGGCCAGTCGGTGGATCGCTTCGAGACGCCGCGCGTCCGCAAGGACGGGAGCAGGCTGATCGTCTCGCTGACCGTCTCCCCCGTTCGTGACGCCAATGACCGGATCGTGTCGGCCGCCGTGATCGCCAGGGACGTCACCGAGCGCAGCCGCTACGAGCAGCGGCTGCGCCACCTCGCCGACCACGACCAGCTGACCGGCCTGTACAACCGCCGGCGCTTCGAGGAGGAGCTCAAGCACGAGCTCGCGCGGGCCGGGCGCTATCACTCGCACGGCGCGGTCCTCAGCATCGACATCGACAACTTCAAGTCGATCAACGACTCCGCAGGCCACGCGGCCGGTGACGCGGTCCTGACCGAGGTCGCCTCCGTGCTCGAGCGGCGCTTTCGCTCGAGCGACGTTCTCGCCAGGCTCGGCGGCGACGAGTTCGCGGTCCTGTTACGGGCGGTCGAGGTCGACGAGGCCCGCGCGGCGGCGGAGAATTTGCTGACCGCGATCCACAACTCGAACGCCGTGTTCGGCGGCCGCGCGATCCAGCTGCTGGCCCACGGGGCGGGCGGGGCGCTGGCGCCGCTCAGCGTGAACCTCTCGGGCGAGTCGGTGGTGGGCGATCCGAAGCTGCTCGAGCTGATCGAATTCGAGCTGCATGCAGCGGCGGTGGACCCCGCCAAGCTGATCTTCGAGGTCACCGAGACGGCGGCGATCGCCAACATGCCCGAGGCGTCGGCGTTCGCCGAGGGGGTCAAGCAGCTCGGCGCGAGCCTCGCGCTGGACGACTTCGGGACCGGGTTCGGCTCGTTCTATTACCTCAAGCACCTGCCGGTCAGCTACATCAAGCTGGACGGCGAGTTCGTCCAGAACCTCCCGCGCAGCGAGATCGACGCGCACATGGTCACCGCGATCGTCGGCGTCGCCCAAGGCCTCGGTATCAAGACCATCGCCGAGTGGGTCACCGACGACGAGACGATCAGGCTGCTCCGCCGCCACGGAGTCGACTTCGCGCAGGGCTTCCACGTCGGCCGCCCCGGGCCGATCGTGAACTCCTGCCGCAACTGACCGAAGTCAGGCGTCCACCGGGGCGGGCGCTCGGGTACCGAGGGTCGCGCCGGCGCTGGCGGTGATGACGAGCGCGATCCCGACCACGTCGAGCGCGCTCAGGTCCTGGCCGATCACGACAAGCCCCGCCAGCGCCGCCATCGCCGGCTCGAGGCTCATCAGCACGCCGAAGGTCTGGGGTCGGATGCGCCGCAGCGCCTCGAGCTCGAGCGAGTACGGGACCACCGAGCTCAGCATCGCGATCGCGAAGCCGACCGCGAGGTACGCGGGGTGCAGCAGGTTCGCGCCGGCGTCGGCGATCCCGAACGGGATCAGGGGCAGCGTGGCGATCGCCATCGCGATGGCCAGCCCGTCGCCGCCGCTGAAGGCGCGCCCGACGCGGGCGTTCAGCAGGATGTACGCGGCCCAGAAGGCGCCCGCCAGCAGCGCCAGGAGCACGCCGGTCAAGCTCGCCGCGCTCACGCCGCCGAGGAGCGCGACGCCCGCGGCCGCCAGCAGCGCCCAGAGCACGTCCAGGCGGCTTCGCGATCCGGCGAGTGCGACGCCGAGCGGGCCGACGAACTCGAGCGTGACCGCGACGCCGAGGTGGATGCGGTCGATCGCCTCGTAGAAGCTCAGGTTCATCAACGCCAGCGAGAGCCCGAACAGCGCCGCGAGGCGGAGCTCGCGGGCGCTGTGAGCCCTCGGCCGCGGCCGCCAGACCGCCCACAGCACGACCGCGGCGAACAGCACCCGCAACAGCACCGTGCCCGCGGGCCCGAGGTGGACGAATAGCTTGGTCGCGAACGCGGCGCCCACCTGCACGGAGGCGATCCCGACGAGCACCAGACCGGGCGCCGGAAACCGGTCGAACAAGGCGGCGGCGGGGCGCGCATACGATTCGCGCGTGAGCACTCCCTCTCCCGAGGCGCCGGTGCGCGGCTCCTGTCTATGTGGTGGTGTGCGGTTCGAGGTCACCGCGCCGTTCCTCCGCGCCAACTACTGCCATTCCTGTTCGGAGGCACCTGGCGATGGGCCCGAGGCATCGATCCGGCTCGGTTCGCTCGATCGAGACCCCGGGATCCGGCCTCAATACCACTCCTTCGTCGATTCGAAGGCGCCCTGGGACGCCATCCACGAGGATGGGCTGCCGCGCTTCTCCGGCCGCGCGCGGACGCGCTGAGCGAGGCGCGCCGGACAGTTACGAGAGCCGCTCGATCAGCATCGCCTGGCCCATCCCGCCGGCGACGCACATCGACTCGATCCCGTACGTCCCGTCGAGCGCTGTCAGGCCGTTGATCAGCGTCGTCATGATCCGCGCGCCGGTCATCCCGAAGGGATGCCCGAGCGCGATCGCCCCGCCGAACGGGTTGAGCTTCTCGTCGGGGATCCCGAGCTCGTCCTTGCACGGGACGATCTGGGCGGCGAACGCCTCGTTGATCTCGACGACGTCGACGTCGTCGATCTTCATCCCGGTCTCGTTGAGCAGCGACTGAATCGCGGGGATCGGGCCGAGCCCCATGATCTCGGGCCGGATCGCGGCGACCGTGGAGGCGATGATCCGCGCCTTCGGCTTCAGTCCGAGGCGACTCGCCTTCTCGTCGGACATCACGAGCACCGCAGCGGCGCCGTCGTTGAGCGGACACGAGTTGCCGGCGGTCACCGTGCCGCCCTCCCTGAACGCCGGCTTCAGCTGGGCGAGCACCTCCATCGTGGTGCCGGGACGCGGTCCGTCGTCCTTGCTGACGACGGCCTCGGGCACGTCGAGCTCGTTGCCCTCCTTGTCGACCTCCTTGTGGGCCGAGACGGTCACCGGCACGATCTCGGCGTCGAAGTGGCCGGAGTCGCGCGCCTCGACCGCCCGGTTCTGCGAGATCACCGCCCACTCGTCCTGCTGCTCGCGCGTCACGTGGCAGCGCTCGGCGACGTTCTCGGCGGTCTGACCCATCGGGATGTACACGTCGTAAAGGGCGCCGTTCGACCCGCTCAGCCTGGGGTGCTTGGCCTCGTCCGGCATCGCCGCCCCGAGCCCCGCGCGCGACACGGCCTCGACCCCGGCGGCGATGTACTGGTCGCCCTCGCCGACCTTGATCGCGTGGAACGCCATCCGGATCGTCTGCAGCGAGGAGGCGCAGAAGCGGTTGACGGTGCAGCCGGCGACGTGGTGGTCGATTCCCGCCAGCAGCAGCGCGTTACGGCCGACGTTGTACCCCTGCTCGCCGATCCCCGACGCCGACCCCATCAGCACGTCCACGGTCTCCGAGAACTCGACCTCCGGGTTGCGCTCGATCAGCGCCTTGAGGGGGATCGACGCGAGGTCGTCCGCCCGCACCGTCTTCAGCGACCCTTTCAGCGCGCGTCCGATCGGCGTACGGATGGCGTCGACGATCACTGCTTCTGGCATCTGGACTCCTGTTTTCAGTGTTCGGTGGCGCCCGGGATGCTACGGCTTGGCAGCCGCGAGGCCCTTCTGCGTGGGGCTCAGGCGGCGGATCCGGCTCGATCCGGACCGTCGGCGTGCCCTCCTCACGCGGCCTCGCGAACGACTCGCGGTCTGGCCCGCTCGACCGCGCCGCTGGCGGCTTGGACCGCGCTCGCGAACGAGACCTCCGACAGGCAGCCGTCCGCGGCGACCTGGTCGCCACAGAGGAGGATGCGGCTCGGCTGGATGTTGCTTCCCTCCTGGCTGTCGTGGGCGCTGATCACCGCCAAGGCCGTCGAGGACGCAGGCTCGGAGGTCGGCGGCCAGCTCGCGCTGGCGGACTTCATCTCCCGTGGCGAGCTCGAAAGGCACCAGCGGCGCATGCGCCTGCGCTACCAGCAGCGGCGCGCGGCACTGGTGACCGCGCTCGCGGCGCGTACATGTCCGAGCCGGCGCTCGAACGCGGCGTACAACTGCTCGGCGAGGCGGTCGACGAGGCTTGATCGCGGGTCAGGCCGCGAAGGCCGGCTGCACCTCGCGCTCCAGCCGCTCGAGCGAGAGTCGGAGCGCACCGGCGGCGAGGAGGGCCTCGGTCGCCTTTGCGAGGACCCGCCCGAACAGTCCCCGTCCCTCGACGGAGACGGAGGCGTCGACGTGGCTGCGCTCGCCGACCGGCCGGAGCACGTACCGCACGCCCAACGAGATCGGACCGTCGGCGACCAACTCGAGCCGGTCGTCGGATGCCCGGAGCACGTCAACGTCGAACTGGACCGACCGGCCCGCCAGGTGCCCTGCCACCCGAGCGTGACTCCCGGACCGCAGGCGCTCGCCGTCGAGCGCCAGCACCTCGAACGGCACCGGGGCCCAGCGGGCGATCGCCTCGGGCTCGGTCAGGAAGGCGAGCACCTCGGCCGGCGGCGCCGGGACGGTTGCGTTTGAGCTCCAGGCGGACATTTGCTTACTAAGACTCCGGTTCGGGCCCCGGCTCATCGCGGCGGGCTTCGCTCGCAACTGTCCCAGCCCCGGGCGGAGCAGGCCACGTCTCTCGACGGGGTCCCGGCGCGTCGTTTTACCCGGACTCACTCGCCGAGGCCTACGCGAGCCGCTTTCCGGTCAGCGCCGCGTGTGCGGCCACGTCGGCGGCGTACGCGGCGAAGTCCGCCGCCGCCAGCTGCTGAGGGCCGTCGCAGAGAGCGGTCTCCGGATCGGGCGCGACCTCGACCAGCAGTCCGTCGGCTCCCGCGGCCGCCGCGGCGCGCGACAGCGGCCCGACCAGCCTGCGGTCGCGTCGGCGTGCTGGCTGTCGAGCAGCTCGGTCACGATCGGCAGCCCGGTCTCGGCGCGCGCCTCGGCGATCAGGGAGAAGGTCTCGCCGCCGCCGCCGATCCGTCCGTCGATCTGGATCGTGGGCTCGTCGTGGGCGAGCTCCGAGGACGCGACCTTGTAGGGGCGGCTGATCGGCACGACGCGATCGACTCCGGGCATGCCCTCGAGCCCGAGCTCCGCGACACCCTCCGGGTCGCCGATCGCTCCGATCGCCGTCGTCAGCTCGCCCGGCATCACCAACACGTGCGGGTGGCCGATCGACTCTAGCCGCGCCGCCGAGCTCCCTGCCGCCTTACAGACCCAAACCGCGAACGCCCTTCTCGTCCCAGCCCAGGTGGTGGGCGAGCTCGTGCCGCACCGTCCTCGTCACCTGTGCCTTGAGCACGTCCGGGTCGTGTCCGAAATCGCGCAGCAAGGTGTCGCGGAAGATCACGATCCGGTCGTGGAAGTAGTCGCGTGCGACGGTGCCGCCCTCGTACAGGCCATACGCGCCACGACGACGTCCTCGGTCCGAGACCACCACGGCGACGTGCTCGAGGGCTCGGTGAAACTCGAGCGGCAGGTCGTCGATCGCCGAGCGCACCAGCGCCTTGAAGTCCTCCTCGTCGTAAGGGTCGAGCAAGTGCTCTTCCTCGTCTTCGTACTCGTGGTCCTCGCTGTCGCCCCAGGACTCCTCGGCCGCGAGCCGCTCGGCCCGCTCGACGATCTTGTCGAACTCGTCGTCCGAGACGGGGTTGCGCCAGCCGGCGAGGCGGGTGATCGCGAACGCCACCACCGCGGACAGCACCGCCGCGCCGAGCGCGAACACCGCCAGGCCCTCGAGCAACCGCAGCCCCCAGGAGCTCCCGCCGCCATTCGCATAGAGCCCGACGAGGGCCAGCGCGAACACCAGCGCCACCGCCGCGGACAGCGCTGCCCTACGCGGCGTTGGCGGCGTCCCCCCCATCGCTACCTCAGCGTCCTCGCGATCACGAGCCGCTGGATCTCGTTCGTGCCCTCGTATATCTGCGTGATCTTGGCGTCGCGCATCATCCGCTCGACGGGGTACTCCTTCACGTAGCCGTAGCCGCCGAGGACCTGGACGGCCTCGACCGTCACCCTCATCGCCACGTCCGAGCAGAACAGCTTGGCCATCGCGGAGTACTTGCCGATATCGGCGTCACCGCGGTCGATCGTGGCGCACGCCTGGTACAGCAGCTCGCGCGCCGCCGCACACTGCGTCTCCATGTCGGCAAGCTTGAACTGGATCGCCTGGAACGAGTTGATCGGCTGGCCGAACTGGCGGCGCTCGCGGGCGTAGGCCGCGGCGTAGTCCGTCGCGCCCTGCGCGATCCCGAGCGCCTGCGCGGCGACGCCGAGCCGTGAGCGGTCGAGCGTCGACATCGCGACCGAGAATCCATGGCCCTCCTCACCGATCAGGTTCCCGGCGGGGACGCGGACGCCCTCGAAGATCGGCTGGCCGGTCGGCGAGCCCCGGATCCCGAGCTTGTGCTCGAGCGTGCCGACGCTGAACCCGGGCCGATCGGCCTCGACCACGAACGCGGATACCCCGCGCGAATGGCCCGCCTCACGGTCCGTGACCGCGAACACCACGTAGAAGTCGGCGATTCCGAGGTTCGTGATCCAGTTCTTGGTCCCGTCGATCACCCACTCGTCGCCGTCCCTGACCGCGCGAGTCCGCATGCCGCCGGGATCGGACCCCGCCTCGGGCTCCGACAGCGCGAACGCCGGCGACCATTCGCCGCTCGCGCACAGCGGCAGGAAGCGCTGCTTGAGCTCCTCGGAGCCGAACAGCTTGATCGGCAGCGTCCCGAGCTCCTGGATCATCACGATCAGCGCCGTCGACGCGCACGCCTTGGCGATCTCCTCGATCGCCATGTTCAGCATCAGCGTCCCGGTGCCGGTGCCGCCGTACTCCGGCTCGAACGGCAGTCCGAGCACGTCGTGCTCGGCCAGCAGCTCGCGAAGGTCGTGCGGGTACTCGGCCTTCTCGTCGATCTCGGCGGCGCGCGGGGCGATGCGCTCGCGCGCGATCTGCCGGATCGTGTCGCGGAAGTCGAGGTAGTCCTGGGGGATTGTGTAGAGCTCCGCGAGTGCCGACATATGTAATGAAGATGCTACGCCAGCGAGAATCAGCGAAGATACGGATCTATGGCAAAAGGATGTAGTCGCCTCCGGGGCCGGGTTCCGCCAGCGCTCACCGCCGCGATCGCCGCGTGTGGCGCGATCGCGCCGGCGGCGGCGCTCGCGGCGACCACCGCGCCGACCATGAAGATCAAGGTGCCGGCGAAGGTCCACCCAAACGAGGCCTACAAGGTAGTGATCTCGGTTACGTACGACAGGACCTCGCTGCGGACGACGCCCTATCTCTTGTCGTATCTCCAGTTCAACGGGGCCCCGTGCAAGTCCACGGCCGGCGCGGAGGTCGCGATGGGCGGCGTGGTCGTCGGCAACTTCGCCGGCAGGGTCCCGGGCTCCCCGTTCATCCGCACCGAAAACTGGAAGGCCGGAACGCTCACGGGCGGTCGGCGCGTCTGCGCCTACCTGTTCGCCAAGCGGGTCCCGCAGAAGAGCAGGTCAAAGCCGCTGCTGACAGCCGGCAAGTTCTTCCGGAACGTCTAGCAGCTCTGCTCGCCCGCTTGGGCCGCTACAGCGCGGCTGGGTGCCGGAGCACGTAACCACCGCCGTCCTGGAGGTTGCCCGTCGGGTCTGACCGCCACCTCGGCCCGCTTCCGGAGGGCCAGTTCGGGCCGCCGAAGTTGGCCGTGTCGAACGCCCGTCCCGCTACGACGAGGAATGCGTGGCCCGCGTCGGCGTACACGCTGATCCAGCGTCCGGCGCCGGCTGCTCCGTAGGACTCGAGTCCGGTGGAGTCCTCGGGCGAGCTCAGCAGGCCGCCTCCGTGGAGCGCGAAGCTGACCGCGCCCGAACAGTCGTAGCAGCTCGAGTTCCACGACCCGTGCCCGCCGCCGACGCAGTAGGAGGTGCTGATGATCTGGTTCGCGGCGTTGATCACCTGCTGGACGGCCGCGGGCGCGCCCGCGGGCGCGCCCGCGGTCCCATCGGAGTTGATCTGGGCTCGCGCGCCGGCCACCGGCTGCTGGCTCGGCTGGCTCGCGGTCACCGCCTTGACCGCCTCACGGAGGATCTGCTGCACCGAGAACGTCACGATCCCGGTCGGGGCCATGTGCTGGGCGCGCTGGAACACGATCACATTGCGCCTGGTGGTGGACCCGAAGGCGCCGTCGATGGTCGTCGGGAACCCGGCGAAGGTGAGGTACTGCTGGAGCACCCGCACGTCGTGGCCGTGCATTCCCTGGCAGAGAGTGCGATCCCCGAGGTGCCTCGAGTCGCCGTGGCTGAGGCAGCTGGTGCCCCCGTTCGCGTTGGCCGTAACCGGAGCCGCCAACGTGAGCAGCGCGATCGTCGCCGCGGCTCCTGCGTAACGGGTCGCGCGGGCAAAGACGACGTAGGACACCTATAACCCCTTCTCTTTCTCGCGCCTACGGGGTTAGCTGTCGGGCTCGCGCTGAAAGAGGTCGCGCTACGCCGGAACTGCGGCGATTCGCCCCGTGGGCCTGACGGCCCCGTGGGTCCCCCGTTCCCGGGCGCCGTGGCGCACGGGACTAGGCTGGGTTGTCGATGGCGCGGCAGACTATCGAACCGCACGGCTCGATGTCGTTACGCTCGACGTTATGGACACCGATTACACGCCGCAGCAGGTCGCCCACCTGCTCGAGCGCGGCGAGGCGGAGCTGATCGACGTGCGCGAGCCGAGCGAGTTCGAGGCCGGCCGGATCTCCGGGGCGCGGCTCGTGCCGCTCGGCGAGCTGGCGGCGCAGGCGGAGACGATCGGCGTCGATCGTCCGGTGGTGTTCTACTGCCGCAGCGGCGCGCGTTCCGGAATGGCGGTGCAAGCATTCCGCGGAGCCGGCTTCGACGCCCACAACATGGCCGGCGGGCTGCTCGACTGGGACGCGGCGGGGCTCCCGCTGGAGCCCGAGGACGGGTACGTGGCGGTGTCCTGAGGCGCAGCCGGGGCTGCCCCGGCGCCGCCGACTACCGCTTCCACTTGATCGAGCAGCCCACGGGCCTCGTCTCGGGCTCGGCCGGCTCGTCACCGGCAAGCACCGCTTCGAGCGCGGCACGCAGCCACTCGGCGCGGCGGCTCGGGTCGTCGTAGTCGCCGTCGGGCGCGCCGCGGTAGCGAAGACGGCCGTCCGAGTCGACGACGAATAAGTCCGGCGTCGTCCTCGCGCCGTACGCGCGGGCGACCTCCTGGCTCTCGTCGCGCAGATACGGCATCGGCCAGTCCTCGCTCGCAACCCGCTGCTTCATGGCGGCGAAAGAGTCGCGGGGATAGCGGTCGGCGTCGTTGGGGTTGATCGCGAGGAAGCGCACGCCGCGATGGGCGTAGTCGCGCGCGGCGTCGGTGATCCGGTCGTGCCACGCGAGCGCGTAAGGGCAGTGGTTACACGTGAATACGACCACCGTCGCCGGGCTGCCGTCCCCGTCCGACAGCGACCACTCGCCCCCCTCGGTGTCGGGAAGCTTGAAGTCGGGCGCGTTGTCTCCAACCGAAAGTGTCATCGCGTCACCTCCGTGCGCCCGGCCGCCCGTGTGAGCGCCTCGCGCAGATCGTCGGGGTCGGGAACTGGCGAGATCCTGCCGTCACGGCGCCGGTACACCCGGCAGCTGAGGCCGACGCGCGCGTCGTCGGCTGCGGGCACGAGATCGACCCCGTCGATCAGGATCGTCGGCGAGCCGGCGAAGCCGGCCTCGGCGGCCTCCTCATCGGTCGTCACCTCGCGGATCCGAACCTCGACATCTCTCAGACCCGAATCGTCGAGCGCCTCGCGCACGTCCGCCAGCGCCCGCTCAGTCGACGGACACCCCTCCCACCACAGCAGCTCTACGTCTGGGGTTCGCACCCTTCGAGGGTAGTAACACCATCACGGACGAATGTGCCGCTGCGCGCGCCACTCCACGCGAGCCACTCAGCCGGCGCGGGCACGCGCGAGCCGCTCAGCCGGCGCCGGCATCGAATCAACCGCCCCGATCGCCGACTACGCCACGGTCCAGGTGTCGCCCGCGACGAGCAGCTCGGCGAGCTGGTCTTCGGTCGCGGGTTCGGGCGCGACGCGGCCGGAGCGCCCGAACACGTGCCGCTTGACCGAGCGGAAGATGCCGATCGGGGTCGGCCCGGTGGGGTCCTCGGCGAGCCTCGCCAGGGAGAACGCCAGCCCGGGGTCGCGACGCGTCGGGTCGTGGACGATCAGCGCGTCCTCGCCGACGTCGGCGACCTCGACGATCTCGAGCCCGCCGTCGCGGCTGCGCGTGACCCCGCGCTCGCCCTCGACGCCGAAGCGGATCGGCTGCCCGGCCTCGAGCCGAATCTGATTCAGGTCCTTGACGTCCTTCTCGGTCAGCGCTGAGAACGCGCCGTCGTTGAACACTGGACAGTTCTGGTAGATCTCGACGAGCGCCGCGCCGTCGTGCTCGGCGGCTGCGCGCAGGACGTCGGTGAGGTGACGCTTGTCGCGGTCGATCGTGCGCGCGACGAACGTCGCCTCGGCGCCGAGCGCCAGGGCGACCGGGTTGAACGGGTGGTCCGAGACCCCGAACGGCGTCGACTTGGTGATCTTGCCGAGCTCGGAGGTCGGCGACGCCTGACCCTTGGTCAGCCCGTAGATCTGGTTGTTGAACAGCAGGATCTTGACCGGGACGTTGCGCCGCAGCGCATGGATCAGGTGGTTTCCGCCGATCGACAGCGAGTCGCCGTCGCCGGTCACCACCCAGATCGAGAGGTCGTCGCGGGTCGCCGCCAGGCCCGTGGCGAGCGCGGGCGCGCGGCCGTGGATCCCGTGCATCCCGTAGGTGTCCATGTAGTAGGCGAAGCGGCCGGCGCAGCCGATCCCGGTGATGAACACGATCCGCTCCGGCGGGATCCCCAGCTCGGGCATGAATTGCTGCACTGCCGCGAGCACCGCGTAGTCGCCGCAGCCCGGGCACCAGCGCGTCTCCTGGTCGGACTGGAAGTCGGCCTTGGCCAGCTGCTCGGGTGCGCCGCCGTTGCCCGCGTGGCCGTCGCTGGCCACGGCGGTCATCGCTGGCGCTCCGCGATCTGCGCCTCGATCTCCGCTGCGAACAGCGGCTGGCCCTGAACCTTCGAGTAGGACTCGACGTCGATCAGGTACTTGGCGCGCAGGAGCTTGGCGAGCTGTCCCGTGTTCATCTCCGGGACGAGCACGCGCTCGAAAGACGCCAGCACCTCGCCAAGATTGCGAGGCAGCGGGTTGAGGTGGCGCAGGTGCGCGGAGGCAGCCTTGTGGCCGGCGAGCCGCGCCCGGCGCACGCCCGCGCGGATCGCGCCCTCGCTCGAGCCCCACCCCAGCACCAAAAGCTTCGCGCCGGGCTCGGTGTCGACCTCCAGAGGCGGGACGTCCCACGCGATCCCCGCGATCTTCGCCGCGCGCAACTCGGTCATCCGCGCGTGGTTGGCGCCGTCGTAGGAGATGTTGCCGGTGCGGTCGGCCTTCTCGAGACCCCCGATCCGGTGCTGCAGTCCCTTGACACCCGGGGCCGCCCACGGACGGGCCAGGCGCTCGTCGCGCTCGTACGGCATGAACGGCTGGTCGGCCGGCGGCGCACTCGCAAACGCCGGATCGATCTCGCCGAGGTCGGCCACCGTCGGGATCAGCCACGGCTCGGACGAGGACGCGAGGAACGTGTCCGAGAGGATGATCACCGGGGTGCGGTAGCGGATCGCGATCCGCACCGCGTCGAACGCCGTCTGGAAGCACCCGCCGGGCGTGCTCGGCGCGAGCACCGGCAGCGGCGACTCCCCGTGGCGCCCGTACATAGCCATCAGCAGATCCGACTGCTCGGTCTTCGTCGGCATCCCCGTCGAGGGGCCTGCGCGCTGCACATCGACCACGATCATCGGCAGCTCGAGCGCCGCCGCGAGGCCGATCGTCTCCGCCTTCAGGTCCATCCCCGGACCGCTCGTCGCGGTCACCCCGAGACGGCCCGCGAACGCCGCGCCGAGCGCCATCCCGGCGGCGGCGATCTCATCCTCGGCCTGGATCGTCGTCACCCCGAAGTCCGCGTGGCGCGAGAGCTCGTGCAGAAGCTCGGAAGCGGGCGTGATCGGGTAGCTCGCGAGCAACAGCGGCAGCCGGCTGCGGACGCTCGCGGCGATCAACCCGAGCGACAGTGCTGTGGTCCCGTTCACGTTCCGGTAGGTCCCCGGCGCGACGTCGGTCGCGGGCTTGACGCGGTACTGCACGTCGAGCAGCTCGGTCGTCTCGCCGAACGACCAGCCCGCGTTGAACGCGGCCAGGTTCGCCGCAAGAACCGCCTGCTTGCGCCCGAACTTCTCCGCGATCCACCGCGTCGTCACGTCGGTGGGCCGGCCGTACAGCCACGACAGCACGCCCAGCGCGAAGAAGTTCTTGGCGCGCCCCGCGTCGCGCGTCGACGCCTCGTCGATTCCCTCGACCGCCCGCGTGGTCAGCGTCGTCATCGGAATCCGGTGCACCCGGTACGCCGACAGCGACCCGTCCTCGAGCGGGTTCGACTCATACTCCGCCTTCTCGAGGTTGCGCTTGGAGAACGCGTCCTCGTTGACGATGATCGTCGCGCTGCGGTCGATCTCCTCGAGGTTCGCCTTCAGCGCCGCGGGGTTCATCGCCACCAGCACGTTCGGCGCGTCGCCCGGGGTCAGGATGTCGCGCGAGGCGAAGTGGATCTGGAACGCCGACACCCCTGCCAGGGTCCCCGCGGGAGCGCGGATCTCGGCCGGGAAGTTCGGCAGCGTCGCCAGGTCGTTGCCGAGCACTGCCGTGGCGTCGGTGAAACGACTCCCCGCGAGCTGCATCCCATCACCGGAGTCGCCCGCGAACCGAACCACAACCCGCTCGCGCTCTTCGATTGTCTTGGTCAAGACCTCGACCCTTCGTGCGCCTTTGCCCGCTCACTCATTGTAAGCGCGTCGATGCCCCGGCGCCGGCGCGGGCACGGGTCGTCCCCCGCGCTACAGCTTCACGACGTTGATCGCCTTCGGACCCTTCGGGCCGTCTTCCTCGTCAAACGAGACGCGGCTGCCCTCGGCGAGCGAGCGGTATCCGTCCGAGTTGATGTTCGTGTGGTGGACGAAGAGATCGCGACCACCGCCATCTGCAGCGATGAAGCCGAAGCCCTTCTCGTCGTTGAACCACTTGACGATTCCAGTAGGCATGCAGCCTTTCCTCCTTGGTTACATGCTGCTACCGCGGAGGAAGCCCTACTTATACCCCGTGGCCTGCAACTTGCTTGATTGCCGTCCTGCGACGGCCTTGACGGTCGGCACCGTACCACGGCGGCAGGCAGAACGACCCCAATCGCGCGCCGGGTCACAAGACGTTTACGCTGACCTCAGCCCTATGGATGATCCGATGCCGCTCGGGCGCGGGGCCGAGCTGCCGCTGCGCGAGGTGACGCTCCGCACGTCACGCTCCTCCGGTCCCGGCGGCCAGCACGCCAACGTCACCGCCTCCCGCGTCGAGGCGGTGTTCGACGTCGCCGCCTCCGAGACCCTCACGGAGGAGCAGAAGCGGCGCGTGATCGCGCGCTGCGGGTCCCGGGTCACCGCCGTCGCGCAGGACGCTCGCAGTCAGACCCGCAACCGCGAGCTCGCGCTGCGGCGCCTCCAGCGGCGCCTCTCGAACGCGCTCGCGACGACGCGTACGCGCCTCGCCACCAGACCCACGCAGGCGTCGGTGCGGCGGCGCCTCGAGCGGAAGCGACGCCAGTCCGAGCGCAAGCGCGCCCGCCGTGTGCCGAGCGCCGACGACTAGCAACTAGCCTCCCCACCGTGCGATGGATCGTCGACGGCATGAACGTGATCGGCACGCGCCCGGACGCGTGGTGGAAGGACCGTGACGCAGCGATGCTGCGGCTCGTCGACATGCTCGAGCGCTGGGCCGCGGTCGATGGCGAGCACGTCACGGTCGTGTTCGAGCGCCCGCCGCGGCCGCCGATCCGCTCCACGGTGATCGAGGTGCGACACGCGCCGAAGCCGAAGCCCGACGCCGCCGACGACGAGATCATCAGGCTGCTGCGCGCCGATCCCGAGCCGGCCGCTGTGAGAGTGGTCACCTCCGACCGCTGGCTCGCCGACCGCGCCTACGCGGCCGGCGCCAGCGTGGAGGGCGCGGAGACGTTCAGGAGCCGGATCGAAGGCAGCTGAACCGCAGGCGAGCAACCACCCTTTCGCCCCCGAAGGACACCCCCCGGCGGTCCCGAAGAACCTACTCAGGAGTCCCGAAAAACCTCCGAAGAACCGGGGGACCCCTGCGACAATCAGCAGATGGCTGACCCTCCTCCGCAGCCGGACGCTTCGCGACGCGACGCTCCCCCGAGCGAGGATTCACGGCGCGAGCCCCGCGGCCGGGACACTGCGGGGCGCGGGCGAGACTGGACCGGACGACCGCTGCCGGGGTGGCGGGTGACGCCCGCCCCGGACGGGCGCGGCGGACGCCAACCCGGAGGGCAGCCGCCGCGTCCCGGGCCGAGCACGCGGTGGCTGGTCGTGCTGCTCGTGGTCGGGCTGCTCGCGCTGAACCTGTGGATCTCCTCGCAGGCGCTGCAGCCCGCCGCGCGCGTCCAGATCCCCTACAGCCCGACCTTCCTCGAGCAGGTGCAGGCGGGGAACGTGAGTCAGATCTCGTCGACCGGCGACTCGATCCAGGGGACCTTCAAGACCGCCGTCACGTACCCGCCGAAGAGCAAGTCCAGCTCGCCGACGACCCTCTTCTCGACGCAGATCCCCTCGTTCGCCAACGGCTCGCAGCTCCAGCAGCAGCTCGAGAGCAAGGACGTCACGATCAACGCCCACCCGGTCCAGAGCAGTCCTTCGCTGCTCTCCGAGCTGCTGTTCGGGTTCGGGCCCACGATCCTGCTCGTGCTGCTGTTCGTGTTCCTGATGCGGCGCGCGGCCGGGGCCGCCGGCGCCGGCGGGCTGATGAGCTTCGGACGTGCCAAGGCCCGCCGCGTCGAGGGAGAGGAGCAGGCCGTCACGTTCGCCGACGTCGCGGGAATCGACGAGGCCAAGGAGGAGCTGACCGAGATCGTCGACTTCCTCAAGAACCCCGACAAGTACGTCCGGCTCGGCGGCAAGATCCCGCGCGGGGTGCTCTTGAGCGGCGCGCCCGGCACCGGCAAGACGCTGCTCGCGCGCGCGGTCGCGGGTGAGGCCGGGGTGCCGTTCTTCCAGATGTCGGCGTCCGAGTTCGTCGAGATGATCGTCGGCGTGGGCGCCTCGCGCGTGCGTGATCTGTTCGCGCAGGCGAAGGCGGCGGCGCCGGCGATCATCTTCATCGACGAGCTGGACGCGATCGGCCGCTCGCGCGCCGCCGGGGGACCGAACATCACCGGCGGCCACGACGAGCGCGAACAGACCCTGAACCAGATCCTCACCGAGATGGACGGGTTCGACCCCAGGGCGGGCGTGATCGTGCTCGGCGCGACCAACC
>Ga0187776_10000722_pt1 | contig 15957 bp, 12 predicted proteins | sample 0216_BV02_MP12_2_FD_132426 | JGI IMG/M metagenome (GOLD analysis project Ga0187776, IMG submission 132426) | Tropical peat soil microbial communities from peatlands in Department of Meta, Colombia - 0216_BV02_MP12_20_MG | ecosystem: Environmental > Terrestrial > Soil > Wetlands > Peat | place...
AGCATCACCGCCACGGCGATGATCCAGGGATTGATAGGAGCATCGGGTGATTTGGTCATCGGGTCATCGGGTCATTTTGTGAGCACCGTGGGCACCACCGACATGCCGGGGCGCAGGCGGTGGTCGGGGTCCTGGCCGGGGTCGAGCAGGATCCTGACCGGGATGCGCTGCACCACCTTGACGTAGTTGCCGGTGGCGTTCTCCGGGGGCAGCAGGCTGAAGCGGGCGCCGGTGGCGCCGCCGATCGAATCCACGTGGCCGCGGTAGCTGCGCCCGAAGGCGTCCACCGAGACCGAGGCCGGCTGCCCGGGTTTCATGTGGCGCAGTTGCGTCTCCTTGAAGTTGGCGGTCACCCACAGGTCGTCGAGGTTGACCAGGGCGTACAGGGGCTGGCCCGCCTGCACTACCTGCCCGGGCTCGACCGAGCGCTTGCTGACGACGCCGGTGACGGGGGCGCGCACGGTGCAGTACTGCAGGTTCAACTGCGCCTGTTCGACCGCCGCCTGGTACTTGAGGACGGCGGCGGAGGCGGCGCCGGCGCGGGCCTCGCTCATGGCCACCTGCTGGGGTGCGGTCTGGGCGGCGCGCACCGCGGCTTCGGCCTCCGCCACGCGGCTCTGCGCCATGGCCACTTGCGCCTGGGCGGCCTCCACCGTGGCCCGGGCCGCCTGCTCGGCGGCCACAGCGGCGTCGTACTGCTGCTGCGAGATCTCGTCGCGCGCGATGAGGTCCTGGAAGCGCTTGAGGTCGGCGGCCACCTTGGTGTAGTTGGCCTGGGCCTCGGCCAGGCGGGCGCGGGCGGCATCGGCGCCCTTGCGCGCTGCCGCCAGCGAAGCCTGCGCGCTGCTCAAGGTGCTGGCGGTGGAGGTGGACATCACCGGCACCCCGGTATGGGCGGCGCGGGCGTTGGCTTCGGCATCGGCCAGCTCGGCGCGGGCGCGCGCCAGCGCCACCTCGTAGTCCTTGGGATCGAGTTGCGCCAGCACCGTGCCCGCCTGCACGTAGGCGTTGTCCTCGAAGTTCACCTGCAGAACGGTGCCGGAGACGCGGGCGCTCACGGGGGTGATGTGGCCGTCGATCTGGGCGTCGTCGGTGGACTCGCGCGCCGCGTAGTAGCGCCAGGCCGCGACCGCGGCCACCAGGGCCAGCACCACCACCGCCAGCAGCACCCAGCGCGCGCCGGGGTGCTCGCGCAGGTAAGAGACGCGCTCGGGCAGCGCCAGCTCCGGGACCTCCTCGGTCCAGGTCTCGCGCCCCGGTTCCGCCGGCTTGGCTTCCAGTTTGGGTTCGCGCTCCACGCTCGTCCTATCCTGCGTCATTTCTTCTCTTCCAGGTAGTTCCGGGTCTCTTTCTCGGCCACTCCCAGGGCGTGCGCCATGACCAGCTTGGCGACGTTGTGGGCGTTGAGGCTGGCGATGTAATTCTCGTCGGCCTGGGCCACGGCCTGCTGCGCCTGCACCACCTCCACGTTGTCGGTGACGCCGGCGGCGAAGCGGTCCTGCGACTGCTGCAACTGCTGGCGGGCCAGTTCCACCGCCTGTTGCGCCACCTCGACGCGTTGGGCGGCGGTACGCAGATCGAGGAAGGCATTGCGCACCTCCAGCTCGATGGCCCCGCGCAGGTCGGCCAGCTCATCCTGACGGCGGCGCAGAGTGGCGTCGGCACGCAGGGTATCGCCGTGCACCTTGCCCCCCTGGAAGAGGGGGATGCGCACCCCGGCTCCGATGGTGAAGGTGCTGCGGGCGTTGCCGGGATTGTTGCCGATCAGACCGTAGTCGCCGGCCAGGCCGAAGGAAGGCAGGGCCTCGCCCTGTGCCGCCTTCTTCTCCCACTCGGCGGCGCGCACCCGCGCCAGGCCGGCCTGGTAGTCGGCGCGGTTGCGGTAGGCGACCTCCAGGGCGTGCTCCAGGGTCAGCTCCTGCAGGGGCTCGTAGGGGAGCTTGCTGCTGAGTTCGAACGGCTGGCCCAGGGGCAGGCCGATGACGCGCGCCAGCAGCAGCTTCTGCTTTTCGAAGTCGTTGCGGACGGAGAGCAGATCCTGCTGGCGGGCTTGCATCTCCACTTGGGCGCGCAGCACGTCCAGCCCGGGGACCACGCCGGCATGGCGCAGGTCCACGGCCTGGCGGTAGAGGCGCTGGGCGGTGGCGTACTGGGCCTCAGCCGACTGCACGCGCGCGGCCCCCGCCAGGGCCTGCAGGTACGACGCCCCCACCACCAGCACCACCAGCTCGCGCGCGTCCTGGAAGGTGAACTGGGCGGCGCGCAGGTTCTGGTTGGCGGCGCGGTAGCGGTTCACGCTCTCGAAGCCCACCGACTGCTCCAGGAAGGCGCGGGTGTCGAAGACGTCGAAGGGGGGCGTGACCGGGGAGACTCCCGCCGGGATGGGAATGCCGAAGGTGGACAGGTTGATCTGCTCGCGCGTGAGCGAGGTCTCGGTGGTGAGCTTGGGCAGCAGCTCGCTCAGGCTGCGCCAGCGGGCGCCGCGCGAGCTTTCGGTCTCGTGGCCGGCCAGCAAGAGGCCGAGATTATGCCGCAGACCGCGGTCCAGGGCGTCGGAGACGGAGAGCTGCAACACGCCGGGCGTGACCTGGCCTTCGGCGACGCTGCCCAGGAAGGGATCCTGCGTCCCGGGGAGGGCGGGCACGGAGGGAGCGCCCGGGGCCGATGTGCCGGCGGGAGCGGGCGCTAGCTGCGCCGCGGCGGCGGCGGCGAGGACGAGCCAGCAGCAGCCAAGATGCATCACCCGCATGAAGCGCGGCATGTCGATCCCCCAAAGCTGGTCTTTGCTGCGGCAGCGCCGGAGCGGGCCGGCGCGGGGGCCCCAAAGACCCAATTGTAAGTAAATACTTACAATTTGGCAAAATCCGGGGAGGAGGCAGGCGAGAGCAGGCGCGAAGATGGGCGCCGCCGAGCCGGCCGCCTCCCGCAGCCCGCGCGCTGGACCGGAAACCTTGTCAAACCCCGGCCAGGCTGCCATCATCCAAGACAGGACGAAGAGAGCCGTCCCGGAATGCGATCCCAGCATGGCAGGCGATGAGATGGCGGGCAGCGGTTCCCTGCCCGCACCCGGACAATCCGAGACCCCGGGCCCGGGGCGCCGGCCTCCGGCCATGGTGCGCGCCCTCCGCCACCGCAACTTCCAGCTCTTCTTCGGCGGGCAACTGATCTCGCTGATCGGCACCTGGATGCAGAACGTGGCCCAGGCCTGGCTGGTCTACCGGCTGACGGGGTCGTCGCTGCTGCTGGGTGCGGTGGCCTTCGCCAACCAGATCCCCGTCTTCCTGTTCGCGCCCCTGGGCGGGATCATGGCCGACCGCCACAACCGCCACCGCGTGGTCATCGCCACCCAGACCGCCATGATGGTGCTGGCTTTCGCGCTGGCGGCGCTCACCCTCACCAACCTGGTCAAGGTATGGCACATCTTCGTGCTGGCGGCGCTGCTGGGCGTGGCCAACTCCTACGACATCCCCGCGCGCCAGTCCTTCCTGGTGGATATGGTGGGCAAAGAAGACCTGATGAACGCCATCGCCCTCAACTCCTCCATGTTCAACGGGGCGCGGGTGGTGGGACCGGCGGTGGCCGGCCTGCTGGTGGCCTGGGTGGGCGAGGGCTGGTGCTTCCTGGGGAACGCGATCAGTTACATCGCGGTGATCGCGGGGCTGCTGCTGATGAAGCTGCCGCCCTGGGTGAAGCTGGAGCATTCCGAGTCGGCGATGGCGCACATGGCTGAGGGCTTCCGCTTCGTGCGCCGCACCCTGCCCATCCGTGCGCTGCTGCTGCTGCTGGGGCTGGTCAGTCTGGTCGGGATGCCCTACGCCGTGCTCATGCCCATCTTCGCCGACCAGGTCCTGCACGGGGGAGCGCGCGCCCTGGGACTGTTGATGGGAGCGGCCGGAGTGGGCGCTCTCATCGGCGCCCTCACCCTGGCGGCGCGCACGCAGCTGCGCGGGCTGGGGACCTGGGTGGCGGTCTCCTCGCTGAGCTTCGGCGCCGGCCTGATCCTGTTCTCCTATTCGCGCTGGTTCTGGGCCTCGCTGCTGCTGCTGGTGCCGGTGGGTTGCGCCCTGATGGTGCAGATGGCCTCGTCGAACACGCTCATCCAGGCCATGGTGCCCGACCAGTTGCGCGGCCGCGTGATGGCGGTCTACACCATGATGTTTCTGGGCATGGCGCCGCTGGGGGCGCTATTCGCGGGGGCGCTGGCCGAGCGCCTGGGCGCGCCCCTCACCCTAGCCCTGGGCGGCTTGGGGTGCATCGCGGGAGCGGCGACGTTCTGGGCACGCTGGCCCGCCCTCCGGGTAGAGGCGCGGCAGATGATCGTGGCCCAGGGCCTGGCGGGCGGAGACCCTGCGGAAGAGATCTCGACCACGCGCAGCGCGTCGTGAGCAGGTCGCACTTTCCTCTTAACGCCAGATCTGGTCCAGGGCGCGCTGGAAGTTCGCGCCCAGGATGCCGGCGATGTCGCTGTCGGAGTAGCCGCGGCGCAGCAAGCCTTCCGTGAGATCGAAGACGCGCTGGGGATGGTTGAGGCCGTCGATGTCGCCGCGGCCATGGAAGGCGGGGCTCGACTTGTAGCCGGTGAGCATCTTGGCGCGCAGCGCTGGGGGCAGCGCGTCGTAGCCGTCCAGATCGATGTCGCTGCCCATGCCGACGTATTCCACCCCGACCAGCCGGGCCACGTGGTCCACGTGGTCGAGCACGTCGTCGAGCGTGACCGGCTCCGCCGCCTTCACGAACATGCGCACCCCGGTGATGCCGATGACGCCGCCGCCCGCGGCCAGCTTGCGGATCTCCTCGTCGCTCTTGTTGCGGGGATGGGGATTGAGGGCGCGGCAGTCGGCGTGGGTGAAGAGCACGGGGCGGCGCGAGGCCGCCAGCGCGTCCAGGGTGGTGCGGTCGCCGCAGTGGGAGAGATCGATCGCCATGCCCTCCTGGTTCATGCGCGCCACCACCTCGGCGCCGAAGGCGGTGAGGCCGGTGTCGGGGCGGGACTCGTAGCCGCAGCCCAGGCGGTTGGGCAGGTTGTAGGTGAGCTGCGAGACGCGCTGGCCCAGATCGAAGAAGAGGGGGATGTCCTCGACCGTGCGGAAGTGGTCGGCGCCCTGCAGCCCCAGCAGGATGCCGACCTTGCCCGCGCGCTTGACCTCGGCCAGGAGGCCGGGGTCGGTGATGCGCAGGAACTCGCCGGCGTGCGCCAGGATGAAGCGGTTCCAGGCGTGGAAGACCTTCTGCGCGTCGTCGAAGGGATCGCCGCGGCGCGTCCCCCAGCCGATGTGGAAGACGCTGATGCCGGACTCCCGGTAGCGCGCGAAGTCTTCCGCGGTGAAAGTCTCGGGCCGCGAGAACCAGGTGACGGTGGAATGGTCGGGGCCGCCCAGCACGTCGGGATAGGCGCCCAGCTTGAACTGGCTGAGCATGTCGATGACCAGGGAGCGCGCGACCAGCTCCCGGCAGCGGGCCGAGTATTCCCGCGTCGAAAAAGCAAAGAGGCGGAAGCGCCCGCGGTTGAGGAAGGGCGCACCCACCGACATTGCCGCGGCCGCCCCGGCTGTCTTCAGCCATTGCCTGCGATTCATCCCTGCACCCTGCCCGCATAGTGTAAGCTACAAAGTTTTCTCCGGGGCCGGCACGGCCCCGGAGAAGCCATCCTTTCTTCGAGGAGCACGCATGAAGCGCTTGAGCGCACTCTTTCTGGCCTCCATCCTGCTGGGCCCGCTGGCGGCGCAGGAGCCGGCCGCCGCGCCCGCCGGCTATGCCTTCTTCCGCGATCCCCAGGAGCAGCAGAAGTGGGAGCAGAAGTTCCTGCTGGCGCCCGACCCCAAGCGCGCCGAGGACGACCTGCGCACCCTGACCTCTGCGCCCCACATCGCCGGCTCGCCCGAGGACAAGAAGACGGCGGAGTTCGTGGCCAAGAAATTTCGCGAGGCCGGGCTGGAGACCGAGATCGTCGAGTACAAGGTGTGGATGAACACGCCGGCGGAGATCAGCGTGAGCATCACCGGCCCCGGCCCCGCGCGCGTGGTCGGCCCGCACCCGGAGAGCGTGGCCGGCGATCCCTACGAGAACGATCCCCGCGTGGTCCTGCCCTTCAACGGCTACTCACCCTCGGGCGACGTGGAGGGCGAGGTGGTCTACGCCAACTACGGCCGTCCCGAGGATTTCGAGAAGCTGGCGCTGCAGCACATCGACGTGCGCGGCAAGATCGTGGTGGTGCGCTACGGGCAGAACTTCCGCGGAGTGAAATCGTTCGTGGCCGAGCAGCACGGGGCCGCGGGCGTGATCATCTACTCCGACCCCATCGACGACGGCTTCTTCAAGGGCGATCCCTATCCCGCAGGGCCGTGGCGGCCGCAGAGCGGGGTGCAGCGCGGCTCCGTCGGCTACACCTTCGAGTACGCCGGCGATCCCACCACCCCGGGAGTGGCCTCGGTGCCGTCGCTGCCCGAGAGCCAGCGCGTGCCTCCGGCACAGGCACCCGCCCTGCCCAAGATCCCCACCACCCCCCTCTCCTGGGGCGACGCGCAGCCCATCCTGGAGCAACTGGGCGGGCCCGAGTCGCCGCGCGAGTGGCAGGGAGCGCTGCCCTTCACTTACCACCTGGGTCCGGGGCCGGTGAAGGTGCGGCTGCACCTGAAGCAGGACTATGAGTACCGCACCTTGTGGGACGTGATCGGCAGGATCCCGGGCAGCGATCCCGAGCAAGGGAGCCAGCTCGTGGTGGCGGGCAACCACCGCGACGCTTGGGTCTATGGCGCGGTGGACCCCAACAGCGGCACCGCCGCCATGCTGGAGGCAGTGCGCGGGCTGGGCGAACTGCTGAAAGCCGGCTGGCGGCCCAAGCGCACCATCATCTTCGGCAGTTGGGACGGCGAAGAACAGGGCCTGATCGGCTCCACTGAGTGGACGGAAGACAACTTCAAGATGCTCTCTGGCGCCGCCGCCTACTTCAACGTGGATGTGGCGGTCTCGGGGCCGAATTTTGGGGCCTCGGCGGTGCCCAGCCTGAAGCAGTTCGTGCGCGACGTCACCCGGGTGGTGCCCAGCCCGCAAGGCGGCATGCTCTATGACGTCTGGCGGCGGACGCGGGAGCGGCAGGCGGCCGAGCGCGCCGCCGCGCGTCCCGAGGTGACGGGCTCGCAGCAGCGCGCCCCGGCCGCGCACCTGGGCAGCGAGGTGCCGGTGGGCGACCTGGGCTCGGGCTCCGACTACACTCCCTTCCTGCAGCACCTGGGCGTGCCCTCCACCGACATCGGCTCGGGCGGGCCTTACGGCGTCTACCACTCCGTCTTCGACAACTTCCAGTGGTTCACGCGCTTCGCCGATCCCCACTTCCTCTACGAGCAGGAGATGGCGCGGGTCCTGGGGATGGAGGTGCTGCGCATGGCCGACGCCGACGTCCTGCCCTACGACTACGAGAGCTACGGCAAGGAGATCGGGATGTATGTGGAGGCGGCGCAGAAAAAGTCGCTGGCCATCTTCGGCGACAAAGGCCCCGACTTTGCCGCCGCCACGGCGGCGGCGGAGCGCTTCCAGAAGGCGGGCGCCGCCATCGCTCAGGCGCAGCAGGACTCCAAGGCCGACCCGGTGCGCCTGAACCGCGCTCTGGCGGCGGCGGAGAAGGCGCTGCTCATGCCCCAGGGCCTGCCCCACCGCTCCTGGTACCGCCACGCCATCTACGCCCCTGGGGAATACACCGGCTACGCCGCGGTGGTGATCCCCGGGGTCAACGAGGCGCTCGACGCGCACGACCCGGAACGCGCGCGCCTGCAGCTCGCCGAACTCACCGCGGCGCTGGAGCGCGCGGCCCAGACGCTGGAGAGCTATCGCTAGCACGCAGGCTCTGGGACGGCGCGCGGTTGGGCAGGCGCAGGCGGCGCAGCAGATCCTGGAAGCGAGGATCACCGCGCAGAGGATCGTAGGTCGGGTCCACGCCCAGGTTGCTCAAGGACATGGAGTGATCGCGGTAGAGCTGCTCCAGGATGGCCAGGGCTTCGTCCTTCCGGCCCACGGCGGTGTATGCAAGCATGAGGTTGGTACGATCCCCGGGCTTCCGCCGGCCCAGCTCCTCCAGTTGCAGCAGGGCCCGCTGGGCTTCGGCCCGCCGCCCCGAGCGGGCATACACATAGGCCAGCAGCCTGAAGTGCGACTGCTCGTCCCCTGGACTGCGCCACCGGTCGATGTCGGCGAGGGCCTGGGAATAGTCCCCTTTCTCCACGGAGGGACAGATCACATTGTGGGCGAAGGTGAATCCAGGGTCGCGAGCGAGGACGGATTGGTACTCCGTGACGGAGCGGTCGTACTGGCGGGCGTAACAGAAGATCTTGGCGCGGTCGGTGGCGATGATCAGGGAGAGGGGATCGAGTTGGCGGGCGCGCTCGATCTCGGCGAAGGCCTCGTCGAAGCGGCCCTGTTGGGCGAGGAACTCCGCGTACCAATGGTGGCCGGTGGCGTAGTTGGGGTCGAGCTGGATGGCGCGCAGGTATTCTCGCTCCGTCGTGGGCCAGTCCCAGTCGTAGTCCTGCGCGATCACCGCCAGGGCGGTGTGCGCTTCGGGGAGCTGCTGATCAAGCTCGAGGGCCTTGAGCGCAGCGGCGCGCGCCCGGGGCATGAATTCTCCCTGCGGCAGGCCGCTGTAGCCGCCCAGCAGCGCATAGCAGTCGGCCAGATCGGCATAAGCGGGAGCGTAGTTCGGGTCGATCGCGACCGCCTGCTCGAAATAGCGGATGGCGGTCCGAATGTCGGTGGCAGTACGCCGGGACCAGAAGTACCGTCCGCGCAGGTAGTCCTCGTGAGCCTGGGGATCGATCGGCCGCACCGAGGCCAGCGCCTGCCGGCTGGCGGGATCGAGACTGAGCCGGATGTTGTCGGCCACGTCGCGCGCGACCTCGCTCTGCAAGGCGAGGACATCTCGCTGCTCACTCTCGTAGCTGTGGGCCCAAAGGTGGCGGTCGCTGGCCGCCTCCACCAGTTGCGCGGTGATGCGGACCCGTCCCTCCGAGCGCAATACGCTTCCTTCGACGACCGCATCCACATTCAGTTCCTTGGCGATCTGAGGCAGCGGCTCGCGCGTGTCCTTATATTGCATCGCCGAAGTGAAGGAGATGACGCGCAGGCCTTGCAGCGAGGCCAGGCGGGTAATCAACTCGTCGGTCAGCCCTTCGGAGAAGTACTCCTGTTCGGGGTCGTTGGAGAGGTTGCGCAGCGGCAACACCGCGATGGAACGGATGGGCGCCGCGGCGGTGCGCCGCCGGTACCAAGTGATCCCGGTGACGGCGAGGACCGCCAAGAGCACGCCTACCGCCCCCCACCATGCCATCCCCCGCCGGGAAACGGAGCGTGTCGGAATGGCCGCGACCGCGGAAGCTGCGGCTTCCGGTCGGACGGTGATGACCGGGCACAAGAAGCGGTAGCCGCGGCGCGGCAGGGTTTCGACGAAGCGCGGGTTCTCCGCCGAGTCGCTCAGGGCGGCGCGCAGCTTCTTGACCGCGGCGTTCATGCCTTCGTCGAAGTCCACGAAGGTGCCCGCCGGCCACAGCAGTTGGCGCAGCTCCTCTCGCGTCACCACCTCGCCCGGGCGCTCCAGCAGGCACAGGAGGACCTGGAAGGACTGCCCCGGCAGGCGCACCTTGATGCCATTGCGGCGCAGTTCTCCCGAGGGCACGTCCAACTGGAAGGTGCCGAAACGATAGAAGCGAGGATGTGGCGTTGCCGCCATGCCGTACTTCCTCACTACTCTCAGAAACCGGGGAAAGGCGGTCCCCGAAGTCTATCACAGGCACTCCCGCGGGCCGGTCATAAAATACGATATCAGTAGAGTTATCAGTAGGTTACAAGGTCATCGACATTTCGGCGGGTGGTACCTTGACGATGTCCCGCGTCTCGGCTAACAGTCAGCCCACTACGGAGCTACGCCCCGTCGGGGGCAGGCGAGGATAGGGGGAAATCGAGATGTTCATCCACGGGATCCGGGAAAAGACTCGGCTGCGCCGCCGCGCGGTGCTGCTGCTCTGCGGTCTGGTCGCCTGCCTGGGCATGAGCGCGATGGTCGCCGCCACCACCAACCTTCCGGCCACTCTGGTGTTCCTGGACGCCACGGGTGTGCTCTCAGACTTCCATAGCACCGGGCCCACCGACCTCGACAACCCGTTCTTCCAGAGCCTGGGAACGAACGGGCGCTCGTGCGTGAGCTGTCACCAGCCCTCCGACGCCTGGACGGTCACGCCCGCCCACATCCAGATGCGTTTCTTCACGAGCCAGGGGCTGGACCCCATCTTCCGGCCGGTGGACGGCGCCGTCTGCCCCAGCGCCGATGTCTCCACCGTGGCGGCGCGCCGCCAGGCCTACAGCATGCTGCTCAAGAAAGGACTGATCCGGGTCTCGATCGGTGTGCCCGCGGGAGCTCATTTCTCCGTCTCCCAGATCGACGATCCCTACAACTGCCCGGAGAACACGCCCGCCGGCTTGGCGCTCTTCCGCCGGCCCCTGCCCTCGACCAACCTGCCCTTCCTGACCACGGTGATGTGGGACGGGCGGGAATCGTTCGCCGGACAGACGCTGCAGTTCGATCTCGCCGATCAGGCCAAAGGCGCCACTCTGGGTCACGCCCAGGCGGCGCAGGCGCCCACCGACCAGCAAGTGGCCGACATCGTCAGTTTCGAGCTGGCCAACTTCACGGCGCAGGCACACGACCAGGAAGCCGGCAACCTGAGCGCTCGGGGAGCCCAGGGCGGGCCCGTGTCCCTCTCGCAGCAGCCCTTCTTCGTGGGCATCAATGACCCGCTGGGCGGCCCGGGGACGACCTTCAACCCGGCCGCCTTCAACCTCTTCGACGCCTGGGCCCACCTGCCCGACCATGGCGACCGCAACGAGGACCGCGAGGCAGTGGCCCGCGGCCAGGCCCTGTTCAACAACTTCCCCATCCCCATCTCCGGGGTGACCGGGTTGAACGATCTGCCGGGCGTGCCGGCTACGCTGATGGGCACCTGCACCACCTGCCACAACACGCCCAACGTCGGCGACCACTCCACCGCCCTGGCCATCAACATCGGGGTGACCGACTATCCCGCGCTGCCCGCGCTGGACATCAGCGGCCTGCCGGTCTACACCATCCAGTGCGACGCAGGGGTGAACACGCCGATCGGCAAGGGCTCGACCTTCCAGGTCACCGACCCGGGGCGGGCGCTGATCACCGGCAAGTGCGCCGACGTGGGCAAGACCAAGGGGCCGATCCTGCGCGGGCTGGCGGCCCGCGCGCCCTACTTCCACAACGGCTCGGCGGCCACGCTGCAGGACGTGGTCGAGTTCTACGACCAGCGCTTCAACCTGCACCTGACCGATCGGCAGAAGTCCGACCTGGTGGCGTTCCTCCGGTCGCTGTAGAAAGGAAGCGAGGGCGGGCGCAGGCCCGCCCTCGCTATTCCCGCAAGACTCATCACCACAAAGGATACAAAGGTCGCACGAAGGGTGATGCACGCATCCTTCGCGTTGCCTTCGTGTCCTTTGTGTTGAGCTTTTTCTTATTTCGCGGCCGGCGTCAGCTTGACCAGCAGATCCCCGTAGTCCTTCTTCTCCAGCCCGTGGACCTGCTTGTTGTACTCGTCCACCTTGGAGGAGTAGTTCATGGAGCAGAACTTGGGGCCGCACATGGAGCAGAAAGCGGCCTCCTTGTAGAACTGGTCGGGTAAGGTCTCGTCGTGCATGGCGCGCGCGGTCTCGGGGTCGAGGGAGAGCGCGAACTGCTTCTCCCAGTCGAACTTGTAGCGGGCGAAGCTCAAGGCATCGTCGCGCTCGCGGGCACCAGGACGCTGGCGCGCGATGTCGGCGGCGTGGGCGGCGATCTTGTAGGCGATGATGCCGTCCTTCACGTCCTTCTCGTTGGGCAGGCCGAGGTGCTCCTTGGGCGTGACGTAGCAGAGCATGGCCGCGCCGTACCAGCCGATCATGGCCGCCCCGATGGCGGAGGTGATGTGGTCGTAGCCGGGGGCGATGTCGGTTACTAAGGGGCCCAGGGTGTAGAAGGGCGCCTCGTAGCAAAGCTCCACTTCCTTGTCCACCTGCTCCTTGATCTTGTCCATGGAGACGTGGCCGGGGCCCTCGATCATCACCTGCACGTCGTACTCCCAGGCCTTCCTGGTGAGTTCGCCCAGGGTGCGCAGTTCGGCGAACTGGGCCTCGTCGGAGGCGTCGGCCACGCAGCCGGGACGCAGGCCGTCGCCCAGCGAGAAGCTCACGTCGTACTTCTGGAAGATCTTGCAGATGGCATCGAAGTTCTCGTAGAGGAAGTTCTGCTGGTGGTGGTGGGCCATCCACTGCGCCAGGATGGCGCCGCCACGCGAGACGATGCCGGTGATGCGCTTGGAAATCAGCGGCAGGTACTGGATCAGCACCCCGGCGTGGATGGTCATGTAGTCCACGCCCTGCGCGGCCTGCTCCTCGATGACCTCCAGCATGATGGGCGCGGTCAGGTCCTCGATGCGCTTCACCCGCGAGATGGCCTCGTAGATGGGCACGGTGCCGATGGGCACGGGCGAGTGCCGCAGGATGGCCTCGCGGATCTGGTGGATCTCGCCGCCGGTGGAGAGGTCCATCACCGTGTCGGCGCCGAAGTGCACCGCGGTGTGCAGCTTCTTCAGCTCCTCGTCGATGTCGGAGGTGACGGCGGAGTTACCGATATTGGCGTTGATCTTGCACAGCGAGGCCACGCCGATGGCCATGGGCTCGAGTTCCAGGTGGTGGATGTTGGCGGGGATGATCATGCGGCCGCGGGCCACCTCGTCGCGCACCGCTTCCGGGGCCAGCTTCTCGCGCCAGGCCACATAGCGCATCTCGTCGGTCACCACGCCCTGGCGGGCGTAGTGCATCTGGGAGAAGTTGCCGTCGCGGTTCTCCGCCTTGCGGCGCGCGATCCACTCGGCGCGCGGCTGCGGCACCGCCGTGCTCTTCGATCCGTTGTTGCCCATGTCTCTGCCCTCGTGCCTTCCTGAACTGATTATTATACGTCCACGCGGGATACACTACTGCTCATGCTCTTCATGGTGATCGAACGCTTCACGCCGGAGAACCTGAAGCGGGTGGGCGAGCGCTTCCAGGCAAAGGGCCGCATGATGCCCGACGACGTCACTTACCACGCCAGTTGGCTGGAGCCCGACGGCAGCCGCTGCTTCCAGGTGATGGAGGCGCCCAGCCGCGAGCGCCTAGAGGCCTGGGCCGACCGCTGGAATGACCTCATGGAAGTTGAGATCCTCCCCGTCCTGACCTCGGCCGACTTCTGGGCCAGGCGGCGAGGCGAATAGGGCCACTGTCCTTCGGAGTCCGCCCCCGGCCTTGACCACCGCCTCCGCGCCAGCGTAACCTCTTCGGAAGAGTTTATGAGTTCCGCGCAGGGCAAGTACCTCCGATTCGGCCTGGCCACCGTGGTGATCCTGGTGTCGCTGGGCTACCTGGCCTACACCGGGGTGCAGGAGAGCAAGAGCTACTACGTCACCATCAAGGAGTTGGGGACGATGGGTTCAAGTGCCCACTCCAAGCGCCTGCGGGTGGCGGGCAACGTGGTGCCCGGCTCCATCAAACGCCAGGGCAGCCGCATGGAGTTCAGCCTGGAAGAAGAAGGGCGGACCCTGGCGGTGGATTACCGCGGCACGGAGGCCCCGCCCGACACCTTCAAGGACAACGCCCAGGCCCTGGTCGAGGGCCACTACGGCGAAGACGGCGTCTTCCACGCCACCCAGATCCAGGCCAAATGCGCCTCCAAGTATGCTCCCGCGCCGGGACAGGGGCAGCCCGCGGCCGCAGCCCCCGCCAAGTCCTCCAGCTAGGACTTCGTTCCCACCACAAGAGGCACAGAGACACAGAGAAATGCAGAATTGAGAATGCAGATTGCAGATTTGTGTCGGAGCTGCCGGCAGACCAGACCATTCTGCATTCTTGATTCTTCATTCTGCATTTCCTCTCTGTGCCTCTGTGTCTCTGTGGTGAAAATGGCGCAGTTCTAGTACCTTTGACCGTCGTGGCCGAGACTGCGGTCGTCCTCACCAACGTCAGCAAGCTCTTCGGGCGCTTCGCGGCGCTGCGCGAGGTGAGCGCGGAGTTCGCGCCGGGGCGGCTCTACGCCGTCTTCGGCGAGAATGGAGCGGGCAAGTCCACACTGCTGCGGGTGATGGCGGGCCTCACGCATCCCACCTCCGGCACGGTGGCCTTGCTGGGCTCCACCGAGCTACGTGAGGTCACCGCCCAGCTCGGCTACATGGCGCACGCTCCCCTGCTCTACGACGAACTGAGCGGCATGGAGAACCTGCTCTACTTCGCCGGGCTCTACGGCGCGGCGGCGCCCACCCGTTGCGCGCAGGCCATGGAAGAGGTGGGGCTGGATCCCGCGCTGGCGCGTCCCGCAGGACAATACTCGCAGGGCATGCGGCAGCGGCTCTCGCTGGCGCGGGCGCTGCTCCACGATCCCAAGCTGCTGCTGCTGGACGAGCCCTTCTCCAACGTGGACGTCACCTCGGCGCGGGCCATGGCCAAGCTGCTGGGGGCGCGCCGCGACCGCGGCCTCACCATCTTCCTGGTCACGCACCAGGTGGCGCACGCCGAGGGCATCGCCGACGAGTCGCTGTGGCTGGCGGCGGGACGGCTGGCCGCGCGCGCCCCGGGCACCGCCGCCGCCCGCCTGGGAGCGCAGCCATGAGCTTGCTCTCCGTCACCCGCTCCAGCCTGGCCAAGGACCTGCGCCTGGAATGGCGCTCGAAGGACGCCATCAACGCCATGCTCTTCTTCGCCTTGCTGGTGGTGGTGATCTTCAGCTTCTCCTTCGATCCCAACGCGGAGGAGTCGCGGCGGATCGCCGGCGGGCTGGTGTGGGTGGCCTTCCTGTTCGCGGCGGTGGTGGCGCTGAACCAGACCTGGGCGCGGGAACTGCGCAACCAGGTGCTCGACGCTTACCGCATTTCGCCCGCCCCCGCCGACGCCCTCTTCCTCTCCAAGGTGCTGGGCAACTTCCTCTTCGTGGCGGTGCTGGAAGTGCTGATGACGCCGCTGTTCATCGTCTTCTTCGACCTGCGGGCGGTGGGGGCGGGCTGGCAGCTCGTCCTGGTGGCGGCGTTGGGGACCTGGGCGCTGGTGGTGAACGGGACTTTTTTTGCCGCCGTCTCCCTGCGCACCCGCAGCCGCGAGATCATGCTGCCGCTGCTGCTCTTCCCCATCTCCGTGCCCGCACTCATCGCCATGGTGCGGGCCACCACCTTGATCCTGACCGGCGAAGACTCGGCGCGGCTGCCGCTGGTCTTCCTGGCGGTGTACGATATAGTGTTCACGACCGTCTGCCTGTTGCTGTTCGAGACGGTCTTGCACGCGGAATAATCCATGAGAAACGCCTTCGTGCTGCTGGCCCTAGGGGTCTTTCTGCTGCTGAGCTACGGGCTCTACCAGGGGCTGGTGGCGGCGCCCACGGAAGCCACCATGGGCGACGTGCAGCGCATCTTCTATTACCACCTGCCCTCCGCCTTCCTCGCCTTCCTGTGCTTCATCGTGAACTTCGCGGCCTCGGTGGCCTACCTGACGAAGCGCAGCGCGCGCGCCGACGCCCTGGCCGTCTCCACCGCCGAAGTGGGCGTGGTCTTCTGCACGGTCGTGCTGGTGACGGGTCCGCTGTGGGCCAAGCCGGTGTGGGGGATCTGGTGGACCTGGGACGCGCGCCTGACCAGCACCCTGCTGCTGTGGCTGATCTACCTCAGCTACCTGGTGCTGCGGCGCTTCGCCAGCGGGGGGCAGGCGCCGGTGCTCTCCTCCGCGCTGGCCATCTTCGGCTTCGTGGACGTGGGCTTCGTGTACATGGCCAACCGTTGGTTCCGCACCCAGCATCCCGCGCCGGTGCTGGCGGGCGGCTCCGATTCCGGGCTCGACCCCCGCATGGCCCACGCCCTGCTCATCAACTTCCTGGCCTTCCTGGCCTACGGGGCCATGCTG
>Ga0187776_10000723_pt1 | contig 15945 bp, 12 predicted proteins | sample 0216_BV02_MP12_2_FD_132426 | JGI IMG/M metagenome (GOLD analysis project Ga0187776, IMG submission 132426) | Tropical peat soil microbial communities from peatlands in Department of Meta, Colombia - 0216_BV02_MP12_20_MG | ecosystem: Environmental > Terrestrial > Soil > Wetlands > Peat | place...
AGCGGGCCCGGGAAGTGGGGCGCATCGCGGAGTCGCTGCGGCCCATCACCAATCCCAACATGGCCTCCGATCTGACGGTGGCGCTGGCCCTGGCCCGCGCCGCGGTCGAAGGCGCCCTGGCCAACGTCGAGATCAATCTGACCTCGCTCGAAGACGAAGCCTTCGCCCGCGAAGTCCGCGGCCGCGCCGGCGCGCTGAAGATTTAGGGACCCACACCTCCCATCATCCCCAACAGGGTTACCTTCGTGCATTGCGGCGTTACCGCCGTCAATTGACGGCGCGGAGCGGTGCTGTGAGAATGGTTCCCAAGGGAATACTGGGATAACAGCTTGGACCGTCTCCAAAGGCTCTCTCGGCAGAACTGCGACTCCGTGGAGAAAGTGTGCGCGGAGCTAGCCGGCATCTTCTCCGTGCGCCGCGACGAGGTAGCGCTGCTGCGGGTGCAGGGCAGGATGCTGCACTTCGTCTACCCGCCGGAGCTGCAGGCGGCGGGCGCCATCCCTATCTCCAGCTCGGCCGTCGCCGCCCGCACCGCCTCCACGCGCAAGGCGGAGCTGTTCAACAGCTTCGTCAAGGTCAAGCACAGCAGCGTCTTCGAGACGGTCAAACTGGGTTCGGAGGAGTCCAGCAGCGAGCCTGAGGCGCGCGTGATCCAGAAGCTGATGTCGTCGCCCGTGGTAGATGAGCACCGCAAGGTGCTGGGCGTCGTCCAGATCTCCCGCAAGGGCGCCACCCTGGCTGCGGCGGGCCCCGACTTCACCGCCGGAGACCTGCGCGACCTGGAGGCCGCGGGCCGCCGCGTGGGAAGCCTGGGCGTGCTGGCGGTGGCGAGCGAAGCTCCCAAGCCGGCCGCCCCCAGGCCCGAGGAGCGTCGCGCCTTCCCGCGCTGGCCCGTCCAGCTCAGCATGCAGTACGGAAGGGCGCCCGACTTCACCCTGGGAGTGGCCTCCGACATCAGCGAGGGCGGCATGGGCTTTGCCGGCGACCGGCACTACGAGGTGGGCGACGAGATCGAGGTGAAGTTCTTCCTGGATCTGCCCGGCTCCAAGTGGTTTCACAGCAAGGCCCTGGTACGGCGCGCCGAGAAGGGCGAGCTCGGGGTAGAGTTCGTGGGCCTGCCGCCCTCCGAGCGGGCCCGTCTGGCCGAGTCGCTGCGCTCCTATGCCGCCCGCCGCAAGGCCGAGCCCGTGGCCAAGACCGCGGGCAGGTAGCGCGCCGATTGTCCGGGAGGCCGGCGTTCTATAGAATGCCGCCTCATGCCTGCGGAAGCTACGGCCGTCCCCGCTCCCGCGGCCCCCGACGAACCCAGTCCCTCCCTGCGCTACGCCTGGTACGTCGTGGGCGTGCTCACCCTGGCCTACGTCTTCTCCTTCATCGACCGCCAGATCTTCAGCCTGCTGGTGACCCCGCTGCGCCACGACCTGCAGATCAGCGATACCCAGATCAGCCTGCTGCAGGGGCTGAGCTTCGCGCTCTTCTATACCTTCTTCGGGATCCCCATCGGGCGGCTGGCCGACATCCATAGCCGGCGGCGCATCATCGCGCTCGGCCTCCTGGCCTGGAGCCTGCTGACCACCGCTTGCGGCCTGGCCCACACCTTCTGGCAGATGTTGTTCCTGCGCATGGGCGTGGGCGTGGGGGAGGCCGCGCTCTCGCCGGCCGCCTACTCCCTGATCACCGACTACTTCCCGCGGCGGCGGCTGGCCACCGCCATCAGCGTGTATTCCATGGGGATCTACCTGGGCTCGGGCCTCTCCTACGCCGTGGGCGGGCTGGTGGTGGGCTGGGCCTCCACCCAGGCCGCCTGGACGCTTCCTCTGGTGGGCACGGTGCGGTCGTGGCAGCTCATCTTCCTGGCGCTGGGATTGCCGGGGGTGGCCATGGCGCCCTTACTCTACACCGTGCGCGAGCCGGCGGCGCGGCTTGCGACTGCACGGAAGCGTCCGGCGGTGCCGCTCCGCCAGGTTTTCTCCTATATCGGCAGGAACGGCCGCACTTTCGTGCTGCACAATATGGGTTTCGGCCTGCTGGCGCTCTCCGGCTATGCGGGCGCGGCCTGGATCCCGGAGTTCTTCCACCGTAGCTTCCAGTGGAGCATCCGCTCGGCGGGCGTCGCCTTCGGTCTGAACGTAGGCATCTTCGGCAGTCTCGGGATCATCGGGGCGGGCTGGATGGCGGACCGGCTGCGCGCGCGCGGCCGCGCCAACGCCAACCTGTTCGTGGGGGCGGTGGCGGCGATGCTGCTGATCCCCGTCGGCTGCGCGGTTTTCTTGTCGCCCTCGCCGAGGTGGTCGCTGGCGCTGCTGGCGCCCCTGGTGCTGCTGCAGTCGGCGCCTTTCGGCGTCGCCCCCGCCGCCATCCAGGAGATGATGCCGGCGGAGATGCGCGGCCAGGCCTCGGCCCTCTACCTGTTCGTCATCAACCTCATCGGCCTGGGCATCGGCCCCACCGCGGTGGCCGCCTGCACCCAGTACCTCTTCCGGCGGGATACGGCGCTGAACTACTCGCTGGCGCTGGTGACGGCCGCCGCCTGCGGCCTGGGAGGGATGCTTCTTTACGGCGCACTCAAGCCCTTCTTGGCCAGCCTGGAGCGGCAGCGAGCCTGGGCCCTGAGCCAGGCAACGGCGGCTTCGGGGGAGGCCGACTGAATCAGTTCTGAGGCGGCGCAGGCGCGCCTTGGGGCCCGCCCGCAATGAAAAGAAAATCGCTGCCCGGCTCGTTGTGTCCAAACTCTCCCGCGCGTGGCTCCGGCGTGACTTTTTCGACGTACGGAAGAAGCCTGTTCATGGTGAGGATGCCTTCTTTGCCTCCCCGGCTGCGCATCGCCTCCAGCAGGCGGCGGGCGAAGGGGGAGTGCTGGCCCGGACGGCCGTCGCCCACGTACTCCTTCCCACCGGAGGTCAGGTAGCGACGCGTCTTGTACTTCATCTTGCGCTGCACGAACTCGGCCTTCGAGACCTCCTGGTACTCGTCGTCACCACCGCGGCCGGTGGCCCGGGTGATACGTTCATCGAAGGTGCCGCCGAAGCACACGTCCAGCACCAGGAAGATGTGCTTGGCGTGAATGTTGTCCACGGCCGTGCGCAGGCTGGAGAAAGGGTAAGCCGTGCTGGGAAGATCGTCGCCCGGGGGCGCGGAATCGCGCGCGATCACGTAGCCTTCCCCGCCGGCTTCGTCGAAGTAACCGTGCCCCGCGATGAAGATAAAGAGCTCGTCATCATCCGAGAACGTCTTCTTCTGGTAGTCCTTCAGGACGGCGAAGATGTCCTTTCGAGTCGGGTTCGTAACCATCTGGGTTTCGAAGTCATAACCTTCCTTGAGCTCCTGGGCCAGGCTGGTCGCGTCGAAAACGGGGTTGCTGAGCTGGGGCCAGCTCTTGTTGTCGTACTCGTCGCCCGCAATCAACAGCGCGTAGTTCTTCGGCGCGGGTGGGGCCGGAGCCTCCGTGGGACTGGCCTCGGCCGGCTGCGCGAAGCCGCGACTCTTGCTGGCCAGGGCGGCGTCGGTGGTTAAGACCGCGAAGTCGCTTCCTGACATCCACGTGGCTGCGTGCTGGTAGGATCCGGTTCGCACCCTTTCCTCAGCGCCACCGGCGTACACATAGGCTTGGAGCTCGGATGCCCACAGCACCCCATCCTTGGGAAAAGCATCGCCTTGCCCGGAGAGAGCCCGCGCCAGGATGATTGTAAGCAGGCCATGCGTCTCTCCTTTGTCGTCTCGGCCCTCCCAGCCCGGCCCCTCGTACCCCACCACCAGCAAGCTGCGGTTCGCCAGTTCGAGGGCCTCCTTGGAGTCTTCTTCCACGTGGGAGCGAAAGATCTGGACCGCTAGGTCCGAATAGCTGGCGTCGAATATTACGAGCTGGTGGCCGGCCTGGACCCTGGACAGCCAGCTCTTGAGGAGACGGCCGGGGATCCCGCTCTCCGGGCCGGCCTGGTTGGCGTTGGACATGGCGAGGAAGAACTCGTCCCCTGCTCCGCTAGGCGTGCCCGCCCCGCCGCGGTAGGCGTGCCCGGCAAAGTAAACGACCACCGTGTCGTCCGGTTTGGACTCGTGGATGATGTGGTTGATTGCCGCTTCGACCCGTTCGCGGGTGGCGTCGCGGTCCAAGAGCACCTGCTTGTCCACGCGGACATAGCGGGGCACGGACTTCTTCTCCAACGCCGCCACGATGGCGGTCACGTCGTTCTTGCAGCCTCCCAGATTGACGAACTGGCCGTGGTCGCCGCGTGGGTATTCGTCGATACCGACCGCCAGGATGTACAGGGTTCCGGGGATGTCCTGCTCAAACGTGACGCCGCCCCTGCTCCTCATCGGGAACAACAGGCTTGCAACGAGAAGCATGAGGATGGCTCGTGTCGCCTTCACGGCCGGGGATTCTACACCACCCGGAAGAAGGTCCGAAATCGTCCTGTCGCCCAGGATTGCTATAATCAACCAATCGCACACCCCGCGACTCCAAGCGCAGGACGGGCTTCGCGCAGCGCCTGCAGAAGTGAGGTTTCATGAAGTACCGCATCATGCTCCTGGCCGCTCTCCTCTTCAGCGGGCTGCCCGCGCTGGCCACCGGCCTGGGCACCTCGGCGCGCGTCATGATCCCCGGCAACGTGCAGCAGATCATCTCGGTGGACTACCGCACCCTGCGCAATTCGCCTACCGGCATGGCGCTGAAGGAGCGGGTCCTGCCCCAGAACCTGAAGGCGACGGAGGGCGCGCTGCGTAACGTGGGCATCGAGCCCGGCGCTATCGAGCAAATCACCTTTGCCTCGGTGCGGGGCAAGGACGGCAGCCTGCGCCTGCTTTGCTTGGCCTCCGGTACCTTCACACGCGCCGGCGTGCTGCAGAAGCTGCGCGCGCAGAAGGTCCGCGCGGCGCAGTACCGTGACTCGAATCTCTATCCTTTAGGCGTGGGTATGGAATTGACCTTCGCTGACCCCTCCACCCTGGTCTTCGGCGACCCCACCGCCCTGCGCCAGGCCCTGGACGCGCGCGACGGGTTCGCCGAGAGCCTGGCTGCCAACTCCCAGATGACCGACATGATGAGCGACGTGGATTCGGGCGCGGTGTGGAGCGTGCTCGACTCCATCGGCACCCAGACCATGCTGCGCTCGGCGCTGGGCCAGGCCTCTTCGCTCGATACCTACGGCACCGTCAGCCAGCGGCTGCTGGGCTCCCGCTACGCCATGGACTTCGGCAACGGCGTGAACTTCGACCTCAAGGTGGCCACCACCGACCAGATGACCGCGGCTACCCTGTCCTCGCTCCTGCAGGCGGCCCTGCTCTTCCGCCGGCAGCAGGCCACGGGCGTGGAAAAGACCGCCCTGGACAACGTGACCGTGGATTCCGACAGCCACGACCTCAAGGTCCACTTCGAGAGCGACGACCAGCGCTTCCAGGCGCTGATGAAGTCGGACATCTTCAAGATGGTCTCGCGCTAGGCAGGACTGGGAAGCAGGGAAGGGGCGGCCCGCAGCCGCCCCTTTTCTCTTGGCCTCAGCCGCAGCAGGAGCGAGACACCTGGGTGGTGGCCGCAGGCTTGCGCCCGTGCAGCCGGATGGAGACCAGGGCGGAGGCAGCTTCGCGCAGCGCTCCCTCCCCGAAGCGCTCGATCAGCGGCTTGAGATCGCTGGTCCAGGCTGCGGCCAGGGCATTGCCGTCGCTCATCTGCGGGATGCTCAAGTCGGTCAAGCCGGCCTGCAAAGCCAGGCGCACGTAGTCGCCCATCAGGCTGGCCCCGGCCACGCAGCCCACGTAGGCGCTGACGTCGGCGGCGATGGCCGCGGGCAGTGCGCGCAGCAGCACCAGGTCGCTCACCGCGAAGCGGCCGCCGGGTTTGAGCACGCGCGCCACCTCGCGGAAGACCGCGGGCTTGTCGGCGGAGAGGTTGATGACGCAGTTGCTGATGACGAAGTCCACCGCGGCGTCGTCCACCGGCAAGCGCTCGATCTGTCCCTTGCGGAACTCGACGTTGCCGGCGCCCAGGTCGGCGGCGTTCTTGCGCGCCAGCGCCAGCATGTCGTCGGTCATGTCCACTCCGATCACCCGGCCGCTGGGACCGACCCGGCGCCAGGCCAGGAAGGCGTCGAATCCGGCGCCGCTGCCCAAGTCGAGCACGGTCATGCCCGGCTGGAGGTCGGCCAGGGCCAGAGGATTGCCGCAGCCCAACCCCAGGTTGGCCTGCCCGGCCAGCTCCAGGTCCTCGGCGGAGTAGCCGATGGCCGCTTTGGACTGGCCGGGGGTGCCGCAGCCGCACCCCGGCCGCTGCCCGCGCGCGATCTCGCCGTAACGTTCCTGGACCGCCTGCGTGATGTCTTCCTTGGTCTTCATCCGCTTCCTCCTTCAGAGTTCGACGCGCAGGGCGCGGCGCAGTTTTTCCAGGCCGCGCTCATGGCGGCGGTACCACATCCATTGTTCGTGCTTCTCCGAGCGCACCAGCCCAGCCTCCTTCAGGATGGCCATGTGGTGGGAGACGGTGGGCTGGGAGAGGCGCACTCGCGCCTCGATGTCGCAGGCGCACATCCCCACCGGGCGGGCGATGGAGCAGCAGCCCTTCTGGGTGAGCAGGCGCAGGATCTTGCGCCGGGTGGGGTCGGCGATGGCGCGCAGCATGCGGCTCAGCGGATCGTGGGAGACGGGATGCGGCATATCGACACCTGTCAATATGATGTATACCCTATCCATCGACACACGTCAATCTGTATCTTCCCGCCCCCGGCGGCATCCCTTGGCCGGCTCGCCCCCGGCCGGACCTCCCCGGGGGCAGGGTACAATCGTTCCCAGTCCCGGGGGAGACCCATGCTCTTCGATGGCAGCGAACGCAAGCAGGAAGAACGCAAGAAGCTGGAGGAGGGCCGCCTGCCTCCCGGGCAGTCGCTCACCCTGAAGTGGCCGGTGCTGCACTACGGCTCGGTGCCGCGCTTCGACCCGGCGCGCTGGGACTTCCGCATCACCGGGCTGGTGGAGCAACCCCTCAGCCTGTCCTGGGAAGAGTTCAACCGCCTGCCCCGCATCGAGGACACCAGCGACTTCCACTGCGTCACCCGCTGGAGCCGCTTCGACAACCGCTGGGGCGGAGTGGCTTTCCGCGAACTTCTCCAGCGGGTGAAGCTGGGGCCGCGCGCCGGCTTCGTGCTGGTGCACGCCGAGCAGGGCTTCACCGCCAACGTCCCCCTACCCGACCTCGACCGCCCCAACGTGCTCTTGGCCACCCACCACGACGGCCAGCCGCTCACCCCCGAGCACGGCTACCCCCTGCGCCTGATCGTTCCTCACCTCTACGCCTGGAAGTCGGTGAAGTGGGTGCGGGGGATCGAGTTCTTCGACCACGACGTCCCCGGCTTCTGGGAGCAGAACGGCTACCACATGTATGGGGATCCCTGGAAGGAGCAGAGGTTCGACACGGACTGAGTGAATTGAGCGATCGAGTCATCGGTTCATCGCGTCATTGTCTTCCAATGACTCGATGGCCCGATGACTCAATGGCTCGATTCACTTCTTGAGGATGGGGGTGTAGCCGTCTGCGGCCAGGCGGGCCTTCATGGCCTGAGCGTCCTTAAGATCGGCGAACGGCCCCACCTGCACGTGCAGCAGCTTGTCGCTGGGCGCGCTGGTGACGAAGGCGGGGTACTGCTTCTGGTGGAGGGCATCCACCAGCGCCTGGGCGTCTTGCGGCTTGGTCACCGCCGCCACCTGCACCGAGTACCCGGACAGCGTGACCGGGGCGGCGCTCTTCTCGGGTGTGGCCAGCTTGCTCGCGGCAGCCGGGGCGGGAGCCGCGGCGGCAGCGTCCGGGTCGGGCGCGGCGGTCGCAGGCGGGGACAACTGCGCGTTGGCGTCCTTCTGTTCCACCGACTTATAAAAAGTCATCTGGTCGGAAGAGGCGGGTGCGGCTCCCTGCGCGCTGCAGTCCTGCCCCTGGGGACAGGCTGCGGCGGAGTCCGCGGGCACCGCGGGGGAAGGCTTGCTAGCGTCGGAGGGGGTGGCCGCGGCCGCGTCGGGAACCAGCGACCCGGCCTTGACGGCCGCGGTCTTGCCCATGGTATAGCCCAAGCCGAAGAAGACGGCACAGACCATCACCAGGCCTACAAACAGCAGCAGCAGCTTGCCGGTTCCCGTGTGGACTTCGTTATATTCCGGTTCCTGCTCTTCGTAATCCATGCCCAACTTCTAACCCAAGTCGGGCCGGACGGCTAGTAACCCCGGAAATACCCGCTACTTCTGGCTGCTGACCTTCTCCAGCAGATGGCTCAGCCCGGTCACGATGTCCACCGGCACGGGGAAGACGATGGTGGTGTTCTTCTCCGCGCCGATCTCGGTCAGGGTCTGCAGGTAGCGCAACTGGATAGTGATGGGCTCGCCGGCCAGCACCTTGGCGGCGTCGGCCAGGCGCTGCGCGGCCGCGAACTCGCCCTCCGCGTGGATGATCTTCGAGCGCTTCTCGCGCTCCGCCTCCGCCTGCTTGGCCATGGCGCGGATCATGTTCTCATTCAGGTCCACCTGCTTGACCTCGACGTTGACCACCTTCACGCCCCAGGGGTCGGTGTGGGTGTCGAGGATGGTCTGCAGCCGCAGGTTGAGCTTCTCTCGGTGGGCCAGCAATTCGTCCAATTCCACCTCGCCCAGCACCGAGCGCAGCGTGGTCTGCGCGAACTGCGAGGTCTGGTAGAGGTAGTTGGAGACCTGGATCACGGCCTTGTTGGGGTCGATGACGCGCAGGAAGATGACCGCGTTCACCTTCAGGGTGACGTTGTCGCGGGTGATGATGTCCTGGGGCGGCACCTCCAGCGCGTCCTGCCGCAGGGAGATGCGCACGATGCGGTCCACCGGGGCGAAGACCAGGATCACGCCCGGCCCCTTGGGGGCCGGCAGCACGTGCCCCAGGCGGAAGATCACGCCGCGCTCGTACTCGCGCAGGATCTTGATGGAACTCAGGATGTAGATGACGAAGATGATGATGACCACAGCCAGGAAACCACCCATAAAGCCTCCATTCGCGGGCGAAGCGGCGCGCCGCTCTCGTCCGGGATTGTATATCAGGGCCGAAGGCCGAAAAAGAAGAACAGCGTGTGACTTCCCGCCTCAGGCTTGGCCGGGGCGCGAGCCGGCGGGCGCGGGCTCCACCTCGAGCACCAGCCCCTTGACGGTGCGCACCCGCACCGGGTCGCCGGGATTGATCTGCGCCGCCGCCACCGCGTTCCAGATCTCGCCGTTGACGAAGATCTTGCCTTGCGGCGCCAGCGCCGTCTGGGCCACCCCCACCATGCCCACCAGGCCCTCCTTGCCGGTCTGCACCTTGGCGCGCCGCGCCTTCAGCACCAGGCCGACGAGAAAGACCGTAATCACCCCCATGGGAATGCTGACGGCCAGCGCGGTGCCCAGCCGCACCCGCATCTCCGGGATGGGGCTGTCCACCAGCATGAGCGCCCCGATCACCATGACCACGATGCCGCCGATGGTCAGCACCCCGTGAGTCTGGAACTTGGCCTCCAGGGCAAAGAGCACGAAGCCGGCGATGATCAGGATCAGGGCCGCATAGCGCGTGGGCAGCAGGTGGAAGGAGAAGAGCGCCAGCAGGATGAAGATGAATCCCACCACCCCGGGTACCACTGCTCCAGGATGGTTGAACTCCGCGTACAGCGCCAGCATCCCGATGGTGAACAGGATGAAGGCCACGTTGGGATCGATCAGGTAGTTGAGGATGCGCTGCTTCAGCGACATGTCGAAGCTGCGGATCTGGGCGTTGGCCAGGTGCAGGGTCACCTTCTCGCCGCTGAAGCGCGTGACCTCGCGGCCGTCGAGCTGCTTGAGCAGATCCTGGTCGCTGGCCGCCACCACGTCGATGAGGTGCTGCTGCAACGCCTCCTGGTCGGTGAAGGACTTGGACTGGCGCACCGCGCTCTCCGCCACCGCCACGTTGCGCCCGCGCTTGGAGACGAAGGAGCGCATGAAGGCGGCCGAGTCGTTCTCCAGCTTCTCCTTCATGACCGGATCCATCTTTTCGTCGCCGCCGGGACCGATGATCACGGGATGGGCGGCGCCGGTGTTGGTCCCGGGAGCCATGGCAGCCACGTCGGCGGACTCCAGGATGAAGAAGCCGGCGGAGGCGGCGTAGCCGCCGCTGGGTGCCACGTAGACGATCACCGGCACCGGCGAGGCCAGGATCTTCTGGATGATCTCGCGGGTGGAGTCGGAGAGTCCGCCGGGGGTGCGCAACTCGATGAGCACGGCCTGGTCGCGCTGCTGCGCGGCGGTGTCGATGGCGCGGCCGATGTACTCCGCAGAGATGGGCTGGATGGTGTCGTCCACGCTGATCTTCAGGACTTGGGCGCGGGCGGCGGAGGCTCCCAGCAGCATCCCCAGGAGCAGAAGCATTCGCAGGGTGAGGTGCGCTTTCATGGCTTGGGCAGCGGCGGCGCTTTCTGCGCGCGCTGGGCTGCGATCTCGCGCTCGAGCGCGAGGGCGGCGGCATCGCCGGGAGCCAGCCCCAGGGCCTGCTCCACGCTGCGGGCCGCCTCGTCTATCTTATTGTCCCTCAAATCCAGCCTCGCCAGCACCAGATATGCCTCCACCGAAGGCTGCAGGCGGAGCGAGGCCTGGGCCTCGGCGCGCGCCCCGGCGTAGTCCAGGCGCTTCTCCAGCGCCTGCGCCAGCCCGGCGTGGGCGGCGGCGTTGGTGGGGTCCAGGGTGATGGCCTCGCGGAACTGCTTCTCCGCCTCCGGCAGGTAACCCTGCGCCAGCATCTCGCGGCCGCGGTCCGCATGGGCGCGGGCGTGAGTGCGGTCGTCCAGCTGCGAGAGCCGCATCTCGCTGACGTTCTCGATCTCCATGGCCAACTGCCGGTAGGAGGTCTCGTCGTAGCCGAGCTCGATCCGCTCCAGGGGAAGCTTGCCGGCGGGCAGGGGCAGGGCGCCCGCTGCCGTGAGCGCCTGCTGCAGCGATTCCGCCTCGCTGTCCTGGGGATGCAGCTCCAAGGCGGCCCGCAGCTCCCGCGCCGCCCCCGCCGTCTCTCCCGCCCGCGCCAGCGAGACCGCCAGATTGAAGTGATAGTCCGGGTTGTTGGGATCGGCTTCGACGGCGCGCTGAAAGTACTGCCGCGCCTGCGCCTGGCCGCGCCGCGCCGCTACCACGCCCAGATTGTTGGTCACCTCGGAGAGGGGGATGACCGAGGCCACGAAGTCGAAGGCTTCCTGGGCCCGCTGAAACTGCCCCAGATAGTAGCAGGCCAATCCCAGGTAGAAGCTGGCCTCGCGTCCCAGGGGATCGCTGCGAGGCACATGCGCCAGGGTGGCGGCCGCGCTCTCGTAGTCCTTGGTGTTGAAGTAGGCCTTGCCCAGCTCGAGCTGGGCGCGAGCGTAGCTGGGATTCAGGCGCACGGCGCGGCGGAAGTAGGGGATGCGCTCCTCGTCGCTGCCCGCGATGGTGCCGCGCATGTAGGCTTCCAGGGCATCGAGACGGATGGGGGGCGCCGCTGCTACGAACTCGTTGCGCGAAAGGGTCAGCGCCGGGTTCAGCAGGCGCAGGACGTCCCAGGCCAGCGCGTTCTGGATGTCGAGCAACTTGACCAGCGGGCCCGACTCCTTCATCTCCGGCGAGAGGTGCAGGCGGCGCATGTCGAGGAGCTGGGCGGTGGCGCCGAAGGTCTGCCCGTCGAAGGTGTAGCTGCCCAGCACCACGTAGTCGGCGTCCATGGCCTCGGCGATGCGCAGCACGGTGGCCCGCGAGGGATGCACGCTGGCGGGGATGCCCAGGCGGTCGAAGGCGTAGAGCCGGTCGGCCCGGCTCACCAGGAAGAGGTTGCCGGTGCCCAGGCGCTCGCCCATCACCTCGGGGAAGGATTCCCCGATCCAATCCAGTCCCGGCGCCTGGGAGAGGTTGTCGAAGGGCATGACCAGGAGGATGCGGGTGGCCGGAGGGGCCGCGGCTTGGGCCACCAGCCGCGCCGGCGCCAGCGCTGCCGCCAGCAGGAGCAGTAGGGAAAGGCGCTTCAAGATACCCTCGATTATAGCGGGGAGGGCGCCGCCGGGGCGCCCCCGGGCGTGTGCGCTCGGGTCTTCCGGCAGCCTGGGAACGTTCCGTTCCCGGAACAGGAGCCTCAATTCCATTGACACTCCCCCAAAATGGAGGTATGGTGCGGCTTCCGAACGACCCGGGGCGACGGTCTGCGTCTTCCGATGAGCCACGGTCGGGCGCTCACCCTCGGGCTGCGGGTCCCGGGAGGCCGCCATGAAACGTACCCTGCAAGCCCTGATGATCGCCGCGCTGCTGCTGTGCCCGGCCGCGCCCCTGCTCGCCGCCGACTGGCCGCCGGTGGACCCCCAGGAGCTGGCCCTGAAGGACGACCCCGCGCATCCCGGCGTGGCGGCCATCATCCTCTACCACGAGGACAACCTCGATAATGCGCAGAGCGTCGAGACGCAGTATTACCGCATCAAGATCTTCACCGAAGCGGGGAAGAAGTACGCCGACATCGAGATCCCCTACAACCGTGGTTTTTACAGCGTCGAGAACATCCAGGCGCGGACCATCCATCCCGACGGCAGCATCGTGCCTTTCACCGGGAAGGCCTTCGACAAAGTGCTGGCCAAACGCGGTGACTTCAACCTCCAGGCCAAGACCTTCAGCCTGCCCGATGTCCAGCCGGGCAGCGTGCTGGAATACAAATTCACCATCCGCTGGGATCAGTCCTACTGGGTCGCCCCCAAGTGGATCGTGCAGCAGGAGCTGTTCACCCGCAGGGCCAGCTTCGTCCTCAAGGCTCCTCCCGGGATCCAGGTGGGCTACACCTGGTTCCTGCCCCAGAACCTCGGGAGGCCGCAATCCCTCAACGACGGCACCGTGCACCTGGTCGTGGAGAACGTTCCCGCGTTCCAGAAGGAGGAGTACAGCCCTCCCGAGGACTCGCTGAAGATGCGCGTCCTCTTCTACCGGACGCCGGAAGGCGCGCCGGGGATGGACGAATACTGGAAGCGAGAAGGGAAGGAGCTGTACAAGGACCTGGAGGATTTCACCAAGAAGCGTAAGGGCGTGGTGCAGGCGGTGGCCACGCTGGCGCAGCCCAGCGACCCTCCCGAGGCCAAGCTGCGCAAGCTCTACGCTCGCGCCCAGCAGATCCGCAATCTGAGCTTCGAGGAGGAGAAGACGGAGCAGGAAACCAAGCGCGAGAAGCTCAAGGAGGCCGACAACGCCGAGAAGATCCTGGAGCACGGCTACGGCTATCACAACCAGATCAACCGCACTTTCGCCGCTATGGCCGAGGCGGCCGGCTTTGAGGTCAGCCTGGTGTGGGTCACCGAGCGCGACGACAGCATCTTCCAACCCGCGCTGCTCGACCTATCCCAGCTGACGCGCGTACTGGCGGGGGTGAAGCTGGGCGGCGAGGAAGTGTTCTTCGATCCGGGGACGCCCCATTGCCCCTTCGGCCTGCTGCCCTGGGAAGATACCGGGGCGCGCGGCCTCCGCCCCACCAAGGACGGGGGGCAATTCCTGGAGACGCCGGTGGCGCATAGCGAGCGGGCCGTGCGCTCGCGTAAGGCCGACCTGCGCCTCAGCGAAGAGGGAACGGTGACGGGGACCCTCGCCCTCACCTTCGCCGGTTTGGAAGCTCTGGAGCAGCGCCTGGACGCTCTGCATAAGGACGAGACCGGACGCCGCAAGCAGATCGAGGACCTGGTCAAGAGCTGGCTGCCCAGCGGCGCCACGGTCAAAGTGGAGAACGTGAGCGGGTGGGACGGCACCGAGGAGCCACTCACGGCCAACGTTTCGATCGAGAGCGCGGGCGTGGCCAGCAGCACCGGGCGGCGCGTCCTGCTCCCGGCGGACTTGCTGCAGGTCAACCGTACCAATCCCTTCCAGCATGAGGCCCGCAGCTCGCCGGTGTACTTCGCGTACCCTTACCAGACCCACGATGAAGAGAGCCTGCAATTGCCCGCGGGCTGGCAGGTCGAGAGCCTGCCGCCGTCCCGCGACGTGAACGCCGGCGCGGCCCGCTATCAGGTGGTGCGCGGGGAGCAGAAAGGCGCCGTTCACCTGCAGCGCGATTTCCGCATGGACGGCGTGATCTTCGATGTCAAGTACTATCCTGCGCTGCGCGACCTGTACAGCAAGGTTGGAGCTGGTGATGAAGAACAGATGGTCCTACGCCCTGGGACGCCGAAGTAAGCTTGCCGGTCTCGCTTGTCTGCCCCTGCTGCTGGCGGCGCCGGCCCTGGCCGATCCGCCCGACTGGCTGCGCGCCGCCGCGCAAACGCCCGCCGGGAAGTACCCCGAGGAGACCAAGGCGGTCCTGCTCTACGACGAGCAGATCACCACCATCAAGGACGATGGCGAGATCACCACCGTGTACCGCGAAGCCTACCGCATCCTGCGGCCCGAAGGGCGCGATCGCGGCCAGGTGGTCGTGCCGTTTGATAATGAAACCAAGCTCACCTCCCTCAAGGGTTGGTGCCTGCCGGCGCAGGGAAAAGAGTACGAGGTCAAGGAAAAGGACGCCGTCGAAACCAGCCTCTTCAACGATTCCTTCTTCTCCGACGACCGTCAGAAGCTGCTGATCATCCCCGCCGCCGATCCCGGCAATGTCATCGGGTACGAATACGAGCAGAAACAGCGCCCCTACGTGCTGGAGGACCGCTGGATCTTCCAGGGTACGGATCCTGTCCGCCTGAGCCGCTTCACTCTGCACCTGCCCAAGGGGTGGGAGTACAAAGCCTACTGGGCCAACCATCCCGAGGTGGCGCCGCAGGCCGCGGGGGAGAACACCTGGACCTGGGAGGTGCGCGACCTGCCGGCGCTGCAACCCGAGTACGCCATGCCCCCGCTGCGCTCGCTGGTGGGGCAGTTCCACATCATCTACTACCCCCGCTCCGCCGAGCTGGCCGGCAAGAGCCTGGCCTCATGGGCGGAGGTGGGCCGCTGGTACGCCCGCCTGGCGGCGGGACGGCGCGATGCCTCCCCCGACGAGAAGCAGAAAGTGCAGGCCCTCACCGCGTCGCTGGCCACTCCCTTGGAGAAGATGCGGGTGCTCGCCGCCTACCTGCAGCGGCAGGTACGCTATGTGGACGTGGAGGTCGGCATCGGAGGCTGGCAGCCCCACGCCGCCGCCGACGTCTTCCATAACAGCTACGGCGACTGCAAGGACAAGGCTACCTTGCTCAGCAGCATGCTCGACATCATCGGCGTGAATTCTTACTACGTGATCCTCAACGACTTCCACGGCGGGGTGGAAGCCGGGGTGCCGGTGGCCCGCGGCTTCAACCACGTCATCCTGGCCATCCAGGTGCCTCCCGACGTGCCCAGCAACGCCCTGCATGCCACGGTGAAGCATCCCAAGCTGGGTACGCTCCTCATCTTCGATCCCACCAACGATCGCGTGCCCCTGGGGCTGATCCCCGAGTACGAGGAAGGCAACTCCGCGCTGCTGGTCGGTCCCGAGGGGGGTGAATTGATCGACCTGCCGCTGCTTCCGCCGGACCTCAACCGCCTGACGCGCACCGCCAAATTCACCCTCAGCGCCGACGGCCGCCTCGCCGGCCAGGTGGACGAGACCTTCTCCGGCCCCATCGCCTCCCACTATCGCGCCGCCTTCCTGCGCTCCAACGTAGCCGACCGCCGCAAGGTGATCGAGAACTATCTGGGAGGCTTTCTCAGCGGCTTTTCCCTGCAAGAGCCCACAGTGGAGAACCTCGAAAAGTACGACCAGGATCTCATCATCCACTACCAGTTCGTCTCCGAGCACTATGCCAAGCCCGCCGGCGGCCTGCTGCTCTTGCGCCCGCGCGTGCTGGGGCAGAAGGCCGACGACTTCTTTGAGGGCAAGGAACGCAAGTACCCGGTGCAGTTCGAAGCTCCTACCCTGCAGACCGACGACTTCCTGATCGACCTGCCCCCCGGCTTCACGGTGGACGACCTGCCCACCCCCGCCGACCTGGACGCCGGCTTCGCCTCCTACAA
>Ga0187776_10000724_pt1 | contig 15909 bp, 12 predicted proteins | sample 0216_BV02_MP12_2_FD_132426 | JGI IMG/M metagenome (GOLD analysis project Ga0187776, IMG submission 132426) | Tropical peat soil microbial communities from peatlands in Department of Meta, Colombia - 0216_BV02_MP12_20_MG | ecosystem: Environmental > Terrestrial > Soil > Wetlands > Peat | place...
CTGCTCGTCGGCCCGCCGGGGACCGGCAAGACGCTCCTCGCGCGCGCCGTGGCTGGCGAGGCCCATGTGCCCTTCTTCAGCCTCAGCGGCTCGGAATTCGTCGAGATGTTCGTGGGCGTCGGCGCCGCGCGCATCCGCGACCTCTTCGCCAAGGCGCGCAAGATGGCGCCGGCGATCGTCTTCATCGACGAGCTCGACGCCGCCGGGCGCAAGCGCGGCGCCGGCGTCGGCCAGGGCAACGACGAGCGCGAGCAGACGCTCAACCAGCTGCTGGTCGAGATGGACGGCTTCGGCGGCGACGCCGGCATCGTCGTCATGGGCGCCACCAACCGGCCCGACATCCTCGACCCCGCCCTGCTGCGACCGGGGCGCTTCGACCGCCAGGTGGTGATCGACGTCCCCGACGTCCACGGCCGGCTCGAAATCCTCGAGCTGCACGCGAAAGGACGGTCGTTCACCTCAGACGTCGACCTCTACGAGATCGCCAAGCTCTGCCCCGGCTTCTCCGGCGCCGAGCTCGCCAACCTCGTCAACGAGGCGGCCCTGCTCAGCGTCCGCGAAGGCTCGACTGAAATAGACCAGGCGACGCTCGAGGAGGCGATCGACCGGGTCGTCTCCGGGCCGGCGAAGAAATCGCACGTGCTGACCCAGGACGAGCGCTGGCGGATCGCGATCCACGAGGCCGGCCACGCGGTGACGAGCCGGGCGATCGGCCAGGTCGTCAGCGCCCAGAAGCTCTCGATCGTCGCCCGCGGCCGCCAGCTCGGCACCGCCGCCCACATGCTCACCGACCGCGACGCCGTGATGCACGCCCGCAGCGACCTCGAGCGCCACCTGAGCGCGATCCTCGCCGGCACCGCGGCCGAGATGATCGAGTTCGACGAGCCCTCGACCGGCTCCAGCGAGGACCTCCACGCGGCGACCAAACTGGCGCGCCAGATGGTGACCAGCTACGGGATGAGCCCCAAGCTCGGCTCGGTGACGATCGGCGAGGCCGGCGGCGAGGTCTTCCTCGGCGCCGCCCTGCAGGACCTCGGCTCGATCGGTCCGCACACGCTCGACGTGATCGACGAGGAGACCGAGCGCCTGGTCGACGAGGCCGAGGCCCGCGCCGAGCACGTCCTGCGCGCCAACTGGTCCACAGTCCACGAGACCGCGAGCGCCCTGCTAGAGCAGGAGACCCTCTCCGGCCTCGCCCTCGACGCCGTCCTCTCCACCGTCACCGAGATCGAGATCGCCGAGATCCCGCTGCCCGAGCGGGGTTAGCGGCGCCGAAAGGCCGGGGAGCTCGACACCTGCCTTTCACGCGTCTGCTCCAGCACGCCTATAGGACGCGTAAACGCAGACGCATGGTTGTGGGCGGGGCGATTCTTCAGCTCGCGGGCGCCGGAGCAGTTAGGCGGCCGGAGAAGAGAATCGCGCCGGTGCGGTCGTCGCGCAGGAAGAAGAGGAAGGGACGGTTGGCGTTGAAGGTGACCGGGTTGCGCGAAGGTCGCCGGGCCGATGTCGGGACGATGCCGACAACCGTCGCCGCAGCGGCGACCGTGCCTTTCTCGTCGACGGTGAAATCGGCGGCGTGCTTGACGAAGGCGATCTCGAGAGGGACGGCCTGGGTGATGCGGGAGAAGTCGGCGGCATCGCTGAAGGCCGTGCGCATGCCCAATGCCTTCAGGGCGCCGGACAATTCGAGGTCGGCACTGAGATGGAAGCGCGGCAGGCTGAGGATCACCGGCCGGGGCGAGAGGCCGCGCGCGATCCGGGCCAAGCCCCTGCCGGTGAGGCGGTGCTGGAGGGAGCCGAGCCGCTGGCGCACGGGCAACACGACCAGCAGCGAGAGGGTCGAGGAGCGGTACGGCAGCGCCACCGCCCGGTAGCCGGGCCCCGCGCCGTACGGCAGCGATTCGGTCTGGTGCATGAAGTCGACCGTGGCGTCTCCGGCGGACCCTTGGAAGGGGCCAGGCCGGGTTCCCCGCGCCTTGAACGGATGCTCCCAGTCGGCATCGAGATAGACGGCGTTGGCCAGCGCCAGCGCCATTTCCGCAGGCAACAAGTCGAGGATCCGAGGGATCAGCCCCCGGTGCGTTCGCTCACCCAGCCGTTGATCGCGTCGAGGGCACCCGCCGGATCACCGGCGAAGTCGACGGTCTGCGGGGCGGTGCCGAAGCGTTGCTGGACGCCGGAGAGGAAGGAGGCCTCGAACGGCAGGCCCTGCTGGAGGAACAGGCCGTTGGCGATCGCGAGCGTGGGCGGTTCCGGGTCGCCCACCGCGGCGGCGGCCTGCCCGGCGGCGATCGCCCGCTGCAGGTCCCCCACGGCAGGGAGGACCGCAGGCCCTTTCAGGTGCAGGACACGGGCGATCTCCCCGGCGGTGCGCCCGGCGCCGCCCGTCCCGGTCATCGCCAGCGCCGCCGCGACGCTGTCGGGTGAGAGGACGAGGTTGCCCAATGGCTGAGCCCGCATCAGGTCGAGGCCGAACGCGCCCGTGGCGGGGGCAGGGGCTAGGGACGGGCGCGGGGAGGCGGCGTGACGGCTCGCCGGCCTGGCCTGGCCGACGCTCGTCAGGTCGGTCCCGCCGACGCCGATTGCGACGAGGAGAGCGAAAAGGCAGATCGCGGCGACGAGAGAGGCGGGCCTCTTCGGTGCCATGGTCAAGCCCATGGGTAGGTGCCCTCTTCCCGCAATGCCAGAAGGCCGCCAATGGCAATCCCGGCCGCCACCACCAACGCAAGGTACATCGAGGACTCGACCGTTGCGTTGAACGTGAGCTCGCCATAGGGGCCGAGATTCTCGGTGCCGAAGTCCGGAAGGACGACGATCCGGAAGAGGATCAGGAACGCCGAGAGGGCTCCAAGGGCCGCGACCACCGCGTTGACTGGGACGGGCGGATCGTGGATCGCGTCCATTAGCCGCAGAACCGCCACCGCGACGGCAGCGAGAACCGCGATCAGCAGGACGATCGAGATCAGGTCGAGCGCTTCCCAGGCGTTCCTCCCAGGCTCGGAGCCCCCAAAGAGATTGAGCAGGCCGCCGCCAGAGTTTTCGTTGGTGGATTCGATTCCGTACCAGCTGAAGCCCATGAGGACGTAGAGCAGAATCGCCGAGACGGCGGCAACCCTTTCCCCGTTGTTGAGCCTGCCAAGGTCCACCTGTCACTCCCATTATGAGAAAAGTCACCGAGAAAGTAACTTCATTCGATGGATTGGACCGACGGGCTCCAGGTCTTCTGCGCCGACGTGGGGTCGATCGCACGCGGCAGCTTCGCCTGGGCTCGACGGACCCCGGGCTTCAACCCTGAGGAGCTTCATCAACCTAAGAGCATCGAGTCGCTCGCATCATCGGTTGTCCAGGCCCTCCGCGACGGCGAGCCCGTGGCACTCGGCTTCGAGGCGCCATTGTTCGTTCCCGTGCCAGAGAACCCAGACCTGCTTGGAAAGGCACGACCTTGCGACGCTCCTTCGCCGGCTTGGTCGAGCAGCGTCGGTGCTTCGGTCCTCGCGACGGCAATGGCGCAGATCCCATGGACCCTGCGATTCATTTACGAGCGAATACCCGACCTTCGAGCCCATGTTCAGTGGCAACCGTTTGCCGAACAGCAGCAGGGGCTGCTTCTCTGGGAGGCCTTCGTCAGCGGAACGGCGAAGGGCAAAACGCACGAGCAAGACGCCGCAGCGGGGATAGAAGCGTTCTGCGACCAGTTGCCGAACCCCGGTGAGCCCAGCGCCGCAGAGACGGAACGGCCGTTCTCACTACTGGCCGCCGCGGCGATTTGGGCCGGGCTCGATCTACCAACCGACGCCATACGCGCGGACTGCTTGCTCGTGCGAGCGACTCGCCCGTCGGATCAGCCGCGGTGAAGTGACGCTTCTCGCGCAAAGCGAGAGCGAGTCAATGCTCGAGCACCGCTCCCGCTCCTCGTCCACGAACGGGCGTCGGCGAAAGAACTAATCGAGATGCCTCTTCTCAGCGAACCCCAGCAGCGGGTTCGGGACGCTGTGCACCTCCGTGCCAAGACCTAACGAGTCCCTCCCTCCGGATCCAGCAAAACCAGATTAATGACTGCAGGCTCCCATGCGCTCCTTGTCATCGCTGGCAGTGTTCACAACCGATGGGAAGACCGTGCTCCATAGTACGAAGGTGAGCCCCACGCCGAGGCCCACCACCGCGAAGAACTCCAGCAGGTCGCTAATTAGACGCGATGAAGCTATGAGGTAGTCCGTATGGCCCTGCTTTTGCACATCGTAGGCGGCGCCAAGCATCGCAGCAAACTCGCCGACCACCAACATCGCGAGGACGGCGAGAAGTACGGGGCGGCGCCTCCATTCGGGGCGCCATACCTGATCGACTACAAGGGCAAGAATCAGCACGGGGATAACTTGGGCAGCCGTCGTATAGAACGACGGCTGCGCTCGAACCCCTCCCGGAACCACAGCCACCATGAGCAACGCGAAGACGGTCAGGGCGGCTAGCACTAGTACCGCGAGTTCCGAACGCCTGAGCTCACCGGTCGAGTGCGGCTGCTTCTCCGAAGGCACGTTCGTCCCTTGGTTCACATCAAAGACTTTCTGTCGAAATCGCGGATGTCCTGCATCACGGCGCCGCCGCGGACCACACCTGCTTGCGCGTGAAAGCAGGAGCCACGAAACAACGTGACGCCGTTCAGGCGACTTCGCTGCGATTGCTTTGTCGTTCCTGCCTGCCCTCACCCTGCAGCGCCTTGCCGTAGCCGGCCATCAGCTGTTCGAGCGCGCGATCCCAGGTGAGGCCGCGGGCGGCAGAGCTGGCCGGTGTGGCGGTGCTCGATGAGGGAGGCGAGGTCAGTTCATCCCCAGGAGACGAGCACCGGTCGAGAGTCGCGCATCCGACTTTGACCCCGCTCTGGTGTGGTCAAAGTCGGATGCGACCCTGCGATTCATCCGCGAACGGGTGCCCGGCCTTCGAGTGCGCGACCGAGCGACGCTCAGCGCCGGCCGCCGAGGAAGCGGGCGAAGACGAGCCGGTAGTCGGTCGACGGCCGGTGCTGCCGGAGCGTTTCGACCGTTCCGCCGAGGACGATCCGGCCGCGGCTGTCGACGTGGACCTGGGTCGCCGTCGCGGCGGTTCGCTTGCCGAACCACGCTGTGGCGACGCCGTCGTCGCCGAACCAGCTCTGCTGCTTGCCGGCGGCGCTGAAACGCTCCGCGGCGAACACGCGGGTTTCGGTGGGGCCTTCCCCGTGCAGCAGCGAGCCGGCGAGGATGACGCGGTTGCGCCTGTCGGTCGTGACCGCCTCCGCCGGTTGTTCGGAGCCCCAGCCCGTGATATCGCGGATCCAGGTCTGCCACTGAGGGTCCGGAGTGCCGTCGGGAAGCAGGCGGCGGACCTCCTGAAGGATCTCATCGCCGCCCTCCGGGGGGACCGCCGTCATCAGGATCACGATCCGGCCCTGGCGATCGACCGCGAGCGACGTCACCTCGAGCAGTCCTTCCAGCCCGAAGCCATAGGGCTCGCCTGGGCGAACCGGGAAGCGGCGCGCAAGGCTGCCGCTCGACGAGAGCAGCGAGGCTTCGGGGGCGCCGCCAGCTCCGTGCCCCACCCACCAGGCGCAGCGCTGTTCGGGAGCGCTGATGTAGACGATGCCGTTCCCGTTCGCGGTCAGCGTCGGCAGCCGGGGGTCTTCGAAGGGGTCGCTGAAGGTGCCGCTGCCGCCGCCGAAGGCGGGATCCGGGTCTCCGCCGACGGTCAGCCGCGCAACCACGGTCGTGTTGAGGTAGACGGGCGTCGAGTTGCAGAAGGAAGGCGTCAGCGCCGAGAGCCCGGTCACCACCGGCCGGTCATGCGAGTCGACAGCGAGACCGGTCGCTTCCACCGGGCCGAGCTGGGAGCCGGCGAGGCCTCGGCTGCCGAAGCTTGCGTCGAGCTTGCCGTTGGGCATGAAGCGGTGGACGCTCACCCGCGCATCCCTCGATCCGCCGGTCGCCTCCGTCGGCTCGGTCGTGCCGGCGACCAGGACGCGATCGCGCGAGTCGACCGCCACCCCGGCGAGCTGGAAGCTCATCCCCGCCGGGGTCGGGATCGCGACGCGCCCGTGACCGCCGAAAGAGCGCCGCGGCCGGCCGTTGGCGCGGTAGCGGAAGACCCGCCGGTCGTCGGCGATGACGAGCTCGCCATCGGGCGCAGCCGCGCTTGCCGTCGCGGCAGTCAGCAATCGCGAAACTCCGAAGCTGTTCGAGCGGCTGCGCCTGGCGACCTTGATCGTCAGTCGGCCGTTGCCGTCGAAGCTGCGATCGAGCGAGCCGGCAGCGCCGAAGGAGGCCGCGGGTAGGACGAGCGCGGCCGCTGCGACGATCACCAAGACCACGATGAGGCGCCCCCGGTGGATGACAGAACCCTGCACGAGTCCATTGTGGATCCTCGATCTCGATTCGCCAACCGGGGATTTCCCCCGCTGTCGTGCGGGAAACCACGCCCGAGCGAAGCTCTCGATCGTCGCCCGCGGCCGGCAGCTCCCGGGGAATCAAAAGATCGGTCAGTTCAGCACAGCCATCTATGCCCAACTGTCCACGGACGCCTGACCAGTGCTCGGGGGACGGCGCACCGCAACCCACAATGACGACGACCGTCGTCATTGTGGCCAACGCGGTCAGGGATATAGCTGTCGAAAGCCCTGGCTCGAATCAGACCTTGATCGCGAAGCAGGCAATTGCTCTCGGATAGAGCGAAAAGAACGTTCGTGCGCCACAAACGTTGGTCCCTGACCGTAGCCAACGATTGATCGTCCATGTGACATCACGATTAATGGTGTGGCTGCTATTGCTAGGGTACGAGATGCTCTTGTAGAACCCATCTCCCCACGCCTCCAACATCTTCGTGCCGGCAGACGTGCAGCCTCCGCACTTTGTGAAGACACGGACCTTGCCGATCCACTGCCTCTTGGTGGTCTTATCCTTGCTACCCATATAACCTTTTACGCACACGATCGCGTTTGGCGCAGACCCGCCGGCACTTGCACAGTGATCGCTGGTCCAGGAATCAGACCACGCCTGCGACGGAGCGACAAAAACACCGGCCATGATCACGGTAGGCAGTAGCCACCGGTTTGCCGATTGGGTGTTGGTCCTTGCGACTCGCCTCATCGAGCTCCTCTTGTCCCTCATGCCAATGCGTGTGCGTTCATGTTGACAGTACACCATAGTGCGGGATTTTAATTTGATCACTGGATCAAAGGGTAACAGTAACCGCGAAACACACGTGACGCAGCTCAGGCAACTTCGGCTGCGATGAGCTTGTCAGTCCTCTCCGCTGCGCCCCGCAACGCTTTGCCGTAACCCGCCCCCAGCTGCTCGAGCGCTCGCTCCCAGGTGCGATCGCGAGCGGCGCGGGCGGCCGAGGCGCCGAGGTGGCCGCGCAGCAGGGGCGAGCCCGCGAGCTGGAGGACGGCGCCGGCGACGTGGTCGGGGTCGGGGCGGCAGAGCAGGCCGGTGTGCCGGTGCTCGACGAGGGAAGCGGGGCCGCCTTCGGCGACCGCGACGACCGGCAGGCCGCTGGCCCCGGCCTCGACCAGCACCTGGCCGTAGGTGTCGGTCTGCGAGCAGAAGAGGAAGAGGTCGGCGCTGGCGTAGGCGCGGGCCAGCTCCTCTCCCTCGAGCCAGCCGAGGAAGGTGGCGCGCTCCCCGAGGCGCCGGCGCAGCTCGCCCTCCTCGGGCCCGCCGCCGGCCAGCAGCAGATGCAGCCGCGGATCGAAGCGCTGCGCGCGCAGGAAGCTCTCGGCGAGCAGGTCGGCGCCCTTCTCCCGCGTCAGCCTGCCCGCGTAGAGGACCTTGATCTCGCCGGGGAAGGCGTGCGCCTCGCGCTTGCCGGGGTCGAAGCGCTCGAGGTCGACGCCGCGCTCCCAGCGCTCGAGCCGCGCCGGATCGACGCCGAGCCCGGCCAGCGAGCTGTCCGCGGCGGGGCTCGGCGAGAGCACGACCGAGGGCGCGCCGTAGAAGGCGCCGAGCGCCCCCCGGGCGATCGCCGTCAGCCCCTCGTCGCCGCTGCGCAGGCGAGCGTAGGCGACCAGCTCGGTGTGGTGGCTGGCGACCAGCGGCGCGCCCGACATGCGGCTGAGCAGGGTGGCGGCGACGCCCGCCGGGCCGGGCGCGGTGACGTGGACGATGTCGTAGCGGCCCTCGGCCAGGCTCTCGGCGAGGTCGGGGAGAGCCGGCACGCCGACCGTCATCCCCTCGTAGAAGGGAATCTCGAGCTCGCTGGTCGCCGGCAGGCGCCGGTCGACGCTCGCGTCGGTGCCGATCACGTCGATCTCGAAGCCCGGCACGCCGCGCTGGCGGATCTGCTCGACCGCGGTCGTCACCCCGTGCACCGCCTCGATCCCGTCGACGACGAGCGCCACGCGCGGCCGGCCGTGGCCCGCCGCCAGCCGCGCCTTCTCGGCGCCGACGAAGGCGGTCGGCGGCACGTAGGGCACCGCGGGCACCAGCGCCTCGAACAGGCCCTGCAGGGCGGCGGGGGCATCGGCCTGACCGATCGCGGCGGCGGCGCCCGCAGTCGCCTTGCGCAGCCGCCCCTCGTGCACCCGGCGCGCTCGCCGGTAGAGGTCGGCGTGGCTGAAGTCGTCCGCCTGCAGGTGGTCGAGGAGGTCGCGGCCGCGCAGGTCGAGCCCGATCGAGGAAAGCCAGGCCTCGAGCAGCGCCCGCGCGTCGCCGGGGCCGATGTCGGCCGCGACCTTGCCCTCGCGCGCCGCCCCCTCCGCGAGGATCCGTCCCGCGATCGTCCAGACCGCGAGCGGGCTGGCGGGCTCGGCCCCGGCGGGGCTCGCGTCCCCGTCCAGGGCCAGCGCCCGCGTCGCCAGGGCGATCGCCGCGTGAGCCAGCTTGGCCGGGCTGCCCTGCTCGCCCCCGGCCGCGACCTCTCCGGCGCGCAGGCGGGCGAGAAACTCTTCCGGCGTGGCAGCGGCCGGCGCCTCGGTGAAGGTGCGGCCGATGTCGACGCCGGCATGGTCGTCGGAGCCGCCGGTGCCCGCCCCGCCGCGGGTCTCGACGTAGAGAGCGGCCGGCATGTTCAGCTCCGGCGCGCGTGACCCGTTGCGGGTCTCCCAGACTCCGAACAGCTCGGCGAGGCGCCGGCGGTGGCGCGGCGTGAGCGGCGCCGCGACGTCGAAGAAGGGATGGGCCAGCGAGCAGGCGATCCCGTTGCCATGCAGGTACTCGGCGCAGGCCTCGACGTCACCGGCGTTGGCCTGCAGCCACTCGTGGTCCTCGGGCGAGATGCCGAAGCAGAGCACGTGCACCGCCTGCGGCTCGCCGCGGAAACGGGCCGTGAGCTCCTCGGAGACGAAGCAGTCGGGCAGGTCGGCGAGCTCGAGGCAGCCGTCGATCGTGTCGTGATCGGTGATCGTCACGAAGTCCATGCCGCGGCGCTTGGCGAGCTCGTACACCTCCTGCGGCGGCGTCGCGCACTCGGGCAGGCCGAGCGAGCGCTGAACCCCGAGCTTCGAGAGCTGCGAGGCGGACGAGTGGCAGTGCAAATCGACGCGGGAAGTCATCGGTGTCCCCCCTGTTCGGATTCCTTTTCCACCTGGAGATTCGCAGCGCGCGGGCCAAAGGTGTGAAAACCCGGATAACCCGAGCGGTCGTCATTTCCTTCGGTATGCGGCGGAAATGACGACCGCGGAGGGCGCGGGCGAGGAACCCTGGTGTTTGATGGACAGGTGGAACTCGGGCTCGCCATCGCCTTCGCCATCGCCTTCGCCCTGACCAACGGCCTCCACGACGCGTCAAACGCGATCGCCACGCTGGTGGCGACGCGCGGCGCCCGCCCCCGGCAGGCGATCGTCCTGGCCACGGTCTTCAACATGGCGGGCGCCCTGCTGGTCGGCAGCGCCGTCGCCGACACGATCGCCGGCATCGTCGACGTCCCCGCCTCGGAGGCGGTCGGGGTGATCGGCGCCGGGGTCCTCGCGGCGACGCTCTGGAACCTGCTCACCTGGTGGCGCGGCCTGCCCTCAAGCTCCGCTCACGCGCTGGTCGGCGGCCTGGCCGGCGCCGCCTTCGCCGAAGCCGGGATCGACGCGGTCAACTGGGGCGGCCTGGAAGGGATCAAGCCGGTCGGCGTCTGGGGCGTGATGATCGCCCTCGCCGTCTCCCCCGCGATCGGCTTCGGCTTCGGCCTGAGCTTCGCCCGCCTCGACCGCTGGGCGCTGCGGCGCGCGACCCGGCGGGTGCGCTCGCCGATCCGCGGCTCGGAGTGGGCGATGTCGGCCGCCCTCTCCTTCGGCCACGGCGCCAACGACGCCCAGAAGGCGATGGGCGTGGTCGCGGCGCTGCTGCTGGCCAGCGGCCACCTCGCCACGCTCACCGTGCCGCTCTGGGTCAAGCTCGCCTGCGGCGGGGCGCTGACCCTCGGCACGGCGATGGGCGGCTGGCGCATCATCCGCACGATCGGGCGGCGGATCTTCCGCCTCGCCTCGATCGACGGCTTCGCCAGCCAGAGCGCCTCGACCGCCGTGATCCTGCCCGCCTCCTACATCGGCGCGCCGGTCTCGACCACCCAGGTCGTCGCCTCCTCGGTGGTCGGCGTCGGCGGCGGCCGGCGGCGCTGGCGCCACGTGCGCTGGACGGTGGTCCGCTCGATCGCCTACGCCTGGCTGCTGACGCTGCCCGGCTCGGCCGCGCTGGGCGCGATACTCCTCCTTGCCTGGAGGGCGATCTGATGACCCGGCGGCACTGGTTCCTTCCCCAAACCCCCGACCTGCTGACGATACTGCGCAAGCAGGCCACGCTGACGACCCGTGGGATGGAGACGCTGGTCGCCTGGGCCGAAGGCGACGCCGAGGCGGGCGAACGCCTGCGCCTGCTCGAGCACGAGGCCGACGAGAGGAAGGGCGAGCTGCGCGAGCGGCTGACCGAGGCCTTCTCGACCCCGATGGAGCCCGAGGACCTCTTCGAGCTCTCGCGCGGAATCGACGAGGTGCTGAACAGCGCCAAGAACGTGGTCGGCGAGGCCGAGGCGATGGAGACGCCGCCTGACGCGGCGATCGCCGAGATGGCGGCCGAGATCGCCGCCGGGGCGAAGCGGATCGAGGAGGCTTTCGCCAAGTTCGCCGAGGACGACCGCGCCGGCGCCACGGCCCTCGCCGACCGGGCGATCAAGGAGCAGCGCCGCGCCCAGCACACATACCGGCGGGCGATGTCGGCGCTGATCGCCAACCAGGACCTGCGCGAGGTCGCCGCCCGCCGCGAGCTCTACCGCCGCCTTGCCCGCACCGGCGACGAGCTGGTGCGCGTCGCCGAGCGCGTCTGGTACGCGGTGCTGAAGGAACGCTAGTGACTTGAGTCGTTAGTTCGCAGGCGCGCCCCAGGGCCGGGGTGCGATCGCGTATCCGACTTTGACCACACCAGAGCGGGGTCAAAGTCGGATGCGTGTATCGATGGCCTGAGCCGGCGCCTCGCATTCGTTCAACCGGAGCGCGAGGTGGCCCCGGTTCCCGAGCTGGCTGCCCAGCGGAAGCCTTCAGCCCACCTTGCGGATCGCTTCTTCGATCGCTTCCGCCGACCCTGGCGTGCCGAGGGCTTCGGTCCCCTTCGGGCCTTCGACCGCGAACGAAGGCGTGCCTTCGAATTCGAACCGTGCGGTCGCTTCCTTCGTCGAGCGGGCGACCTCGGCCAGCACCGCTTTGCTCTTGCGGGCCTCGTTCCAGCGCTGCAGGTCGGGGACCCCGGCGCCCCTGGCGATCGCGGTCATGAATTCGGGGGTCACGTAGCCCGAGCCCTCCTCGCCCTGGTTGCGGTAGAAGAGCTCGATGTAGTTCCAGGCGCGGCTCTGCTGGCCGGCGGCGATCGCCGCGGCGCCCGCCGGCACCGACTGGGCGCCGATGATCGTGTAGTTGCGGAACTCGAGCTTCGCTTCGCCGGCGCTGACCGGGCCTTCGATCAGCTGCGGGACGACTTCTTCGGAGTAGGCCTTGCAGACCGGGCACTGCAGGTCGCCGAACTCGAGCACCGTCACCCTGGCCGAGGGCTCGCCGAGGACCATCCCCTGCTGGGGGACGCCGCGCAGCTCGCTCGCCACCAGGCCGACGTCTTCAAGGCTCGTGGCGTCGCCGCCGCCGCCGCCGCCCTGGTTCTGGCTGACGACGATCGCCGCGACGACGACGACCAGCGCCAGCAGGCCGATGCCGGCGCTGAGCTGGACCAGGCGCTTGCGCCGCTCCTGGCTCTGCGCCTCGCTTTCCTTCTGCAGGCGCTCCTCGCGGCGCTTCTCTCGCTCTCGCTTGTCGCTCATCTCCTGTCCGCTCCTTTCGGCAGCCTCATCGCCGCCTCGCTTCACGCAGCGCCCGTTCCAGTTCCGGGATGCCCCAGGCACCCTCGATCCGGGTGCGGACGATCCCGTGGCGGTCGATCACGAAGAGCCAGGGCTCGCTTTCGAGGCGGAAGGCCTTGACCTGCGGGCGGGCGCCGAGGCTCGGGTCGTTCTTCCTGTAGATCTCCATGTGGATGAAGGCGGCGCCCTTGCCGTCGTTCTGGTGGACCTGTTCGGCCTCGTCGACGACCGGGCCGCAGACCCGGCTCTGGCAAAACTGAGGTGTGGCGAAGAGGAGCACGGCCGGCTCCTTGCCGAGCACTTCGGCGAGGTCGTAGTCGTGCATCTGGTCGGGCGGGATCCGCGTGTCGATCCTTTTCAGGTCGCCTTCGACGTCGGCCGCGGTCGGCGTGTGCACGCGCGGCGCCGCTTCGCCGACGTCGGGCGGGTTGGGCGGGCTTTTCGGCTGGCCGGCGCGCGGGTGCGGGAAGTGGCCGACGACGGCGCTCGGCACGATCGTCCCCTTCACCCCTCCCCCTTCCTCGACCATCGCCAGGACCCGCCATTCGCCGGGGGCGTCGAAGGGCGCGCCGTCGACCACGTAGACGACCTTGCCGGCCTGCGGGTCCTGGCCGGTGGTCTGGGCGACGAAGGCCGGTTCGGTCGCCAGCGATTCGATCCGCGCCGGGTATGGGCCGTACGTCTTGCCGCCTTCGCCGTGGGCGAAGTAGAGGGCGACCTTGGCGTCGGCGATCTGTTCGCGCCCGGCGGTGAACACCCCGAAGCCGTAGCGGTCGCTGCCGACGTCGAACACCTGGCCAGTCGGCGCCACCACCAGCTTGCTTTCCCCGTTTTCGCGCAGCAGGTCGGCGAGCGACTTGCCCCGCGCCAAGGGGAAGTCGCTCGCCGGCGGCGCCGACGCGCTGTGGATGCCGCTGTAGGTGCCGCTGCAGCCGGCGAAGGCGAGGCAGAGCAGAGCGGCGCATGCCGCCGCGCGCGACGTCCGGGCTGAGGAGAGTGCCGCCACCGTCGCCAGAGCCTAGGCGCTCCGCCTGGTGCGGATCAGGGCCGCGCCGCCGAGGAGCAGGCCGAGCGCGCCGACCAGCAGGGCGGCGATGCCGAGGCCCTTGCTGGCGCTGTCGCTCGAGCCGCCTTCTTCGGAGCCTTCGGCCGCTTCGGTCGAGGGGCCCGGCGGCGCCGTCTCCGAGCCGGCGACGTCCTGCAGCACGCCGCCTTCGGCGGTGACGTCGATCTGCGGCGCCGGTTCCTCGGATTCCGGCGGGCCGATCCAGCGGGCGACTTCGCCGTTGTCGTAGTACTGCAGCACCTTGAAGGTCAGCTCTTCGCCTGCCTTGCCCGGGATCTCGGTCGAGATCGGGAAGTTGAGGAACTGCTCGGGCGGGATCCGGCCCTGTGCGCCGCTGCCCGTCCAGACGATCTCCTTGACCTGTTCGGTGACTTCGCCGTCGTCGGTCTGCACCGGCTTGGCCAGCTTGGTCGTCTTCACGTCGGCGCTCCAGCCCGGCATGTATTCGGTGGAGACGTCGAGGAAGCCCGGCGGGAACTGGACCGCCAGCTTGACCGTGTTGGCGTTGTCGGTCTCGTTCGGCACCCTGATGTCCAGGGTGGCGAAGGAGCCGACCGGCACCTCGTTGGGGTGCAGGCTGACGTGAGCCTGCGCGGCGGCCGGCGCCGTCAGAGCGAGGGCCAGCGCTATCGGCAATGCGATGCGTCGCATCTCTGTTTCCTTTCCGGAGGCGCCATCAGTGGATGGGCACCTCGATCGTGTCGGTGTACTCGGTGAAGGCGGAGACGCGGACGGTGACGTCGAGGCGCCACTCGCCCGCCGCGTTGAGGAAGACGCTGGGGATCGTGTAGTGGCCCGGGCCGGCGAGCCGCGGTTCCAGCGGCAGCGAGATGCCCTTGTCCGGCAGCGAGGCGTTCACCTCGAGCTGCTTGGCCCTGGCGAACGGCGCCCCGCTCTTGGCGTCGAAGAGGTAGAGGTGGACGCCGTTGGCGCCGACCCGCGCCGGTTCGACGGTCATCTCCAGCTGGATCGGGCCGAACCGCGATTCGGCCGAGAAGGGGCCCGACTGCGCCGTGACCGGAGGCGCGTAGCTGGCGAGCGCGGCGGTGACGCCGAGGACGATTACCAGCAGCACCACCTCGGCGCGCAGGGCGCGGCGCAGGAGGACGCCGGTGCGCCCCGGCGACTCGCCGCCGGCCGCGATCCGGTTCAGGCGCGGGACCGAGCGGCGCCGGTTGTAGGCGCCGAGGCCGATCAGGACGAGCAGGAGAAGGAACTTGATCAAGACGGCGCGGCCGTAGCCGGTTTCGGTCAGGGCGTCGAGGTGGCGGACGTAGACGTAGGCCTGAACCAGGCCGGTGAGCAGGATCGCCGCGACCGAGATCAGGGCGACGCGGGAGAAGCGCGCGAGGTTGGCGGCCAGCAGCCGGCTGCGCCCGGCGGGCGCCAGCACCCGCGTCGCGCCCGGCAGGACGAAGAGCAGCGCCGCCAGGCCGCCGAGCCAGATCGCCATCGCGCCGACGTGGACGGCGTTGGCGGTGAAGTTGAGCACGACCGGTGACTGGGTGCTGCCGTGACCGGAGAGCGCCGGGACGAGGACGACGAAGGCGAGCGGCACGGCGAGCGCGGCGAGGACCAGCCAGGGGGGGCGCCGGTCGGCCGGGCGACGCAGGCCGAGCGCCGCGAGGACGCCGACCGCGAGCCAGGCGAGCACGGCGATCCCCCAGATCGTGCCGAACCGGGTGCCCAGCGTCTCTTCGACGATCGTCCATCTCAGGGCCGAGAAGCCGGACACCCCGGCCGCCTCGGCCCCCTCCATCGCGACCTCGGCCGCGGCGCTGAGCGCGCCGATCGCGGCGGCGGCGATCGTCGTCCACCGCAGTCGCGCGCCGAAGGCGGCGGCCGACCGCGACCAGGCCTCACCGCCGGCGGCGGCGCCGCCGACCGCGGCGAGCGCCGGCGGCCAGGCCAGCAGCAGGAAGGCCAGGCCGCCGACCGCCAGGGCGGTGGCCGCGTACTGCAGGCCGCGGGCGAGGCCGAAGACCGTCTCGGTGACCGGGCCGCTGCCCGAGCCCGCGGTCAGCTCGGCCACGGTCTCGCTCGGAGCCCTGCCAGCCTTGCCGATCGAGAAGACGAAGCCGCTGGAGACGATGTGGCCGTCGGCCGAGATCACCCTGTAGGTGGCGGTGTAGCTGCCGTCGGGGAGGCCGGGCTTCAGGTGGACGCCGATGCGGGGGCCTTCGCCGCCCGGGTGGAAGGCGTCGCCTTCGTCGACCCGCGAGCCCGCGGCGTCGTAGACGCGGACGGCGCCGAAGTTGCCCTCGACCGGCTCGTCGAAGCGGAAGATCACCGCCGGCGGCTCGTGCTTGACGACCGCGCCGCGCTCGGGGACGGTCGCCTCGAGCTGGGCGTGGCCGAGCGCCGCGGCGGGCGCCGCCAGGGCGAGCGCCAGCGCGACGAGAGCCGCGATCGAGAACCGTTGCCTCACCAGGCCTCCTTGACGGGCTCGTCTCCGGCGCCATCGCCATGGCTGCCGTCGTCTTCGTCGCCGCGCCGGCGGCGCAGCCAGAGCACCAGGGCGCCGCCCCCGAGCAGGATCGCGACCGCGA
>Ga0187776_10000725_pt1 | contig 15907 bp, 17 predicted proteins | sample 0216_BV02_MP12_2_FD_132426 | JGI IMG/M metagenome (GOLD analysis project Ga0187776, IMG submission 132426) | Tropical peat soil microbial communities from peatlands in Department of Meta, Colombia - 0216_BV02_MP12_20_MG | ecosystem: Environmental > Terrestrial > Soil > Wetlands > Peat | place...
AAGGCAAAACATAATGAGGGGGCACACCAAGAGCAAATTTCCCCGCGAAACTACTATACCTTATGATTTTACTTGCCAACCGCGCAGAAGTGTAAGTTAGTGGCGCAAGAGCGTTGTTTGGAGGAATATAGCCAGTTTCTATTTCAACTATGAAGTTTCCTAAGCCTTTTATCGCGTACAAATCGCAAACCAAGTGTTCGTTTAACGGATATTCGAGTTGAACTTCATAGCCCTTTTGAATAAGGAATTTAGCGCAGACAAGTTCCATTATTGAATGGTTAATTTTTACAATATTTTCCCTTTGAAGTTTAACCAGCCAATCTTTCAGCATGTTAAGCTTGTTTTCAAGTTCTTGATTTTCATCTTTTGTAAGTCTAGATAAGAGTACTGTTAAGTCTTGTTCGAACTTCTGCCTGTTAATCATTTTGCGTTCCTTGCCAAATGGCTGGCAACCCTAAAACTATTTGGCGCCAAAATATATAAAGCCAGAAACATGCGCAAGTACACAAACTTCATCAATCCCAAAATGGTTTTCATCAATTTTGAATCTTTCCGTCACTATAAGTCTATTATATCAGTCCCGAGATTTTGCCAAATTCTTGTTTAATCAGTAATTCACGGTAACTTTATTTTGAACGCCATTTGTACAAGAATTCTTAAATAAAATGATTTGCTTACTTATTATTTGCCATTTTGAGGAGCATGCCAAACAACTAGATGTAGACATTTGCTAACATTAACTGGCTGGCTTTGAGGATTCTCTGGAGACAGCAGTCGAGAGAGAACAGTTACGGTTTGGTTAAGGGCATCTGGACTATACTGGTTGCTTAGGCTTAGACTCAAATTGGCATTTTTCTTTACAGCTTAGGTGAATATTCATATGTTATCAGTCGAAGAAAAACTCCATAACTTAATGCTTGCAACGTTAGAAGAAAACATACGACTTAACCAAAGATTGTTTGCTGCAGAAGAAAACGAAATTCGCCGAAAGTTCATACAAGACTTACTTGCTGTACTTAATGCCAAACTTCTAAAAGAAAAATCTGAAACCTCAGCTTTGTCTTAAGGCCAAGAAATGTTTGGCTAAAAAACAGAAAATTGCTTGGTGTAGAGTAAACCGAGGATCATTGAGTTTTTAGAACAGATAGAACAAGCCGAGTAGAGTTAACATCAACTTCAGCTATTCCACAGCCTTTGAACTCTTTAGCTTCGCCCAAAATATTCTTGACGATCACATTATCTCCTTGAACTTTAGCGTAAATAACATCCCTAAATTGCGTTTTTCCATCTAAGATTACATTGAATTCACACATAACACTCACATTTACTGAAAGTGGAATACTTTGTAATAAGGAATTTCATGCAATCTGACAATGCAGGAGAATTCGTTTCGAGAAAATTGTGAACAAAATAAATGAGACACCGCAAACTTTTTATGGCTACAACCATACCTTTTAGGAACGTCGAGTTTGAAGAGGCATTAAACATGAGGGATCGTCACCTCAATAGCTGGGATCGTCGGGTACTTATTCTTTGATTCACCCAGGGAAACCTCTGAAACTACCAATGAAAGATTTTCAAAATATTTTTCGATAGACGAGAGTTTAATCATTAAGAAGGAGACGTATGAAAATGACTAAAATGTCTGGAGCAAAAGCACTCCTAGAATCCCTTGATCGACAAAACGTCAATGTCATATTTGGCATCTTAGGCGGTGCAATCCTCCCTGTTTACGATGCTTTGTGCGGTCATGAGAAAATTAGACACATACTCGCTAGACATGAGCAAGGTGCAGCACACGCTGCCGAAGGCTACGCGAGAGCCAGCGGTCGAGTTGGAGTGTGTATGGCAACTTCAGGACCAGGAGCCACGAATCTGGTAACAGGAATAGCAAACGCATACATGGATTCTTCCCCCCTAATAGCATTAACAGGACAAGTTCCATCCTCAGGCGTTAACACCTCATATATAATAGGAAAAGATGCCTTCCAAGAAGCAGACATAATCGGCATTACAACCCCCATTACTAAGTATAACTTTCAGCCTAGAACTGTCTCTGAAATTCCCACAATCGTTAACACAGCATTCTACATAGCCTCCACTGGCAGACCAGGACCAGTCCTAATTGATTTGCCAAAAAACGTGCAAGCAGAAACCGGCGAAGTTGAAATAACTGACAGAATTGAACCTAGTGGCTACAAATCGATGATCGAAATAGATTTATCGAAAATTAGCGATGCCGCCAACTTGCTAGCAAAAGCGGAAAAACCACTCATACTATCCGGTGGGGGAGTCATAATCTCAAATGCTTCAGATGAACTCATGCAAATGTCTGATTTGCTGATGGCACCAGTTGCCACAACATTCATGGGCAAAGGCTCGTTCCCGGAAGGCCACCCCTTATCTGTCGGAAGCATAGGAATGCATGGAAACCCAGCTGCAAACAGGTTAATGGGTGAAGCGGACGTGCTGTTGGCCGTTGGAACACGATTCTCTGACCGTGCAACAACAAACCTGGATAGTTTTTGTGCTAACGCTAAAAAGATACACATCGACATTGATGAGGCTGAAATCGGCAAAAACGTTGAAGTTGATGTGCCCATTGTTGGCGACGCCAAAGCAACTTTGAAACTATTGCTCGCTGCTTTATCCAACAAACTGAATAAAGGCGAAGGTAACGCCTGGGTGAAGCGAGTCAAAGAAGCTAAGGAGCAACTGAGCCCACTACTGAAAGATAGACCGAAAGAATTGTTGCCGAAAATATTACTTCTGGAACTAAGGAAAATATTACCCGAAAAAACCGTGGTTACAACGGAAGTTGGTCAAAACCAAATGTGGTCAGCTCTGTACTTCCAAGCGCTGAAACCAAGAACTTTTATCAGTTCAGGAGGCTTGGGAACCATGGGCTTCGGCTTCCCAGCAGCAATAGGCGCAAAAGTTGCATGTCCAGACAGACCAGTCGTCGACATAGCTGGCGACGGCAGTTTCATAATGACAGAACAAGAACTAGCATGCTCAGTAACGGAAAAAATTCCCGTTACAGTCATAGTCTTGAACAATTCAGTGCTTGGCATGGTGGCACAGTGGCAGAGACAACTCTACAATCATCGATACATGGCCGTTAACTTGGGCAAAACACCGGACTTCGTCAAGCTAGCAGAGGCTTACGGAGCACAAGGATTACGAGCAACATCAATCGAAGAATTCCAAAAAGCAGTTAAGACAGCACTAAACAGTGAAGTTACAACTGTGATAGACGTGCCTATAGGCTCAGAGCAGGACGTGGTGCCTTTTGTGCCTCCAGGCTGCGGTTTACCTCAACAGAGAGGTGACTACTAATGGAAGCTGGGAAAACAAAAATAATCTCCGTTCTTGTTGAAAACAAGCCAGGTGTACTATACGGGGTTTCCAACTTATTCCGACGCAGAAACTTTAACATTGAAAGCATTACAGTCGGTCGAAGTGAACATGAGGGCATAGCGCGCATGACAATTACAGTCAACGAGGATGAAAGAACAATCCTCCAGGTTGTCAAACAGGTTGCAAAACTCGTCGACGTGTTTAAAGTCGAAGAGTTGGAAGCGGGTAACTTTGTGATGAGGGAGCTAGCTTTAATAAAAGTAAACTCGCCAACCCCTAAAGAGCGATCAGACATCATAAACTGCGTAGAAGTTTTCAGAGGCCGAGTCATAGATGTTTCTACTGACAGCTTAACCGTTGAAATCACAGGAACCCCCGACAAAATAGACGCGTTCTTAAACTTGATGAAAACGTCCGGCGTCATCGAACTTGCAAGAACAGGAATAACTGCATTGGAAAGAGGAGCAAAATCGATTAGAATAGACGAATAAATCGTCTCAAGCAACGGAAACGCTTAACTTCCGGTTTCTCAAAATTGAGAAACTGGCTAATAATTAATCAAATAAACAGTTAATTGTAATTGAAGCGAAAAACATGAACATTACAGAAAAAATATTGGCTAATGCTGTAGACAAAAAAACCGTGCATCCGGGAGAAATACTGGATACAAGCGTAGATATTGTAATGGTGCACGATTTAACGGGACCTCTAGCCGTTGAAGCCTTCAAAAAAATAGGCGTTCAAAAAGTTTGGGATAACCAAAAAGTAGTGGTTATACTAGACCATCAAGTGCCTGCAGAGTCCGTCAAAGCGGCTGAACTGCACAAGACCATGCGGCAGTTCGCCAAAGATCAAAAACTGAGGATATATGATGTAGGCAGAGGTGGAATCTGCCACCAAGTCATGCCAGAGAAAGGGCACGTAATTCCAGGGACAGTAATAGTCGGAGCTGATTCACACACATGTACTTACGGATCCTTCGGTGCTTTCGCAACTGGAATAGGCTCGACTGAGGCAGCAGCTGTGCTTGCTACAGGAAAGATTTGGCTGAAAGTACCTGAAGCTATTAAAGTAAACGTAACTGGCAAATTCCGAAATTTCGTTACACCAAAAGACTTAATACTAGCCATAATCGGCCGTGTGAAAGTTGATGGCGCCATCTACAAAAGCACTGAATTTACTGGCCCAACAATCAGAAACATGAGTATTGCAGGAAGAATGACTCTCTGCAACATGGCAGTAGAAATGGGAGCAAAAAATGGCATAATAGAGCCAGACGAAACAACACGGAAATTCTTAGAAGGAAGAACTGAGACACTGCCCAAGTTTGATTGGTTGCGAAGTGATGAAGATGCGATTTATGAGCAGACAATGGAATTTGATGTCTCAACAATGGAGCCGCAGATTGCTTGCCCGTCATCAGTTGACAACGTTAGACCGGTTTCAGAAGTGGACGATATGCCAATAGAGCAGGCGTTTATCGGTTCATGCACCAACGGGAGAATCGAAGATTTGCGGTTGGCGGCTCACGTGCTAAAGGGAAAACGAGTAAAAGATGGCGTTAGAGCAATAGTGATTCCTGCCTCCCAAGAGGTTTACAAGCAGGCCTTGGACGAAGGCTTAATGGAAATCTTCACTAATGCGGGCGCGATAGTGTGCGGATCAGCATGCGGTCCATGCTTAGGCGGCCACATAGGATTATTGGCGGCAGGTGAAACCTGCGTTAGCACTTCAAACAGGAACTTTATCGGAAGAATGGGCAGCACCCAAGCCAACGTATTCTTAGCTTCCCCAGCAACAGTAGCAGCTTCAGCAATTACAGGAAAAATCACTGACCCCACCAAACTGGAGGAAAAAGCATGAACAACAAAATTCAAGGCACAGCCATAAAATTCGGAAACAACATAAATACGGACGTAATTCTGCCAGGAAAATACTTGGTGCTGGTTGACCCTTACGACTTAGCGAAACATGCCCTAGAAAGCTTAGATCCAGCATTCCCTGACAAAGCTAAAAAAGGCGTCATTATAGTAGGCGGCAAAAACTTTGGATGCGGCTCAAGCCGAGAACAAGCACCATTAGCCTTAAAGTATTCAGGCGTAAAATGTGTGTTAGCAGAATCTTTCGCACGAATTTTCTTCCGCAATGCGATCAACATTGGGTTGCCAGCAATAGAATTCAAAGGCATTTCTCAAGCGGTCGAAACAGGCGACCAATTGGCTGTCGATTTTGAGGCTGGGAAGGTGGAAAATATTTCAAAAGGCATGAGTTTTGAAGTCGATAAGCTTCCAGCTTTCATCTTAGAGATTTTGTCAGATGGAGGATTAATCGAAAATTTACGAAAGAGGATTAACAAATGATGGAATACAAAATATCGTTGATTCCAGGCGACGGAATAGGTCCTGAATTAACAGAAGCTACTCTGAAAGTTTTAGAAGCAGTTCATGACAAGTTTGGCATAAACCTAAAGATAATCGAGGCTGAAGCAGGCGACGTAACTTTAGCTAAAAGAGGTGTAGCCTTACCAGAGGACAGCGTGGAAAAAATTAAGGCATCACATGCATGCCTCAAAGGTCCAGTTGGAGAATCAGCAGCTGACGTCATTGTTAAACTGCGGTTAATGTTTGACTTGTACGCTAACCTGCGTCCTCTAAAAGCTTTTCCAGCTGTAGAGGTTGCTAATCCAGACATTGACATGATGTTTGTTAGAGAAAATACTGAGGACGTCTACAAAGGCTTAGAATTCACACTTGACGACAACACAACAGTATGTCTTAGGGTTATAACTCGAAAGAATTGTGAACGCATAGCCAAAAAAGCATTTGAAATGGCACGCCTGCGTAATGGAAAGAAGAAAGTAACAGCCATTCACAAAGCAAACGTTATGCGCGTAACTGACGGGTTATTTGCCAAAATATGTCGCGAAGCAGCAAAGAAATATCCAGACATCGCTTTTAATGAGTTATACGTTGACGCTGCATCGATGCGTCTTATAAAAGAACCCCAAGAATTTGATGTCCTCTGCACGTGCAATATGTTCGGTGATATCCTCTCTGACGAAGCAGCTCAACTAATCGGGGGATTAGGAATGGCTCCTGGCGCAAACATAGGAGACAACTTTGCACTCTTCGAACCAATTCATGGTTCAGCTCCAAATAGGGCAGGAAAACACACGGCAAACCCAGTTTCTATGGTGCTAAGTGCAAAAATGATGCTTGATTGGCTCGGTGAAAAATATAGTGACCAAAAATGTATCCAAGCAGGCAAAGCTATAGAAAATGGAGTAATACAAACGCTAGAAAGCGGTAAAACTGTTCCAGACTTCGGCGGCAACAGAACAACTGTTGGAATGGCGGAAGCCATTGCTGAAGCGTTAACAGTGAAAACTGGTTGAAAAGATGAATAACAAACGCATACGAATTTTTGATACAACGCTCAGAGACGGTGAACAAACCCCGGGAGTATCGTTAACTGCTGAGGATAAAATCGACATTGCCCGCCAACTTAGCAAACTAGGAGTTGACGCGATTGAAGCGGGTTTTCCGAGTTCATCTGATGGCGAAAAGAAAGTGGTTCGAGATATAGCAAAGGCTGATTTAGAGCCAGAAATCTGTGCTTTGTGCCGAGCAACGAAGAGTGATATCGACTCAGCATTAGATTGCGATGTTGACCTTATTCACGTTTTTATTCCAACCTCGCCAGTGCAAATGAAATATGCTGTAAATTTAACGCAAGAGCAAGTACTCTCATCAACGGCTGAATCGGTTGAATATGTAAAGAAGCACGGTGTCAAATGCGAGTTCTCTCCTATGGATGCTACTCGATCAGAAATGTCCTTCCTTAAGCAGGTGTGCCAAACCGCACAAAAAGCAGGCATGGATAGCTTAAACGTTCCCGATACAGTTGGAATAATGACGCCGAAAACAACAATTAAGCTAATTGAAGAACTAAAAACTGTGGTTAGCGTCCCAATAAGTACTCATTGCCATGATGATTTTGGTTTGGCAGTTGCAAATTCCTTAGCTGCCGTTGAAGCTGGCGCTGACCAAGTACACGTAGCCGTCAATGGATTAGGCGAACGGGCTGGAAACGCTTCATTAGAAGAAGTCGTTATGGCCCTGCACATGATTTACAAGTTCAAGACAGGGGTAAATACGCGTTTATTATACAGTACTTCGAAATTGGTTTCTTCGTTGACAGGCATTCCTGTGCAAGCCAACAAGGCAATTGTAGGCGAAAATGCATTTGCCCACGAATCAGGCATTCATACTCGTGGAGTAACGGAGAAGCCGTTAACTTTCGAGCCAATCAATCCTGAATTAGTTGGCCGAACAAGAAAACTGGTAGCCGGAAAGTTAGCAGGAACCCGAGGCATTAAAGCAGAACTTGAAGAGATCGGTATCCATCCAACTGAAGATCAACTCAAAGAAGTTGTCCAACGCGTTAAAGAGCTAGGAGATAAAGGCAAGATGGTAACAGATGCTGACTTGCTTGCGTTAACTTCAGCAGTTATGGGCGAAGTTATCGGTGAAGAAAAAATAGTTGACCTCTGCGATCTAGCAGTCGTAACAGGCATCAAAGTCATTCCAACGGCTTCAGTGAGACTGGTTTTGGATGGAAAAGAGTACGTAGCAGCCGAAACAGGCGTTGGCCCAGTTGACGCTGTATTAAAAGCTATACAAAAAATAACAAACAATCTCGAAAAAGTCAAACTTAGCGAATACCGCCTTGAAGCAATAACTGGCGGCTCAAACGCCGTTGCAGAAGTGGTCATAAAAGTGGAAGACGAAAAAGGCAATATTGTTTCTGCAAGAGCTGCCAGAGAAGACATTGTTATGGCTAGTGTAGAAGCAATGATAAACGGTATAAACAAGAGCTTGCTTAAGATTCGGAAGCAGGGAAACAAAAAGTGAAAGTAGCCTTCCAGGGGGAGCGAGGCGCTTACAGCGAAAGTGCAGTCTACCAATTTTTCAGCTCAAATGTTGAAGTCAAGCCCTGCAAGGACTTCAGAGATGTTTTTGAAAGCGTAAGAAAGAAGGAAGTTCAAGCTGGCGTTGTTCCAGTCGAAAACTCGATCGAAGGCAGCGTAACTCAGAACTACGATCTGTTTTTTAATTATGATGTCAAAGTGTGCGGTGAAGTAATCGTCAAAGTGGCGCATTGTCTAATAGTAAATCCAGGTACGACCATGGACATGATTAAGGCTGTTTACTCTCACCCACAAGCACTTGCTCAATGCCGAAGCTTCCTCGAACACTCAAAGTGGGAATTAATTCCAACTTATGACACAGCGGGCAGCGTAAAACTCATTAAAGAAAAAAAACTCCTTGACGCGGCAGCCATTGCGAGCGAAAGAGCAGCAAATATCTACGACATGCACATTCTAGCCAAAGACATTGCAGACAATAAGGAGAACTACACTCGGTTCTTCGTTCTCTCAGAAAAAGACTCGCCAGCAACTGGCAAAGACAAAACCAGCATAATCTTTTCTGCTGCCCATAGACCTGGCTCTCTTTATAATGCACTTGGGGAATTCGCTAAAAGAAACATTAACCTTACCAAAATCGAATCACGACCTACCAAGCAAGCAGCATGGGAATATAATTTCTTCTTAGATTTTGAAGGACACCGAACCGAAACTAGATGTGCTGAAGCTCTCAAAGCGCTTGAAAAATATGCAGATTTCATCAAGGTTTTAGGTTCCTATCCAAAAGCCTCGTAAACATTGCTTTGCAGATGTAGATCGAGCAGTATCCTTGGGATGTTGGCTATGCATTGAAGACCGTTATTTACTTAATCAGTCATTCTGTCCTTCACAGTTGCTACTGCTAAGACAAAGAACAATAGCGCTATTCCGCCGAGGATGATGAACTGTTGTGCAAGGTTGCCTATCCCATACCCCTTCAGCATTACACCCTCAAACAATTTGTTAGCGTAATACATAGGAACAAACCTTGCAAGTATCTGGACCCATCCTGGAAAACTCTCAACCGGAATTAGCAGTCCGCTCAAAGCCATGCTAGCCAAGGTAATTAATGGAACCATTTGAACGGCTTGAAGCTCGTTCTTGGCGAAGTTTGAGAGAAAAACAGCCAAGAATATGTTAAGTAAAGCGTAGAGGACTGCCCCGAGGAACAGCAGAGCGAAGCTTCCTTGAACTATTGCTCCGAAGATTCCTAATCCTATGAAGAGAACGACGCCTGTCATTGCCATTGCTAAGATTAGAAGCGCAAGGGAGTATCCGAGCAACCTTTCAAGTGCTGAAAGTGGCATAGTGTAAAGTCTTGATAGAACGCCTGACGTGGTTTCCCTTACTATGATTATGAGAGATATGAGAAGCACCGTTTGAGTCAAAACTAGTGAAATCACTGAAGGAATGCTTACATCGAGACTTGAGAACTGAATGCCTCCAAAAGCAAACTGCTGGTCGAGAACAACTCCTCCGTTACCAAAAGTGTTTTGCATGGAACTTTGCAGGGCTGCCAGAATGTTGGCTTCAATTGTAGGATTGGTTCCGTCAATGTAAATTGTGACTGACACGTTTGAGCTGCTCTGCCCGGCATTTCTCAACAAAAGTACTTGGGAAAAGTTGGCTGGGAATGCTATTGCGGCGTAATACGTTCCATTATCTACGCCTGTCTTTCCTGATTCAAAGCTTCCCTCACTTAGCTTTACTCGATCATCAGCTTGAAGTTGAGACAAGACCTTGTTGCCAAAGTTGACGCTAGTATAGTTGAGTCCTGAATGAATCGTTTGGCCCGAATCTTGGTTGTCAACCAATATAGGGAGGTTTTTCGCTTGACCACCAAAAACGAAGCCGAATATGAGCATGATTATTGCAGGTATGAATATTATCAGTGCTATAGTGCGTCTGTCTCGGGAGACTTGGGTTAAGACACGCCACGTGACTGCAATGAGCCTGCTGAGCGAGAAATTTTTGTCCTTATTCATCAGACACCACTCCTTCGCTCAGTTTGAGGAAAACCTTTTCGATTGAAGAAACCGAATGTTTTTGCTTGATTTCTTCGGGGGTGCCTTCCTCAATGAGTTTTCCAGCCCGCATCAATCCGATTCTGTTTGCTCTCTCTGCTTCGTCCATAACGTGCGAAGTCAAAACAATGGTTAATCCCACCTTCGCTAACGACCGAAAATAATCCCAAAAGAACGCACGAAGCACGGGGTCAATACCGACTGTTGCCTCGTCAAAGAATACAATCTTGGGCTGGTGGACAAGCGAGCAGGCTATGCTGACTCTACGTTTCATTCCTCCAGAAAGGTTGGAAACAGCGGTCTTCCTTCGCTCATTCAATCTTAAAATGGGCAGAAGTTCGTCGAGCCTTTTTAAGAAATAACCGCGCTCCATGCTGTAAAGCTTGGCGAAGAACCAAATGTTCTGTTCCACTGTTAAATCATTATACAAAGCGTAGTCCTGGGGGGCGACGCCGATTTCAGCTGCGACGAGACGACGCTTTTTTGGAATTTGCAAGCCGAGGACTCGTATCTCGCCGGAGGTGGGGAAGAGGCTTCCGGTTAACATGTTGATAGTTGTGGTTTTGCCTGACCCATTCGCGCCGATTAATGCGTAAATTTCTCCTTTACCTATTTTTAGATTGAGGCCATCTACCGCTTTGATTGCTCCTTCCTTGTAGATCTTGACAAGGTTTGAAGTTTCGATAACTGGATCCTTTATGTGGGCACTAAGCTGAGCCAAGCCATCGCCTTCTATCTTTGATCAATGCAACGTCTTGCCGTTATAATGCTTACCATTTTGAAAAAACAAGCGTGCTGACTTCGTTTTGGTTTAAAGGATTGATTTTTTTCCTACGACTAGCAACTAGAATAGTTGCTAAAGCGAAAAGAGTTGCGGCAAACACTGCGGAAGTAAATGCTGGAATGATGGGGGAGTTTCTTTGAAACTATTATGCTGTAATTCCTACTCTTGATGACCATTCCTTCTTTTCATCTTCTCCCGCTTTTTAAGGTAGGCAAGCGTGCCAACTGCAGCGAGAAAAATTGATAATCCAAAACCTACCAACGCAAAGGCTACAGTGGGTGTCGCGTCAGATGCATTTTCGGAAGAAATCATCGAAGTCGTCAGTGGAACAGCGCCGTAGTCAATAGGCGTGTATTGCTCGTTTAAGGTGCTAAAAATATATGTAGGGTTCGGATCCAATTCTGTGCTGCTGAACTGAGTGTTGAAGCCGCCTATCAGATATAGCTTGTCATCAACAACTGTGATACCAACATCATAGCGGCCTGTTTGCAAGGAGCTGCAAGCTGTCCAATTGTCAGTATTCGGGTCGTAGCATTGTGTTATAAACCCTTTAGTGCTTAACTGCCAATATGGCAATTGGGCATCAACGCCAAAAACATAAATCCGCTGTGGAGCAAAATTTCCAGTTGTTGCTGCTGCGTTTGCCAGGATTACTGGTGAAGGGGCGGGTATTCCAATGCTCCAGCTATTATTTCTTGCATTGTAAATTTGTGTTAAGTCATTTGTGATGACGAAAATTTTATCCTCGGCAACTGCTGATGCATAAGAAGAAACAGCAGTTGGTATTGGTGCTTTGGTAGTCCAGGAATCTGTGGCTGGATCGTAAACTTGGTTTAATGTACCGTTGTTGTTTCCCCCGATAACAAATATTTTACCGTCAGCAACATTTGCGCGGACGTTTAGTTCAGGCATGAGCATAGGCGCCTTGGTTTCCCAAGAATCAGTCTCCGGATCGTACACTTCATTTGCACTAGTGGCGCCCAATTGGTTGCCGCCAAAACCACAGTACCCACCTATGCAGTAAATTCTGTTTTGTAAACTAGCAATAGCGAAAGCGCTTCTTGCAGTTGGCATAGGCGACTTAAAGGCCCAAGTATCCGTTGTTAGATTGTATTGTTCGTTGAATGAACAAAACCCTTTAGCTGTGGCGCCACCGATAGCGTAGACTGTGCCGTTAAGAGTCGCTGTACCTAAACCGCTTCTGCCCTCATGCATACCTAATTTGACGTTCCAATTGTCTTGGGTGAAGCCAAAGGAGATCATATTGGAAGCAAATATGATAACAAGTAATGTCACAGCGGAACTTGGAATTATTTTTTTTCTCATGGGTTCACCGTGAATCAACAATAACATCAAGTCTAAACCAACTCTTAGCTCTCCCTCAAGAACACTTTGTTCCGCAAGAAGAACAGCCTCTCTTTGAAAATCTAACGCTTGAATGACCCTCTCTATGACTTGGATCTTTCTTCGCCTACGTCCAGGTATAATGGTGACCGGTATTGAATGTGAAAAGCCTTGAGGATAAAGCTGAGGGACTGTTGCAGCAGTATAATTTTACGCTTGTTTGAGGCAAGGTGCTGCTTTTATGGTATTAAAAAATTTCATAGTTTACTTTTTCTTTTTAGGCGGCAAAGAAGATACGTAATTTATCGATTTATGCAACCATTCATTAAACAAAGAATCGGAGGAATAGACGGATTTTGGAAGAACGACGTAGCCCTTCATGGACCTTCCCGGAACAGGCTCAAAAGCGCTAACACCTTTGATTTTCATTATTCTTTCAACATCAGCGTCCGAAAGTCTCAGGAACAGTTTGTCCCCATGAATGCCCGTAAACATGTTACCGTTAATAAAATAGGCAGGATATCCGAACATTTTGCGATAATCGCATTTTACATCCCTCATCTTTTCCGAAACGAATTCAACGAGTTCTTCCGGAGCTTTCTTCCATTCCATAAAAATCAACCGAATATAGTTACTTTCACTTTTGTTTAATATCCTTCTTGGATTTCAAGGTGAGTTGGTTGAGTTAAAATTTGCGAATTGATATCCAGATTTTTATGGTTTAAGCCGACTATCTTCCTGTCGCTTCCAACATTTGGTACATTACTTTGTACGATTCAGCGAAGTCTGGGTCAGCTTTCAGCATTTTGGTTTTGAGTTGCGCCAGCCTATTCACCATGGCTTTAGGGTCTTTCTTCTTGACTAAATCTAGCCATTCCTGCGCCTTGGCAATGAACAGCTCTTCGATTTTTCCCATTTTAGGCAAGTTCATCTGTAGGTTGGCGTATAAGTCAGGGGTTTCTAATGCTGTCGCTTCTGCTAGAGTGAAAAGCATGCGGTAAGTTGTCCCCGCGACTTGCTTTGTTTGCGCAAAATCTTTTTGCTCTAGGAGTGTTTCGCAAGCGACTAAACCAAGGAAATGCGGCAGCCCCAAAACAACAGACATAAGCTCGTCATGTTTTTCTGGCGTCATAACAAAAACATGGGCTTCTTCCTTTTCCAGCCAATCCTTGAATTCATTAGCAAATTTGAGCTCAGCCGGGTTTGTTGGGGTTAGAATATAGGCTTTATGTTTAAGTCCTTTGCTTCCTGGACCGAAAACTGGATGGGTACCGAGTACTAAGCCACCTTTAATGTTTTCATGCATTACTCTGACAGGAAACTCCTTAATCGAACAGATGTCCATCACGACCTGATTATCACGTATGCTCGGCCCTATCTTTTTCACGACTTCTTCAAAAGAGCTAATGGAAACGCACACTATAATTCTGTCAGCGCAGTTAGTTGCTTCGATGAAGTCGGTAGTAGTTTCAACGCCCAGTTCTTTGCCTATTTTTAAGAGCTTTTCCTTTTTCCGATCTGACACGATTATATTGTCGCCGTTTTCTTTACAAAATCTCGCAAACCAAACGCCCATCTTTCCCGCGCCAAGAATCGCGGTTTTCATTCCAAAGCCTCACTAATAATATCGAGTCCTTGCTTAATTTGGTCTCTGGGAACAGTTAAAGAGATTCTGAAGTGCTCTTTGTAATCTCCGAAAGCTGTTCCTGGAGCCACTGCTACTCCTTTGTCCAGCAAATCTAAGGTAAATTTTTCTGAGTTCAAACCTGTACGTTTTGGAAAAACGTAGAAAGGCGCCTCGGGTTTCGTGAATAAGAAGCCTGCTCTTGCTAAGGTTTGGCTGGCCATTTCTGCACGCTGTTGATATTCTTCTTTGACTTTTGTGGATAGTTGGTTTTGAATTTCCAACGCTTTTAGCGCCGCCTCTTGTATGAATACTGGAACGTTGTTGATTGTTATTTGGTTTAGTTTAGTTATGTTATCTATCAACTGTTTGTTTGCTATGATATAGCCGAGACGCCAGCCAGTCATGGTAAAAGTCTTGGAGAACCCGTTTGACAGAATATGCTTGTGACCACCGTTATATTCTAATATGCTTTTTGTTTTTACGAAGCTAATTGTTGCGTAAACCTCGTCTGAGAGGATTGTTACACCTTTCTTGTTAGCTATTTCCACTATGCCGTCAAGGGTCTTAGCATCCATGACTTTGCTTGTAGGATTATTGGGATTGTTTAGAATTATCAGACGTGTGTTCTCATCTATTATGTCTTCAAGCTTGTCTAAATCAACTTTCCACTCGTTTTCCATCTCGGTTCTCAACAGTTTGGTCTGAGCGCCGAGACTTTTTGCGGTCAAATCATAAGCTGTCCAGTAAGGTGTAGGAATGATAACGTTTCCGCCACCTTTGAGCATAAGATACATAGTGGCGAATATGCCCCATTTTGAACCTGGCGTGATAACAACATTTTCAGCTTTTACTCCATGAAGCTCAGCAACCTTTGCTCTAAGTTTAGGCTCACCGTAAGCTGACGAATACTTTGTTTTGCCCTCTTTCATAGCGGCATACGCTGCCTCAATGATCTCACCAGGTGTTGCTAAGTCAGGGTCCCCTAGGTTTAATCGAATTATTTTTCTTCCTTCACTTTCTAGCCTTAGGGCTTTCTCGTTTATCTCGTACAGCATTAATGTTTGACTTCCGTTGAGAGCTTTCCTACTCTTGAACAGCACTGCACATATTAACTATTTCGCGGAAAACCTGTTCAACTTGCACGGGATCAAGAGCAAACTTGACCGCTCTCTTTTTGACTCGTTCATAAATTTCATTTTCCCTTGAATTATCTCTTATTTGCAGACGCTGTTTTCTCTTAATCGAGCCAATCTCCCTGCATATTTTGGCTCTATCATTTAAGGAATCCAAGATTTGATTGTCTATTTTATCTACTTTCTTCCTAAGTTGTTCTAGGTCGTCCATTATTTTTTGCTCTCCAAGACTTTCGGTATGATACCAGCGCGAATCATATGGTCTGCTAAGGTTATGGCAACCGCAGATTCTACAGCCGGTACCGCTTTTGGAACCACACATGGATCATGCCTTCCCCTTACGGTTATGTGGGAGTCTCTCAATGTGGAAAGATTCACTGTTTTTTGCTCTTTGCCGATAGATGGTGTTGGCTTAATTGCCACGCGTATTATTATGGGCATGCCATTGGATAATCCGCCGACAATTCCGCCTGCGTTCTCCGTCAGAGTAACAATTTTTTGCTTTTGCAAAGCATATGGATCGTTGCTTTCTGAGCCCTTTAGCTCTGCCATTTGAAAACCCAGCCCGAACTCGACGCCTTTTACTGCAGGAATATTCAGCAATGCTTTGGCTATATCGGCATCCAATGAATCAAACAATGGCTCACCAACTCCAACCGGAACATTGAA